>Ga0070741_10000399_pt1 | contig 161579 bp, 158 predicted proteins | sample Coa_R1_4_FD_66440 | JGI IMG/M metagenome (GOLD analysis project Ga0070741, IMG submission 66440) | Surface soil microbial communities from Centralia Pennsylvania, which are recovering from an underground coalmine fire - Coalmine... | ecosystem: Environmental > Terrestrial > Soil >... | reverse complement strand
CGACACCGCTCCGTGTACCGGTCGGCCAAGACGCTGAGATGATTTTGGGCTTGCGAAGAAGCCTCGACGATCAAGCATTCGAAGATGCAATGAGAAAGGCCGTTGGGCTTACGTGGTGATTGAAACGCTGCCGGCCGCGCTCCGTTAGCAGCCCGTTGAAGAATGCCGCTCTTCGTTCCGGATAGTCGCGCGCCCAGGGGTTACTGCGTTCGCCGTCTAACAAAACGTTGCAGCGGACGCACCGGCGCCTGTCTCGTCATGGTCGATCGGCTGCGTGCGGCGCGCCGCTGAACGCTGGGTCGTTGGACAGCCGAGATCATGACGTCGCGCAGTGGGCAGCATTCATGACCACACTCCTAGTCGGTTTCGACTCCGCGTGGACACCCCAGAACAGCGGGGCCATCGTTGCCGTCGTCCGAGCTGATGAAGGAAAGCTTATCGAACTCGGTTCACCGCACGTCGCCGGATGGCGTGATGCCGAAGAGAGGATTGTACGGTGGCAACGTGACGAGAAGGTCACTCGAACAGTTGTGCTGCTGGATCAACCGACGATCGTGACGAACACTGCGGGCCAAAGACCCGTCGAGAATGTGGTCGCGTCGCTGGTGAGCCGTCGCTTCGGGGGAATGCAGCCCGCAAACACTGCGCGGACCGAGATGTTTGGGGAGGGCGCTCCCGTCTGGCGGTTCCTGGAGCGGTTCGGTGGCGCTGCAGACCCGCACCGGCCCCTGATGCAGACGCGCGTATTCGAGACCTATCCGGTGCTGATCATGATCGCGCTTGGATGGATGCTGCCGGATGCACGGCGCTCCGGCGGCCGGCTGCCGAGGTACAACCCCGACCGAGGCAGGACGTTCTCGGCCGTGGACTGGCGTCACGTCTGTCAGCGCATCCGGACGGAGTTCGAAGCGCGCCGACTCTCTGGGCTCGCCAAGTGGCTCGACAACGCCGCTGCGAACGCGCGGCCGCGGAAACGCGACCAGGATTGTGTCGATGCCTGCATTTGTCTGCTGGCGGCGCTTTACCTAGTCGAACGGCGGGAGTGTTTGATGATCGGCAACACGCACACGGGCTACATCGTTGTGCCCTCGGGAAGAGAATTGCAGTCCGAGCTCGAGGCGCGTTGCGCCAAGACAGGTCGAGCTCACGCGGAGTGGCTGACGTGGTTCATGTGCCCTGCCGATTACGTGGAGCCGCTGTCCAACAATCGCCTCCAGCAAGCGGCGCTTCGCGCCGCAGCTGATGCCGATCGTTAGGCCTCACACCCAATTCCGAAACTCACACCCGGAGGACCGAACGATGACGAAGTACCTTGTCTCCTTCCCCGGATCGGCGATGGACATCTCCGACGAAGACATGGCTGCCGTCGGCGAAGCGGCACACGCGGTCATACGCGAGGCGAAGGATGCCGGCGTCTATGTGTTCGGCGGTGGTATCAATGAGGACGTCCCGCCGCTGATGGTCGCCGCCGACGGCACCGTCACGAACGAGACCTACCCGCAGACCAAGGAGTTCGACGGCGGCTTCTGTGTCCTGGAACTCCCGTCGCGCGAAGCCGCCGTCCAATGGGCCGCGAAGATCGCCAAAGCCTGCCGCTGCTCGCAGGAACTCCGCGAGTTCGGGTACGACCCCGAAGGCTGACCGGCGAGGTCGCAGCCCGATGCGAACGAGGAGGTCCTTTCTGCCTCTACTTTCTTCATTGCCATGAACTTCGGACAGGCAACATGCCCAAGCGCCTCGATACATCCCTGAGGCCTAACCCTTCGTTGCACCCGACTCGCTACAGCGGGCTTCGCCCGCTTCCGCGGGCGGCCGAACTCAAACGTTAGAGACGACAGATGACCTTGGGGAGACGGGACAAGCTGATCTATCTGGTGGCCGCGCTCCCGATCGTGGCGACGGTCACATTGTACTCGCTGGTGCTGTTGGTTTATCTCCGCACGGGCTACTGGCCGTACCGACTGGAGCCGGGTCAGCAACTCACTGACACCGTGGGAGACTTCGCGACGATCGTCGGCCTACTTCTTCTCCCGGCGTTGACCGCCATCTCGCCGCTGGTGTTCTTCATTCCCGTGGTGGCGTCCCTCTTCGCCCCATTTCGCTACCTACGTGGACCTGCCGTAATGTACCTCTTTTCATGGAGCCTCTGGGCTCTCTTCGTGTGGCGTGACCCTGGCGGTATCTATGACTGGCTATTGGATTGACCGTCTAACTTCGCGCTGCAGCGGACCGACTGCGCCGGCCGCTGAGCGCCGGCGTTAGGCGCCGGCAAGGCCTCGCCCATGCGAACACGACTGCCGATAAAACCGCTCGCCCTCGCCGGCATTGTCGGGCCGATCGGCTTCATCATTCTTGTGGTCGTCCAGGGCATCATGCAGCCCGATTACAGCCACATCGCGATGCCGATCAGTGCCTTGGCGGCGTGGCCGGCCGGTTGGATCCAGAACTTGAATTTCTTCATATTCGCGCCGTTAATGGCGGCGTTTGCGATCGGTCTGAATAATGCAATCCGACCGACCCGCTTCGGATTCTTAGGCATCGCCCTGTTGCTCGCGAATTCCCTCGGCCTATTCATGGCTGGGCTCTTTCACTGGATCAACGTGGACAGCGTCCCGACGGAGACTCCAGAACACGTCGTTGCAGCGGTGCTCACATTCTCTAGCGCCAGCATTGGGCTGGCGGTGCTCTCTCGTCGAATGAACGTAGACCCGCGATGGCACGATCTTTCAGCGTACGTATTCGGCACTGGCCTGGTGATGCTGGCGCTGTTCATCTCTGTCGGTGGCTTCGCCATTGACGAGGGTGCGCCGTTGCATAGGTGGGCCGGATTCCTGCAGCGCGTCTTAGTAACGGTGTGGTTCACCTGTCTGCTTGTAATGGCGCGGAGAGTCCTTCGCGTTGCTCGAGAAGACTCATTGCCTTCGCCAGACCGTCCATGAATGAGTATCCGCCGCCTAACAAACGTATGCAGCCGTGGCGTTAGCAGGCTGATTCTTCGTTGCACCCGACTCGCTACAGCGGGCTTCGCCCGCTTCCGCGAGCGGATGAACTCAAACGTTAGCCCCATTGGACGTGGGACATGAGCGTCGACGAATTCGTGAAGCTGGTCGAATCGGTCACGAAGCCGATCGGAGTCTCGTATGGCCCGCGATCGTCGCTTTCGTCCTCGCACGCTTCGGTCAGGACCTTCGAGCCAATGCGGAGTACTGCAGGGAGACCGCCGAATGTCTACAAACGACCTCACCAACGCCATCGAACAGAGCCACGCGGCCCTCGGCGCGATACTCAAAGGTGACCCGACCGTCTACCAAGCGTTGTATTCGTCAGCAGACGATGTGACCCTGGGAAACCCATTTGGTCCGTACGTACGTGGTCGGCAGAAAGTAGCGCAAACGCTTGCTGGCGCCGCCTCGCACTACCGCGACGGCGAGGTCGTCGAGGTCGAACTGATAGCCAAGTACGTCTCCGACACGCTCGCCTGCATCGTCGAGGTGGAGCGGGGCCGAGCCAAGGTCGGGGGTGCCAAGGAGGAAGCACCAGTAGCGGTCCGCGTGACCAGTGTGTTTCGACTGGAGAGCGGAAGCTGGAAGCTCGTTCACCGTCATGCAGACCCGATTACGAGTCCCCGTCCAGCAACATCGGTGATCAGTCGGTAGTGCGCCGGTAACTGTAGTCGAGCGCAATGCGTGCGGGGAAGCGCGCTCGTCGACGCGCGTAGCTCGCGCTTGCAGCGGACGGCGCTGCGCGCCGCCGCTGAACGCCAAGTCGTTGGATCGCCTGCTCTATCCGGTGCCGAAGTGAAGCCTCGCATCATGTACATCGAGCAACGTGGCCGAGTCGCCGCCTCGGGCCGCATCGGCCGCGCGACTTGCTCTGCGCGACGGTCGGCGCGACCATCGGTGCCGGGCCGCCTGCGGTCGAAGGGACCGCAGGCTCGGTCTCGAACGCGGCCCGGCAGCTGAGCGCCGGGGTCGCTAGCGAGATCGCGAGGACTGGGAGAAGAGGCGCTGCGTGGGGATGGAGTTCGAGATCATCGGTTCGATTCGCGACGCGGGGACGATCGCGCCCGGTCCGTCTGTTCGCGCTCGAGGGCGGTTGCGACGGCTCTACGGCCGCGGCCGGTGGCGAAAACGCAAGGGGACAGCGAAGGTCCGTTTGCCGGATGGCGTCGTCCGCGACGCCGAGGTGCATTGGTAGGAGGCGAGCGGTATCGCCAGACGAGAAGTGAAGATCAAGCGTTTGGTGGAGTGACCGAATGGCGCACAAGACAAGAATGAAGAAGCGGTTCGTCGTATGCGTGCGCAACACCGGATACCCGGCGTCGCTAGAGTTGCGGAAGATCTACCAGGCTCTGGCCGATCCAGAAGGAGAGGCACATGGCCTGATTCGCGTCATTGACGAATCGGGTGAGGACTACCTCCATCCCCAAAAGTTCTTCATGTCGCTGGACTTGCCGCAGCCAGTGGAAAGCGCTTTGCGACGAGTGGCGGGATGATTGTCGCTGGAAGCACATCGCCCGCCGTCGCTAACACCACGCTGGAGCCGGCCGGCTCGAACTCCCCCGTGGAACACGAGCCCTTCCGCGCCGGCGGCTCAGCGTGAGCGATAGACACATTCAGGAGAGACTCTCATGGTCACCTGCTACCTCAGATACGTCATCGATCCCCACAAGCTCGCGGAGTTCGAGACCTACGCGAAGATGTGGATCCCACTGGTCGACAAGCTCGGCGGGAAGCACCATGGATATTTCTTGCCGCACGAGGGGCCGAATAACATTGCGCTCGCTCTCTTTAGTTTTCCAAGCTTGGCTTCTTACGAAGAATACCGGGCCAGGGCGGCATCCGATCCGGACTGCCAAGCAGCCATCGCGTATTACAAGGACACGCGCTGCTTCCTCAGCTTCGAGCGCAGTTTCATGCGACCCGTCCTCAAAGGAGAAGGCGTCTCCAAAGGCGCCCTATGATTAGAGATACGCTCAAGCAGGAATCGGGGAAGGGCCTGTTCCTGGGAGGCCTGAAGCTCCCGATGGCGTCGGCGGAGCTGGGATTGATCGACGAGTACGAGTTCGTGGTGCAGCCCAGGCTGGCGGGCCTTGGGCCGACGTCGTTCGCCGGGCTGTCGAAGCCTCTCGACTCGGGGCTCGTGAGCCGGCTCGAGTTCGGCTCGGGGGCGGTGGCGATGCGGTATGAGCCGAGAGAGTCGCCATTCCGACCAGCGACCAACATGGAAGCGGTTCAACGGCCGCTGAAAGAGGATCACGACGGAGAAGCGATATGATGAAACCAGCGAAGAATACGATCTGCCTTTGGTACGATCGGGACGCCGAGGATGCGGCGCGGTTCTATGCCAAGACCTTTCCCGATTCATCGGTCGGCGCGGTGCACCGCGCACCGGGAGACTTTCCGTCCGGAAAGAAAGGGGATGTGCTGACGGTCGAGTTCACCGTGATCGGGATTCCGTGCATCGGGCTCAACGGCGGACCCGTATTCAAGCACAACGAAGCGTTCTCGTTTCAGGTCGCAACCGCCGACCAGGCCGAGACTGATCGCTACTGGAACGCCATCGTCGGCAACGGCGGCGAAGAGAGCGCGTGCGGCTGGTGCAAGGACAAATGGGGATTGTCCTGGCAGATCACGCCGATCGCTCTGACCGAAGCGATCACCGATCCCGATCCCGCCGCCGCCAAGCGCGCGTTCGATGCGATGATGCAGATGAAGAAGATCGACGTTGCTGCAATCGAGGCGGCGCGCCGCGGCTGAAACACCCGCCCGGCTGATGAGGGCGGCGTCGCGTCAGCCCGGGACGGCCGGCACTCACGCCGCGCTGCGATCCTCCGCGTACGCCGCCGCCGGCGGCAGCCGCAGGTCCCACACCAGGCCGATCCGCTCCAGCACCAGCAGAACCGCGTACGTCACGTCGATCTCCCACCAGAGGAAGCCGTTCCGCGCCGAGCCCGGGTAGCGGTGGTGGTTGTTGTGCCACCCCTCGCCGAGCGTCAAGGCGGCGACCAAAGGGTTGTTCCGGCTCTGATCCGGCGTGTCGTACCGCCGCGTCCCCCACACGTGGGCGAGCGAGTTCACCAGGAACGTGCTGTGCCAGAGCAGGACGGTGCTCAGGAAGAAGCCGATGAACAGCCCGGGCCAGCCCATCCACAGCGTGCAGCCGATCGCGAGCAGCGTCGGCGGCACCAGGAAGTGACGGTCGAGCCAGCGCAGCTCGGGGTACCGCGCGAAGTCGCGGATCTGCTCCCAGCGGGTCGCCTCGGTGTCGTCGAAGATCCAGCCGAGGTGCGCGTACAGGAATCCACGCTGGACCGGAGAGTGGACGTCGCCCGGCCGATCGCTGTTGCGGTGGTGCACGCGGTGATGCGCCGCCCACCAGAGCGCGCCCTTCTGCGCGCTGGTCTCGGCGAGCACGGCGAGGACGAGCTGGAAGGCGCGGCTGGTGCGGAAGGCGCGATGCGAGAAGTAGCGATGGTAGCCCGCGGTCACCGCCCAAGTGCGGAGGAACAGCAGCGCAAGGCACAGGACCAGCGACTCGAGCGTCACGCCGGACCAGATCGCACCGAGCACGGCGACGTGGCAGAGCGCGAACGGCACGCCGCCCACCCAGTCGTACTCCCGCAGACGGCGCGCCGCGGCGCGCCTGGATCGGCTGACGACTCCGGACGACTCCTCGCGAGCGCGATCGTCGTCCGCCCAGGGGAGATCGAGCAAGGCATCGAGGTCGTCATCGAGCGGAGGCGGAACGGCGATCGCTTCAGCGGGACGGGCCATGCAGGAAGGCTAGCGATCGCCCCCAGCCGGTTCCGTCACCGAGCGGCCACCGATCGTCACGGTTGGGTAAAACCTGCGCCGGCCGGGACGAACGACGCATCGCGACGGCCTTCCGCCGGATGGCCCGGATGCGGACGCGCGCGCGACGAACGACGCTCGGGCCGCCGCCTACCCGGTGGGTACGAACTTGTACCCGGCGCCGCGCACCGAGACGAAGTGCCGCGGCGCCGCCGGGTCCACCTCGAACCGCCGCCGCAGCCGCGAGATGAAGTTGTCGACCGTCCGCGTGTTCGCGTAGTTGCGGAGCTTCCACACCTTCTCGAGAAGCTCGTCGCGGCTCAGCACCCTGCCGGGGTTCAGCGAGAAGTAGCGCACGAGGTCGATCTCGAGCTGCGTCAGCTTCGCCGGCTTGCCGTCCACGAGGACGTCGTGGGTGTCGAAGTCGACCTTTGCCCGGCCGAACTCGAGCGTCGACGACGCCGCGCCCTGGCGCGAGGCGCCGTTCTCCCAGGCGCGCCGGCGCAGCAGCGATCGCACGCGCGCCAGCAGCTCCGCGAGCTCGAACGGCTTCACGACGTAGTCGTCGGCGCCGGCCTCGAGTCCCGCGACGCGATCGTCCGCCGACGACCGCGCCGTCAGCATGATGACCGGCACGAAGTTCCCCGCCTCGCGCAGGCGGCGGCACAGCTCGAAGCCGTCGACGTCGGGCAGCATGACGTCGAGGACGATCGCGTCGTACGCGTCCGCCTTGAGCAACGCCTCGGCGGCGCCGCGCGCGTTCCGCGCCACGTCGACGCGGTAGCCCTCGAGCTCGAGGTTCAGCTTGAGGCCGGTCGCCAGGTGCTCCTCGTCCTCGACGACGAGGAGCCGCCGCTCGCGATCGCTCATGCCGCGCCCTCGCCGGTCGGGCGCGCACCGGTGCCCGGCGCACCCGCGTCCGTTGCGCGAGCATTCGAAGCGAGGCCGCTCGTCGCCTTCCCCGCGCCGCGCGCAGCCGGGTCGCCGTCGTCGCGGCCGAGCGCCGCAAGCACCGCCACCCGCCGCCACGCCGGCTTCCCGTGCGGCAGCGTCACGCGCATCGTCGTGCCCTTGCCCGGCCCTTCGGAGAACGCCCGGATGCGGCCACCGAGGTTGCGGACGAGCGCCCCCGCGACGAAGAGCCCGAGCCCCGTGCCGCGCCGCCGCGCCGCCTCCGCTTGCACGCGATAGAAGCGATGGAACACGCGTCGCAGATGCTTTCGCTCGATGCCGATGCCGCGATCGCGGACGGCGATCTCCATGCGACCGCTGCGATCCACGCCGGCCGTGATGCTGACGGCGACGTCGCCGTCGGAGTACTTGACGGCATTGTCCACGAGGTTCTTCAGGACGATCGACAGGGCGGCGCGGTCCGTGGTGAGGACCGTCCCCTCCGGGATGCGCACGTCGATCGCGTCCCCGCGCAGGCGATAGCGCGCCGCCACCTCGACGGCGGAGGCGCGGGCCGCCTCGGCGAGATCGACCTCGTCGGCCTCCATCGCGATGTCGTCGTGGGAGAGGCGGCTCGCCTGCAGCACGTCGTCGATGAACGACGACAGCCGCGCGACGTCGTCGAGCATCATGCGCCGCAGCTCCTCGCGCTGCGGGTCGGCGATCTCCGGTCGCCCGAGCGTCTCCAGGAAGAGCTTGAGCGACGCGAGCGGGCTCTTCAGCTCGTGCGTCACCGAGTCGACGAAGCTGTTCTGCCGCCGCACCTCGAGGATCTCGCGCGCCAGGTACACGCTGAGCAGCACCAGCACGGTCATGATGACGACGAACGAGACCGCGCCGAGAACGAGCAGCGACACCGGCCCGCCGATCGCCTCCGACGTCGCGATGCGCTGCCCGACGAGGATGCTCCAGCCGACGAGCAGCGCCGCGGCGAGCGAGACCGTGACCGCGCCCAGGGTGATGGGCACGGAGATCGACTTCAATCGACGGCGGCGGGCCATCCCTGCCACCATCATAGCGGTGCGGGTGGGCTGCTGCTCGAGCAGCGGACTCGAGCGACCGGTTGGTATTGCGGTTTGCCAGCCCCCCTCATCGGCGGTACCCGCTACGCCATGCAACGCCTTCGGTATTCCATCAACGTCACATTGGATGGGTGCATCGATCATCGTGCAATGACCCCCGACGAAGAGTTGCATCGACACGCGGTCGAGAACCTCGCCCAGGCCGACGCCCTCCTCTTTGGCCGGGTGACGTACGAGATGATGGAAGCCGCGTGGCGGCCGCCGGCGCGGCCGGGAGCGAGGCCCGATTGGATGGAGCCCTTCGCCCGGACGATCGACGCGGCGAAGAAATACGTCGTCTCGAGCACCCTCGACCGGGTCGATTGGAACGCGGAGCTCCTGCGCGGGGATCTGGGAAAGGCCGTTCAGCAGCTCAAGCGGGAGTCGGGCCGGGGGCTGTTCGTCGCAGGTACGAAGCTCGCGCTTGCCTTGACGGAGCTGGGACTGATCGACGAGTACGAGTTCGTGGTGCATCCCGGGCTAGCGGGGCATGGCCCGACGTTGTTCGCGGGGCTGTCGAAGCATGTCGACTTGAAACTCGTGGGGCGGCTGGAGTTTCGCTCGGGGGTGGTGGCGACGCGGTATGAGCCGAGAAGATCGCCATCCGGCAGGCGCTAAGGACTGCTCGACACGCAGCATGGCAACTATGACGCGCGGCCGCAGCTCAGCGACCATCCGCTGGACGAGAGAAGGCCGGCGCGAGTGACACGTCGAATGCACCTACTGTCGAAGGTCGCGTTTGGCTTCTTCGTCGTCTGCGCGCTCGCAAGCCTGGCGGCGTGGTTCATCCTATTGTCGACCATCTGCTCCAATCCGCGGACACCCTTGCCCGAAGCACGGCACACGATTGCGTATAGCTGCCATGGGATGACCGTCTTCATCTCTCCTCTGCAAGATGCGATGCTCCATTGGCTCATTCCGGTCTTGGGGCTTTTCATTCTTCTCGGCATGCTGGCGGGGGCAATGGTGGTTCTTGCTGCTGCGAACGTGCGGATCGACGTGCAAATCAGCCATGCGGATGCACAAGGCAGGAGCCCGCATCGTGAGAGCCGGCGTGATTGAGCTGTCGTCCAGCAAGCGGGTTCCAGCGGCCCGGCCTCGCGCCGTGCGCTCGGCCCGCAGCTGAACCGCGGCGTGCCCCGACGACACTGCGAGCCTAGCGACAGGGGGGATTTGGCTCATGAGCGAACGCGGGAACGACTACGCGGACAAGAGCGCGCTGCCGCCCCTCGTCGCCCGCGCCGCCCTGCTCGCGGAGCGATTCGCCTTCAAGAACTCGTGCGCGATCGCGTACGCGCCGTTGCTCCGGATGCTCGCGGCGCAGGTCCGCGGCGGGGTCATCGGCGAGATGGGGACCGGCGCAGGCGTTGGTACGGCATGGATGGCTGGCGCGATGGACCAGGACTCCCGCATCGTGACCATCGAGGCGGACGCACCTCGCGCAAGCGCCGTGGCCGAACTCTTCGCGGATGACGGGCGCATCACCGTCCTGCACGGCGACGCGCTGGAGCTCGCCGCTCACGGCCCGTTCGATCTGCTCTACTGCGACGCGGGTCCGGGCAAGATCTTCCGTCAGGAAGTCTCGATCGCCATGATGCGTCCGGGCGGTCTCATCTTGCTGGACGATCTCGGTCCGACGCGTACCGACCTCGATTGGTGGATCCATTGTCCCGATGTCGTCGCCGCCACGATCTGGATCACACCCGACCTCGGCGCCATTCTCGCGGTACGTCGATGAAACGACGCGATCGGAGGGTCGCATGATCGTTCTCTACGACAACCCCTTCAGTCCGTTCGCCCGCAAGGTGCGGATGGTGCTCCAGTTCAAGGAAGTCCCCTACGAGTCGATCGACGCGCTGGCGCTCGCGCAGCACGCGCGTCTCTGCGCGGTGAATCGCCGCGCGGAGGTTCCGGTACTCGTCGACGGCGACGTCACGGTCGCGGATTCGGCGGACATCGTCGCCTACCTCGAAGATCGGTTTCCGACGCCGGCGCTGCTGCCATCCTCGCCAGCACGACGCGCCGCCGCACGACGGTGGCAGCGCGTCGCCGACACGACCCTCGACGCCATCATCCACGACATCTCGCTCTGGACGTGGCCCACGCACCATCGAACGGACGCGCCGCCGGCGGGGCTGGTCGAAGCGGGACGGCGCGACCTCGAGATCGTGGTCGCGGAGCTCGATCGCGCGCTCGGTCCGAACGACTTCGTCTGCGGCACTCCGTCGGTTGCGGATCTCGCGCTCTTCCCGCACGTCTCGTCGCTCAAGGTGCTCGGCGTTCCCATGGAGACATTCCCGAACCTGCTCCGGTGGAACGCGAGCATGCGGAAGCTGCCGTGCGTGCGGTCCGATCTCGACTTCGTAAAGCGAAGCGCGATCGAGAAGTTCGCGCCGGGCGCATCGCCCTACGAAGCGGAGAAGGTCGTCTGGCGCGGCGATCGCATCGAGTGGCTCCTGGCGCACGGTTTCGGGAAGTGGTTCTGGTCGGAGCTGGACTCGGGCCGGGCGGTCGTGCCGAGGTCCGTGTAGCGGGCCGGCCCGAGCGGCTCGGGCAAGGCCTGACATTCGTCCGTCGAGCGATCGGCTGAAGTGGACGGCGGGCAACACGTTCGCGGAGGCGACGAGATGAACGAATTGTACGGCATCGCGAGGCTCACGATCCATCCGGGCAAGCTCGAGGAATTCAAGCGCCTCGCGGCCAAGTGCATGGAGTCCACTCGCACCAAGGACACCGGCACGTTGCAGTACGACTGGTTCTTCACCAGCGACGAGACCGAGTGCGTGGTGCTCGAGAGATATCGCGACTCCAAGGCCCTGCTCGAGCACCTCGCGAATCTCGGGGAAACGCTCGGCGCGCTTCGCGAGACATGCTCGATGTCCGGAATGATCTGCGGAACACCCAGCCTCGAGCACAGGAAGGTACTGGAGCGTTCCGGCGTGCCGATCTTCTCGCCGTACCAGTCGATCTAGGCCGCTCGATCGACGCGGAGCGGCCGTTCAGAGCGTGGGACGCGAGCCGCCGAACGCGTCCGGGCGGGATGGCGGCTGCGCGCCCGTCACTGCGGTGGGTTGGTCGCGGGTGGGGGCTGTACGTTACTCGCGCCACCGTCGTGGCGTCCCTGCTGTTTCATGGCCCGCTTCACCTGGCGGCACTCGGGTCGGGTCTTCTCGTCGCCAGCCTTGCATGCCTGCTTCGCCGCCCGTGCGCCGGCGCGATCGTCGCGGCGTTCGTTGCGGCGCTCCATCCCTTGAGTCTGTGCGTATGTCGGGACGACGCCTGCCAGGGTCACGGCGACCGCGAACGCGCTCAAGGCCCCGCGTTTCATCTGTCTCACGACGCTTCTCCTTGCTGCACCGATCGATGCACCACGAAACGAAGCGGAGTCCGGTGCAGGTGGCCCTTTCATAGGCGCAAGACGGCACTGCCCACAAACGCTCGATTCGTCCTCCGCCCCCTGCGTCAGCGCGTCGAGTCTTCCACGTTGATTCCGGCGACGTGCAGCGCCTTCTCCTTCGCGCCCTTCAGGTCGTAGTAGCGCCGCGTGACGATGCGCTGAGCGTAGAGACCGCCGCCAGCCTGCACGTTGGTCACCGCCTTCCAGCCGCCGAACGCATCCGCGGTGAGGTCGCGAATCGCGTGGAAGAGCTTCGCACGGTACTCGCCGTCGACCCCGTTCATCGTTCCCATGTACTTCCGCACCAGGGGACCGGTGACTTCGTTCTCGAAATCGGCGGGCGACGGCGCCGTCAGGATCGAGCCGCCGGAGATGTCGTGCAGGTGCCGCACCATCGCGTTGTAGTTCGCCGCCGCGTGGTACTTGCCGGCATTGGTGTAGAGCTCGTCCGGGAAGGCGCCCTCGGGCGTGACGCTGCAGTTTGCGATCGCGGCTTCGAGCGCAGCGCGCACCAGCGTCGCGTGGATGATCATCTCCGAGATCTTCTCCCGGATGTGGCTCTCCTTCGCGAGGCCGTTGGCCTCGGCGATGAGCTGTGCGAAGCCCACGAGCTGATCCGCTTCCTCGGCCATCGCGGAGAGCCCGCCGAGTCGCTCCCACAAGCCGAGCGAATGCGCGAAAACGGCCGCTTGCGCCACTTCGCCGTCGAGAAAGATCCGCTCGTTGGGCACGAAGACGTCGTCGAAGATGACGAATCCCTCGGGCATGTGGAGCCTGGAAGAAATGGGGAACATGCGGTGGTCGGGATGTCGCGGCGCGTAGGTCGTGTCCACGATCTTCACGCCCGGAGAGTTGACCGGCACCGCGCACGCGATCGCATACGACTCCTCGCCCGGCTTCATCGCCTTCGTCGGAATCGTCATCATCTCGTGGCTGAGGGACGCACCCGTGATGTGGAGCTTGGCGCCACGAATCACCACGCCATCTCGGCGCCGATCCACGACGCGCGTGTACGCGTCGGGATCGTCCTGCTTCCCCGGCGGCCGGCTGCGATCGCCCTTCGCGTCGGTGATGCACTCGACGATCCGGATGTCGCGACGCTGCGCATCGCGGACGTAGCTGCGGATCCTCTCGGCGTAGTGCGGCAGCTCGCCGGCGATGCGGGTGGCGGCCGTCGTCAGCGTCATGATCGACTGGTAGGTGACCGCCGACACGATGTCGGCTTCGTGGGTGAGAGGGATGCGCTCCTTCAGCTCCGCGGAGGAGTGCGGGATCGCCATCAGCGGGCTGACGGCGTCCGGCCCGGGCGAGTACCACCGGTCGTAGCCGGCCGCGACACGCGCGACGCAAGCGCCGAGCACCGGATGATTCGCGATGTCGCGCACGCGCTCGCCTTCGAAGTACGTTGCGCGATCGTCGTTCAGGGTTCTCTTGTATTGCTCTCCCGTCATCATCGGGCGGACTCCATCGTTCAGCCTGGGATCGGCTCTTTGCGCAGCGGCGCGCCCAGGCTAGTCGAACGCTGGCGATTCGCCAACGGCGATACGGCCGTCGACTAGAGGACCGCGATGTCCAGCTGGGGAAGTCGCGCAGGGTCTCCGATCACCTCCACCCGCGCGACCTTCGCGTCCGTGAAGGTGAACGTCAGGACCCGGGAAAGCTTGCCGCGCGGCGCGAAGATCAGTCCGACCGATCCATCGATGAGCGCCGGCTGTACGGAACGCAGCCCCCGCGAGAGCGCGACGAACTGCCTCACCCACGTGGCGGCGCCTCTCAGCTCCCGCGGCGTGTCGGCGGCGTCCGCCGCTCCGCCCGCGATGCGTGCGGCACCATCGATCCGAACGACGGCATCGGGATCGAGGACGGCAAGAAGGCCCTGGATGTCGCCTGCGCGCGCCGCGCTCAGAAACGCCTCGACCACTTCGCGCTGACGAGCCCGGCCGGCGGCCGACGACGCCGGCGATCCCCGCACGCGACGGCGGGCGCGGCTCGCGAGCTGACGTGCGGCCTCCGGCGACCGTCCCGTGATGGCCGCGATCTCGTCGAACGGCCTGCCGAAGAGGTCGTGCAGGACGAACGCGAGGCGCTCCGCGGGCGCCAGCGTGTCGAGCACGACCAGCAGCGCGACCCCGACGGAATCCGCGAGCTCCGCCTCGCCTTCGGGATCCGAGCCGCCCGCATGCACGAAGCCGGCTTCGGTCGCCTGCGCGCCGATCGGCTCCTCGCGCCGCGACTTCCGCGAGCGCAGCATGTCGAGGCACACGCGCGACACGACCGTCGTCAACCACGCGCTCAGGTTCTCGACGCCCGCCGCATCGGTGCGCTCGAGACGGAGCCATGCTTCCTGCACGGCGTCCTCGGCCTCGCTCAGCGAGCCCAGCATGCGGTACGCCACTCCGCGCAGCCGCAGGCGGTTCTCCTCGAACCGCTCGCTCAGCCAGCCCTGCTCGTCCATGGCCCGGTCTCGGTCACGTTCTCGCGGTCCGCTCCGTCATCCCCCTGACGAACCACGTCGGTCCGATGTGACAGGAGGGATGCCGATGCAGTCTCGAATGCCCGATGGATTGATGATTCCCCGCAGAGCGGTGATCGGCGCAAGGAAGCCGCTCATGACGCCGACGCGACCAGGAATCCCAGCCACCCGGATCGCGTACGCCGCCGCCTCGGCCGCCCTGCTCGGGGTCGCGTTGGCCACGCCGGCCGCCGCGCAAGGCGTCATTGCGACCGGCTCCGGACGAGCGGGCGCCCAGGTCGCCGCGCTGGTCGCGCTGATCGGCGTGATCACCGGTGGGCTCGCGCTACGCGCCGCACGGGGCGGCGGCGCCACCAACGCGCGAGACCGGGCCATCGTCGCCCTGGTGCTCGGCGTGATGGGGATGCTCCTCGGCGTGCTGCACTTCGCGACCACCACCGGCGGCTTCGGGACCGGCAACGGGAGAGCCGGGGCCATCGTCGCCGCGGTGCTCGGACTGATCGGTTTGCTCCTCGGTCGGCTGGCGCTGGCTCGCTCCGGGCGCACCGGCTGACGGGCCGACCCGGCGCGGTAACGTACGCCCTTCGCCCCGCGAGAAAGGAGATCGGAACGATGCCCGAAGTCGGCATGCGATACATGATCGACGACGTCCCCGCAGCCGTGAGGTTCTACACGACCCTCCTCGGCTTCAGCGTGGAGGTCGACGCGTCACCGGCCTTCGCCGCGGTTTCGCGTGACGGCGTGCGACTCCTGCTGAGCGGCGACGGCAGCTCCGGGAAGCGCACCCTCCCGGATGGCCGTCGTCAAGTACCGGGAGGCTGGAACCGCCTTCACGTCCAGGTCGCGGATCTCGACGCGGAGGTGGAGCGGTTGCGAGCGGCCCGGGTGCCGTTCCGTACGGACGAGATCGTGAGCGGTCCGGGCGGATCGCAGATCGTCATCGAGGATCCGTCCGGCAATCCGGTCGAGCTGTTCCAGCCGGGGCGGTGAGCGCGCTCGGTGAAGCGTCGAGATTCGCGCCTGTCGATTCCGTGAGCTTTCCTTCGACTACCCCGTGAGGGCGACATCGCGCCCGACCGGCAGCGACCGGGAAACCAAGAGGATTGCGACATGGCAACAGGCACCGTTCGTCTCCACCGCGTTCTTCGCTGCGCTCCGGAGCGCGTCTATCGCGCGTTCCTCGAGCCCGACGCGATGGCCAAGTGGCTCCCGCCCTACGGCTTCACGTGCACGGTCCACCACATGGACGCGCGGGTCGGAGGGACGTACAGGATGTCCTTCAAGAACTTCTCGACGGGCAACGGGCACTCTTTCGGCGGCGAGTACCGCGAGCTGGTTCCGCACCAGCGCATCCGGTACACGGACAAGTTCGAGGACCCGAGCCTCAGCGGCGAGATGATCACGACGATCTCCTTGCAGCAGGTGCCGTGCGGGACCGAGGTCTCCATCGTTCAGGAGGGGCTGCCGGAGATGATTCCGGTCGAGAGCTGCTACCTCGGCTGGCAGGAGTCGCTGGAGCAGCTCGCGAGGCTCGTCGAGCCGGAGATCCCCGACTGACCCGACGTCGAAGGACGCGGAGCTCGACGCGATCGCGGCGTTGATCGCAATCGATCGAACCTCGGAACCAAGGACCAAGAACGAGCATGAAGAAGAGCGGGGCGCAGAACGACAAGTCTCCGTCGCAGCTGATCGACGAGAGAATCGAGGAGCTCGGCGACTGGCGGGGCAAGATGCTCAGCCGGCTCCGTGCCCTTGTGAAGGAAGCCGATCCCGAAGTCGTCGAGGAGTGGAAGTGGAGAGGCGTTCCGGTGTGGTCGCACGACGGAATCATCTGCACGGGCGAGACCTACGAGAACGTCGTGAAGATGACCTTCGCCAAAGGCGCCGCCCTGAAGGATCCGTCGCGCCTCTTCAACTCCAGTCTCGAAGGGAACACGAGGCGTGCCATCGACTTCCGCGAGGGCGGGAAGATCGACGAGAAGGCGTTGAAGACCCTCGTTCGTGCCGCGGTGACCCTGAACGAGTCCAAAGGGCATCGTTGATCCACGACGTGAAGCTTCTTCTCACCCAGCTGCCGACTCGTCTCGATGACGGCCGTCGTAACTTCGATGCAGTGGAGCGCATTCTCGAGCGCTACCCGGCGATGGCGGCCGACGCAGACCTCCTCGTTCTTCCGGAGCTCATCGGCTGCGAGATCTCGGATGCGGAATATGAGCGGTCCGTGCGCGACCTGGCCCGACGAGCGGGCTGCTACGTCGTCGGCGGTACGCACCACTCGAAACGCGGCCGTTCCGTGGTCAACCGGGGAGCGGTGTCGGATCCCGCCGGATCGATCGTCGCGGAATACGAGAAGATGCGGCCGTACGGAGTCGAAGCGAAGCTCGGCGTGAAGCCTGGCACTCGGGCCGGCTCCTTCCGGCTTCGCGGACGGACGGTCGCGGTGTTCGTGTGTTCCGACTTTTGGTATTCGGAGAGCTTCCTTCACGACGGCACAAGGCCGCCCGACATGGTGGTCGTGACCGCGCTCTCGATCACGCAACGGCCCTCACCGATGCTCGCACGGACGCTGTGGAAGCACATGGCCGTCGCTCGTGCGTACGAGTTCGCCGCATACGTCGGCGTCAGCGACTGGCGGACGGGGTGTACATACGGTGGTCAGCCGAGCTGCGGCGTCGCCGGCCTCGCCAACCCGCGACCATTCGGCCGGGAGGGTTTCTTCTCGGCCTTGAATCGCGGCTCGCTGGCGCTGCACGAGCTGAACTTCGAGCGTCTCGAAGGGCTTCGTACCAGCCGCTCGGCACGCGGTTTCCCGTGGAAGCGCCCGGCGAGCACGCCCGCGCAGCAGACCGCACTGGCACGCCGCCGCTGAACCGTGGGTCGGACGCGGGAAGCGACTCCGACGAGCCCCGGTCGCGACGACCTAGGCTCGGCCGCCCTGCCCGGCTGGGCGTTCGTCCTCCCGTGCATTGGCCGAAAGCCACTCGAGCGGGCGGGGACGAAACCCGAGTTCGCGCCGGGCTTTGTCGTTCGAAGCGCCCCTGAGCCTCGTCGCGTAGTAGACCGCGTCCGCGCCTGACGCGCGAAGCGCCTCTTCCTCGCTGACGCGAGGTGGCGCAGGTGCTCCTGCAGCACGCGCGAACGCCGTCAGCCATACATGCTGAGGCGACGGGTTACCGTCGACGATGTTGTACGCTCCCGGCGGGCACTCGAGCGCGGCGGCGGTCGCTCCAGCCGCATCGTCGATATGCACGAAGCTGTGGACGCCCTGGCCCTCGCCGATGATCGGAACCTGCTGCCGCCGTACCTGATCGCCGACATCGCCGTCGCGCGTGTACCAGGTGCCGGGGCCGTAGAAGAATCCGTATCGAAGCGCGACCGACTCGATTCCCGGCGTCGCCGATGCGCGCGCTTCCAATTCGACGTAGGTCCGGGCGCCGGCCTCGACTCCGGGCGACGCGCTCGAGATGAACGGGACGGACTCGTCCGCCAGCCCCGCGCCCGGCGCATACCAGAACCCGGAGCTTTGCATCAGGTAGCGGCGCACGCCCGCATCCCGAAGCGATGCAAGCAGGTTCATGTTGCCTTCCACTCGGACTTTGCGATCGCGTTCCGCCGCCGCGCTCATTTCGGCGCGTGTGTAGTGCCGGGGCAGCGAGGTCAATTCGTTGATCACGGCGTCAGGACGGATCCGTCCGACCGCGGCCCTCACGGCAGCGGGATCCAGTGCGTCGGCGATCAACGGTTCCGCGCCGATTTCCCTCAACGCGGGTGCGGAATCGCGCGATCGGGTCAGCGCGAATACCTCGTGCCTGTTCGCCGTCAGGCGGTGGACCAACGGCCGGCCGATGGCGCCGCTCGCACCGGCGATCACGATCCTCATCGCGCTTCCTTTCAGGTCGCTTTGCGGCATCGTCGCACGATTCGCGACTTTCAACCATAACGCAGGCAGCGCGGGGGCGGTCCTCCGACAGGACCGCCCCCGCCCGCGTGGCGGCGAGCGATTGCACCGGCGCGGCCGCGCTGCTCTGCTCGACGGCTGAGCGCCGGCGGCCAAGGAGGCGTGCCATGACGGAGAACCGGCCCATCCTCGTCACCGGCGCAGCCGGTCAGCTCGGTGCAGTCGGACGCACCGTCACCGGCCTGCTCCTCGATCGTGGCCTGCGGGTCCGCGCCATGGTGCGCCGCGACGACGATCGCGCGGCGGCGCTGCGCGCCGCCGGCGCAGAGGTGGTCGTGGGAGACCTCCTCGAGCCGGCCGACGTCCACCGCGTCGCGAGCGGCTGCCGCCGCATCTACTTCGGCATGTCGGTCTCGCCCGGATACCTCGAGGCGTCCGTCACGATGGCGGCCGTCGCGCGCGACGTGCAGATCGACGCCCTCGTGAACATGTCGCAGATGACGGTCTCGCAGATGAGCATCGAGAACATGACGCCGAGCCGGCAGCAGCGGCAGCATTGGCTGAGCGAGCAGGCGTTCGCGTGGTCCGGGCTGCCGGTCGTCACCGTCCGACCCACGGTGTTCCTGGAGGGCTTCTTCGTCCCGCTCACCGGTCCGAGCGTCCGCGACCGGAGCCGCATCGAGCTGCCGTTCGGCGACGGCAAGACGAACCCGGTGTCGACGGCGGACGTCGCGCGCGTCGTCGCGACCATCCTCGCGGACCCCACGGCGCACGTCGGCCGCGTCTACGAGCTCACCGGGCCGCGCTCGCAGGACGTGCATGGGATCGCGCGCGAGTACTCGGAAGCGCTCAACCGCGAGATCACGTACGCCGACGTTCCGCCCGACGCCTGGGAGCGCGACCTCGGAAAGGCCGGCCTTCCGGAGCACCTCACCAAGCACCTCGTGACGATGGCCGAGCTCAACCGGGCTGGTCGGTACGACCGCATGACGGACGGCGTGGAGCGGCTGACCGGGCGACCGGCGACGAGCATTCGCGAGTTCGTGTCGCTCCACGCCGACGAGTTCGGAGGTCGCCGATGACCGAGCCGAGCGACGCCTGGGCAGCCGGCGCGGCGTACGACGACTTCATGGGTCGCTGGAGTCGTCTGCTCGCGCCGCGCTTCGTGTCGTGGCTCGGCGTCCGCCCCGGGGCGAGCTGGCTCGACGTCGGCTGCGGGACGGGCGCCCTCTCCGGAGCGATCTGCGCGGGTGCGGACCCTGCATCGGTCGTCGCGTGCGACCCGTCCGAGCCGTTCGTCGCGTACGCACGTCGGCGCCGAGTCGATCCGCGCATCTCCTTCGCGGTGGCCGGAGTCGGGCAGCTTCCGACGCGGCCGGGCGGGTTCGACAGCGTGACGTCTCTCCTCGCCCTCAACTTCTTCCCCGACCCCGGCGCCGCGATCGGCGAGATGCGGCGGATCGCGTCCGCAAACGGCCTCGTCTCCGCGTGCGTGTGGGACTATGCGGGCCGGATGGAGCTCTTGCGGTGCTTCTGGGATTCCGCCGCAGCCGTGGACGGGCGCGCGTCCGAGCTCGACGAGGGCGGCCGCTTTGCGATCTGCCGACCGGATGCGCTCGCGTCTCTCTTCCGCGACGCGGGCCTCGCCGACGTCGTCAGCGACGCGATCGAGATCCCGACCCGGTTCTCGACGTTCGCGGAGTACTGGACGTCGTTCCTGGGCGGCACCGGCCCCGCTCCCTCGTACGTCGCGAGCCTCGACTCCGCGCATCGCGAGGCACTGGCCGCGCGGCTCGAGCGCTCGCTTCGTCGCGACGCCGCCGGCGCGATCTCGTTGGTCGCCCGAGCCTGGGTCGTGCGCGGGGTCGCGCGGACCGAGGGAGCGGACGACTGAGACCCCGTCGGCCGACGTGCCGCCGTTGCAAGAGCGGCCCGCACGTCGGAAAGGAGACGAATGCTGCGCATCGCGACGATGACCAGCCTGGCCGCGTACTCGGTCGTCGCGAGCCAGCCGCTCGCCTACATCTTCTTCATGACGGCGGCGCAGCGAGCGCTGTCGGCGCCCGCATACGTCGAGCTTCGCCAGCGCATCAACCCCGTCATGAACCGGCGCGTTCCGGCGGTCTACCTGGTCGCCCTGGCGACGGTCCTGCTGCTGCTCGCGCTCGCGCTGGCAGCCGGACGCTGGAGCCTCGTCGCGACGACCACCGCGGCGCTCCTCTGCCTCGTCGTCGACACCGCATTCATGCTTCGGGAGAACGCGCCGATCAACGGCATCATGGATCGTTGGTCGCCGAGCGCCCCTCCCGCGGACTGGTCGGACTACCGCGAGAAGTGGTTCGCGGTGTACGCCTATCGCCAGATCGCGGTGCTCGTGGGGTTCCTGAGCCTCCTGGTCGGCGCCGTGTACGGGTAGCGGACCGCTCTCGGCGCCTTTCACTGACCCGCTCGGCGCGCCATACTCCTCGCCCATGCAAGCGACTGCCGAGCCGCTCGAATCCCCGGTCCTGAGCGACGACTACGCGCTCGATCCCTACGCGACGATCACGCACCTCCGCGCGACCGACCCCGTCCACTTCGTTCCCGGGCTCGGCTTCTGGCTCGTGACCCGCTACGACGACGTCCGCCGCCTCTTCACCGACGAGAACGTCACGAACGACCCGCGCGCCTACGAGCACTACGTCGCGCCGCCCGAAGGATCGTTCATGCACTGGGTCTCCGAGCACGGCCTCTTCTCGTTGCCGCCGGACGAGCACGCGCGCGTCCGCCGCCTCGTGTCGGCCGCGTTCACGCCGCGCGCGATCGCGCGCATGGACTCGCAGGTGCTCGACGTCATCGAGCAATTCGTCGCGCCCGTGCGCGGGCGGCGCGGCGTCGTCGATCTGATGGCGGAGATCACCGACCCGATCCCGAATGCGGTGATCAGCCGCGTCACCGGCGTCGCGGCACCGGGCGGCGAGGAGGTGCGCTTCCGCCAGCTCGCGCAGGAGACGATCCGCGGCTTCTTCTCGTTCGCGGACCCGGAAGCCAGAATGCGTGGCGCCGACGCGTTCCTCGAGCTCGCGAACTGGGTGCGCGAGGTCGCGAAAGAGCGCCGGCGCGCGCCGCGCGAGGACCTCATCACCGACCTCGTCCGGGCGACCGACCGCGGCGAGGCGATGAGCGACGACGAGATCGTCATCCTGGTCGCCGGGCTGCTCGGCGCCGGCAGCGAGACGACGGCGATCGGCGGCGTCGTCTCGCTGCGGGCGCTGCTCGAGCACCCGGACGCGCTCGCGCGCCTCCGCGCCGACCGGAGCCTCATTCCCGGCGCGGTGAACGAGATCCTGCGCCACGGCTTCGGCGGCGGCGCCGGCCTTCCGCGCTACGCGGTGCGCGACTTCGCGCTCCGCGGCAAGCCGATCCGGAAGGGCCAGATGCTCATGCTGTCGTTCACCGGCGCGCACCGCGACCCGAGCGTCTTCCCCGATCCCGATCGCTTCGACATCGCGCGCGACACGACCGACCTCACGATCTTCGGCCACGGCCCGCACTACTGCCTCGGCGTCCACCTCGCGCTCGCCGAGCTGCGCGGCGTGGTCGACGCCGCCCTCGACTTCCTGCCGCCGGGCGCGCGCCTGCGCGACGACCTCATCGAGTGGCAGCGCATGATCTTCTTTCGCCGCCCGCTCAACCTGCCCGTCGACTTCGGCGGGTGACGCGACTGCCGGCGATCGTCGCAAAGGAGGGGCTCCGATGCCGCCGCGCTACACCGCGATCGTCACGCTGCTCGCCGTCGTCTTCTACTTCTTCGTCGCCACCCGCGTCTCGGCTGCGCGCCGCAAGTACGACGTCCAGCTTCCGGCGATGTCCGGCCATCCCGACTTCGACCGGGTCTTTCGCGTGCACATGAACACGCTCGAGTGGATGCCGATCTTTCTGCCGCTCCTCTGGCTGTGCGCGATCTTCTTCGGCGACCGGAGCGCGGCGCTCCTCGGGCTCGTCTGGATCGCGGGCCGCGCGCTCTATCTCACCGGCTACAGCCAGGCGGTCGAGAAGCGTCTCCCGGGCTTCGCCATCCAGGCGCTCGCGTGCATCCTGCTGCTCATCGGCGCGGTCACGGGCGTCGTCATGAGCTTCACGGCCGGCTGAGCCGGCAGCGATGGGCGGAACGCTCGAGATCGTCGCGTACGACCCGGAATGGCCGAACGAGTTTGCGGCCGAGCGCGCTCGGATCGCGGACGCGCTCGGCGTGATCGCGCGGAGGATCGACCACCACGGGTCGACGTCGGTCCCGGGCCTCGCCGCGAAGCCGGTCATCGACATCCAGGTTTCCGTCCGCTCGCTGAAGCCGCTGGCAGCGTACGGCGACCGCCTCGCGCGGCTCGGCTACGTTCACGTCGCGCACCCCGACGACGACTTCTGTCCGTTCTTCCATCGACCCGCGACGTGGCCGCACACGCACCACGTGCACGTCGTGGCGCTCGGTGGAGACGAAGAGCGACGCACGCTGGCGTTCCGCGACTACCTCCGCGAGCACGCCGACGTCGCCGCCGAGTACGAGCGCCTGAAGCGAGGGCTCGCGTCGCAGCACTCGGTAGTCAGCTTCGATACGCGCCAGGCCTACGCGGACGCGAAGACCGAGTTCGTGACGCGCATCACCGACCGCGCGCTGGCCGAGGGCCATCCGCGCGCACCGTGAAGCGACCGGGGGCGCGTGGAGCCCCGAGGAGGATCGAGATGGACGTGCAGCTCGTGCGGAGCTTCCTTCTGTGGTGCACGGCGATGAACTACGCGATCCTGGTCGTCTGGTTCCTCGTGTTCGTGGCCGCGCGCGACCGGTTGCGCGCCATCCACACGAGCTGGTTCCGCCTGGGCGACGAGCAGTTCGACGCCCTGCACTACGCGGGCATGGCGGCCTACAAGATCGGCATCCTGACGTTCAATCTCGTACCGCTGGTCGCCCTGAGCGTCGTCCGGTGACTCGGCCGACCGCCGAGCGCGGATCGCGGTCGCGCGACCCCGCGGCCTGGGAGGAGCGGATCCGGGACGCGCGCGGGCGGCGGGTCGTCTTTCTCGCCCACTGCCTCCTCAACGAGAACACGCGCTACCTCGGCGGAGCGATGCGCGGCGGTGCGATCCGGGAGATCGTGGAGCCGTGCCTGCGACACGAGATCGGCATCGTCCAGCTTCCCTGTCCCGAGCAGCACGCGTGGGGAGGCGTGCTGAAGCGCCGGCTCCTCCTCTTCTTCGGCGCTCGGGGCAGGCTGCGCTACCGGCTGCGAGGAGCGCTTCTGCCGGTCATGCTGTGGTACACCGCGCGCGTCTACCGCCGGCTCGCGCGCGAGGTGGCGACCCAGATCCAGGATTACGAGAGAGCCGGCGTCGCCGTGCTCGGGATCGTCGGCGTCGACGCGTCTCCTTCGTGCGGCGTGCAGAAGACGCTCGACGTCGCCGAAGCACTCGATCGCCTCGGACGCCTCGAGCGCGATGCGGCCACCGCGGACGCCGTGAACGCGATCATCCGCGCAACTGCGGTCGCCGGCAGAGGCCTCTACGTCGACCTGTTGACGAAAGAGCTCGCCGCCAGAGGCCTCAGCGTCCCCCTCATCGCGCACGATCTCGTCGCGGAGCTCGACGGGAAGGGCTCGACGGCGGACGTCGAGAGCCTGCTCGGTGCAGCGGTGAGAACGTGAAGCCCATCGAGCTCCGCGATGCGCGCGACTCGACCGCCGACCGCGAGTGGCTCGCGAACGTCTATCCCTTCTACCTGCACGACCTCTCCGAGTTCGAGGATCACTACTACCGGCTGAACGATCGGGGCCTCTGGGAGCCCGATCACCTGCCGAGCTGGCTGCAGGACGACGAGGACCTGCCCCTGGTGATCATCGAATCCGGCGCGCGCGTCGGCTTCGCGCTCGTCAACGTGGCTCCGTCGCCGCACGTGGCGCGCGACCGGGACTTTCGCCTGTCCGAGTTCTTCGTTCTGCGCCGGCATCGCCGTCGCGGCGTCGGGCGACGCGCCGCCTGGACGCTGTTCGAGCGCATGCCCGGGAGATGGCAGCTCAGCGCTCTCGCCCGAAACGCCCGCGCGATCCGATTCTGGCGGGGCGTCATCGAAGAATGTGCGCGCGGAGAGTACGACGAAGTGGCGAGCTCACACGAGCTGCTCTACCTGTTCGAGGCGGGCCCCCGAAGGAAGGACTGACCGGGGCGGATCCTCCATCCCGAGCGCTGGGCGCCGCGTCGCTTCGCGGATCGAATCGGAGCTGTGCGCCGCGCGCGCGCATTTCGGAACGGCACGCCGTTCATCGTGACGCTGCCGGGAATCGAGCCGATCCTCGGCGAATTCTTCGCGATGAACCGGCAGATCGGCGACTCGATCCTGTCCGACATCGCGGCCGCGACCGTCGCCGGGCGGCGCATCGTCGTCGCGGACGACGGGTTCGCCGAGGTCCTCGCGCCAGTTCTGAGCGTGTGACGCGGGCGCCCGGCAGGCGAAGCCTGCCGGGCGCGCTCTCCCCGCGGGCACGGTCGGTCGAGACGGCGCAAGCAGTCGGGGGCTGCGACGCCTCGCAGTGCGCGCGCCCGCATGGTGCAAGGAACTTCAGGGCGGCGACGTGGGGCGCAGTTGCCGTTCGCCGCCGTCGTCCCTAGGCTGCCGCGCACGCCCGCCGGGCTCGGCCCGGGCTCGGCGGGCGGAGCTCGTTTCCGTGGACACTCCCGCTCGCGGCGGCCGATCCGATCGAAGCGGACCCGGCTCTGCGCCTGACGCCGGCGCTCTCGCGGTCCCCGCGGTTCGCGCGGAAGCTCCGGGCGACCGCGTCGCCGTTCGGCACGTCGACGAGGAGGCGTTCGGCAGGCCGGACGAGGCGCAGCTCGTCGACCTGCTCCGGGAGCGCGGCGGCGCGCTGCTCTCGCTCGTCGCGGTCGTGCGGGGTCGCGTCGTGGGACACGTCCTCTTCACCCCCGTCCGGCTCGAATCGCCGGACCGCGCGCTCGATGGAGCCGGGCTCGGGCCGATGGCGGTCCTGCCCGCGTTCCAGAGAGCGGGCGTGGGATCGCGCCTCGCGACCGACGGCATCGCGCGGCTGCGAGCGGATGGATGCCCGTTCGTGGTCGTGCTCGGTCATCCCGAGTACTATCCGCGCTTCGGCTTCGTTCCGGCCAGCCGCCACGGCGTCCGGTGTCCGTGGCCCGTACCCGACGACGCGTTCATGCTGCTGGCGCTCGATCCGGCGAGGGTACAGGGCGCGTCGGGCGTGGCGCGGTACCGCGACGAGTTCGTCGCTGTCAAGTAAGGGGGCGCCATCGATGCAAAGACGGCTCGCAGGGAAGGTGGCGCTCGTCGCCGGAGCGACGCGCGGCGCGGGTCGCGGCATCGCGGTCGAGCTCGGCGCTGCGGGCGCAACGGTCTACGTGACCGGCCGAACGACACGCGCGGCGCGCTCGGAGATGAATCGCCCCGAGACGATCGAGGAGACGGCCGAGCTCGTGACCGCGGCCGGCGGCCGGGGCATCTCGGTCCGGGTCGATCATCTGATCCCCGAAGAGGTGCACGCGCTCGTCGAGCGCATCGAGTGCGAGCAGGGAGCGCTCCACCTCCTCGTGAACGACATCTGGGGCGCCACGAAGATGGAGTGGAACAAGACCGTCTGGCAGTCCGACCTCGAGTACGGCTTGCGCACGCTCCGCCTCGCGATCGACACGCACGCGATCACGAGCCACTTCGCGATCCCGCTCCTCCTGCGACAGCCCGGCGGGCTCGTCGTGGAAGTGAACGACGGCACCGACGAGTACAACGCGGCCCACTACCGCGTCTCCTTCTTCTACGACCTCGCGAAGACCGCCGTCGGCCGGATGGCGTTCGCGCTCGCGCACGAGCTCGCGCCGCGCGGCGCGACCGCGCTGTCGCTCACCCCGGGCTGGCTCCGATCGGAGCAGATGCTCGACGCGTACGGCGTCACCGAGGCGAGCTGGATCGACGCGACCAGCGTCTCGCCCCACTTCGCGATCTCGGAAACCCCGGCGTTCGTCGGTCGCGCGGTCGTCGCGCTCGCGAGCGATCCGAACGTCGCGCGCTGGAACGGAAAGTCGCTCTCGAGCGGCCAGCTCGCGCAGGTCTACGGGTTCACCGACCGCGACGGCAGCCGGCCCGACGCGTGGCGCTACCTCGTCGAGGTGCAGGACGCCGGCATGCCGGCGGACGTGACCGGGTACCGGTAGGCCGGTGCACGCGCCTCTCGGCCGACCCTGACCGGGCGGCGCCACGCGGCTTGCTCGAGGTCCGCGAGCGGTCTACTTCGCGGGTGAAGGATCTCCGTGACGACCGGCGCCGTCGCTCGCAGCTTCACGATCCTCCGTGGGCTGGTCTACTCCGCGGGGTTCGTCGGCGTGTGGCTCTGGCTCGCGGGCTCGGTGCGGCGCTTCGACGCGGACCTCCCGATCGCGATCCCGGGCTGGCTCGCGCCGATCGGGGTCGTCGTCGCGGTCGTCGGAGGGATCGTCGCGGCGGCGTGCATCGCGACCTTCGTCACGATCGGCCGCGGGACTCCCGCGCCGTTCGATCCGCCGCGCGAGTTCGTCGCATCGGGTCCCTACCGGTACGTGCGGAACCCGATGTACGTCGGGGCGGCGCTGGCGCTCTTCGGCGGCGGCCTCGCACTCGCGTCGCCGGCGGTCCTCGCTCTCGCGATCGCCTTCCTGGCGCTCATGCACGGCTTCGTCGTGCTCTACGAGGAGCCGACCCTCGCCGACACGTTCGACGGAAGCTACCTCGCGTACAAGGCGAGCGTTCGACGCTGGCGTCCACGACGGCCGTCGAGCGCGCGCGCCGCGGGCTGATCCCCGGCCGCGTGCAGCCCATGGAGCGCGACGAAGCCGAGCAAGTCCTCGACTTCTGGTTTCCGCGCCGCATGAGCGAGGACCGGGAAGCTCTGGCGCGGCAGGCCGAGTGGTGGTTTCGCGGCGGCGCGGATGCAGCGATCGTCGAGCGGTTCCGGCCGCTCCTCGAGCGCGCGGAGCGCGGCGAGCTCAATGCGTGGTCCGGCGAGGCGCGATCGCGGCTCGCCCTCATCCTCGTCCTCGATCAGTTCTCGCGTACGATCCACCGCGGGACCGCGCGCGCCTACGCGCAGGACGCGAACGCGGTCGCGCTCGCGCTCGAAGGCATCGACGCCGGCCACTACGCCGCGCTCGCGACGCCGTGGCAGAAGACCTTCTTCATGCTGCCCCTCGGTCACTCCGAGGACCTGCGACACGTCGAGCGCGCCGTCGCGCTCGCCGAGGAGCTCGTCGCCGAGGCGTCCGAGCCGTGCCGCTGGTGGTTCGAGTTCTCCGCCGGACAGGCTCGCGCCAACCGCGACGAGATCCGGCGCTTCGGCCGCCATCCGCACCGGAACGAAATCCTCGGCCGCCGCTCGACGGCCGAGGAGCTCGAGCACCTGGCACGCGGCGAGCTGATTCACACGCGGCCGGTACCGCGCTGATTCTCCCCGCGTGGCAACGCGGGGATTGAGTCGGCGAGGCGCGCGGAACAGAACGGACGTCGCGTGAGCTTTGGTGGCGATGCCGGCGCGATCTACGACGCCATCGGGCGGACCTACGCGGCGACCCGGCGTCCCGACCCGCGCATCGCCGCGCGCATCGCGGTCGCGCTCGGCGACGCGGCGAGCGTGCTGAACGTGGGCGCGGGAGCGGGCTCGTACGAGCCGCGCGATCGCTTCGTGGTCGCGGCCGAGCCCTCGCGTCGCATGATCGCGCAGCGGCCCGCCGGCAGCGCGCCCGCCGTGCGAGCTTCGGCGGAGCGGCTCCCCTTCGGCGACGGCTCCTTCGCGGCGGCGCTCGCGGTGCTCACCATCCACCATTGGAGCGACCGCGCCCGAGGCCTCGCGGAGCTCGCGCGCGTCGCGCGCGACGGCGTCGTGCTCCTCACCTGGGATCCGGAGGGGCCGAGCTTCTGGCTCATCGAGGAGTACCTTCCGGAGATCCGCGCGATCGATCGCGCGATCTTTCCGTCGCTGGCCGAGATGCGACGCGCGCTCGGGCCGCTCCGGGTGGAGCCCGTTCCGGTTCCCCACGACTGCATCGACGGCTTTCTCGGCGCGTACTGGCGCCGTCCGGAGGCGTACCTCGATGCGCGCATCCGCGCCGGCGTCTCGGCGTTCGCGAAGCTCGCCGCCGCCGAGCCGGCGCTCGAGCGGCTGCGAGCGGATCTCGAGAACGGCACCTGGCACGAGCGACATGGCGACCTCGCGACCCGGCGCGAGCTCGACCTGGGCTACCGGGTCGTCGTGACCGGAGCGCTCGCGCAGCGCCGGGGCATCCGGCAGTGATGGAGCGTAGAGCTCGGGAGGGGCGATGGCGGTCTACATCATCAACAACATGACGATCCACGATCGCGCGGCGTACGACCGGTACGTGCGCGCCTTCCTGCCGATCTTCCGGAAGTACGACGGCGAGCTGCTCGCGGCCGTCGACGAGCCGCCGCCCACCGAAGGCGAATGGCCCTATGACCGCACGGTCGTCATCCGGTTCCCGAGCCGCGAGGCGGCGGAGAAGTGGTATCGCTCCGCCGAGTACCAGGAGATCGCGCGCGACCGCTACGCCGGCACGAAGAGCAACGTCGTCATCCTCGACGGCTTGCCGCCGTTGAAGTAGGGCGGCCCAAGCGCGATGGACCCAATGTACTCGGCGGAGTGGTTCGACGCCTTCGCGGCGACGGTGCCGCAGCACTTCGTCGAAGCCGACGTGCGCGGCCTCGCGAGCGCGCTGCCCCTCGACGGGTTCCGGCGCGTCCTCGACGTCGCCTGCGGGATCGGTCGCATCGCCGGACCGCTCGCATCCGCCGGCTACGAGGTGACCGGGATCGACGTCAGCATCGAAGCCCTTCGATCCGCGCGCGCCCGCGCGCCCGGAGCTCGCTACGTCGCGCTCGACCAGCGCGACGTCGGCGCGATGGCATGGACCTTCGACGGCGCGATCGTCCTCTGGAACAGCCTCGGCTTCGCGGGTCGGAGCGGCGACGCGATCACGCTCCGCGGGCTCGCGAAGTCGCTCCGGCCGGGAGGACGTCTCGTTCTCGAACTCTACCACCCCGAGTGGCTCGCCTCGCATCCGCTGTCGGGGGAGCGCGACGAGCGCGGTCCCGCAGTACGGCGATGGCTCGAGCGCGGCCGCCTCTTCCACCGCATCGAATACGGGAGCGGGCGCGTCGACGACATCCAGTTCGACGTGTACCTGCCGGACGAGGTCGCGGAGCTGTGCGCGAGCGCGGGCCTTCGAGTGGAGCGGCAGATGGCGTGGTGGGATCCGGCCGTCGCGCCGAGCCTCGAGCTCCCGCGCTATCAGGTCGTCTGCGAGAAGCCGTGAATGCGGCGGGCCGCGTGCGTCGCGGGCCGCGGAGGACGCCGAAGCCATGCGGATCATCGCCATCGACCACGTTCAGCTCGCGATGCCCGCGGGCCGCGAGGACGACGCGCGGAGGTTCTACTCGGACCTTCTCGGCCTTCCCGAGCGGCCGAAGCCACCGCAGCTCGCGAAGCGCAGCGGCGCGTGGTTCGAGAGCGACTCCGTCAAGATCCACGTCGGCGTCGAAGCCGACTTCCGGCCCGCGCGGAAGGCCCACCCGGCGCTCCTCGTCCGCGGGCTGGCCGAGCTCGTCGACCGGCTGCGCGCGGCCGGGTTCGACGTCGTCGAGGACGCGCCGACCGGCGCTCCGCAGACGTACGTGTCGGACCCGTTCGGAAACCGCCTCGAGCTGATCGACGCCGAAAGCGAGACTCCATGACCCGGTACCGTCGGCTCCTCCTCCTCGCTCTGGTCGCATCCCTCGCCGCCTGTCGGTCGCGACCGGCCTCTCCGCCCTCCCAGGCGGCGTCCCAGGCGCTCGCCCAGCCGGTGGAGGAGCGCGTCGCCGGCACGTACGTGCACCCCGGAACCGGAATCACCTTCCCGACCCAGGCCGCCGGGTTCTCCCGCGAGAAGGTCATCCGCTACGATCGCGCGGGCGACGACGTGTCCGTCGGATACAACTTCGCCGCGCCGACGTGCGCCGTCGCGGCGACCGTCTACGTCACCGCGGCGAGCTACTTCGATCCTGCCGCGAACGACGCCGGAAGCCCGCAGGAAACCCGCGAAGCCTTCCTCCGCCGGTACTTCGAGGCGAACAAGGTCGAGATCGCGCGGCACCATTCGGGCGCGCGACTCCTCTCGGAAGGGGCAGCGTCGATCCAGAACCCGGTCGCGCGCACGGGGTGGAAGGCCGCGTTCGCCTACACCGAGCTCTTCGCCCAGGCCGAGCGCCCGCTCGAGTCACAGCTCTACGTCTTCGCGCTCGGGCGGTGGCTCATCAAGTATCGGGAGACGTATCCCGTCGCGTGCGCCGACGAAGGCCGGCGGCGCGTCGCCGATCTCATGTCGGCTCTCGCGTGGCCGCAATGACGCTCGTCTTGACGTGATTCCGCGGCGATGACAGTCCAGGCAAAGCGCGACGTCGAACGCTTCGTGCGAGCGTCGGTGGGGCTCCTCTCGTCGCGCGATTCTTCGCCAAGGAAGGGAAGGTAGCGATGGAAGTCAAAGGTCGATGCTACTGCGGCGCCGTCCAGTATCGCGCGAGCGGCGACCCGATGTTCAAGGGCCAGTGCCACTGCCGGGAATGCCAATACATGACCGGCGGGCACCCGAACGTCGTCATGGCGATGCCGGAGAGCGGCTTCTCGTACGTGAAAGGGTCGCCGAAGCAGTTCCGTCGTCCGGACCTGCCGAACCCGGTGACGCGCGAGTTCTGCGGCGAGTGCGGCACTCACATCGGCACGAAGACGCCCGCGCTCCCCGGCGCCGTCCTCATCAAGGTCGGCACCCTGGACGACCCGGCGGTGTTCGGCGCTCCGCAGATGGTGATCTTCACGATCGACAAGCAGACCTTCCACCACGTGCCGGAAGGCGTCCCGAGCTTCGAGCGCACGCCGGGGTGAGGCTCTCCGCGAGCGGCGCGAGCGGCGCGAAGTCGCGGTCGCGCCGCTCGCGCTCGTCCGTCGCATAGGATGGCGCCATGCCGAAGGCGAAGTACGAGCTCTACTACTGGCCGATGATCCAGGGGCGCGGCGAGTTCGTCCGCCTCGCTCTCGAGGACGCGGGCGCGAGCTACGTCGACCTCGCGCGCCTCTCGAAGCGGGAGGGCGGCGGCATGGACGCGATCATGCGCGGACTCGAGGGCGAGCTCGGCGGCGCGTTGCCGTTCGCGGCGCCCTTCCTGAAGGCGGGACGGATCGTGGTCGCGCAGACGGCGAACATCCTCGCCTTCCTCGGACCGCGCCTGGACCTGGTGCCGGCCGACGAGGCGTCGCGCGTCGCCGCGCTCCAGCACCAGCTCACGATCGCCGACCTCGTCGGCGAGGCGCACGACACCCACCACCCGATCTCGGGAGGCCTCTACTACGAGGACCAGCAGGACGCGGCGAAGGAGCGCGCGAAGTCGTTCCGCGCGGAGCGCATGCCGAAGTACCTCGGCTACTTCGAGCGCGTCCTCGAGTCGAACAAGCGCGGTCGCGGCGCGCACGCGGTCGGCAGCCGCACGACGTACGTGGACCTGTCGCTCTTCCAGATCATGGAGGGCCTCGCCTACGCGTTCCCGAACGCGTTCGCGCGCGTGACGAAGAAGACGCCGCGCCTCCGCGCGCTGCGCGACGCGGTCGCCGAGCGGCCGCGGCTCCGGGAGTACTTCGCGTCGCCGCGGCGGATCCCTTTCAACGAGATGGGGATCTTCCGGCACTACCCAGAGCTCGACGAGTGACTCCGATCGCTTGTTGACCCTGCAGCGCGTGGCCCGTACCCTCCTGCCTTCGATGCGACGCCGCGGAGGACCCATCGCGAAGCGTTTGCTCGCCGCTCTTCTGGCGATGTCCGTTGCGGTCATCTGCCTTCCGGGCGCCGCGCTCTGCGTGAGCCGCGACGGACACGTCGCGGTCGAGGTTGCGGACGGGTCGTGCGGATCGTCCCCCCGCGAGACGGCAACGGCCGCTCCAGCAGGCGAGGCTTCGGCGCACGGCTGCGTCGACACGGCCCTCGGGACGCCCGCGGTCAAGACCGCGACTTTCGATGCGGCGCTCGCCGCGCAAGCCGGGGCGTTCGCCGTCTCCGTGATCGGGGCATCGGCGAGCACGTCTTCCACGACGCCCGACGACGCGCTCCATCGTCCAGGGGCCGGCCCGCGCGCGTTGTCGCCCATCCTGATCCTCTGACCGAGAGGACCTAGCGAGGCCCGCGTCGTCGGTGCGAGCGCACCAGACGACGCAGGCGGCGCCACGGCGCCGGTGCATCTCGGAGACCGAGACGGTGTGTCGGTCCAGATGCATCCGCCGGCCGCGGCGCCGCGCGGTCGTGCGCGACGACGTCGCACGCCCGCGCGCTCGCCGTCTGCAGCGCGTGCCAGGTCCCTGGGGAACACGATGGCAACGACAAGATGGAGAAGCATCGCATTCGGAGTCGCCAGCGCGGCGGCCACCACGCTCATCGGCGGACCGCTTCAGAGCGGGTCCCGCTTCGCCGCGGTGGCGGCCGAGAGGCCCGCGACGTCCGCCGTCGGCGACGTCGCGCGAGAGTCCGAGGACCAGCCGACGGGAGACATCGCGCTCCGCGACGTGCTGGCGCTCGCCCTCGCGCGAAGCCCTGAGCTCGCCGCCTTCGGCTGGCGGGTGCGCGCCGCCGACGCCGGCGTCGTTCAGGCCGGCCTGCTCCCGAACCCCTCTCTGGACGCGAGCACGCAGGACGTCGGCGTGCCGAGCCGCCTCGAGGGTCAGGCGGAATTCACTCTCGAGCTCGGGCAGCTCATCGAGCTCGGTGGAAAGCGCGCGGCCCGGATCGAGCAGGCGTCGCGCGGCCGGGAGCTCGCCGCGTGGGACTACGAGGTGGCGCGCATCGACGTGCTCGCGCGTGCGAGCCAGGCGTTCGTCACGGTCCTGGTCGCACAGCAGCAGCTCGACCTCGCCGAGGAGAACGTGCAGCTCGCGCAGAACGTCGTCGACGCCGTGGCGACGAGGGTTCGCGCCGGCAGCACGCCGACTGCGGAGCTCACCAAAGCCGAGGTGGCGAGAGCATCGGCCAGGGTGGAGCGAGACGGAGTGCGGCGTGCGCTCGACGTCGCCCGCCGACAGCTCGCGGCGACCTGGGGAAGCACCGAAGCTCGCTTCCGGCGCGCGCGCGGCGACCTCGAACGAATTACGCCGCTTCCGAGCTTCGCAAGCGTGGCGGCGCGGCTCGACCGGAGCCCGGACCTCGGCCGCTGGACGACGGAGCTTCTCGAGCGCCGCGCGGCGATCGATCTCGAAAAATCGCGGACGGTGCCGGACGTCACGGCGCGCGGCGGCTATCGCCGCCTCTTCGACCCGGGCGTGAATACGTTCGTCGTCGGGCTTTCTGTCCCGCTCCCGATCTTCGACCGGAACCAGGGCGCGATCGCCGCCGCGGAGAGCCGCCTCTCGCAGGCGCGAGAGGACGCGAACGCTGCTCGGGTCCGACTCAGCGCCGCGCTGGGCGACGCCTACCAGAGCGTCGCCACTGCCGGAGAGCAGATCGCGACGCTTCGGTCCGACGTGATTCCCGGGGCGCGCGAGGCTTTCGCGACGCTGAACGCCGGGTATCGCGCGGGCCGGTTCAGCTACCTCGAGGTCCTCGATGCGCAGCGCACGCTGATCGGCGCGCGCGTACAGTACGTCCGCGCGCTGGGCGACTACCATCGCTCGCTCACTGCGGTCGAACGCCTGCTCGGAGAGCCGCTCCAGCGCGACGATCCGAGCGCGCCGGCAGCCGGAGAGGAGTGAGGCCATGCGGATCGCACGCGCGATGGTGCTCTCGGCCCTCCTCGTGGTCGCGGTCGTCGCAGGCGCGCTCGTCTGGCGCGCAGACCATCCTGGGACGCCCGCGGACGGCGAGCGCGCGGCCGCGACCGGCGAGGAGGACGAGCCGCGCAAGGGGCCGCACGGCGGCCGGCTCTTCGAAGACGGCGCCTTCGCCGCCGAGGTCGAGCTCCACGAGCGCGGCCGGCCTCCGGAGCTCCGCGTGTACTTCTTCGCGGACGGGAAGCCGGTCGATCCCGCGGAGGTGTCCGCCCGCGCCACGCTGCGCCGCCTGGGAGGTCGAATCGAGACCTTCGACCTCCGACCGGAGGGCGACTTCCTCGTCGGAGACCGCCCCGTCGCCGAGCCCCACTCCTTCGACGTCGCGGTCGAGGCGACGCGAAGCGGCCGGACGCATCGCTGGACGTACCCGTCCTACGAGGGACGCGTCGAGCTGTCGCCCGAGGCGGCAGAGCGGGCGGGGATCGCCGTCGCGACCGTCGGACCTGCAACGCTGTCGACCCGCCTGCAGCTCAACGGGCTCGTCGTGCCGAACGAGGACCGCTTCGCCCACGTGCTGCCCCGCTTCGCCGGCATCGTGAAGGACGTCCGCAAGCACGTCGGCGATCCGGTCGCGAAGGGCGAGGTCCTCGCGATCGTCCAGAGCAACCAGAGCCTCCAGGCCTACGACGTGCGCTCGGAGATCGCCGGCACGGTGATCGAGAAGCACGTCGCACCCGGCGAGTTCGTGTCGGAGGACGACGAGCTCTACGCCGTGGCGAACCTCGACACGGTCTGGATCGACCTGAACGTCTATCGCCAGGACTTTCCGCGGCTCGCCGTCGGCCAGCCGGTCGTGCTCGACGCGGGCGAAGGCATCCCGAAGGCCGAAGGCCGGATCGACTACATCTCGTCGTTCGGCGCCCCCAACACCCAGACCATGCTCGCGCGGGTGATCCTCCCGGATCCGCAGCACTCCTGGCGCCCCGGGTTCTTCGTCACCGGCGAGGTCGTCGTCGACCAGGCGGTCGTGCCCCTCGCCGTTCGCGCCTCGGCGATCCAGACGCTGGACGACCGGCGCGTCGCGTTCGTCCAGTACGGCGACGTGTACGAGGCACGGCCGGTCGAGCTCGGCCGGAGCGACGCGCGATGGGTCGAGGTGCTGTCGGGCCTCGCTGCCGGCGAGCGCTACGTCGCCGAGAACAGCTTCGTGCTGAAGGCGGACGTCGGCAAGTCGGGCGCCAGCCACGACCACTGACAGGAGGCCGGCGTGCTCGAGCGAATCCTTCGCTTCTCGATCCAGCGGCGCTGGGCCGTGCTCCTCGCAACGCTGCTGATGGCGGCGCTCGGGGCGTACGCCTTCCAGCGGCTTCCCATCGACGCGGTCCCGGACATCACGAACGTCCAGGTCCAGATCAACACCGCGGCGCCCGGCTTCTCGCCGCTCGAGGTCGAGCAGCGCATCACTTTCCCCGTCGAGACGGCGCTGTCGGGCCTGCCGCGGCTGGACCACACGCGCTCGCTCTCGCGCTACGGGCTCTCGCAGGTGACCGTCGTCTTCGAGGACGGGGCGAGCATCTACTTCGCCCGCCAGCTCGTGGCCGAGCGCCTCCAGGAGGTGAAGGGGAAGCTTCCGCCCGGCGTCGAGCCCGAGATGGGGCCGATCGCGACCGGGCTCGGCGAGATCTTCATGTACACGGTCGAGGCGATCCCCGGCGCGCTGAGCGCGGACGGCGAACCCTACGACCCCACCGACCTACGCACCATCCAGGACTGGATCGTCAAGCCACAACTCCGCACCGTCCCCGGGGTGACGGACGTCAACACCGTCGGCGGCAACGTGAAGCAGGTTCTCGTCGCGCCCTGGCCCGAGAGGCTGCTCGCCTACGAGCTCGATTTCGGCGACGTGCTACGCGCGCTGCGGGAGAACAACGGGAACGTCGGCGCCGGCTACGTCGAGCGGAACGGCGAGCAGCTTCTCGTCCGCGCGCCCGGCCAGGTGACGAGCCTCGACGACGTCCGCCGCATCGTCGTAGCGACGCGGACCGGCGTGCCGATCCACGTGAAGGACGTCGCCGACGTGAGCTTCGGGCAGGAGCTCCGGACCGGCGCGGCGACGGAGAACGGCCGCGAGGTGGTGCTCGGGACCGTCTTCATGCTCGTGGGCGAGAACAGCCGCACGGTCGCCCGGCGCGTCGCCGAGAAGATGGAGGAGATCAACCGCAGCCTGCCCGACGGCGTGGTCGCGCGTACCGTCTACGACCGGACCGCGCTCGTCGACGCGACGATCGCGACCGTCGAGAAGAACCTCGTCGAAGGCGCGCTGCTGGTCATCGCGGTCCTGTTCTTCCTTCTCGGCAACGTGCGGGCCGCGCTCATCACCGCCGCCGTCATCCCGCTCGCGATGCTGTTCACCATGAGCGGCATGGTGGCCAACCGGATCAGCGGAAACCTGATGAGCCTCGGGGCCCTCGACTTCGGCCTCATCGTCGACGGCGCCGTGATCATCGTCGAGAACTGCATCCGGCGCATGTCGGCGGAGCAGCACCGCCTGGGCCGGGTGCTGACGCGCGACGAGCGCCTCGAGCTCGTGTTCGATGCGTCGCGCGAGGTTCGGCGCGCCACGATGTTCGGCGAGCTCATCATCATGATCGTCTACCTGCCGGTCCTCACGCTGGGCGGCGTCGAGGGCAGGATGTTCTTTCCGATGGGCTTCACCGTCGTGCTCGCGCTCGCCGCGGCGATGATGCTGTCGGTGACGTTCGTTCCCGCCGCGGTCGCGGTGTTCCTGAGCGGGCGCGTCACGGAGCGCGACAACGGGCTCATGCGGCTCGCGCGTGCCGCGTACCGCCCGATCCTGGCGTTCGCTCTCCGGGAGCGGCTCGTCGTCGCCGCCGGCGCAGCGGTGCTCGTCTCGCTGAGCGCGCTCCTCGCAGCGCGGATGGGCTCCGAGTTCCTCCCGAGCCTCGACGAAGGCGACGTCGCCATGCACGTCCTGCGCATCCCCGGCACGAGCCTCACGCAGGCGATCGCGATGCAGGACGCGGTCGAGAGCCGTCTGGCCGAGCTCCCCGAGGTCGAGCGCGTCTTCACGAAGATCGGCACTGCCGAGATCGCGACCGACCCGATGCCGCCCAACGTCGCCGACGGCTTCGTCATCCTGAAGCCGCGCGATCAGTGGCCCGACCCGCGAAGACCGAAGGCGGATCTCGTGGCCGACATCGAGCGCGCCGTGCGCGCGATCCCCGGCAACAACTACGAGTTCACGCAACCGATCGAGATGCGCTTCAACGAGCTGATCGCCGGAGTCCGAAGCGACGTCGCGCTGAAGATCTTCGGCGACGACCTCGACCGGCTCCTCGAGATCGGCGGGTCGTCGTCGGCGGTCCTGGCTCGGATCCCGGGCGCCTCCGACGTCAAGGTCGAGCAGGTCAGCGGCCTTCCCGTGATGACGATCGCTCCCGATCGCGCCGCGGCGGCACGCTACGGCGTGAACGTCGCCGACGTGCAGGAGCTCGTCGCCGTCGCGATCGGCGGCCGGACCGCGGGCGACGTCTTCGAAGGCGATCGCCGGTTTCCCCTGCTCGTGCGTCTTCCCGAACGCCTTCGCGCGGATCTCGACGTGATTCGACGGCTGCCTCTGGCGTTGCCACGCGACGGGTCGACCGACGACGCTCTCCGGAGCGGACGTGCGCGCGCGACCCCGGAGCGCCGGTCGCCGGCGTTCATCCCGCTCGGCGCGGTCGCCGGGATCGACGTCTCCATGGGGCCCAACCAGATCAGCCGCGAGAACGGCAAGCGGCGTATCGTGGTGACGGCGAACGTCCGCGGCCGCGACCTCGGGTCGTTCGTCGAGGAGGCCCGGGGTGCGATCGAGCGGGCGGTCGAGATTCCGCCCGGCTACTGGGTCGCGTGGGGCGGGCAGTTCGAGCAGCTCCTCTCGGCGACCCGCCGGCTGCAGCTCGTCGTCCCCGTCGCGCTGCTGCTGATCTTTCTTCTGCTGCTCGCGACCCTGGGAAACGTGCGAGACTCGATCCTCGTGTTCACGGGCGTGCCGATGGCTCTCACCGGCGGCGTCGCCGCGCTGTGGCTGCGCGACATCCCGCTTTCGATCTCGGCTGGCGTGGGCTTCATCGCGCTCTCCGGCGTCGCGGTGCTGAACGGCCTGGTGATGATCACGTTCATCAACGCGCTGCGGGCGGAAGGAGCACCCATCGAGCGGGCCATCACCGAGGGAGCGGTCACCCGCCTTCGGCCGGTGCTCATGACGGCGCTCGTCGCCTCGCTCGGTTTCGTCCCGATGGCGATCGCGGTCGGGACCGGCGCCGAGGTGCAGCGACCGCTCGCGACGGTCGTGATCGGCGGGATCCTGTCGTCGACCGCGCTCACGCTGGTGGTTCTGCCGGGGCTCTACCGGATGTTCCATCGCGGCCGGGAGGTCGCCCTGCCGCTGGCGGTGCGGGGGCCGAGCGCCGTCGGCGAGGCGTGATGGCTCTCCGGTCGGCATCGACGGTGACGTCGCGTTTCGGCGAGCATCTCCGGGGGCCCGCTTACGGGATCGCGGCGGCGGCGCTCTTCGGCGTCAGCGCGCCGCTGTCCAAGCTGCTCCTGCTCGAAGCCCGGCCGATCGCGCTCGCGGCCCTTCTCTACCTCGGCGGGGGCATCGCGCTGTCCGCGTGGACGGCTGCCAAGAGGTTGGGCGGGGCGCCGCCGCAAGAAGCGCCGCTTCAGAAGGGCGATCTGCCGTTCCTCGCGGCCATCGTGCTCGCGGGTGGCGTGATCGGACCGGTCCTGATGCTGATCGGCCTCGAGCGGCTCTCCGGCGTCGCCGGCGCGCTCCTCCTCAATCTGGAAGCCCCTCTGACGATCCTCGTCGCGGTCGGCCTCTTCGGCGAGCACCTCGGCGGGGCGGAACTGGCCGGCGCCGCGCTCGTCGTCGGCGGCGCCGCGGTGCTGGCGTGGACGCCGCTCGATGCGAGCGTGTCGCTCACGGGCGCGCTCGCGATCGCCGCCGCATGCCTCGCCTGGGCGATCGACAACAACCTGACGCAGCGGCTTTCTCTCCGCGATCCGGTGGCCCTCGTGCGATGGAAATCGCTCGGCGCCGGCAGTGCGATGCTGCTCGTCGCAGCCCTCGTCGGCGACGCGATACCGCCCGGGCGCGTGGTCGCTCCGGCTTTGCTGCTCGGCGCCTGGAGCTTCGGGATCAGCATCCTGCTCGACGCTCGGGCGCTCCGGCTGCTCGGAGCGGCCCGCGAGGCCGCCTACTTTGCGACCGCGCCGTTCCTCGGAGCGATCGCCTCGTTCCCCTTGCTGGGCGAGCCGCTGCGGTGGGTCGACGTTGCGGCCGGAGCCGTCATGGCAGGGGGCGTGCTGGTCATGCTGAGCTCGCGCCACGCGCACTTGCACGTACACCCGGCCCAGGTCCACGATCATCGCCATGTCCACGACGAGCACCACCGGCACGCGCACGCGCCCGAGGACGGCGAGGTCGTGGAGCCCCACGCGCATCCCCATCGCCACGAGCCGTTGGAGCACGCACACCCACACGTGTCCGATCTGCACCACCGGCATCGTCACCGATAGGCCGCGCTCGCAACGTCGAGCGTCGTTGGACTCGGGCATGGCAGCGGAGGTCACCCAATGAGCGAAGCCCGTCCGCACGCCGTGCGTCTCGGTGGCTGCCAGTGCGGCGCGATCCGCTATGAGCTCGCCGGCGACCTCGTCGCCGTCTACGTCTGCCACTGCCGCGAGTGCCGGAAGCAGTCGAGCTCGGCCTTCGGCATCTCCGCCGCGGCGATGCGCTCCGCCTTCCGCGTCACGCGCGGCACGCCGCGCATGTGGTCCCGGCCGACGGACTCCGGCAACACGCTCCAGTGCTTCTTCTGCGGCGACTGCGGCTCGCGTCTCTGGCACCAGCGCCGCGGCGCCGACGCCGTCATCAGCATCAAGGGTGGATCGCTCGACGACGCCGTCGACCTGAGCGGCGCGACGCACATCTGGACGTCGCGCATGCTGCCGGGCATCGTTCTGCCGGAAGGCTGCGCCCGCTTCGAAGGCGAGCCCGAATGAGCTGGCGCGCTCCGCTGCGAGCGCCATTCACCCGCGCGACTTCGACCCGAGCATGAACCTCTACACGCACAGCTCCCACTGGGGCGCCTTCACGGTCGACGCCCGCGACGGCGACGTCGCCGCCGTCCACCCGCTGCACGACCCCGACCCGTCGCCGCTCCTCGCCAATCTTCCCGGCAGCGTCCGCCACGCCGCGCGCGTGCTGCGACCGGTCGCCCGCCGCGGCTGGCTCGAGCGCGGCTCCGGCCCGACGCGCGACCGCGGCGCCGACTCGTTCATTGCGCTCTCGTGGGATGAGGCGTGGGATCGCGTCGCCGAGGAGTACCGCCGCGTGATCGCGCAGCACGGCAACGACGCGATCTTCGGCGGCTCGTACGGCTGGGCGAGCGCCGGGCTGTTCCACCAGTCGCAGCGCCAGCTGCACCGCTTCCTGGCGCTCGCCGGCGGCTTCACGTCGTCGGTCAACAGCTACAGCATCGGGTCGTCGCTCGTGCTGCTGCCCCACGTGGTCGGGAGCGCGGGCGCGGTCTTCCGGAAGGCGACGTCGTGGAGCGTCGTCGCGCGGCACACGGAGCTCCTGGTCGCGTTCGGCGGCATCCCGATCAAGAACACGTTCGTCGCGCCGGGCGGGATGGCGCGGCACGCGATCCGCGGACACCTCGACGACGCGCGCCGGCGCGGCATGGAGATCGCGCTCTTCAGCCCGCTCCGCGACGACGCGGACGCCGCGACGGGAGCGCGCTGGTACCCGCTCGTGCCCCTCGGCGACGTCGCGGTGATGCTCGCGCTCGCACACGTGCTCGTGAGCGAGGGCCTCCACGACCGCGACTTCCTCGACCGCTGCTGCCACGGCGCGGATCGCTTCATCGCGTACGTCCTCGGTGAGCCCGACGGCGTCGCGAAGACGCCGGAGTGGGCGGAGCGGCTCTCCGGCATCCCGGCCGGCGACCTGCGCGACCTGGCCCGCCGCATGGCGCGCTCCCGGACGCTCGTCACCGTCTCCTACTCGCTCCAGCGCGCGCAGCACGGCGAGCAGCCGGTCTGGGCGGCGATCGCGCTCGCCGCGCTGCTCGGGCAGATCGGCCTCCCGGGCGGCGGGTTCGGCCACGGCTACGGCTCGATGGGCGACCTCGGGAGCGCGAGCGCGGCGGTCGCCCTGCCGTTCGTGCCGGTCCCGCGGAACCCGGTGCGATCCTTCATTCCGGTCGCGCGCATCGCCGACCTGCTGCTCCGGCCCGGCGAGCCGTTCGACTACGACGGCCAGCGCTACGTCTACCCGGACATCCGGCTCGTGCACTGGGCGGGCGGTAACCCGTTCCACCACCACCAGGACCTGAACCGCCTTCGGCGCGCGCTCGCGCGCCCCGACACGATCATCGTGCACGACCCCTACTGGACGCCGATGGCCCGGCACGCCGACCTGGTCTTCCCCGCGACGACGTCGCTCGAGCGGAACGACATCGGCTCCGGCCGCGCCGACGCGCGCATCGTCGCGATGCACCAGGTCCTCCAACCCGCAGGCGAGTCGAAGAGCGACCACGAGATCCTCGCCGGCCTCGCGGAGCGGCTCGGGGTCGGCGACGCGTTCACCGAGGGGCTCGACGAGCGCGCGTGGCTCGTGCGGCTCTACTCCGAGCTCTCCTCCGCGCTCGAGAAGGCGGGCATCGCGGCACCGTCCTTCGACGGGTTCTGGGAGGCGGGCTCGCTCCCGGTCCCGGACTCCGAGTCCGACCGCGTTCTGTTCGACGCGTTCCGCGCCGACCCCGAGCGTGCGCCCCTCCGCACGCCGAGCGGCAAGATCGAGCTCTTCTCGGAGACGATCGCGTCCTTCGGCTACGGCGACTGCCCGGGTCACCCGGCATGGCTGGAGGCCGACGAGTGGCTCGGTGCGCCCGCCGCCGCGCGCTTCCCGCTCGCGCTCGTCGCGAACAACCCCGCGACGCGCCTCCACGGCCAGCTCGATCACGGCCCGTACAGCCAGGCGTCCAAGGTCGGCGGCCGCGAGCCCGTCCGCATCCACCCGCGCGACGCCGCGGCGCGCGGGATCGCGAGCGGCGACGTCGTCCGGCTGTTCAACGACCGCGGGAGCTGCCTCGCGGGCGCGGTCGTCACCGACGACGTCCGGCCGGGCGTCGTCCAGCTCTCGACCGGCGCCTGGTTCGACCCGGAGGACGCGCGCGCGGGAATCGCCACCTGCGTCCACGGGAACCCGAACATTCTCACGCGCGACGTCGGCGCGTCGCGCCTCTCGCAGGGCTGCGCCGGCCAGCACGCGCTCGTCGAGATGGAGCGCTTCCGGGGCGTTCCGCCGCGCGTGAAGGCATTCGATCCGCCTTCGATCGAAGGCTGAGCGGAAAGCCGATTTACTCGGCGCTGCCCGCGCGCTACCCCTCCTCTCCGCCACCGCGACTCGCCCCGCCGGGGCGGCGTGCGCGGCCGGCAAGGCGGAGGACGAGATGGCGAACCAGGACGCGGAAGAGACCGAGAAGCCGACGAACAACGAAGCCCTGCGCGTGGTCGCGCAGCGGCTCTTCGACGCGCGCACCATCGTCATCTGCGGCGAGATCTCGATGGACTCGGCGCGCGAGGTCGTGTCGCACGCGCTCGCGCTGGCGGCGGCGTCCGACGACCCGATCACGGTCTGGGTGCACTCGCCGGGCGGGCACGTCGAGTCTTCGGACACGATCCACGACGTGCTGTCGTTCATCCGACCGCGCGTCCGGATGGTCGGCACCGGCTGGGTCGCGAGCGGCGGCGCGCACATCTTCCTCGCCGCCGACCGCGAGGACCGCTACTGCCTGCCGAACACGCGCTTCCTCCTGCACCAGCCGCTCGGCGGCATCCGCGGTCGCGCGACCGACATGGAGATCGAGGCGATCGAGATCCTGAAGATGCGCGCGCGCCTGAACCAGATCATCGCCGACAAGACCGGGCAGCCGCTGAAGAAGGTCGAGAAGGACACCGAGAAGAACTTCTGGATGCCGGCCGCCGACGCGCTCGAGTACGGGCTCGTCGGGAAGATCATCAAGAGCGCGGACGAGCTGCCGCGCTGAGCGCGGCGGTCCGGCGTCTCCCGCGCGGCATCAAGTCGGCTCGAGCGCGCGGATGCCGGCCGCGACCCGGCGGTGGACGTCGGCCCGCCACGTCGCGTCGTCCATGGTTGCGCCCGGACCGCCGAGGAGGCGCGCGAGGCCGGCGAGCGCATCTTCCTGCATCGCGACGCTGTGGAGGCGGGTGCCCCAGCGCGCGAAGTGATTGACCGCGCTCGCCGAGAGCGGGCGGACGGAGCGGTAGAGGTACGCGACGGCGGTGGCGTCGGGGCCGAGCGCGGCGAGCTCCCACGCGGTTCGCCCCACGTACTGGCCGCCGGTGTACGCGATCTCGATCCGCGCCGGCCGCTCGACCTCGAGCACCTCCGCCGTCCACTCGACGACCGTTCCGCCCGGGCGCGCTCCGGCGAAGCGGAAGCGCACGCCGGGCGCGAGCCGCGACGTCGCCGCATCCTCGGCGGTGACCGTCACGAGCGTCCACCAGCGGGGATAGGTCGTGAGGTCCAGGAGAGCGTCGAAGCAGCGCTCGCGCGCGGCCGCGATCGTCGCCTCGTCGCGACAGCGGTAGTGCGCCGGCATCCCGCATCTCCTTGCGGCGATCGCCCGCGCCGCGTCAAGCGGTTCGCCCTGGCGTTCGAGACCCGCGCCTCCGCTGCCGCGCGCCGCCCGCGGCATGCGCCTGCCGTGGCGTCTTGTCACTCGTCGCGACCGCGTTCACGCTCGGCCGGAAGTCGCCCGGAGGTGCGAGAGCCATGATGAGCCTGCTGACGGAGGAGATGCGTCGCGACCCCTTTGGACTCTACCGCCAGATCCGGAGCACGTCGCCCGTCGTGCACGTGCCGGAAGGCGACCTGTGGATGGTCTTCGACTACGACCGCGTGAAGCGCGTCCTCCAGGACGACGCCGCATTCCGATCCGACGCGACCGAGTCCGGCCGGAAGAACCTCGACTGGCTGATCTTCCTCGACCCGCCGCGCCACACGAAGCTGCGAGCGCTGATCTCGCGCGCGTTCACGCCCAAGAGCGTCGCGAGCCTCGAGCCGCGCATCCGTGAGCTCTCGCGCGAGCTGCTCGACGCGACGGTCGAGCGCGGCGCAATGGACCTCGCCGCCGACTACGCGATCCCGCTTCCGCTCATGGTCATCTCCGAGATGCTGGGCGCGCCGGTCGCGGACCGGCCGCTCTTCCGGCGCTGGAGCGACGTCATCCTGATCCTGAGCTACTCGCTCACGCCCGGACCCGAGGCCGAGCGCGCGGTCGCGGCGTACCGCGAGGTGACGGAGGAGATGCGCAGCTACGTCGCCCGATTGATCGCCGACCGCCGCGCGCAACCGCGGGACGACCTCCTCACGCGCCTCGTGCACGCGGAGGTCGACGGCGATCGCCTGAGCGAGGCCGAGATCCTCGGCTTCTTCCAGCTCCTCCTCATCGCGGGCCACGAGACGACCACCAACCTCGTCGACAACGCGATCCTCTGCTTCCTCGAGAGCCCGGGTGAGCTCGCCCGCGTGCGCGCGACCCCCGAGCTACTGCCGTCCGCGATCGAGGAGGTGCTTCGCTATCGCTCGCCGGTGCAGTGGATGTTCCGCAGCACCCGCGAGGCCGTCGATCTCGACGGGCATGCCATCCCGGCCGGGAAGCTCGTGCTGCCGGTGATCGGCTCGGCCAACCGCGATCCGCTCCGGTTCGCCGACCCCGATCGCTTCGACGTGGCGCGCGACCCGAACCCGCACGTCGCCTTCGGCCACGGCATCCACTTCTGCCTGGGCGCGCCGCTCTCGCGCCTGGAGGCCAAGGTCGCGCTCGCCGACCTTCTCGAGCGCCTCCACGAACTCGAGCTCGCGAGCGACGACCCCTGGGAGCCGCGAAAGGCGCTCCACGTCCACGGCCCGGCGCGCCTGCCGATCCGGTTCGCGCCCGCGCCGCCCTCGACCGGGCGCGCCGGCTGAGCGACCGCCCCACGCGCGGCCGCGCCGCGGCGCCCTGTGGCGACGAGCCCGCCGCGCGCCTTTTCCGCTCGTCGTGGGCGGCGTGGTACGACATCGATCCGGGACGCGATCGGCGGCGGCCGGAGTGGCGCGCCGCCCGCTCGCGAGCAGCGGAGGATCGGATGGAGCGGGATCGACTCATGCGTCGGGCGCTCTGGGCGAGCACGGTCTTCAACCTCGGCGGTGCGCTCGCGTTCGCGTTTCCGGGGTCGCTCGGCGCGCTCGCGGGGATGCCGTCGCCCGTGCCCGCGCTCTACGCGGCGACGATCGCGTTTCTGGTGACGCTCTTCGCGGGCACGTACGCGTGGCTCGCGAGCCAGCCGGTGATCGACCGGCCGCTCGTCGCGTTCTGCGCGATCGGGAAGGCGGGCTTCTTCGCGATCGTCGTCGCCTGCTGGCTCGCCGGCGCGGCGCCGGCGCGCGGCGTCCTGGCCGCGTTCGGCGACCTCGTGTTCGCGGCGATCTTCGCATGGTGGCTCGCGACCGAGGAGCCCGAGACGGCGATCGCCCGCGCGCGGAGCATCTCGGGCGCGTGACGGTCGTGGTCGAGCGCCTGGAGGAGCTTCCCCTCGCGTCCGTCGCGCCGCTGGTGTCGGAGAGCGAGCGTGCGGGAGAGAGCTTCGTGCGCCGCCTCGTCGACGAGTGGGAGAGCGGCGCGAACCGCTTCGACCGGTTCGGCGAAGCGCTCTTCGGCGCGCGGGCAGGCGGCCGGCTCGTCGGCGTCTGCGGGCTGAATCGCGATCCGTACGCCGACGATGCGAGCGTCGGGCGCGTTCGGCATCTCTACGTCGCCGCGGCCGAGCGACGGCGCGGCGTCGGCGGTGCGCTGGTTTCGGCAGTCGTCGACGCCGCGCGTGGCACGTTCGACGAGGTTCGCTTGCGCACGCGATCGGACGAGGCTGCGGCGTTCTACGAGTCGCTCGGATTCCGACGCACCTCCGCGGTCGCGGACTGCACGCACGTGCTACCTCTCGTCGATCGTCCATGAAGAATCTCGGCCTCGGGCTTCTCGCCTCGCACGGCGGCACGAACGTGCAGGCGCACATCGACGCGTGGGAGGCGGGCCGCACGCCCGCGCGCCCGTCGATCGTGATCTCGAACAACTCGCAGTCGCTCGCGCTCGAGCGCGCGCGCCGCCACGGCGTGCCGACGGCTCACCTGAGCAGCGCGACGCACCCGGATCCGGACGCGCTCGACCGCGCGATCCGCGATGCGCTCGTCGCGCACGGCGTACGGCTCGTCGCGCTCTGCGGCTACATGAAGAAGCTCGGACCCGCGACGCTCGCGCACTTCGGCGGCCGCATCCTGAACGTCCACCCCGGACCGCTGCCGCGCTTCGGCGGCCAGGGAATGTACGGGAGGCACGTGCACGAGGCGGTCGTCGCGGCCGGTGTCCGGGAGACGGAGGTCTGCATCTTCGTGGTCGAGGCGGAGTACGATACCGGGCCGGTGATCGCGCGACGCGCGGTCGCGGTCGCGCCGTCCGACACGGCCGACAGCCTCGCGGAGCGAGTCCTGCCGGTCGAGCACGAGCTCTACGTCGACACCGTCCGGCGGATCGCGACCGGCGAGCTCGCGCTGCCGGCGCCGGCGCCGTAAGAACCCGGGGCGCCAGGGACGGAAGCCGATGGCCGGGGAACGGATCCTGATCGGGAAGGGAACGGAGCACGTCTACCTGCGCGCCGAGTACGGGAACCGCCACGGGCTCGTGGCGGGTGCGACCGGCACCGGGAAGACGGTCTCGCTCCTCGTGCTCGCCGAGGGGTTCTCGCGCATCGGCGTCCCGGTCTTCATCGCCGACGTGAAGGGGGACGTCGCGGGCATCTCTCTCCCCGGTGCCGGCGACGCGCGCATCCAGGAGCGCGTGAAGGCGATCGGCATCGCGGACTACCGCCCGGAGGCGTCGCCGACCGTCCCGTGGGACGTCTTCGGCGAGGCCGGCCACCCGCTCCGCACGACCGTGAGCGAGATCGGCCCGCTCCTCCTCTCTCGCATGCTCGACCTGAACGAGACCCAGGCCGGCGTCATCGACGTCGCGTTCAAGCTCGCCGACGACCGCCGCCTTCTCCTCCTCGACCTCGACGACCTGCGCGCGGTCCTCGGCTTCGCCGCCGAGCACCGGAAGGAGGTCTCGGCGGCGTACGGCCTCGTGAGCTCCGCGTCGGTCGCGGCGATCCAGCGCTCGCTGCTCGCGCTCGAGCGCGACGGCGGCGACGCGTTCTTCGGCGAGCCGGCGCTCGACCTCGCCGACGTGCTGCGCGTCGACTCGTCCGGGCGCGGCGTCGTCGGCGTCCTGGCGGCGGAACGGCTCGTCCGGAACCCGCGCCTCTACTCCGGCGTGCTTCTCTGGCTCGTCTCCGAGCTCTTCGAGGACCTTCCCGAGGTCGGCGACCTCGACCGCCCGAAGCTCGCGCTCTTCCTGGACGAGGCGCACCTGCTCTTCGACGGCGCGACGCCCGCGCTTCGCCGTCAGGTCGAGCAGGTCGTCCGGCTCGTGCGATCGAAGGGCGTCGGCGTGTACTTCTGCTCGCAGTTCCCCGACGACGTCCCCGACGAGATCCTGGGCCAGCTCGGGAACCGCGTGCAGCACGCGCTGCGCGCGTTCACGCCGCGCGACCAGAAGGCGGTGCGCGTCGCTGCCGAGACGTTCGTTCCGAACCCGACGCTCGACGTCGCGCGCGTCCTGACGGAGCTCGGGGTCGGCGAAGCGCTCGTGTCGACGCTCGCGGAGAAGGGGCGACCGACGCCCGTCGAGCGGACGATCGTCGCTCCGCCGCGCTGCCGGATCGGCACGATCGGCAAGGACGAGCGCGCGGCGCTCGTCGCGCGGAGCCCGGTCGGCGCGAAGTACGACCAGCCCCTCAACCGGGAGTCCGCCTACGAGATGCTGAGCGGGCGCCGCTCGGATGGCGGTGCGGCGTCCGGCGATGCGCGCAAGGACGCGCGCACCCGGGCGAGCGCACCGCCACCCGAGCCGAGCACCGAGCGCCCCGCGCGACGCGGAGACGGCGCAAAAGCCGAGCCGGCGGAGCGCGGAGCGCTCGACGAGCTGCTCTGGGGAACGAAGCGGCGCCAGGGCATGGTCGAGACGATGGCGAAGCAGGCCGCGCGCTCGGTCGGGAGCCAGATCGGCCGGCAGATCCTGCGCGGCGTGCTGGGCGGCATCTTCGGCGGCCGCTCACGCCGCTGACCAGTCGCCGGGGCCGCGAGCGATGCGCCGGACGCCGGATGCGCTGCGATCGTTCCTCGCGCCCTACGACGCCTCCGTCGCGCGCCTCTTCCTCGCCGCGCGAAAGGCGGTGCTCGAGGCCGCGCCGGACGCGAACGAGCTGGTCTACGACGCGTACAACACCGTCTCCGACGTGTTCTCGTTCAGCGACCGCCTGAAGGACGCCTTCTGCCACGTCGCGGCGTACACGTCGTACGTCAATCTCGGTTTCAACCGCGGTGCGACGCTGCCGGATCCCGAGCGGCGGCTCGCCGGGAGCGGCGCCGCCATCCGCCACGTCCGGATCGACGACGCGCGAACGCTCCGCGACCCGGCCGTCCGGGCTCTCGTTCGTGCGGCCGCCGAGCGGGCGCGGTCGTCGGCGACGCCGCCCGCGCGGCCGCAATCCATCGTGAAGGCCGTCTACCCGCGGAAGCGCCGTCCCGGGGCGGCGCGGTCGGCGGCCGAGAGCGGGTCGCGGACGCGCCGGCGCTGACCGCGCGTCCGCGCGCGGGCGTTTGCACGCTCGTCGTGCCAGGCTCGACGCAGTCGCGGCCGTCTGCTCGTCTTGACGCGCGCAGCGTCGGCAAACGCGGCGCCCGAGCGACGCCATGTCGATCCCCGCGACCGAGCGCCTCTACCTGGAGGACGACCACGCCGACACGGCGGTCGCGACCCTGCTCGCCGTCCGCGACGGCGCGCTCGCATTCGATCGGAGCTGCTTCTACCCGGGCGGCGGCGGCCAGCCGCCGGACCGCGGACACGCGCTCTTCGACGACGGCGCACGCATCGCGATCGCCTCCGCGCACGCGGACGGCGACGGAGTCGTCTGGCACGCCGCGGAGGCAGACGAGGGCGCCCTGCCGGCAGAAGGCGCACGGCTCGCAGAAGGGCGCGTCGATCGGCGCGCGACCCTCGCGATCGACGCCGCGCGCCGCGCGGCGCTCACGCGCCACCACACCGTCCTTCACGTCCTGAACACGATCGTGCTGCGCAGGCTCGGCGGCTGGCTCACCGGAGCGCAGATCGGCGTCGACACGTCGCGCGTCGACTTCAAGGTCGAGCGGTTCACGCCCGCCGACTGCGCGGCGCTCGCGGACGAGGTGAACGCCGTCCTCGCGACCGATCGCCGGCTCCGCTCCTTCTCCCTTCCAGCGGACGAATTCGAGCGCCGCACCGATCTCCGCCGGACGCTCGACGCGAAGCCGCCGGTCTGGAACGGCCGCGTCCGCGTCGTCGAGATCGAGGGCTTCGACGCGCAGGCCTGCGGCGGCACGCACGTCGCGAGCACGAGCGCGGTCGGCCGCTTCGCGATCGTCCGCACCGAGAACAAGGGCCGCATCAACAAGCGGCTCTACGTGCGCCTCGACCCGCCGGCCGAGGCGTCAGCGGTCACGCCGTGAGGTGCGGCTCGACCAGCTCCGCGAGCCGTCGAACGGTCGGGGCGGTGGCGAGGCCGAGGTCGTGCAGGCTCGCCCGGAGGCCGCGCCAGCGGCGGTGCAGTTCGACGGCGAAATCGGCGCGCGCGCTGGTTCGGGCCCGCCTTCGCGGCGTCCTCGCCGACCTCCCGGAGCCGGTCGACGTCCGCGACCGGAACGGCGCCGGTGTCGCCGCTCAGCGCCCGCCCGCGACGTCGACCAGCGCGCCGCTCACGTAGCTCGCGGCATCGCTCAGGAGCCAGACGATCGCCTCGGCGACCTCGTCCGCCGTGCCGGCACGGCCGAGCGGCGTCCGCGCGCCGAGCACGTGCGCGCGGTCCGCCCGTCCGCTCGACGCGTGGATCTCGGTGTCGATGAGCCCCGGGCGGACGGCGTTCACGCGCACGCCGTCGGGTCCGAGCTCGCGCGCGAGGCCGAGCGTCAGGGTGTCGATCGCGCCCTTCGAGCCGGCGTAGTCGACGTACTCGCCGGGCGAGCCGATGCGCGACGCCGCCGACGAGACGTTCACGATCGCGCCGCCCTTCCCTCCCCGGCCGCGCGCCATCCGGCGCGCGGCCTCGCGCGCGCAGAGGTAGGCGCCGTAGACGTTCACGTCGAACATCCCGCGCAGGCGCTCGGCGTCCATGTCGGCCAGCGGCATCGCGCGCGCAACGATGCCGGCGTTGTTCACGAAGCCGTCGATCGCGCCGAGCTCGCGCTCGGCCGCATCGAAGAGCGCGATGACCTCCGCCTCGACCGCGACGTCGCAGCGCCGTGCGATCGCGCGGCCTCCCGCAGCGGCGACCTCGCCGACGGCGGCTTCCGCCGCGTCCGCGTTCCGCACCCAGCCGAGCGCGACCGACCAGCCGCGCGCACCCGCGAGCACCGCCGTCGCGCGCCCGATCCCGCGGCTGCCACCGGTGATCACGACGACCTTCGACACGAAAGCGATGCTCGCCGCCGGCGCGGCCGGGCGCAACCGACATCGCAGGTGCCATCGCCCGTGACCGGGCGGCACGTGAGCCCGTCCGCTCAAGGTTCGCGTCCCGGATCGCCGAATTCCCTGCAATGAGCACGAAGACCTCACGGCGCGCGCCGTTCATCTTCACGGCAATCGCCGGAATCCTGTTCGCGTCGGTGCGGCCGGCAGTCGCCTCCTGGAGCTCGTCCGAGACCATCGGCCTCACGGGGTCCTCGGTCGACACGAGCGACGTCCGATTGCGGACGAACGCGGCCGGCGACGCGGTCGTCTCCTGGCGCGAGGGGACGAGCGTCGTGCGGGCCGCGATCCGGCCGGCCGGCGGGCCGTTCGGCGCCTCGCAGACGCTCGACGGCGCGACCCAGACCGGGAGCCCGATCCCGCATCCCGCGCTCGGTCCGGACGGCCGCGCGATCGTGATGTGGTTCGCGAACCCCGGCACCCGGAAGCTCCGCTACGCCGACCGGCCCGCGGACCAGACGGCGTTCGCATCGGCGGTCGACCTCTTCACGCCGCCGCAGGACCTGACGTCGCTCGACGTCGTGATCGACGACGGCGGCGCGACCCACGTCGCCTACAACGGTCCCGGCTTCGCGCAGTACCCGCGCGTTTGGGCGCGCACGCGCGGCGGCTCCGAGGGAGACGCTTTCGGCAGCGAGGCCAGCATCACCGGCAACCTGAGCCCGGGAGCTCCCGGGCAGATCGCGCTCGCGACCGCGGGCGACGGCACGTCGGTGCTGACGTTCTACTCCCCGAGCGCCGACGTCGCGCCCGGGAGCCAGCAGCAGCACATCCTCGGAACCGTGCGCGCGCTCGACGACCTCGGATGGCAGCTCCCGGGCGAGAACGATTGGATGTGCTGCCTCTCGCTCGGCCCCCAGGGCGTGAGCAGCCTCGCGATGGACGGGGCCGGGAAGTCCTATTTCGTCGTCCACGGCGTGAACGACTTCGCGGACGTCCCGCAGCCCGGGCCGAACGCGGTGCGCGTGGGCGCGGACGGCATCGTGCTGGGACGCCAGCAGCTCGACCCGACGTGGTCGAACGCCGGCGTCGGGCCGACGAACGGCGGAAGCCCGCAGATCGCGGTCGACCCGAGCGGCAACGCGTGGGCGGCGTGGGCGAAGCAGGTCGGGACCGAGATGAAGCTCTTCACGGCGTTCCGTCCGGCGGGAGAGGGGACGACGTTCGGCAAGGGCAAGGCGATCGCGAGCGATCTCAGCCTCGACGGCTTCCAGGGCTCGTTCCAGCTCACCGCGACGCCGGGCGGCGCGGTGGTCGCGTGGCTCGGAGGCTGCGGCCAGGACGGCTGCGACGTCGAGTCCGCCGTCACCGGCGCGGCGAGCGGCACGTTCTGGCACCAGGAGACCGCCGCCGCCGGAGCCCGGCTCGGCCACGGGCTGCAGCTCGCGGGCCTGCCCGCGGACGACGCGCTTCTCGTCTACCGGAAGGGCGACGGCCACTTGAAAGCGCGAGTCTTCATTCCGCCGCCGCTCCGCGCCGTCACGGCGCCCCTCCACCGGGCAATTCCGGGCGCGCTCGCGAACGGCATCCCGGTCGCCGTCGACGTCGGAGTCGACGGCTCGGACGTGCGGGTGAAGATCCTCGACGAGAGCGATTCGCTCGGCCTCAGTCGCCCCTTCGCCGCGCGCAAGACGGCGCTCGACCGCGCGCGCGGCCAGCACGTGCTGACCGTCAAGTTCACGCCCGAGGCGGCCCAGCAGATCGCCGCGCAAAGCGTCGTCCACCTGACGCTACGGGTGACCGCGACGCCGCCGGGCGGCGCGCCCAACGCCTACGAGCAGAAGCTCGTGTTGCGGCAGTAGCGCCTATCCGCAGGTCAGGCGGGCCGGCGTCACCACGCACCGCGGCGAGTCGCCGGCCGGACCGTTCCACAGCGTGAGCGCGCACTCGTCCGGCGCGCCGAGAACGACCGCGCTCCGCGTCTGCGTCGCGTCGGGCAGGACGCCTGCGTCGCGTCGCCCGACGACGCGCCAGCGGACGAGGCCGCTCTCGACCGCGGACCGATCGATCACCACGATGCGCTTGACGCCCCCCGTCGCTCCCGAGCGATCGGCGTAGACCCACCGCGTGCGTGCCGCGTTCGTTCGCCAGAGCGGCCCGCCCGGGATGGTGACGTCGATCGACGCCGGACCGATCGCCGCGTCGACGACCACGCGAACGCCGTTCGCCGCGGGATCGACGCCCGTCCACGGCTTCGGGATCACGGCTTCGCCCGTGAGCTTGAACGCGTATGGCGTCGCCGTGAGCTTGAGCGTCGGCTTCCGCGCTGCGACCCCGCTCTCGCAGGCAAGCGCGTTCACGCACGCACATCCTTGACAGCTCTGTCCCGCCGCGCAGTCGGCGGAGGATTCGCACTCCTCCGCGCCGCACACGACGCCGTCGCCACAGCTCGCCGGCTTCGGCAGGCAGACGCATTGCGAGCAGGTGCTGCATGCGTCGCACGCGAGCCCCGGCTCGCCGCATTGTTCGCCCGGATCGGGGTCGCCGTCGCCGCAATCGGGTAGCTGCAGCTCGTAGGCGCCGAGATCGACCGCGGCCCCGACCGGGCGTGGCTTGCCCTCGAGGTCCGCGCTCGGCGCACCGGTCGACACGCCCGCGTCGACGGCGGGACTGGACACCAGCAGGTGAAAGTCGGATCCCGGCGCGACGAAGTGCTGCGCCGGCGTCGCGACGAACGAGTGCAGATCGTAGCCGAGCGCCTGCCATTCGCCCAGGTCGAGGATGGTCGCGTCCCCGTCTGCGCTGAAGCGGTCCAGGAGGCTGTTGTGGTCGGACGAGAAGCCCGGCCGGCTCGACGCGTCGATCACGATCACGCCGCGGAACGAGTGCGACGTCCAGAGGATGTTGTTCCGGACGGTATTGCCGGTCGAGCCGCTGCCGATGTTGACGCACCAGCGGCCGTCGGAGGGCTGGATGATCGTGTTGTTGACGACGAGATTGTCCTTCGCCCCGGTGGCAGCGTCGATTCGATAGAGGCTGATCCCGCTCGAGTGGTTGTCGTAGAGGAGGTTGTTCCGGATCACGCCACGCACCGAGCCGTCCATGTTGATGCCGGAGCCGCCGCCGCGTCCGTTGTCCCAGATGATGTTTCCCTCGACGACGGCGTCCTCGATCAGGCCGTCACCGCCGAGGCTCGCGTCGCCGTTGAAATGCAGCCCGTTGGCGTGGTTCGAGTACACGAGGTTGTTGCGCACGATCGGGCGGTCGGCACTGTTCGAGACGTAGATCCCGTGCTCCGCCACCGAATGGTGCGCGACGTTTCCCTCCGCGACGAAGTCGTCCACGAAGCCGGTCAGGATGCCCCAGCGGCCGTTGAAACCGAGGAGGCAGTTCCGGACGGTCACGTGCGCGCCCGACACGGCACGGATTCCGGCGCGCGTCCGGCTGTCCACGTGGAACCCCTCGATCACGACCCACGACGCCCCCTCGAGGTTGATTCCGTCGGGCGTCGTGCCGTTGTCGCTGGTGATCCGGACGTCGGACCCTTCCGCCTGGAACACGATCGGCGCGCTCGCGGTCCCGGACGTCGTCAAATAGAAGCCCTCGTAGCTGCCGTCGGCGACGTGGACGGTGTCGCCGGGACCGACGGCGTTCGCCGCGTGGCCGAGCGTCGCCCATGCGGCGGCGAGCGAGGTGCCACTCGCGCCGTCGTCGCCGCCGTTCTTGACCCAGTAGTCGGTCGCGAACGCCCGCGTCGCGGCGAGCGCGGCGGCCACGACCGCGATCGCCACGCGAGCCGCTCTTCCTCGCAGCGCGCGGCGGCGTTCCGTGCTCATGATCGTCCCCCCGATCGTATCGACGCGCGTCCCCATCCTCGCACCTCCGCCTCCGCCGCTTCAGGACATCGGCGATTTCACGAGCCACGGCAATCGTGCATCGCGCGCAGACGGCGCTTCCGGACCCGGTCGGGCGGGTGCGCAGGCGGCTGGCGTGCCGGCCGCAACCGCTTGTAGGGAGCCCCGCGCACGGAATAGCCGGAATCTGCGGACGGGCGAGCAGCCGGCTCGTGGAGCGAAGGGAGAGCATCTGGACGACGCGGGCGACGACTGGATCGGCGAGCTGGCGCGGGCGGTGGCCGACGCACCCGCCTGGATGCGCGCGCTCGCGAGCCGCGAGCTCCACATCGGCGGCTTCACGCAGGCCGAGCTCCCCTATCCCGTGCTCGACGCGGCCGGCGCGCCGGACGACGCGGCGGCCGAGCGCCTCCTGCTCTTCTTCGTCGCCGCGAGCGCGCTCGACGGGGCCGCGATCGCGCGCGTCCAGTGCGGACGCGGCGCGCGCGGGGGCGCGCTCGCCCGGACGTCGCGACGGGCGCTCCGCGGCGTCGTGGCGCGCGTCGACGACGAGAACCTCGCGCTCATGCGCTACTTCGACCTCCACCTGGTCGAGCCGGCCAAGATCGCCGCGGCGAGCGGCCGCCGGTTCGCGCGGTCCGTCGCGAACGCCGTCCGGGATCCTTCCGGCTGAGGATCGGCGACGAAACCGGTGGCGCGCTTCGCGGAACCGTGGCACGAGGACGGCGTGCCGACCGCCGCCGACGCCACCTCATCCCGCCGTCCGTTCTTCGCCGCGCTGCTCCCGTGGATCGCGCTCGTCGCGGCGCCCGCGCTCGTTCACGCCGACGCGGGCGGCGTCGCTGCGCCCGCCGGGCTGCCGATCGGGGACGGCCGCTGCGCCGGCGGCGACCCGATCGCGCCGACCCAGGTCGTCGAGGGCAGCTTCCCGCACTCGCTCCAGGGCTCGTACGTGATGGTCCCGTTCGACGTCCCGGCCGGGACGACGTCGGTACGCGTCAAGTACTGCTGGGACTCGCCCGAAGGCACGACGCCCGACGGCTCGAGCCACACGATCGACCTCGGCCTCTGGCAGCCGCCGCCCGCGGGCCGGACGTGGGGCACGGCCGAGTTCCGCGGCTGGGGCGGATCGAGCCATCCCGACGTGACGATCACGCCGCAGGGCTTCTCGAGCGAGGCGGAGTACCTCGCGCGCCCGAAGGGCCACGTGCCCGGACGGACGACGCGCGGCTTCCTGCCCGGCCCGATTCCCGCCGGAGCCTGGGCCGCCGAGCTCGGCGTCGCGGCGGTCGTGCCCGCGGACGAGGGCGACGCCACCGGCGAGGTGCGCTGGCGCCTCGAGATCGAGCTCGCGAGCGACCCGAGCTTCGCCGCCGACCCCTACCGCCCGGCCCGCTACGACACGCGACCGGCCCGCCGCGGCGCGGGCTGGTACGCCGGCGACATGCACCTCCACGCCGAGCACTCCGCGCTCGGCGACGCGACCATGACGGAGGTCTTCGACTACGCGTTCCGCCCGCTCGCCGACGGCGGCGCCGGCCTCGACTTCCTGACGCTCTCCGACTACGTGACGCCGGCCGGCTGGGGCGAGATCGGCCGCTACCAGGCCGCGCACACGGGCAACCTGATCATCCGGAGCTCGGAGATCATCACCTACCGCGGCCACACCAACAACCACGCGAGCCTGACGTACGTCGACCACCGCACCGGCCCGGTGCTCCTGCGCGAAGCCGACGGCACGCTCGTCCCGCTCCGCGACGCGCGCCCCGCGAGCGACATCTTCCGCCAGGTGCAGCGCCACGGCGGCTTCACGCAGATCAACCACCCGACGATCTTCCCGTCGTCCAACCCGAGCTTCCGCCGGCTGTGCCGCGGCTGCCCGTGGGACTTCACCGCCGAGGAGACCGACTTCTCGCTCGTCGACGCGATCGAGATCCAGACCGGTCCGGCCGCGTTCGGCAACAGCCCGAACCCGTTCACCCTGACCGCGATCGAGTTCTGGGAGAGCGCGCTCGACGCCGGCCACAAGATCGCGGCGGTCGGCTCGAGCGACTCGCACCACGCGGGCAAGACGCAGGACGCGGGTCAGTCGCCCATCGGCCGGCCGACGACGGTCGTCTACGCGCGCGAGCTCTCCGAGCGCGGCGTGCGCGAGGCGGTGCGCGCGGGGCACACGTACGTGAAGCTGCTCGGCAACGACGGTCCCGACCTCCGCCTCGAAGCGATCGCGCCCGACGGCCGGAAGGCGATCATGGGCGATACGCTGCGCGCCCGCACCGCGCGCTTCACGGCGCGCGTCCTGAACGTCGCAGCCGGCTCGGATCTCCAGCTCCGGGTCGTCGAGGACGGCGAGGTCGTCGACTCTCTGGCGATCACGGGCGACGCGAGCCACGCGTTCGTCGGCAGCGCGCCCCACCGCTACCGCCTGCAGCTCCAGCGCGGCGACGTCATCGTCGCGCTCACGAGCCCGATCTACGTCGAGGCCGATGCCGCCCGCCGTCCGCGGCTGCCGACCGCCCGCGTCCTACCGTAGCGCAGCGGCGGCGCGCGAAGCGCGGCCCGTCACGGGGGCCCGGCGCTCTGGTTGTGGGTGTAGGAAAACCCCGACCGCGTCGGGACCATGGTCGCCACGTCGTCGTAGCGCTCGCCCGCCGCTTCCAAGACGATCGTGAGGTCCGGACCGGCGTCGCGCGGGATCGCGAGCCGAGCGGTCCGCACGCGCACCGACGCGTTGTTCCTCCGCTGAAGCTTCGACCGCAGCGTGATGTCGAGGCTGTCGAGGCCGAGCGGCTGAAAGAGGCGACGGTCCGCGAGCCGGCAGCGGACGATCTGCCCGCCGCGACAGCGAAGCCCATCCGGGGGCACGAAGACGTCGAGGAACGGCGGATCGCCCGCGCCGCCCAGCACGACCCGGATCCCCGACGTCAAGTCGATGTCGGGCGTCGCGGGATCCGACGGGGTGTGCAGGCCGCTGCGCGCGACGTCGCCGATGACCGTCGCGCGATGCGCGGACTCGTTCGCGCGGCTGAACGCGATCTTCGCGCTCCGGATCGCGAACGATCCGACCGACGTGAACGTCTGCCCCTCGTAGGGCTCGAAGTTGACGGTGTCGCTCGACCAGATCGCGGCGTGGTTCCGCAGCACCGTGCCGGGCGCGACGTCATCATCCACCCGAAGCACCGCCCACAACGAGCCGCACGGCGGGTGGTCGCCGTGCCCGCACGGCTCGAGAGTCCCGACCCGCCACGTGACGGTGCCGTCGCCGACCTCGGCCGGCTCGACCCCGTAGTCGGGCGGGCGATACGCGACGACGTACGTCGTTCCCGGTGGCAGCGCGTCCACCACGACGACGTCGGGCGCGGCGAGGTCGCTCTCGTTCTGGAGGGAAACCTCGTAGACGATCTCCTGGCCGGGCCGCACGGGATCGACGCGGTCGTCCAGGTCGACGTCGAGGAGGCGCTCGCCCTCCTCCGCCGCGGCCGCCGGTCGGACCCACGCGAGGGTCGATGCGAGGAGGAGCGCGGCCAGGATCGCGATCGGAGGGCGACGCACGAGATCGGACTATCAGCCCCGCGGATCGTCCGACAAGCGCGTTTTTCGGGTGCAGCGATCGCGCAGAGCGCGCTGCGCTACGCCGGTCGCCGCCACGTCGCCGCGAGCTCGTCGCGATCCAGCAGCTCGATCGGGTCCCGGAGAGCGACCATCCCGAGGTAGCCGCCGCCGTGCTCGATCGCGTCGTGGACGGCGTAGCCGAGCACCTCCTGGCACTCGCGCGGGAGCTCGCGCGCGAGCTCCGGCGGCACGGCGAGGTAGTTGTTCTCCTCGGTCCGGAGCCAGCCGAGCGTGTAGCTGATGTGGACGCCGCGCCGCCACGAGTCGGCCGTCGCGTTCGCGCCGCCTCCGTGCATCGTCGAGCCCAGGTAGACGACGGCCGAGCCCGCGCGCATCTCGGCATCGGCGATCTCGTCCGGCGCGGGGTAGCGGTTGCGATCCCAGCGGTGGCTTCCGGGAATGACGCGGGTGGCGCCGTTCGCTGCGTCGAAGTCGACGAGCGCGACGATCGACGCGACCTGGATCTCGGGATGCGGCCGCGGCAGGAGGTTCCAGACGTCCTCGTCGCGGTGCAGGTACTGATTGTCGGCGCCCGGCCCGCGCACGATCAGGTGCGCGAGGTTCAGCTGGTAGCGCGCGCACGACGGGTTCAGGATCGCGTCGCAGATCCCGAGGAACGTCGGGTGGATCATCACCCGGGTCGCGAAGGTGCGCGACTTCCCGGCCAGGCCGCCGACGTGCTTGGTGCGATCGCCGAAGAAGATCTGGATGGCCGGGTTGAGGTGGCGCATCGCCGGATCGGCGCTCGACACCCACGGGTCGACGTCGGCGTTGATCGCGGCGATCGCGCGGGCGTCGATCAGGTCCTCGACGATGAGCCCGCCGTCCTCGGAGAGGATGCGGACCGCGTCCTCGGCGGGTGCGGTGGCGGGCAGGCGGCGGAGCTCGGCGCGCATGGCTTTCCTCCTGACCCCAGCGTGTAGCCGGGTCGCGCGTCCCGCGGAAGCATGGGCCTTCGCTCCCGCCGCAGTTTGACTCGCCGACCGCCGGCGTAGAGAAACCCCTCGATTCCGTTTTCGCGTGGGCCGGAAAGAGAACGCAAAGGTGCCATTTCGGTGTCGAAGCGTCACCGTTCACACGTCGTCACGGCGCCGAATTCACCGTAGCGCCGGCGTCGATCGCGGACGCCGACCGCCGAGCGCCCTCGTCGTCGTCGCAGCCGCCGCGCTCGCCGCTTGCAGCACCCCGGTCGGCGTGAAGCGCATGAACCAGATCGCGGTGCAGCGCCAGCTCACGCAGAGCGCCGTCTCGTCGAACAAGCTCAGCTCCGCGACCAAGAACGTCCTCTTCCAGCGCGACCTCGTCGCGCTCCACGACCAGAATCCCGCGGCCGCGATCGCGGCCATGCACGCTCTCCTCGTGAGCGGGGCCGCGCAGCGGAGCGACGTGTTCGCGACCGCGGAGCTCTGCTTCGACTATGCGCGCGAGAGCGACGACCCGGGCTACGATCGCGCCGCCGCCGTCTACGCGTGGATGTTCCTCTTCCCCGAGCACGGGACGCCGCTCGACCCGTTCGACACGCGCGTCCGGGTCGCCGCCGACATCTACAACCTCGGCGTCGCACGCGGCTTCGGGCTCGGACCCGACGGCGAGTTCGTGCCGCGCGAAGGCAGCTATCCCGTCCCCTTCGGGCAGCTCGACGTCTACTTCGACCCGGAGCAGCTCCGCTGGAGCGACCGCCGCCTGGTGAAGTTCGTGCCGGTGGCCGACTTCGAGGTCGAGGGCCTACCGACCCGGTACCGCTGGTCCGGGGTCGGCGCCCCGCTCGCGGCGAGCACCGAGCCGCTCGACCCGAACAAGGGCTATCAGGATTTCATCCAGCCCTGGGTGAAGGTCCCGGTGACGGCGCTCCTGCGCATGGACGACGTCGAGAGCCAGCTCCGGACCGGGCGCGTGGCGGCACGGCTCACGCTCGAGCGCGCATTCGCCAAGGGGACCGCGGACATCGACGGCAAGCGGGTGCCACTCGAATCCGAGTCGAGCGCCTCGCTCGCGTACATGCTGGCCGAGTCGCCGGTGTGGCAGCGCGAGATCGGCGGCTTCCTGCAGCGCATCGTGCCGATCGCCAAGGGGACGCAGCTCGCGGGCCTCGCGCCGTACCGCCCGGGGCGCATCCCGATCGTCTTCGTGCACGGGACCGCGTCGAGCCCGGGCCGCTGGGCAGAGATGATGAACGAGCTCGGGAACGACCCGCGCATCGGCCCGCGCGTCCAGGGCTGGCTCTTCATGTACGACACGGGGAATCCGATCGTGTACTCGGCGATGCTCCTCCGCGAGTCGCTTCGCGACGCGGTCGCCCAGCTCGACCCGGAGGGCAAGGACCCGGCGCTCCGCGACATGGTGGTCATCGGCCACAGCCAGGGCGGCCTCCTCACGAAGATGTCGGCGATCGACAGCGGCAGCCGCTTCTGGGACCTCGTCAGCTCGCGCCCGATCGAGGACTTCGACGCGACCGCCGAGGACAAGGACCTCCTGCGCCGGATGGCGTTCATCCAGCCGGTGCCGTCGGTGAGGCGCGTGATCTTCCTCGCGACGCCGCACCACGGCAGCTACGTCGCCGGCAGCTGGTTCGCGCAGCAGGCGGCGAAGCTGATCGTCCTGCCCGCCAACATGATGCGGATCGGCACCGACGTCGTGACGCGCAACAAGGCCATGCTGCGACCGGGGTTCACGGGCCTGAACACGAGCGTTCTCGGGATGACGCCCGGCAGCCCTCTCACGGACACGCTCCTCACGATCCCGCTCGCGCCCGGCGTCAAGGGCCACTCGATCATCGCCGTGAACGACGACACCATCCCGCGCGAGGAAGCGGCCGACGGCGTCGTCGAGTACTCGAGCGCCCACATCGAGGGCGTGGAATCCGAGCTGGTCGTCGTTTCGGGGCACTCCTGTCAGGACAACCCGCACACGATCCAGGAGGTGAAGCGGATCCTGCTCGAGCACATCGCGGAGTACGACGCGACGCACGCCGCGGCGGCGGCGGCGGCCGGCGCCGCGAGCGCGCCGCCGCCGACCGCGCCGGCCGATGCGCCGGTGCCCGTATCCGCGCCCGGCGCGGCCGCGCACGGGGAAGCGCGCTGACGGCCCGGCGCTCTTCGGTCCGCTTCGTCCGCTGGCCGCTGGTCGCGCTCCTCGCGGTCGCGGTCGTCGCGGTGACGGCCTGGGGCGCGCTGGCACTGCACTTCGCCGGACCGCGTCCGGCCTCGCTCGCGAACGCGCTCGCCGGCGCATGGGTCGTGGTCGCCGTCGCCATCTTCGCGCTCGTCCGGCCGCCGCGCCGCGCGCTCGTCGCGTTCGCCGTCGCGTTCGCGGCGCTGCTCGTCTGGTGGAGCACCGTGCGGCCGAGCAACGATCGCGACTGGTACCCCGACGTCGCGCGTCTGCCGCGCGGCGAGGTGCACGGCGACATCGTCACGATCGAGAACGTCCGGAACTTCGACTACCGATCGGAGACCGACTACACGCCGCACTGGGAGACGCGCACGCTCGATCTCTCGAAGCTCGAGGGGCTCGACCTGTTCCTCTCGTACTGGGGATCGCCGGCGATCGCGCACACCATCCTGAGCTGGAGCTTCAGCGACGGGCAGCACCTCGCGATCTCGATCGAGACCCGGAAGGAGCGAGGCGAGGAGTACTCCGCGATCGCAGGATTCTTCCGACAGTACGAGCTGTACTACGTCGTCGCCGACGAGCGCGATTTGGTTGGCCTCCGCACGAACCAGCGCGGAGAGGGCGTGTACCTCTACCTCCTCCGCACGCCTCGCGAGCGAGCGCGCCGCATGCTGCTCGACTACGTCGCCGGGATGAACGAGCTCGCGCGCGAGCCGAGCTTCTACAATGCCGCCACGCAGAACTGCACGACGACGATCCGCACGCACGTGATCCAGATCGGCGTCGCGATGCCGTGGGACTGGCGGATCCTCGTGAACGGCTACATCGACCAGCTGCTCTACGAGCAAGGCGTGATCGACACGAGCCGACCGTTCGGCGAGGTGCGCGAGCGAAGCCTGATCAACCCGCGGGCCAAAGCCGACGGCGGTTCGCCCAACTTCTCGGCCCGTATCCGCGAGGGGCTCACCCGGCCGCCACCGCGTCCGAAATGAGGGAAGTCCGAGCGATTGACCACGCGACGAGAGGGTTGGTACGAGCGAGCGCGATGTCGCGCCGGGCACGACGATCGAGGTGCTCGCCGCCGAGAGAGGAGCCGCAAGCAATGAACCGACTGCGCCTTCTGACGACGGCCGTGCTCGTGCTCACACTCGCGTGCTTCGGCGCGAGGATCGCGACGGCCGACAGCGGACCGGAGCTCCAGCGGAACGCGTCGCGCGCCCTGCAGGATCTGTACGCGAGCAACGCCGACGCCAAGGATCTCGGAAAAAGGGCGCGCGCCGTCCTGGTCTTCCCCAAGATCATCAAGGCCGGCTTCATGTTCGGCGGTCAGATGGGCGAAGGCGTCCTCTTCAAGAAGGGGAAGCCGGCCGGCTACTACAGCTCCTTCGCGGCGTCGTACGGCTTCCAGGCGGGACTGCAATGGTTCGGCTACGCGCTCTTCTTCATGAACGACTCCGCGCTCTCGTATCTCGACAAGAGCGACGGCTGGGAGATCGGCTCCGGCCCGAGCGTCGTCGTCGTCGAGAAGGGTTACGGGAAGTCCTTCACGAGCACCACGCTCACGCAGGACGTCTACGCCTTCATCTTCAGCCAGAAGGGCCTGATGGGCGGAATGGGCCTGCAAGGGTCCAAGATCACGAAGATCGACAAGTAGGCGGCGCTGCGCCTCGGACCGGAAGGAAGCCACCGATGAAGAAGACGTGCGTGTTGTTGGCCTTCTGCGTGCTCCTTGGCCTGCCCGCCGCCGCCGGTGCGGCCGCCGCCGACACGGCGAAGCCGACGATCCTGCAGGGCGACATGGGGATCCTGCTCGACGCCATTCGCGCGAACCGGAAGGCGATCGTGTCCGCGAACCTCCAGCTCTCGCCCGACGAAGCGACGCGCTTCTGGCCGGTCTACGACCGCTACCAGGGCGAGATGAACGCGATCGGCAACCGGATCGCGGCGCTCATCGACGACTACACCGCGCATTTTTCCGCCCTCTCCGACGAGAAGGCGCTGCAGATCGTCAACGCGTACGTCGGCGCCGAGGCCGAGCGCATCAAGGTCCGTCAGACCTACGTCGACGAGTTCGCGAAGGCGGTCCCCGGCCGAACGGTTGCGCGCTTCTACCAGATCGAGAACAAGATGGACGCGGTGCTGCGCTACGACCTCGCCGCGACCATTCCGGTCGTCGACGAGAAGGCCGCGCCCGAAGCCAAGTAGCGCTTCACGAATGCCGACGGCGCGCGCCGTGCCTTGACCTCGGGCGACGCGATCGGTTCACTGCGCCCATGACCAAGGCCTCGCAGGCGAGGGAGCTCCTCGCCAAGATCCCGATGTTCGAGCACGTTTCGGGGGGCGACCTGGACGCTCTCGTCGCGCTCGCCGAGCCCCACGACGCCATCGCGGGCGACACGATCTTCCGCGCCGGCGACAAGCCCGACTTCTGCTACGCGATCGCGCTCGGATGCGTCGAGCTTCGCATGCGCGACGCGGAGCACGCCGCGATGCGCATCGGGACGGGTCAGTGGTTCGGCGCGCTGCCGATCTACCGCGAAGAGCCGCGCGCGGTGACCGCGTCCGCGACCGAGGTCACGCACATGTTCCGCGTCCCGCTCGACCGGCTTCGCCGGTTGCTCGACGAGCGCCCGGCGATGGCCATCCAGGTCCATCGCGACGCGGCCCGCTACTTCGCGTTTCTCATCTACGAGCTCGCCGGCCAGCTGAAGCACCCGTTCTTCTAGAGTGGCGCCGCTCCCAGCGTGACGCGGCGGACTAGGATGGGCTGGCGGCGGCTGAGTCGCCGTCGCCCTGGACGCGCGTCCAGGTGTCGTCGGGATCGAAGGCCTTCATCGCCTTCGCGATCTTCGCGGTGTCGGGGCCGAGGTCCTTCTGGAACACGACGCCGTCGTGGTTCACCAGGAACGTCATGACGCCCGACGAGCGCCACTCCGCAGGATAGGCGACGAGCGCGAAGCCGCCGATCATCTTCCCGCGGACGATGTAGTCGTACTGCCCGCCGGCCGCGTGCGGACCCTGGGCGGTCAGGATGCGGTAGTAGTAGCCGTGGTACGGGATCGGCGCGCTCGAGGTCTTGTGGTAGCCCTCCGCCGTCGCCTCGGCGAAGAGCGCGCCGAGCGGGCTCGGCGGCTCTCCCGGCTTCTCCTCCCAGTAGAGGCCGTCGCGCTTGCCGGGAGTGCTGCGGATGAGCTGCGCGTAGTGCGGTTGCTTGTCGCCGTCCGGGTCGCGCGAGAAGTACTCGCGCTCGGCGTCGACGAAGGCGCGCACGACCTCGATCGTCGCGAGCTCGTTCGCGCCGATCCGGCGATCGAGGATCTCCTGCTTCCCGGCGGCCGTGTCGAAGTGCCAGGCGTCGCCCGCCTTCACGAGCGGGATCGGGAACGGCCACTGGTCGTTCCCGGTCTCGAGCGTCATCTCCGAGTCGCTCGCGCTCACGATCTTGTGCGCCTCGTCGTACGACTTGACGAATCGCTCGTACGCGTTGCGATCCGCGACCGGGTCGCCGGACTCGACCAGCGACTTCGATTCGGGTCCGAAGATGTCGACGAGCGCGGAGGTGTTCGCCGCGCGCGCTGCGGCCACGAGCGCCTCCGCAGCGGCGTCGGGCGAGGGAAACGTCTTCTGCGACGCTTGCTCCTTCTGCGACTTCTCCGGCGGCGGCTTCGCGAGCGCCGCGCTCCCCGCCACGAGCGAGACGAACGACGCCGCGATGACGGCGACCGTCGCGATCGCGGTGGCCCGCAGGCGCCTGCGGACGTCTCCGAGCGATGCCATCTCTCCTCCTGTGCGCGCGCCTCGATGTGCGGACCAGCGACGCGCGAGCGCGCTGCCGGCGACCGGTACGATCACGTCAGCGGCGTCCACCGCCTCGCCCGCCGCCGCCGCCGCGGCCACCACCGCCGCCGCGGCCGCCACCGCCACCGCCGCCGCGGCCGCCGCCGCCGAACCCGCCCCCGCCGCCCCCGCCGCCCCCGCGCGAGCCGCCGCCCGAGTAGCCTCCGCCGCCCCGCGAACCTCCACCCCAGCCGGAAGCGCTGTTCATGCTCGAGCGGCCGCGCTGGCTGTCCATGCGCGCCTGCGAACCGCTTCCTGCGCCCTGGAACGCGCCGCCCCGGCTTGCGCCGTAGCCGCCGCCTGCCCCGCCGGGCCGGCTGCCAGCCTGGCCGCGCTGCTGCGCCGCGCCCGCGCCACCGCGGCCCGCGCCGCCGCGGCCCGCGCCGCCGCGATCGCCGCCGGCCCCGCCGCCCCGCGCGAGCTCGCTCCGGCCGGCGTCCGCGCGACCGCGGAAGTTCTCACGCGCCTGCGTGTTCTGCGTGCCGCGACCGTACCGCTGCTGCGTGCGCTGGTCGCGATAGCCGACGCCCTTGCGGTGGTCGACGTTGTGCTTCCAGTTGCCGTTCTGGATGTTGGTCTTGTTGAAGTTGTTGTAGCGGTTGACGTTGACGTCGACGTTGCCGCCGCCCCAGTTGCAGTTGCCCCAGAGCGCCGCGCCGACCGCCATGCCGGCGCCGAAGGTGATCAGGCCCGCGCCCAACGCGTAGCCCGGCGGATAGTACGAGTACGGCGGATAGGCCGGGTACGGCCACGAGCCGTAGACGACCGAGGGGTTGTAGGTGGGGACGTAGACGACCTCGGGATTCGTGGGCTGGATGACGATCGTCTGACCGCCGCCGCCGGCGGGCGCCTCTTCGACGGAGACGCTCTGCTGGCTGTTGCTCTGGAGGTTTCCCTCCTGCTTCGCCTTGCCCCGCAGCCGCTGGACCGCGTCCATCACGTCCTTCTGCTGCGCGAGGAACGCGTCGCCGAGGTTCTGCGTCCACTCGAGCTTGTCGTTCATCATCGTCAGCACTTCGGGAAACGCGGTGAGCGACTTGACGCTCGCGTCCCAGTCCTGGCTCTGGAGCGCGTTTTCGAGCTTGTCTCCGGTCAGACCGGGGTGCTCCTTCGCCCAGCGCGCCGCCTGCACGATCTCGAGCGGGTACGTCGAGGCCATGAGGATCTGCGCGAGCAGCGGATCCGGATAGAGCGCGATCGGTGCGACGAGCTGGTCGATCTGCTCGGGCTTGAACGCGGGCGCTCCCCCTTCGTCCTGTGCCATCGACGGCATCGGGATGCAGAAGCATGCGAGGAGCGCAACCGTCCGGAATGCGGCCTTGCGCGCAATGGTCATGGCCTTGGTCCTCTTCGGTCGACGCCGCGAGGAATTTGGGAGTGCCGGCGAGCGGGTCGACGCCTACCGCAATTCGCCGAAGAAAGGAAGCGCGGCCGCCCGACGCGAAATCATCGCACGAGCGGCCGCGTCCTACGCACTGTGTCGACGCCTGGTGGCGCAGAGGAAAGGGCGCTACTTCTTCTTCGCCTTCCCCACCTTCTCGACAGAGACTGCGAGCGCCTCGGTGTACGTGATCTCGATGCGATCGCCGACCTTCACCGCCTCGAGCCGGCGCGGGTCGCGCGCCTTCACGGTCACGGTCTTGCCGTTGGCGCCCTTGAGGGTGACCATGTGCGTCTCCCGATCGATCCCGGTGATCGTCGCGGTCGTCGTGACGGCCGCGGCGGCGGCTCCTCCCGGCATCTTCCCGGGCTCGGCGCGAACCGCTTCCGCTGCCATGCCGGAGGAGTCGGCCTCACCCGGCTTCAGGATGCGATAGGCGAGCGACTCGTAGTACGCGATCGTCACCTCGTCGCCCTTCTTCACCTGCGGAAGGTTCCGCACCGACTCGTCGACCTTGACCGTGGTCTCCTTGCCGTCGGGGAGCTGGAGCGTCACGTGGCGGGTCTTGTGATCGATCTTCTTCACCTTCGCGGTCGCGGACACGAGGTTCTCCGCGACCGTCGCGCTCGTGATCGGCGTCGGCGACGGCGCTGGCGCGGCCTGCGCCATCTGCGTCGACTGCATCGACGACTGCTTGGAAGCCGATTCGGAACAACCGGCGACCGACGCCCAGATCGACGTTAGCCCCAATGCCAGTGCCAATCCTCGTGACATGGATTCTCCTCCCCTTCTCGACGCGTGCGGTTCATCGGGCGGACGACATGTCGCCCATCGGGTCCACGCTAGACCCCGAATCGTTCGCGATATGGCCGGTACCGGGCGCTCTCGACCGCCTCGAGCAGCCCGAATTCCCCGAGCGAGTAGACGTGCGCGCCGTACCTGTCCTTCGGCCGCGACGCCACGTAGGCCCGCATGCGCGACGAAGCGACCTCGGAGAGCGGAATGTCGAAGTGCCGGTAGATTCGTCGCACGACCGCGAGCGGCTCGTCCATCAGATCGGCGTAGCGGACGTCGAGGATGCGGTCGCTCGGAGCGTCGCCGTCGTCGCGGGCGCGAATGCCGCGCTCGATGTCCTGCGCGAGCATACCGGCGACCTCCGGTCCGATCCGGAGCGCGTCGATCTCGCGGCAGAACGTTCGGCGCAGCACGAAATGAAGGCTCGAGACCGAAGCAACCACCTCGAGCGGATCGCGATGGGTCATCACGACGTCGGCATCGGGATAGACGCGGAAGAGCGCATCGAGCGCCGGTAGATGGGGCGGCGCCTTCAGCACCCAGCGGTCGCCGCCCCAGCGCGACTGGAGGTGCTGGAGGAACCTTCGGTGGAACGCGTACGCAGGGGTCAGATCCTGCGCCTCCAGCCAGCTTTGATACGACGGCACGTCGAAGGTGGACGAGAACTGGAAGCTCAGGAAGCTGTGGCTCAGGATGACGACGCACTCCTCGGGCATCTCCGGCTCGATCGGGTGGATCCGCCGGAAATCGGGCGCGAGGCGATAGAACCACCGCAGCTGGCGAGCGGCGCGCGCGATGCGGGCGTCGCGGCCGCGGCCCGACGACTCGGGCGGCGGCGAAGGCTCCCGGGTCTCCCAGTGGTGCGGTACGCGGTTTCCAGGATCCTCCGCCAAGATGCCGTGCAAGAACGTCGATCCGCTTCGCGGCAGACCGGTGATGAACAGCGGCCGGCGGATCTCCTGTCGTGGGATCTCCGGATAGCGAACGCGGTCGCGCTCGATCTCGAGGCGGTTCACGAGCATCTGCACGATGTCCGAGCGCGCTCCGATCCGGCCGAGGAACGTGAGGCGCGATTCCGTTTCGAGCGAATGGAGCAGTCGGCGAAGCGGCTCGCAAAAGCTCGGGTCGCCGAAGTCGGAGAGCCCGGTGCGGCGCATGGCGGCGGCGAGGAGCCGGCCCTCGTCGAGCGGCATCATCGGGCGAGCGCGCGATCCGATGATGCCGTCGCCGTAGCGCAGCACGTCGCGCCACGAGCGGCGCGGCCGCGGCGCCGCGATCGCCGTTGCCGCTCGACGTGCTGCGGCCCCCTCGGGATTCTCGTACATCGTCTGGGTTCTCCGGTCCGAAAGGCGGTCGAAACGTCTCAGCGAGTCGCGGTGGTGCCGGCGCGAAAGAGGTGCATCCCGACGGCCAAGACGGCCGCGCTCTCGGCCAGGGTCACGAGCACGGGCGTCACGACCGCCGCCAAGCCGCGGTCGCGCAGCACCAGGTTCGTCAGGGCGCGCATCGCCCAGGTCGGGAAGACGAGCTCCGCGACCCGCTGCATCCACGGCGGCTCGCTGGTGATCGGCCACCACAGGCCGGCGACCGCCGACATCAGGAGGACGAACGCGAGCGCGAGCGGCAGCACCTGCGCGCTGCTGCCGGCGATCCCGGCGACCAGCATCGCGAGCGACACCGCACCGAACGCACACGCCACCACGACGAGCACGAGCGCGACACGCGAGGTCCCGAGCGAGATGCCGAACGCCACATTCCCCCACAGCAGCAGGACGAGGAGCTGCGCCGCACCCACGACCATGCGCGCGCCGAGCTTCGCGAGCAGCACCCGCCCGTAGCCGACCGGCGCGATGAGGAGCCGGGCGGTCGTTCCCCAGTCGTTCTCGCTGCGGAGCGACTCCGCGGTTCCGAAGACGACCGCGAGGAGCGTGAACATGATCGCGAACCCCGGCACGTTCTGCTCGTGCGATTGCCGGGTGAGTCGGCGTCCCGTCAAGTTGCGCTCGACGACGTGGATGCGCTCGTTGCCGACCGGGTCGGCGAGCTCGGCGGCCTCGCGGCCGGCGAGGAGCAGAAAGACCTGTACCCGACGCACGTCGACGGGCTCCGCCGGATCGGTGAGCAGCACCAGCTCGCTCGAACGCCCCTGCAGGTAGCGCTTGCTGAGCCCTTCCGGGAAGACGATCGCCGCACCGGCCCGGCCCTCGTCGCGGACCATGCGCTCCGCTTCCGGCAGGTCGATCTCCACCACGCGCGCACGCTGCGAGAGGAGCTTGACGAAGGCGCGGGCGACCGGCCCCTGATCCTCGTTCACGACCGGCAGCAGCGGCAGCGGCGCCGACGTGATCTCGTAGCGCGCCGCGACCACGAGCGTGATGACGATGACCGGCCCGAGCAGCATCCACACGACCGCGAGGCGATCGCGTCCGAGCAGGCGCATCTCGTTTTCGAATACCGCGAGCACGCGCGCCGGCGCCCCGTCTAACGACCTGCCGGAGCGCCGGAAGGCGCTCCGCCGTCGAGCTGCCAGGCGAGGAGCGCCGGAACGCCGACCAAAAATTCCCGCGCCCGCTTGCTGAGCGAGAGAGCGAGGCAGGTGTGCGCGTCGATCCCGAGCATGCCTCCCAGCACCACCAGGCTGCCTTCCTGCACGCCGAGCGCCCCCGGCACTGCGAACGCAGCGCCTCGCACCGCCATCCCGAGCCCCTCGAGCGCGATCGCGCTCACCGCGTCCACGGGCTTGCCGAGAAGCCAGAGCGCGAGCCACACCTCGCCGGCGCCGAGAAGCCAGCCCGCGAGATGCCATAGGGCGCTCGACGCGAGCGACGCGTGGTCCGCGTACGACGCCGCGATGCGCGCCTCGAAGTCGTCGGCACGATCGGCGAGCGACGGCCATCGCCGAGATCCGATCCGGCCGAGCTTTCGCGCGAGCGCGCCCAGGATGCCGGCGCGCTGCACGGCCACGAACAAGGCGACGAAAGCCGCCAGCAACGCGGCGCCCACGAGCGAAGGTCGGACGAGCGCGCCCGCGTTCGCTCGCGTCGTGAGCGCGAGGAGGCCGAGGAGCGCGAACACCGCCTGAGTGAACGCTTCGATCGTGACGTCGACGACGACCGTCGCACCGGCCACCGTGCCCGGCACACCGCGGCGCGAGAGGATGCGGGCTCGCACGACGTTCCCGCCGAGCTGCATCACCGGAAGGAGCCCGTTCACCGCCTCGCCGATCCAGCGCGCGAACGCAACCAGACCGAGCGACGCGCGGCCGTCCGCTGGCAACAGTCGCCGCCAGGCGATCGCATCCGCCGCGATCGCGGTGGAGTGGTACGCGGCGAGCGCCAGCAATCCCCAGCCCACGACGCCGAGGTCGTCCACGAGCTGGCGCACGCCGTAGTGCGCGAGCAAGGCGACGAGGAGTGCGACCCCGACGATCGTCCCGGGGACGGGAATCGACGTCCACGACACCGCCGCGCGGGATCCGCGCGAGCTCACCCGCAATTCGACTGGAGGTCGCTCCATGGCACGTCGCTACGCCGTCGGGCGTCGCGTCCGAAGGCGCTCGCGTCACTCCGGCGGCGACGCTACCGCCACGGCATCGCAGTCGTGGGTGTCACAGATCCCGCGCCCGCCGTCTTGCCATTGCGCGCCACCCGTTGGAAGGGGCGGCGGGGTGCGCCGCTTCATGCTTTCGCGACCTGGTTGCGAAGCCACTCCTCGCGGCTCGCCCGGAGGATCGCGAGCGTCTCCTCCGACTGTCCGAAACGGTTCGGGTCTTCGACCTTCATGCTTCTTGGGGGGCGTCGTCCTGACATGCAGGGGCGGACTGTCAATACTTCGTCGGGATGAACTTGAAGGGGAAATCCGACTCGCGATACCCGTGCGCCTTCTGCCGCTTGGGAAGCTCGATCTTCTTGCGGTGGACCTCCTCGTACGGAACGCGTCCGAGGAGGTGCGCGATGACGTTCAGTCGCGCGCGCTTCTTGTCGTCGGAGTGCACGACGAACCACGGCGCCCACGCCGTGTCGGTCGCGCGGAACATCTCGTCGCGCGCCCGCGAGTAGTCGTACCAGCGGCCATAGGACTGGAGGTCCATCGGCGAGAGCTTCCAGATCTTGCGGCCGTCGCCGATGCGCGCCTCGAGCCGGCGTGTCTGCTCTTCCGGGCTCACTTCGAGCCAGTACTTGATGAGCACGATCCCGGCGTCGACCATGGCCTTCTCGGCGGCGGGCACCATCGCGAGGAAGCGCTTGACCTGGTCCTCGGTGCAGAAGCCCATGACGCGCTCGACGCCGGCGCGGTTGTACCAGCTGCGATCGAAGATCACGATCTCGCCCGCCGCGGGCAGGTGCGGGATGTAGCGCTGGATGTAGAGCTGGGTCTTCTCGCGCTCGGTCGGCGCCGGCAGCGCGACCACGCGAAAGACGCGCGGGCTCACCCGCTCGGTGATGGCCTTGATCGTCCCGCCCTTGCCGGCGCCATCGCGCCCCTCGAAGACGACGCAGACCTTGAGTCCCTTCGCCTTCACCCACTCTTGCAGCTTGACGAGCTCGACGTGGAGCTTCTCGAGCTCGCTCTCGTACTCCTTGCGCTTGAGCTTGCCCGTCGCACCCGGGCCCTTGCGCACGGGCGCCGAGGCGCGGCGAGCTCGAGCGGTCCCCGTCCTGGCGCTCTTCGTAGCGGTCATCGGGCATCCTCCTGCGGTCGGTGGACGTGCAGCGTCGTCGCTCATACGGCCGGGCGCGTGACCGCCTCGGCGCTCCCCGCGGCCGGCGTGACCTCGGCTCGCGGCCGGCTCGCCGATCGCACCAGCTCGTCGACGCCCGCGCGGCACGTCGCGTATTCCGCCGAGCCCGACGCCGCGTAGTTCAGGTTCTTGATCGCGCCGGTGAGCTGCGTGAAGAACCGCCGTGCTTCCTCCCGGTCGCCGAACGCGTAGTCGCGCTGGATGATCGACCGCACCAGCTCGAACGCTTCGCGCTGGCGCTCGGGGAGCGTCGACGCGTCGACCGCGTCGAAGGCGTCCTGCTGGAGGTACACCATGTCCAGCAGCAGCGACTTCTGATGCGTCATGAAGTCGTCGAGCGAGATGCCCTCCTCGCCCGTCACCTGCATCATCTGGTAGATCGCGTCGCCCTGGTGGAGCAGCTCGGAGAGGTCTCGCACCGCGTCCGTCCAGCCGGGGCCGGCCTGCTCGTCGAAGTGCGGCCGGAGCTGCTCGAGGTACCGCGACCACGAGAGCAGCGGGTCGACGGCAGGATAGAAGCGCTTGTAGGCGCGCGCGGCGGAGAGCCCGAGGAACGTCTTGACGGTGCCGAGGGTCGACTGCGTGACCGGCTCGTCGAAGTTGCCTCCGGCGGGCGACACCGTCCCGATCATCGTGAGGCTTCCGACGGAGCCGTCGGCCGTCCGCAGCAGTCCGGCGCGCTCGTAGATCCCCTTGATCGACGAGTCGAGATAGGCGGGGAAGCCCTCCTCGCCGGGGATCTCCTCGAGGCGACCCGCGGTCTCGCGCATCGCCTGCGCCCAGCGCGACGTCGAGTCGGCGATCAGGAGCGCGTGCAGCCCCATCTGGCGGTAGTACTCGCCGAGCGTGATGCCCATGTAGATCGACGCCTCGCGCGCCGCGACGGGCATCGACGACGTGTTGCAGATGACGATCGTCCGATCCATGAGGAGCCCGCCGCGCGGGTCCTTCATCCGGCCGAACTCCTCGATCGTCTCGAGCACCTCGCCGGCGCGCTCGCCGCAGGCGACCTGGATCACGACGTCGACCGTCGAGAAGCGCGCGATCAGCCCCTGCAGGACGGTCTTTCCCGCGCCGAAGGGCCCGGGGATGCAGGCCGTGCCGCCGAGCGCGATCGGGAAGAAGGTGTCGATCAGGCGAATCGTGGTGCTGAGCGGCTGGTCGGGGAAGCGCCGCTCGCAGATCCCGCGCCGGAGCATGCGCTCGGCGAGCGGGCGGCGCACCGGCCATGCCTGCGCCATGCGGAGCTCGCGCTCGCGCCCCGCGGCGTCGCGGATGCGGGCGATCGGGTCGTTCACCGTGAACTCGCCACCCTGGACGTACGTCAGCTCGACTTCGCCGGGCTCTCCGAACGGCACCATGATCTTGTGCTGGAAGCGATGCTCCGCGACCGTCCCGATCACCTCGCCGGCGCGCAGCCGCTGGCCGGTCTTTCGCGACGGAGCGAACGACCACGATCGCGTCGCGTCGAGCGGCGCGACGGATTTGCCGCGCGCGAGGAAGAATCCGTCGCGCTCGGCGAGCGCGCGCAGCGGGTTCTGCAAGCCGTCGTACACCATCCCGAGGAGTCCGGGGCCGAGCGCCGCGGAGAGCATCTCGGAGGTGACCTCGACCCGGTCGCCGACGCGGACTCCCTGCGTCTCCTCGAAGATCTGCGTGTCGGCGCGCCGCCCCTGCACGCGCAGCACCTCGCCCTTCAGCCGAGCCCCGCCGACCTCCACGAAGACGATCGAGTTCTTCATCATCGGCAGATCGCTCTCGACGCTCACGATGTTGCCGGTGACGGCGACCACGCGCGCTTCAGACGTCGACATGGGCGTTTTCTCCGAGAGCCTCGGCGACGAGCGACTCGAAGATCGGTCGCCCCTGCTCGGCTCGCATCGCCTGCCATTGCGCGATCAGGTGCCAGCGCACGACGTAGAGGACGACCGCCTCGAAGCCGAAGGTGTGGTCGTCGGCGCGCCGCTTGAAGCGCTGCCACGCGATCGTCATCAGCGCGCGGTGGAGGCTCAGGACGTCGCCCTGTTCGAGGAGCGGCGCGAGCCGAGACAACCGCGGAAACAGGCGGCCGAGCCGGAAGTCGGGTCGGGCGTAGTTCCGGCGGATGTGGTCGAACCACCGGCCGATCCCGACCTCGGGCGGCCCGAGGCCGCGCCGGCGGCGGCGGAGCGCCGTCGTCAGCATGCGGACGTCCATCAGATCGGTGAGAACCTCGCGCACGAGCGGGTTCGAGACCGCGCGCATGAGCTCGTCGTAACGCTCCGCGACCGCCGCGTCGGTCGCCTCGCGGAACTGCCGGCTCCACTCGAGCACGTCGGTCATGCGCGCCATCTCGCGCGCATCCTCCGGCTCGAGCAGGCGCAGCCGCTCCTCGAGTCGCGCCGGGCCGATCGGCAGGCGCGCCGACTCAAGTCGCGGCGGCATCGCCGGGAGGCTCGCGACCAGCATGAAGTATCGGTTCGACCGAAAGCGCATGGCGTCCTACGCGGTGCCGGTCGTGCTCCCGCCCGCTCGCGCCGCGGCCGACTCCGCGACCACGGCGCCGCGCAGCAGCGCTCGGAACCGCGGAACGAGGTGGCGGAGCAGGAGCTCGCTGATCGCGCCTTCGGTCAGGTCGACCTGCACGTCTTCGCCGACGAGGCGGACGCGGATCCCGGCTTCTCCATCGTCGCTCACGCCGAACGTCATGCCCTCGCGGAGCATGCCGCCGCCCATCGACAGCACGAAGTGCATGAGGGTTCCGGGCTTCGCGGACTCGGGCTTCCGCCGGAGGTCCTCGAGCGAGACGACCTCGGACGGCAGCACGATCTCCGCGCTCTTGCCATCGATCGCGGGCGCCGTCCGGCCGGCGACGGCGACGATCATGCGCTCGAGAAACGCCGGCTCGGCGAGGACGCCGCGCACCAGGTGGCGGAGGCGCTCGACGAACGCGCGCAGCAGGTCGCCCTCGAGCGAGAGGATCGCGTCGCGCATCGCGAGGCGAACCGCGTCCTCGCCGGCGGCCTTGAGCTTCCCGGCGTCGCGGCGCGCCTGCTCGAGATGCGCATCGGCTTCCTTCTTCGCCGCCGAGACGAGGTCCGCGGCCCTCCGCTGCGCATCCGCGACGAGCGCATCGGCCTCGCTCCGCCCCTGCGCGATGCCCTGGTCGCGCAGGCGGCCGATCAGATCGTCGACCCCGGCGGACTCGAGCGGCTCGGCCTGCGCGGTCTCCCGCGTGTTCGGTTCGCGTGCCATGGTCCTCACCCCTTCGGGATCGCGCCGCTCACGATCAGCGCGAAGACGAACGCGAAGACGGCCAGACCCTCGACGATGGCGGCCGGCGTCACCGACAAGCCGAAGATCTCGGGCTTGCCCTTGCTCGCGTTGATCGCGGCGGCGCAGCAGTCCCCCTGCAGGATGCCGATGAAGAAGAGCGCCATCCCGACGAGCAGCCCGACGCCGAGCAGGCCGGGAGAGGTTTCCGCGACGACCGGCCGATTCAAGGTGAACATGATCACGATCCCGTAGATCCCGATCGAGGACGGGAGCACGGAGAGCCCGATGTAGCGCCCGTACCCGCCGTCGACCTCGAGGATCGCTCCGCATGCGGCCTTGCCCGCCCTCGTGCATCCAACCGCGCTGCCGAGCAGCGCCAGAGCGACCGGGCTGTAGATCCCGATCCAACCCATGAGCAGGACATAGACGTCCATTGCCGACCTCCTATCCGCGCGCCTTCTTCGCGAACGCTCGGAATGGTGCGCCCTCCTCGTGAAGGCTCCAGTTGAAGAACTCGATGACGTTCAGGCGGAGGCCGTGCACGACGCCGCCCATGATCCCCATCGCGAAGTTGATCGTGTGACCGACCACGAGGATCAGGATCGCGAGCAGCACGCCGACACCCTTGTACGCGTACGCCCCGGCCGCGAGGTGGTTGAACGCCTCGGCGAGCTTGATCGCCGCGAGCCCGAGCGCGAAGAGGCGCAGGTAGCTGAGCACGTCGCCGAACGCCTTGGAGAGCTCCGCGAGCCCCATGAGCCCGTCGAACAGCCGGCCGACGAGGAGCTTCGGCGAAAGCCCGAACGGCTGCTCGCTCGTGAACACCAGGACGAGCAACGCGCCGAGCGCGACCGCGGCGAGGCTCGGCCGGAAGAGCGCCGCGACCGCGACGTAGCTGCGTGCGACGCCGGCCGAGAAGCCGCCGAGGATGATGAGCACCCATCCCACCGAGGCGATCGCCGTCGCCGATCGCCGGCGCCCCCACGCGTTCACGAGGTTCGCGATCGCGAGGTGTGCGGCGCCGATCCCGATCGAGATCAGCATCATGAGACCCTGGTCCTCGGCGTCGAGCACGTGCAGAGCGGCGAGAGGCGTCCCGGGCCGGGGTACGACCCCGAAGTAGCTTCCGATCAGCACCCCGTAGACGATGGCGGCGACCACGAGAGCGAGCAGCACCCCACGCAAGGCGACGCCTTCGGGAGAGCCGCCGAGCCGCTTCCACCTCGCGAGCAGGAGGATGCCGAGGACCAGGCCGTACCCGGCATCCGAGAAGATCATGCCGAAGAAGATGGCGAAGCCGAAGAACACGGCTCGCGACGGGTCCCACATCGAGTAGCCGGGGGTCTTGTAGAACGTCACCATCCCCTCGCCGCCGCGCAGAGCGACCGGGTTGTCGAGGAGGGTCGGCGGCGAGTCGTGGGCTCGGGGCGACGCAATCGTGATCGCGAGCCCGCGGTCGCGGGCGAGCTTCCTCAACGCCGCGGCGCGCTCCTGCGGAGCCCAGCCCTGCACGGCGAACACCTCGTCGCGCTCCGCGACGAGACGCCCGGCGCGCTCGCGCTCCGCGCGATCGTCCGCCTCGTCGAGCCATTCGCGGAGGAGGTCGCGGTAGAGCGTCAGCCCGATGCGCCGGTAGTCGAGCTCCTCGAGCTCGCGCTCGACCTCGGCGAAGCGGGCGCGAAGCGCGGACAGCGACCGGGGATCGAGCGCCAGCGGCGCGACCGGCATGTCGGCCGGCGGCTCGGGTGCGACGACGACGACGTACGCGAAGCGGTGGTCGCGCGCGACGACCCGCCAGGCGAGGCTCGTTCGCTCCATGCGGTCGAGCTGATGGAGCGGAATCACGTAGAACCAGAAATGCGTCGCCCCCTCGCGCGCCCACTCGGGAAGATCGAAGTCTCCCCACGGCGCGCGCTCGGCGATGGCCTTCCGGAGCTGCTCGCGCTCCTCGCCGAGGGCGTGCGATCGGTCGCGGATCTCGGATGCTTCGCGGACGACCGCGGCGAGGTCGACGTCGCCGGCATCCGCGAGCGGGCGGCGCCGCACCGGGCTGTCCTCGAGGTATCGCCAAGCGGTGTGGGCGTCGGCCGAGGCGGGACCGGCGTCGCGCGTCTCCTCGGCGCGCCGGCCGAGGTCGTTCAGGTGAACGCATCCGAGCGCCTGTAGCTCGTCCAGGACCGCGTCCTTCTCCGCCGACGGTCCGTAGAGCGTCACCTTCACGAGGCGGACGATCGACATCAGCCCGCCTCCCCGTGCGCAGGGAGCGCCGCGAGCCGCTCGCGCGCGCGCTTCGCCTTGGCGATCTTCGACGTCACGACCGCCGCGCGCTCGACGTCGGACAGGAAGATCTGGATGCGCGCGATGTCGCGCTTCGCGCCCGGGATCAGCACTTTCTCGAAGAGGTTCACCCGCTGCGAGACGCGCCGGACGGCGTCCTTCATGCGCCCGACGCGCGCCCGCCACACCTCGAGGCGGAGCCGGTAGGTCGCGACCTCCTTCAGGCAGGTGACGAGGTCGTCGAGCCAGAACGGGGTCGCGAGGAAGGAGTACGCCGCCTCGTCGAACTCGACGGCCCGGAGCACCGGCAGTCGCAAACCGAGCACGTCCTCCTCGCCGACGTCGATCCGGCGGACGCGGACGAGCCCGGAGAGCTTCATCGGCGTGCTGCCGAGGATGGGTAGAAGTGCGTCCAGCGAGCGGCTCGCCTTGTCGGCGCCCTGCTCGGCTTCCGCGAGCGCCTGCTGCGCCTTCTTCCACTCAGCCGTGAGCTGCTGGCGCTTGAGCTCGAGCGACGGCAGGAAGCGCTCGAACAGCCGAAGCTTCTCGCGCTGCTGCTGGGCCGAGCTCTTGCTGAGGGCGACCGCGGCCACGGCGCCTCAAGCTCCCTTCGCCCGCGTCGCGGCCGCGCCGTCGCCCGGGGAGGCGGCGCGGTCGCGCGGGAAGTACTTGTCGATCAGCGCCTGCTTCATCAGCAGCTCCTGCGGCTCGAAGCATTCCGCGAGCGTCCGCCACCCGAGATCGAGCGCCTCCTCGAGGGGAAGCGAGACGTCGAGGTCCATGAAGCGCGCCGCGAACAGCTCGCCGAACTTGATGAGCTTGTGGTCGTACTCCGAGAGGTCGAACGCCATCGCCTGCTTCTGCTGCGCTTCCTTGCCGCCCGAGTAGAGCCGGACCATCGTGTTCATGAGCTGCCCGTGGTCCTCGCGCGTCGCCTTCCCGATCACGTTCTGCTTCAGGCGCGACAGCGACCCGAACGGATCGATCATGCCGCCGTGCAGGTAGAACTGGCCTTCGGTGATGTAGCCGGTGTTGTCGGGCACGGGGTGCGTGACGTCGTTGCCGGGCATCGTCGTCACGGTGAGGATCGTGACGGAGCCCGCCCCCTTGTAGCTGCAGGCGCGCTCGTAGCGGACCGCGAGCTGGCTGTAGAGGTCGCCGATGTAGCCCCGGTTCGAGGGCACCCGCTCCATCGCGATGCCGATCTCCTTGAGGGCGTCCGCATACGCGGTCATGTCGGTCATGAGCACGAGGACGCGCTTCTTCTCCTCGACCGCGAAGCGCTCGGCGACCTTGAGCACCATGTCCGGAACGAGGACGCGCTCGACGATCGGATCGGACGCGAGGTTCACGAACATCACCGTGCGGCCGAAGATCCCCTCGTCCTCGAAGCGCGTCCGGAAGAAGTGGTAGTCGTCGAAGATCAGGCCGAGGCCGCCGAACGCGATGACGTCGGCGTCCGCCTGGATCGCGACCCGCGCAAGGAGCTGGTTGTGGGGCTCGCCCGCGACCGAGAAGATCGGGATCTTCTGGCTCTCGACGAGGCAGTTGAAGACGTCGATCATCGGGACGTTGGTGCGGATCATCTTGGTCGGCACCACGCGCGTCACCGGGTTGACCGACGGGCCCCCGACGTCGACCTGGCGATCGCCCGAGAGATCGGGTCCGCCGTCCATCGGCGTCCCGTCGCCGCGGAACACGCGGCCCAGGATGTTCGGCGAGCACGTGACCTGCGTCGGATGGCCGAGGAAGCGCACCGTCGCCTGCGTCGAGAGGCCCTTGCTCCCTGCGAACACCTGCAGGGACACCTCGTCGCCGTCGAGCTGGATGGTCTGGGCGAGCGACTGCTCGCCGTCCGGCATCTCGACCATGGCGAGATCGCCGAGGCCGACGTCGCGCGCGCGGATCTTCAGGATGTCGCCGACGATCGCCGTGGCGCGGGTGAACCGCAGCAGGTCGCGTAGCTCGCCCGACATTCGGATCTCCCCCCTTTCCTCGGCCGCTGGCTCGGAGCTCTCACCATGCGGGTTTCGCGTGGAAAGGCGTCGGAGGCTTCGATGCGCGAGTGCGGGACCGCGCGGGCACCGACGAGCAGAATCTGCGCCAAGTCGGCCGAGCGCGCAAACCCGCGGCTCCGGCGCAACAGCTTGCTCGGCATCGAGACGGCTCACTGCCGGCTGTTCCCACGGGCGAGAAAGGCCGCCGCTTCCGCGCATTCTTCGCGAAAAGGCCTCTAGCGTTGCACAGGGCGCTCGTCCGAATCTAAATTGCGGTGCCGACGCTCCGGAAATCCCCTCGACCAAGCGCGACCCACGCCGCACGATCGCTCGAGCACCCACGGTTCAGGAGAACAAGATGTCGACCAACCCTCGTTCCGACACGTCGCGATCGTATCCCGAGCGCGCTCGCAGAGGCGTCGCCCGGGTGCTCGCAGCGGCTCTCGTCGGCGTCTCGCTCGCCGGCTGTCTCGCCGTGCCGCCGGTTCTGCTCACGCAGCGCGCACTCTCGGACAAGGAGCCTTCCGGCGACGAGCTGAAGCAGCTCCAGCAGGAGTCCGCGCCCTACCAGAAGAAGGGCCGCGGCGTGGTCACCGGCATGGTCGCAATGCAGGCCGGCACGCAGCAGATTCCCGCCCCGGCCGGGACGACCGTCTACCTGACGCCCGTCACGACGTACGCGACCGCGCGGCTCCAGAAGTACGCCGTCGAGGAGAACGAGCTGCCCGCGAAAGCCAACGCGCAGATCGCCTGGATCGGGCGGACCGAGGAAGGCGGCGTCTTCCGCTTCCAGGACCTCCCGGCGGGGAGCTACTACATCGTGAGCCAGATGTTCTGGACGCCGCCGTGGGATCCCGGCAAACCGCGCGGCGACGTCGCATACACGATGATCCAGCTCGCTCCGGGCGAGAACGCCTACACCGTCGTCACGCGGCCGGCGCCCGCGCCCGCACAGTGAAGCCCGATCGCGAGCGGCTCGTGCTCGTCCGCGGGCGGGATTCGGATCGGAAACACGCCGTGGCGCCGGCCCCCCGACCGGCAGCATCGCGGGACGGAAGGCGCGTCGCGCATGCGTCGTCCGTCTTCCTCGCCCGCGAGGAGCGGCTCGCCGCCGGGAACGCCCTGCGAAGCCACGTGCCGCGCAAGGCTCACGCAACGCACAAGGCGCCCGCGAAGTCGCGCGATCCGATCGACATCCTCGAGCGCTCGAACGCCGGACGGCTGCCCGAGCTCGTCCCGATCCGCTACGGGCGGATGCTCCAGAGCCCGTTCGCGTTCTTCCGCGGCGCCGCCGGGCTGATGGCGTACGATCTCGCCCGGACGCCGAGCACCGGCATCCGCATCCAGGCGTGCGGCGACTGCCACCTCCTCAACTTCGGCCTCTTCGCCACGCCGGAGCGGCGCCTCGTCTTCGACATCAACGACTTCGACGAGACGCTGCCGGCGGCGTGGGAGTGGGACGTGAAGCGCCTGGCCGCGAGCTTCGCGATCGCGGCGCGCGCGAGCCGGATCTCCGACTCGAAGGCCGCCGGCATCGCGGCAGACTGCGTCCGCTCGTACCGGAAGAGCTTGCGGGAGTACTCGCGCATGAGCCCGCTCGAGGTGTGGTACTCGCAGCTGGACACGGCAGAGATGGTCGAGAGCGCTCCCGACGCGGCGGCGCGGAAGCGGCGGCAGGAGTACATCGACGCGGCTCGGGCGCGCGTCGCCGAGAATCTCTTCCCGCGGATCGCGGCGCAGGTCGCCGGACGGCCGCGCCTCGTGGATCAGCCGCCGATCCTCTACCACGTCGCCGAGGAAGACGCGGAAGAGCGGGTCCGCGAGGGCATGGTCGCGTATCGCGAGTCATTGCCCGACGAGCGCCGCGTCCTCTTCGATCGCTATCGCCTCGAGGACTTCGCGATCAAGGTCGTCGGCATCGGAAGCGTCGGCACCCGGTGCTTCATCGCGCTCCTGTTCTCGGAGGAGAACAATCCCCTGATCCTGCAGTTCAAGGAGGCCTGCCGCTCGGTGCTCGAGCCCTACGCCGGCAAGAGCGTCTACGAGAACCAGGGGCAGCGGGTGGTGGTCGGGCAGCGCCTGACGCAGTCGTCGAGCGACATCTTCCTCGGCTGGGTACGCGGAAGGCGCGGGTACGACTTCTACGTACGCCAGTTCCGCGACATGAAGTTCTCGCTGCCGGTGGACGAGATGCAGGCGGTCCAGCTCGAGCGCTACGCCGACGTGTGCGGGCGCGTGCTTTCCCGCGCCCACGCCAAGTCGGGCGACGCCGCGACCATCTCCGGCTATCTCGGCAAGAGCTCGACCTTCGACGACGCGGTCGCCGCCTTCGCCGTCGCCTACGCCGACCAGACCGAGCGCGACCACGCCGCGCTCAAGAAGGCGGTGCGATCGGGCCGGATCGAAGCGCTCGAGGAAGAGGCGTAGAACGCTTCGCGAGCCGCGACGGCGACGGCACGAGCGAACGCGCCGCCGCTCGGGAAGGTGAGAGGTCTGGGATGAATGCCGAGACCGCGCCGGATCTGACGCGCAGCACGCTGCAGCTCCTCTTCGTGGGGGTGCTGATCGCGGGAACGTTCTGGATCCTGGAGCCGTTCCTGGTGCCGCTCGCGTGGGCGGCGACGATCGCGGTCTCGACCTGGCCGGTCTTCCTGCGAGTCCTTTCCTGGTCGGGCGGGAGACGCGGGATCGCGGTGACGTTCATGACGCTCACCCTGATGCTGGTGTTCGTCGTGCCGCTCTACCTCGCGGTCACGACCATCCTCGACAACACCGGCGTGGTCGTCGAATGGTCGCGGTCGGCCGCGACGCTCGTCGGCCCCGAGCCGCCGTCCTGGATCGCTGGCCTTCCCTACGTCGGACCGCGGACCGCGGCGCGCTGGCGCGAGATCGCCGCCGGCGGCCCGGGCGATCTCTCCGAGCGACTCCTTCCTTACGCGAGGACGCTGGTCGCGTGGTTCGCGGGCCGGGTCGGCGGCGTCGGCCGGATGCTGCTCGACTTCCTGCTGACGGTCGTGATCGCCGCCATCCTGTACGCGAACGGCGACACCGCAGCCGGCTTCGTCGATCGCTTCGCGCGCCGCCTCGCCGGCGTGCGCGGCGCGGAGGCCGCCGTCCTCGCGGCGCAGGCGGTGCGCGCGGTCGCCCTCGGCGTGGTCGTCACGGCCCTCCTCCAGTCGTGCCTCGGCGGCGTCGGCCTCGCCGTCGCCGGGATCCGCTTCGTCGCAATCCTGACCGCGATCATGTTCATCCTCGGCATCGCGCAGATCGGGCCGCTGCCGGTGCTCGTCCCGGCGATTGCCTGGACGTACTGGGCGAGCGGCGGCTTCTGGGGCACCGCCCTGCTCGCCTGGTCGGTGATCGTCGGCCTCATGGACAACGTCCTTCGACCCGTGCTCATCCGGCGCGGCGCGCACCTTCCCCTGCTCCTCATCTTCACGGGTGTGATCGGCGGGCTGATCGCGTTCGGCGTGATCGGGCTCTTCGTCGGTCCCGTCATCCTGGCGGTCGCCTACACCCTTCTCCTGGCGTGGATGGACGACGCCCCGCCGCCCGCTTCGATCGATGCGTCGCAGCGTCGGGCCCGCACGTCCGCATAGCCGACACACGCCGATCGCGACTGGGATCGGATTCGTCGACGTCGGCACGCTCGGCATCGGACGCCTCGTCCTGACCGACGATCACGGCGGCCAGATCTTCGTCGACCTCCACCGGCAGGCGCTCGGGCGATCCTGTCGGTGATCGTGGACGCGTTCCCGCTCATGACGGCGGCCGTGATCGCTTCGGCGGCGGCGGTGCTGACGGGGACCGTCGCGCCGGCGAAGGCGTTCTCCGGATTCGCGAACGCCAGCGTCCTCCTCGTCATCGTCGCGTTCCTGGTCGCGCGAGGGGTCGTCAAGTCGGGGTGCTGACGCCGCAGGGCGGGAGCCAGAACGTGATCTTCGTCGGAAGCGGCTACCTGCCGCAGTCCGAGCTCTATCGCCTCGGCGCGCTCGTCACCGCGATCAGCTTTGCCGTGTTCCTCGTCGTCGGCACGCCCTGGCTGCTCCTCGTGGCGCGCTGACGGCGGGCACGTCGCCTAGCGGATCTGTCCGATCTCCTTCCGGCAGTCGTCCGACAGATCGGTCTGCCGGCCGCGGAGGCATTTGATCACGGCCGGGCCCGAGGGCTTCTCGCTGGGGCAGAGCCGCGCGGCGTCGGTGAGGCAGGCCGGCATGCGCTCGAAGAAAGCGAGGTGCGCCTTGCACTCGTCGGAGAGCTCCGACTGATTCGCGCGCAGGCACTTCGCCGTCGCCCCCCGCTGGTCCTTGCAGAATTTCTCGATCTCCGCCTGGCATCCCGCCCCGCGAGCGGGCTGCGCCGCGACCAGAGCCAGCAGGACCGATGCAATCGCCGTCACGAGAACTCGACCACCCATGGTTCCCTCCTTCTCGAAGGAGCTGCGATGCCGGCGCAACGCATGCATCGCGCGAGCCGTCGCAGCGCCGAGTTGCGCGTTCGTATGCGGCGTCGCGGGCGCGGTCAAGGTGCGCGCCGCGGGCGGTAGCACAAACGGCCGTTTGACGCCTCGTTCGAAACCGGCTGCGGCGTTGGACGACGCGGCACGGTTGGGTCTATCACTGGCATCGTCCCCTGCGGCCTATACCGAGGGACCATCTCGCTCGGTGGGCGGGCGAGAGCACACCACACGGAGAGGAAGCAACATGAAGTTGTTCGGACGCGTGTTCGGTCTGATCGCCATCGCAGCGATCTTCGCGGGGACGGCCGTCGCCGAGGAGAAGAAGAAGCCCGATGCGACGATCGAATTCACCGGCGGGTCGGTGGCCGCGGGCATCGGGTTCTCGTGGGGCAGCGGGGTCGTGACGTACAAGGGCAAGACCCACAAGGTGAAGGTGGACGGCCTTTCGGTGGGCGACGTCGGCGCTGCCAAGGTCAGCCTCAAGGGCCACCTTTACAACCTCAAGAAGCTCGAGGACATCGAGGGCAACTACGCGGCCGTCGGTGCAGGTGCGACGCTCGGCGGCGGCGGCGGCGCGGTCACCATGCGCAACCAGAACGGCGTCGTGATGGACGCCGTCTCCACGACGCAGGGACTCAAGGTCGCGATCGCGACCGGCGGAGTGAACATCAAGCTCGAAGACTGAGCTTCATCGCCGGGTGGCGCCTCCGCGACGAGGAGGCGTCACCCGGCGCCATGGAACGGCACCGCCCGATGCTGTGGATCCAGTTCGCCATCGTTCTCGTCTGCATCTTCCTCGGAGCGCGAGTCGGCGGCGTCGGCCTCGGGACGATGGCCGCGTTCGGCCTCGCCGTCCTGGTCTTCGCGTTCCGCGCCAAGCCGGGCGCGCTCCCGATCGACGTCATCTTCATCATCGTCGCCGTCATCTCCGCCGCGGCCGCGATGCAGGCGGCAGGGTCGTGGCCGTGACGCTCGCGACCCGCTTCATCCACGACACGGTCGTCAATTTCAACGTCGCGGCGATGATCCCGCTCACGAAGTAGCGTCGCGGCGAGCGCGGGCTCGCGCCTACCAGGGCCGCCAGTCGGGAAAGGCCATCGTGAGGCCGAATCGGACGGTCGTCTGCGGTGCGACCGGCGCGTTCTGCCGGTACGCGAGCCATTCCCCGCTCACGAAGGCGTTGATGGGCGGCCAGTCCTCGCGCAGCATCACGTATCCGATGCCGGCGCTGAGCGGCAGCAGGGTCGCGTTGCCGCGACGCCACCCGACGGACCACGTCGAGTCCGCGGATTTCACGTAGAACCCGCGGCCGAGATAGCCGAGAAGCACGGGCTGGAAGAGAAGCGTGCTCACGGGCGGGCGGTCGGGTGCCGTGTAGGCGAAGGAGATCGGGTTCTGCACGAGACAGCCGAGCAGCACGCCAGGGATGCCCTTGTAGATGGCAGCGAAGGCGGGACCGACCTGCCACGACCCCTGCCCCGCGAGGCGATTCGTCGCGGTCGGGAACACGAACACCGGCCCGGCGCCCATCAGCAAGCCGGTCTCCCGTCCGGGCCAGGGCAGCACGCCGAGGTCGAAGAGCTGCATGTCGCCGAACGCGGTCGTCGTCTCGCTGCCTTTGCCGGTCGGTGCGGTGACGAGCGAGAAGCTCGGGCGGACGAGCTGCACGAACGGGAGCAGCGAGAACTTCGGGACGCGCGGAACGATGATGCGCGCGATCACGCGATTCGCCTGCGCCGACGTGCCGTAGTTCGACGGCGTGTAGGCGTCCTGCAGGAAAAGCTGCGGCAGGGTCGTCAGCGGATCGGAAAACTCCTCCGCGAGCCGCACGATTCGCTGCGAGGGCGTCTCCTCCTCGGCGGCGAGGGAGCGCGGCGCACCGACGAGGATCGGCGCGAGCGCCGCGATCGCGAGCAGAACCGAAGAGACGCGGGCGCGAGCGCGCATTTCCTTCACGACGTCTGGCGTTCGCCTATGGAATCGGGGAGAACACGACGGCGCTCGGACGGACGGCGGACGGCGACGACATGCGGCAACGCTCGGATGAAGAAGGCTCGAGGCGCGTCCTCGATCCCATCGAGCGCATCTCCGAGGTGCTTTTCGGATTGATCATGGTCCTGACCTTCACGGGCTCGCTCGGCATTGCGACGGCCGGACGCCAGGAAGTGCGAACGATGTTGATCAAGGCCCTCGGCTGCAACCTCGCCTGGGGCATCATCGACGCGGTCCTCTACCTGATGGGCTGTCTCGCCGACAAGGGTCGGGACTCGATCCGTTTCGGCATCGTGACGCAGCGGACGCGCGCGTACCAGACGGATCGCGACGTCCAGCGCGGCTTGCTGGTCGGACTCACGTACGAGAAGCTCGACGTGGCGGCGTACGTGTTCAATCCCGACGAGAGCGACCCGACGCTGGTCGTCGCGGCGACCTTTGGATTTTGACACGCTCGCCGATCTCGTCACCCGGAAGGCCGCACAAGACGCGACCGCGCTCGCGATTCTGGACAAGCCCCATCGGCGATGCTTGAAGCCGGACGTCGAAGGAGCGCGCGAGCCATGGACATCCGGAACAAGGTGGCGATCATCGGCACGGGCTGCTCGCGCTTCGGCGAGCGCTACGAGGCGTCGCGCGAGGACCTCATCTGCGAGGCGGCGTTCGAGGCCTACGCCGACGCCGGCGTCGAGCCCCAGCAGATCGAGGCCGCGTGGCTCGGAGTCCAGTTCTCGGGCCAGAGCGCGACGCCGCTCGGCGACGCGCTCAAGCTCTTCGACATCCCGATGACGCGCGTCGAGAACTACTGCGCCTCGGGGATGGACGCCGTCCGGAACGCCGCGATCGCGGTCGCGGCCGGCATGTACGACGTCGTCCTGGCGCTCGGCTACGAGAAGATGCGCGACGGCGGCTTCGGCCGCCCGTACAAGTCGCACCCGCTGGTCGACTTCGGCGAAGCGGCGCCCCACATCTTCGCGCTCGCGGCGCAGCGCTACTTCCGCACGTGGGGCGCGTCGAAAGAGGACCTCGCCCGCGTCGCCGTCAAGAACCACCACAACGGGACGCTGTCTCCGAAGGCCCACATGCGGATGGAGGTGACGCCCGAGCAGGTCCTGAAGGCCCCGATGATCTACGCCCCGCTCGGCCTCTTCGACTGCTGCCCGACGACCGACGGCGCGGCCGCCGTCATCCTCTGCCGCGCGGACCTCGCGAAGAGCTTCGTCGAGTCGCCCGTCTGGGTGAAGGGGATCGGCCTCTCCGTGCAGAGCGCCGAGATCCACCACAAGCCGGGCTACGACTACCTGAGCTTCCCGGCGACGGTGAAGGCGTCGCGCCAGGCGTACGACCAGGCCGGCGTCACCGCCGACGAGATCGACTTCGCCGAGGTGCACGACTGCTTCTCGATCACCGAGATCCTGAACTACGAGGACCTCGGCTTCTCGCGCCGCGGCGAGGGCTTCCGCGACCTGAAGGACGGGAAGTTCGCGCTCGGGGGCGAGAAGCCGGTGAACCCGTCGGGCGGGCTCAAGTCGTTCGGGCACCCGATCGGCGCGACGGGCGCGCGCATGATCTACGAGTGCACGCAGCAGCTCCAGGGAAGGGCCGGCGAGCGGCAGGTGAAGAACGCGCGCCTCGGGCTCGCGCACAACCTCGGCGGACCGGCCGCGGTGTCCTGCGTCACCGTCCTCGGAAACGAGCTGTAAGCGCGGCGCGTCCGGAGGACCGTCTAACCGGGCGATGCGCCGGTCGGCGCGGGCGAAAGCTCGACCGTCGACACCAGCACGTAGCGATGGCCCGACAGGTTCCCGGTGATCTTGACGGCGGTGCCACGGCCGGCGGCCTCGATGCGCTGCAGCGTCGGAGCGTCGCAGACCAGGGTGAAGCTCGGCTTGTAGCGCGCCGCCTCGTCGAGAATGGTCGCGCCGAGGACGCCGCTTCCGAGGTTGACGATCCGGCTCACCGCGAGCGTGCGCTTCTCGCCCTTGGCGAACTGGACGATCAGGACCCGGCTACGAGGCGCCCCCGCGGGCGCCTCGTCCAGGTAGCCCTCGATTCGAATCTGGATCGGCCGACGAGCGGCCCGCGCTCCGACGAGCGCCAGCGCGGCGACCGCGATCAGGGCCGCGGCCCGGGCTCGGCGCGATCGGCCCGAGACGACCCGAACGCCGTCTTCGACGTCGCCGGTCAATTGCAGAACACTACCGGCTCCACCCGGCCGTCGGCAACTCGCATGAGCCGGTGCTCCGCCGGATCGCACGACGCGGTGAACGATCCGACCTCGGCGAGCGGCGCCGCCTTCACGACGGTCGCAGGTTGCGACGGGCGGACGCCCGCGGGCGATCCGCACCCCAGCAGGGCGGCGAGCGACAACAGCAATGCAGATGCGCGCATGGTTCCTCCTTCGATTGCTCGGGCGTCGCCAGCGCACGCCGGCGACGCAAAAATCTCGGCGCCCGCGGCAGCAAGCGACGTGCCTGCACCGCGCGGGGCCCGAACGCGACATCATCGGGCGATACGGCGTCGGCGCGTGTCGCGCTTCGCTGCACGGGCGCAACGCGGAGCCACAGAATGAGTCATCCGCGCCGCGCGGCGCTCGCCGTCGCGGGCAGGAGCCCGGGCAGCATCCTTGCATGACGGGCGTCGTCCGTTCGGAAGGAGGTCCGTTTCATGTCTCGCTCATTTCGCTTTCTCACGGCGCTCGTGATGGCGGCCGCAGCGCTCGCTCCGGCGCAGCCGGCGGGCGCGAATCCGGTGGTCGGGGTCGTCGCGGGTGCCGCGCTCGCCTACGCGGTCCTCGGCGCCACCGCCCAGCATCGCGACGACGCCAGCCACGGTCGGATCGAGTTCTCGCTGTCCGACATCGATCAGCACATGAGCTGGATCGAGCAGAGCTGCGACTCGGTCGAGGATCTGCGGCCGCGCGGCGACCTGTACGATCGGCTCGACGATCTCCGGGTCGCGCTCGACGCCGATCCCGCCGCGCAGGGCGCGGTGCGGAACCTCGACCGGCTGCGCGCGCTGCCGCACGGCGAGGAGGCGTACTACGTCGCGCTCATGGAGCGGGCGTACGACTACGTCGGCTATCCGTTCCGCAACAACCGATACTACGCCGCGCGCGATCGCGTCGTCGCTGCGAATCCGTGCCACCTTCCCGCCGACGTCGCACCGGAGACGCCGACGGACGCGGTCGCGACGTCGTCGCGCCCGGGGATTGGGTGAGCTCTGCCGACCGGCTATCGACGAACGGGTTCACTCTCCCCCGCCACCGAAGGAGGTCGTTCATGCTCACGGTTCACGGCGCGTCCGCGTCGCCGTTCGTCCGCAAGGTGCTCGTCGCACTCGAGGAGAAGGGCATCCCGTACCACAACGAGCCGGTCTTCCCGTTCGGCCCGAATCCCGAGTTCCGGAAGATCAGCCCGCTCGGAAAGATCCCGGCGATCACAGACGACGGGCGCGCGCTGAGCGACTCGTCGGTCATCTGCGCGTACCTCGAGCGCACGCACCCGGAGCCGCCGCTCTACCCGCGCGATCCCTACGAGTACGGGCGCGCGCTGTGGTTCGAGGAGTACGCCGACGCCGGCATGGTGGCGGTGATCGGCGCCAAGGTCTTCTTCCAGAAGGTCGTCGGGCCCCGCTTCCTGAACCAGCCGACCGACGAGGCCGTCGTCGCGAAGGCGCTCGCCGAGGAGGTCCCGGTCCTCTTCGACTACCTCGAGAGCCAGCTCGACGGCGCGCGCGCGCTCGCGGGCGGGTCGTTCTCGATCGCCGACATCGCGGTCACGAGCCAGATCGTGAACTTCCGCTACGCCGGGCAGGACGTCGACGCCGCGCGCTGGCCGAAGCTGCGTGCCCTCGTCGACGCGGCCGTCGCGCGGCCGTCCTTCGCCAAGCACATCGAGCGCGACCGCGCCCTCTTCGCGTGAGGATCGCGGCGGCGGGTGCACGCCGTAGCGACGCGCGCCCGTCCGCCGCTCGCCTTCTGGAACGGGACGGCGACCGACCTTGCCGTGGCCGCGTCGGAGGAGCATGACGGTCACATGCTGGCGCGCGCCGTGAATCACGTCTCGTTTCCGATCCGCGATCTCGAGCGGTCGCTCGCGTTCTACCGCGACTTCCTCGGGCTCGAGACGATCGAGCGTCCGAACTTCGGGTTCGGCGGCGCCTGGCTCGGCGCCGGGAACGCGCAGATCCACCTCATCGTCACGCCCGACGGAATGGAGGTGGACCGGCCGCCCCCGTCGCTCACGCCGATCGCGAGCCACCTCGCGTTCACGATCGACGACTACGCCGCGACCCTCGCGCGCGCCCGCGCGCACGGCCTCGAGGTGCTCGAGACGAGCCCGTCGGCCGGCCAGATGTGGGTCCGCGATCCCGACGGCCACGTCATCGAGCTCATTGCCGCGAACGCGCGACGCTGAACGAGGCGCTCAAGGCTGGAGCTCGTCGCTCGCCGGCTCGTCCAAAAGAGAGGTGCTCCCCAGGAGCGTCTTCAGCGAGACGCCGAGCGCCTCCTTGAGGAACAGGGGGGCTTGCTCTCCCGCGCGAGCTCGTCGGCGCGCTTCTCGAGCTCCGCGACCTTCTCCGGATGCTCGTCCGCGACATTGTTCTTCTCGCCCGGATCGGTCGCGACGCGCGCTCGACGTCGCCGCGCGCCGGTTCCGCCAGGTACCGGAAGCTACCTGCGGCTCGACGCGGATGCTTGCGGCTGCTCCACCTCGCTCAGCAGCCGGAGCGCCCTCGCCTCGTACCGGCCGAGATCGAGCCGGCGTGAGAGCTGGAGCGCCTCTTCGAGGTGCGACTGCGCGCCGCGACGATCGCCGAGCGCGAGTGCGAGCTCGCCGGCGGTGACGGTCGCGGCGGCGCGCGCCGGCAATGCGCCGATCTCGGCCGCGAGCGCCATCGCGCGCTCGAGCGCCTTTTCCGCCTCGCGCCAGTGCCGCGAGCCGGAGCGCAGCAGCACCTCGCCCCGCGCGGAGAGATTCGCGACCTGGCGCAGCCGGCCTCCGGAGTGGAGAGCGGACTGGTCGACGCAGCGCTCCGCCGCCTTCACGTCGCCTGCTGCGATCAGCGCCTCGGCGATGATGCGGACGTAGAGAGGCAGCACGCCGGCGGACGCGAGGCCGGCGTCGATCGCGGAGACCGAGCGCGCCGCGTTCACCGGAAGGCCGAGCTCGAGCCGCGCACCGAGCGCGACCGCCGCGCTCGGACGGATGGCGCCGGTGTTCCCGATGCGCTCGCCGATCTCGACCGCCTCCTCGGCCCAGCGCAACGCCTGCTCGTACCGACCGCGCACGAACTCGAGCTGTGCGAGCGACGCCGCCGAGGCGCTCCGGATGGTGCGGTTGTCGTGCCGCTTGGCGAGCTCGTAGGTCTGCGCGAGCTGCGTCGCCGCCTCGGTGAGGCGACCGACGTGGAGGAGCATTCCGTGCCGCATGTAGCGCGCGCCGAACTGCAGATCGGAAGGCCGGTCGCCGTCGTCGAGCCGCGCGAGCCCGGCGATCACCTCGTCGATCGCCGCGAGCGCGGCGTCGAAGCGACCGTCGAAGAGATAGCTCCAGGCGAGGCCGCGCGCGATGCTGAGCTCGATCGACACGAGGCCGGCGGCGCGCGCGATCTCGAGACCCCGCTCGACGAGCTCGAGACCCGCTTCGAAAGGCTCGCCGCTCGCGCTCATGCGGAAAACGCCTTCGTAGAGGCTCAGCAGCGCGCGCGCGCCGTCGTCCGCGAGGCGCTCGGCGATGCCGCGTGCCTGCTGTGCCATCTGGCCGATGTCCCCGAGCTCCTCGGCGGTGCCGTACAGCATCACCAGGCGCGCGAGGCCGAGCGCGGAGTCGAGCACGCGGCGCTCGCGCTCCGCGTCCGTCGCGACCTCGAGGTCGGCGCGCGCGATCTCCCACGCGCGCCGGTAGAGGCGGACCGCCGCGCCGTACGACGGCAGCCGCTCCGCGTCGCGCGCCGCGCGCAGCAGCGCGGCGACTGCTCGACCGCGATCCTCGCTCTGCGACCAGTGGTGCGCGAGAAGAGCCGATCGCTCCGGCGTCATCTCGGCGGCGTCGTCCATCAGGCGCGCGATGCGCTCGTGGAGCTGCCGCCGATCGCGCAGGAGGAGCGACGCGTACGCCAGCTCCTGGGTCACGCTCTCGCCGAAGCGATACACGTCCTCGGAGAGCGCGGCCTTCCGGTGGAGGAGCCCGCGGCGCTCGAGCTCGTCGAGCTGCAGGGCGACGTCGATCTGCTCGGGGGCGAGGAGCTCGATCAGCCGGTCGCGCTCGAACTGGCGGCCGAGCACCGCGGCGACCTGGGCGACGCGCTTCCCGTGCGATCCGAGGCGGTCGAGGCGCGCGCCGATGAGCTCCTGCACGGTGTCCGGGATCTGGATCTCCGCGACCGGCCGCGTGAGCTCGATCCTGCGATCGAGCCGGCGCAGGTAGCCCTCCTCGATGAGCGAGCGCGTGATCTCCTCGAGGAGGAGCGGATTTCCTTCCGCCTTCTCGAGGATCCGAGCCTCGAGCGCGGCGGGAAGCTCGCCGCCGGCGACCGAGCGCACGAGCTGGGCGGCCGCGCCGTCCTCGAGCGGACGAAGGCGGAGCTCGGTGAAGGCGATGGTCGCGCGCCAATGCGGCTCGTACTCCGGCCGGTGCGTGACGAGCACCATGATCGGGTAGGCGTAGAGCACCGTCACCGCGGTCTCGAGCATCTCGCGCGAAAGATCGTCGATCCAGTGCAGGTCCTCGAGCACGATCACGACGGGCCCGCGCGCGCAGAGCCCCGCGACGAGCCGGCTCATCCCCTCGAACGTATCGCGCTTGAAGCCCTCCTCGGGGATCACGGCGTCGTCGTCCCCGCCGCCGAACATGGTGACGAGCTTCTGCGCGAGGTCGTCGGGGTTCGCGTCGAGGCCTTCGACGAAGCGGCGCACCTTGGCGAGCGCCACGTCGGCCGGCTCGTCGGGTCCGACGCCGTAGCACTGCCGCATCATCGCGACCCAGGGCGCGTACGGCACCATCTGGCTGAGCGCCGAGCAGCGCCCCTCGAGCAGCGTGAACGGTCGGTCGGCGAGCCGCTGCTTGAGCTCGAAGAGGAGGCGCGACTTCCCGCTGCCGGCCTCCCCCACGATCGCGACGACCTGCGGCAGCCGTCCGGGCAGGCGCTCCCAGCACGCGACGAGCTGGTTCAGCTCCTCGTCGCGGGCGACGAGCGGCGTCAAGCCGTGGCTCCGGTTGGCCGCGAGTGGGCCCTGGACGTCGAGCGCCCGCACGACCTCGTACGCGATGACGGGCTCGCTCTTCCCCTTCACCTTGAGCGGCTCGAGCGCGCGCAGCTCGAAGCGGTGGCGCACGAGGCGCGCGGTCGCGTCGCTCACGAGGATGGCGCCGGGCGAGGCGACGGCTTCGAGGCGCGCGGCGACGTTCGTGGTGTCGCCGATCGCCGTGTAGTCCATCTTGAGGTCGTTGCCGACGGCCCCGACGACGACCGTCCCCGTATTGATGCCGAAGCGCGTCCGGAGCTCGAAGCCGCGCTCCCCTCCGGCCTCCGCGTTGAAGCGGACGAGCGCGTCGCGGATGCCGACCGCCGCGCGGACGGCGCGCTCGGGTGCGTCCTCGTGCGCGATCGGCGCGCCGAACAAAGCCATCATGCCGTCGCCCGCGAGCTGGTTGACGATGCCCTCGAAGCGGTAGATCTCGCGGAAGCAGATCTCGAGGTAGCGCTCGAGGAGCTCGCGATACTCCTCGGGGTCGAGCTCGGCGGCGATCCCGGTCGAGCCGACGAGGTCCAGGAACATGACGGTCGCGCGCTTGCGCTCGCCGGCGGACGCGCCCGCGGTCGCGCGCAGCTTGTCGGCGAGCGCGTCGGGCATCTGGCGCGCGAGCGTCTCGAGGCGCCCGCCCATCGCCGGTGCCGAAGCCCCGGCCGCCGACGTGCCGGCGGGCGCCGGAGGGGACGCTGTTCCCGGCGGCCGAATGCCGGCCGCGTCCGACTTGGCGTTCGCGTCGCCGGCGGGGGAAGCGGCGGCACCGCCGGCGGCCAGTTCGAGCCCGCAGTCCGGGCAGAACCGGAACTCCGCCCGCACCGGCGACGAGCACCGGGGGCAGGTCTGGCCCACGGCGGTGCCGCAGACGTGGCAGAAGCGCTTCCCCGGCAGCAGGTCGGTTCCGCAGACGGCGCACCGCACGCGCGAGCTTGAGCGCCGCGCGCCGGGCGAGTCAACAGTCGCGTCCTCGCCGCAGGAGCGGTCGCGAGTCGCGCCGTCCGGGGCGCCGCGCTACGCTTCGGTCGCTCGGAAGGAGCCCAAACGATGCACGACGCGACCTCGCCGGCGGACACGCACACCGTCACGAACCAGCCGCCGCCGCTCGAGGACTACAACCTCTACGACGCCGACCGCGCCCTCGTGGAAGGCGTGCGGCGCGAGGGCGGCGCGCCGTTCGAGGCGCGCGTGCGAGCGTTCGGCGCGATCGCCGGCAGCGCCCGCATGTTCGCGCTCGGCCGCGACGCGAACCGCCACGAGCCTGAGCTCCGGACGCACGACCGCTTCGGCCACCGGATCGACGAGGTCGAGTTCCACCCCGCATGGCATGAGATCATGCGGACCGCGATGGCGCACGAGCTGCACTGCTTCCCGTGGCGCCACCCCGAGCGCGGGGCGCACGTCGCGCGCAGCGCGATGCAGTCGCTGCTGGCTCAGGTCGAGAGCGGGACCGGCTGCCCGATCACGATGACGTTCGCGTGTGTGCCCGCGCTTCGCCATCAGCCCGACGTCGCGCGCGAGTGGGAGCCGCGCGTGCTCGGCATCGACTACGACCCGCGCCCGGTGCCCGCGTCGCAGAAGACGACCGTCCTCGTCGGGATGGCGATGACCGAAAAGCAGGGCGGCAGCGACGTGCGCGCGAACACGACGCGGGCGCACGCGATCGCGGGCGGCGGTCCCGGCACCGAGTACGAGCTCGTCGGACACAAGTGGTTCTGCTCCGCCCCGATGTGCGACGCGTTCCTCACGCTCGCGCGCACCTCCAACGGCGACGGCGACCGCGGCATCTCGTGCTTCCTCGTGCCGCGCTGGCGCCCCGACGGGACGCGGAACGCGTTCCACATCCAGCGCCTGAAGGACAAGCTCGGCAATCGCTCGAACGCGTCGAGCGAGCTCGAGTACCGCGGCACCTGGGCTCTCCTGCTGGGCGAGGAGGGCCGCGGCGTCCGGACGATCATCGACATGGTGCACCACACGCGCCTGGACTGCGTCGGCGGCAGCGCGGGTCTCGTGCGACAGGCGCTGTCGCAGGCCCTCCACCACGCGTCGCACCGCTCGGCGTTCGGCAAGCTGCTCCGCGACCAGCCGCTCATGCGGAACGTCCTCGCCGACCTCGCGCTCGAATCCGAGGCCGCGACCGCGCTCTTCGTGCGGCTCGCGCGCGCCTACGACGAGCTGCCGCACGACGACGGCGCGCGCGCGTTCGCCCGCATCGCGACCGCGGTCGCCAAGTTCTGGGTCTGCAAGCGCGCGCCCGCGGCGATCTACGAGGCGATGGAGTGCCTGGGCGGGAACGGATACGTCGAGGAGTCGATCCTGCCGCGGCTCTACCGCGAGGCGCCCGTGAACGCGATCTGGGAAGGCTCGGGCAACGTCATCTGCCTCGACGTGCTGCGCGCGATGGTGCGCGAGCCCGAGAGCGTCCCCGCGCTCCTCGACGAGCTCCGCCTCGCGCGCGGCGGCGACCGGCGCCTCGACACGGCGGTCGCGGAGATCGAGCGCGAGCTCGCCGACCCGTCGGACGCGGAGAGCCGCGCCCGCCGCGTCGTCGAGAGGATGGCGCTCGCGCTCGAGGCGTCGCTGCTCGTGCGGCACGCCCCGCACGCGGTCGCCGACGCCTTCTGCGCATCCCGGCTCGCGGGTGACGGCGGGCTCGTCTTCGGCACCCTGCCGCGCGGCGCCGAGGTGGGCGCGATCGCGGAGCGCGCGATGCCGGCGGCCGGGGACGCGGCCTAGCGAGGAGCCTGTCCGCGTCGGACTCTACCCGACCGCGGCCAGCGGCGGGGCGTCGGCCGGCGAAGTCGGCGCCGCGGGACGACCGCGCGACCGATCGATCCATGTGCGCGCGCGTCGCACGGCTTCGGCGATGGCGTCGTCGGTACACGGTTCTTCGACGGGCGACAGCGATAGCCGCCGAGCGACTCTCGATGCACCGGCCGCGCGTGGACCGATCGCATCCACGACGGCGAGAACGGAGTCCTCGCTCCTGGTGACGCTCACCATGAGCCGCCAGCCGGCGTACTCGGTCGTCATGACCTCGGGGCTGCGGTACCAGGTCGGGACGAAGTAGCCGATCAGGCCACCCGTCACGGCCGCAGTGGTCACGACGCGCCAGTACGGCGGCGGAATGCACGCCGCGCCTCGGCACGCGTCATGCAGCAGCCACACCACCGGAACGGCGAGCACCGCGCACGCGGCAGCCGCCTCCAGCGCCTCCCATCTTCGCAGCGACACGCGGTCGTCTCGTTCGCTGGTCCAACCCACCACGGTCGCAATGCCGGCCGACATGATTCCCCAGGGCCAGAGGCGGGAGTTGAGCGCTTGCCATGCCTGCGGGACGTCCAGCGTCGTCAGGACGTTCAGCGCGAACGAAGACAAGCATCCGAAGGCGAACGCCGCGAGGGCGGCGACCGCGTAGTTCGTGACCGGGAGCGCCGTCGCCCACGTGGTGCGCTTCATCAGGAGCGCAATGACGATCGCGACGGCGTAGGTCGTCGCGATCGAGATCCCGGTCGGCCCCGGGCTGGGCCGCCCCGCCATCTTCAGCACGACGACGTAGATCGCGATCAGCACGAGGTAGAGGCCGACGAGATTGTCGAACAGGCGGCTGGGCGTCACGTTGACCATGAATCCGATCGCCTCGAACTCGTCGCGCCGGCTGCGACTGGTGCGGCCACAGCTCAGGATGCCGCGGCTCACGAGATCACAAAGGCCCTTCTGGAGTCGCTCGAGATGTCCGAGGAGGCCGGCGACGACCTCGTACTCGAGGTTGCCCGGCCCGACGGCAGTCGCATTCCGGCGCGCCGCTCTCGCGATCGGGAAGACGGACCGCGTTCGCTCCTCGAGGCGCTCGTACTCCGCCCGCAGGTCGGCGATCTCCGCGGCGTTCGCGAAGTAGAACCCCGAGAACAATCCGCGGCGCGTCTGCCATGTGCCGATGTAGCGCTGGAGCGCGGTGATTCGGGTCCACAAAGCCTGCGGGGTCCGCTCGCTGCTGAACGACACGTCCGCCTCGTCGACGCCGGCTTCCTTCAACGCCAGGCGGATGTCCTCCTGAGAGCGATCGTCCGGCAGCCAGGTACGCGCGCGCAGCGCGGCGCTCAGCCGCTGCGCCTCCCACGGGATCCGAGCGAGCTCCTGCAGGCGGGCGCGCACGCGCGCGTCGATCGCGGCGAACGGCGGCAGCCCGACGACCACGGTCATCACGACCGCGGCGTAGATCGGCAGATCGAGTCGCTCGAGGTCCTTCACGCTGGCGTGCTGCGCGAGCGCCGCAATCACGTCCGGAGTGGAGAACAGCAGCCAGGTGAACAGAAGGGCGACCGTGTAGAGTGCGGCGACGCAGTGGTATCGCGCCCAGGTCGTCGACGAGCGACTGGTCGGCGGTGTGTTGAACCGGGTGTAGGAAGTCACCGCGATCACGAGCCCGCCGAGGACGTGCGAATGGTTCGCGGCCCAGATGTCGAGGAAGGTCATCGTGCACCTCCGCTGCGACCGGCGAGCGCCAGCAACGTCCGTACCGGCTCGCAGGTCGCGCCGATACGGCGCCTTGGCGCATCGCGTGTCCGCTGGACCGGAATGCCGTCCCCTCGGCTAGACGCGCGCCCGGACCACGGCTCGCACGGCCAGGAAGGCGCGCGCGGGGTCAGTCGCGCGGCGGCTGCTTCTGGAGCTTCCGCTGGAGCGACCGGCGGTGGAGGCCGAGCCGCCGCGCCGCGACGGTGACGTTGCCGCCACAGTCGTCGAGCACGCGATGGATGTGCTCCCACTCGGCGCGCGCGAGCGACGGCGTCGCGGGCTCCGCGCTGGTCGCCGGTCCGCCGGCCGGCGACGCCGCGGACGGCGCTCCGCCGCGCTCGAACGCGGCGAGCACCTCGTCGGCGTCGGCGGGCTTGTGGAGGTAGTGCGTCGCGCCCAGGCGGATCGCCTCGATCGCGGTCGCGATGCTGCCGTAGCCGGTCAGGACGACGATCCGCATCGACTCGTCGAGCGCGAGCAGCTCGCGCACGAGGTCGAGGCCGCTCCGTCCCGGCATGCGGAGGTCGACGACCGCGAGCTCGGGCGGGTGCGCGGTCGCGGCGGCGACGGCCTCGTCGCCGTCGGCGGCGGTTGCGACCTCGTGGCCGCGATCGCGAAAGGCGCGCGCCAGGCGCTCGCGCAGGACGCGATCGTCGTCGACGACGAGGATCGTGCTCATCGCCCGCGCCGTCGCTTCACGCGGCGTCGCGCGCAGCCGGCGTGCGGGTCGCGCCGGCGTGCGCCGCGTTCCCGCCGGTCGGACCGGGAAGCGACAGCACCGCGGTCGTTCCGCCTTGCGGTGGAGAGGCGATCTGGATCGCGCCGCCGATGCGCTCGAGCACGTCGCGCGCGAGGAAGAGCCCGAGACCCATGCCCTTCCCGGTCGGCTTGGTCGTGAAGAAGGGCTCGAAGGCGCGCGCGAGGACGGCGGGCTCCATGCCGGCGCCGCGATCGCTCACGGCGATCCGCCAGCGCGCGCCCTCGCACGTCGCCCGGACGTCGACACGGCCGTCGGGGGGCGACGCCTGGAGCGCATTCTTGACGACGGCGCGGAGCGCCTGCGCGACCGCGCGCGGCGGCACGACGACCTCCACGGACGGCGGCCCGTCGACCGCGACCGCGACCCGGCGCGCGTCCGCGAGCCCGTCGAGCGCGCGCTCGACGAGCGCCGCCACGCCGACCGCCGCGAAGTCCTCCCCGGTGCTCTCGCCGGCGTCCGCCGCCATCTGGATCAGGATCGTCCGGCAGCGCTCGACCTGCTCGCGGATGAGGCGAACGTCCGCGGCCGCATCCGCCGACAGGCGCGCGAGCTCGCGCTCGAGCTCGCGCGCGACGACGGCGATCGTCGAGAGCGGCGTCGAGAGCTCGTGGGCGGCGCCCGCGGCCAGGGTCGCGAGCGACGCGAGTCGCTCGGCGCGCGCCGCCGCCGCGCGCGCTTCCGCGAGCTCGCGCTCGCGGCCGGCGAGCGCTCGGCTCACGCGCTGCACGAAGTACACGATGAAGGTCGCGGCGACGCCGAACGCGACCCACATGCCCTCGAGGTGGAGCCGCAGGTCCCCGCCGTGCCCCATCGCGTGCCCGCCGAGGTCCGACGGCAATCCCTCGACCGGGCGAAGGAAGAGCGCGCCGAAGCACGCGAGCGCGAGCGCCACGAGCGACCACGTCCAGGCCGGAGGCAGCACGACCGCCGCGAGCGCGATGTTGACGAGATAGAGCGAGGTGAACGGGTTCGACGCTCCGCCCGAGACCTCGAAGAGCCCGGTCAGCAGCAGCACGTCGAGCGCCATGACGCCCGCGACGACCGCGTCCGGAACGCGGCGCGCGCGGCGCAGCCACGCCGCGCACGCGAGGTTGCTCGCCGCCTCGACTGCGACGAGCAAGTGCAGCGGCACGAGCGCGAGCTCGACGGCGAGCCAGAGGCTCGCGATCCAGATCGTCGCGAGCTGGCCGGCGATCGCGACCCAGCGGAGACGCACGAGCCACTGGAGGTTGATGCGCGCAGGCTCCGCGGCCGTCGCGGCGCTCGCTGCGGGAATCTCCCGGTCGGACATGACGTCGAGGAGTAGCGCGCCCCGCGCTAGAAGCGCCAGACGACCGCGCCGCGCAGGCGGAAGTCGGGCACGATCTGGAGCGACGTGTCGTTCTGCACGACCGGCAGGTCCGCCTCGATGTCCAGGCTCACGTTCGCGCCCCACGTGAAGTCGATGCCGGGGCCGACGTAGAGCGTCGTCACCGCAGTGTCGTCGAGCTTGTGGCCCGCCTGGTGGTCGTTGCCCTTGGTCTCGCCCGAGAGCAGAGCCTGGACGCCGAGCGTGTAGCCGTGCTCGAGCCAGACGTAGTAGCCGGGCCCGCCGAGCCAGCTCAGGTCGTTCGCGAACTCGTACTCGAAGGCGCCCTCGGTGGTGATCTTGTACTGCGCGGAGACGGTCGTGAAGAAGCGGTCGTAGCTCCAGTACAGGTTTCCGCCGACGATGCCGTCGACCGAGCCGGAGCCGAACGTGAGGTCGTGGCCGTGGACGCCGCTCGGCGTCTCGTGCTCGTGGTCCGCATGCTGCGGGCGCGCGAGGCCAGCCTCCGCTTCACCGCCGCCTCCGCCTTCCTGGAGCTCCTCCTTCAGGAAGCCGGCGTCGCCGGTCGGGAGCTCGAGGCCGCCGAGGAGCCCGAAGCGGAAGACGCCGGTGTCGGAGACGGCATCGAACGCGAGGACGTTTCCGATCAGCGTCAAGTCGCCGATGCCGCCGCGCGTGCTCTCCTGGATCTCGCCGTCGCCGACGACGCGCCGCCACGACTTGACGAGGATCGGAAGATTCACCTGCAGGCCGAAGCGGCGGTTGAACTGGTAGCCCGCGAACACCTGGGTGTTCGAGCTGTAGAGGTGCTCGCCGAAGACGTTCGGAACCTCGTGACCGTCGATCCGCTCGGTCGTGTACTGCGTGTACTGCTCGGCGACGCCGAGGCGCACGCCGGTCCGGCCCTCGAGCTCCTCGGTCGCCGTGTAGATCGCGCACAGGTCGCACGCGAGGGCGACGGACGGGATCGCAGTGAGGGCGGCCGCGACGAACGCGCAGGCCGACGTCCGGCGGAGCCGGATGTTGAAGCGACGGGCGGAACGCATCGTGTCCTCGGGGTTCGCATCCGTCGCGAGACACCCGAGCGTCACGCTGCCGGCGCGGATCTCACGAGACCATTCGTACCGGCGCCCGCCCGAGGATCAACGCGACAAGTTGTCGCAGCGATCGCCCGAGCGATGTCTCCCCTCGCCCTAGCCGGCAAAGCCGGCCAGGGTCCCACTCCCCGGGTCGCTTCGCTCCGCGCGCGCTTCGCGCGCGGTTCCCCCCGCTACGCGAAGGCGAAGAGCACTTTGACCGCTCCCGATTCGCCCTGCTCGTGCGCGGCGCGGAACGCGTCCCGGTAGTCGTCGAGGCGGAAGCGATGCGTGAGGATCGGCGTGAGGTCGATGCGCTCGTCGCGGACGAGGTCGAAGTAGTGCCGCATCGCGTGCTGGCGCTTCCCGTTCCACTCCTCGACCCCGAAGGCGTTCGAGCCGACGAGGTTCACCTCCTTGAAGTAGTGCGGCGACCACTCGAAGCGGGCCGGCGTGTCGACACCGGACATCACCACGGTCGAGCGCGGGCCCGCGATCCGGATCGCGACCCCGACGCTTTCGGGAGTCCCGACCGTGTTGTAGACGACCCGGACGCCGCGCGCGCCGTGCAGCATCGGCAGGCCGCCCGTGCCCTCGATCGGCGGCAGCACCTCGCGCGCGCCCGTGATCTCGGCGAAGCGCTCGATGATCCCCTCCACCGGCCGCCACGGCACGACTTCGATCGCGCCGAGCCGGCGCGCGAGCTCGGCCTGGTGGTCGAAGCGCGCGATCGCGTAGATCCGGACGCCCGGGAAGAGCTTGTTCAGGATCTCGATCGCGCACATCCCGAGCGTGCCGCAGCCGTACACCACGACGATGTCGCCGGGCGCTGGCGGGTGCCACAGCACGGAGTGGAGGCTCACCGAGAACGGATCGGCGAGCACCGCTTCCTCGTCCGTCACGCCGTCCGGCACCGGGATCGCCATCGACTCGTGCGCCGGGAGGACCGGCGCGTAGCCGCCCGAGGCGTCGCGACACGTGCCGGTGTGGATTCCGGGCGCGAGCCGACCGCGCTTGAAGTTGACGCACAGAGAGAACTGGCCGTCGGCGCACATCTCGCAGACGGGCGCGATGCCGCGCGGGGCGCACGAGAGCCACGGGTTCAGCACCACGCGCTGGCCCGGCCGCACCTGCGTCACCGCCGGCCCGACGCGGTCGACCGTCCCGACGACCTCGTGCCCCATCACCTGCGGGAACGACGCCAGCGTCGCGAGCGGGCTGTCGATGCCCTCGAAGTCGATGAAGACCTGCTTCGTGTCGCTGCCGCAGATGCCGCAGAGCCGCGTCCTGATGAGCACCCAGTCGTCGAACGGCGGCGCGGCGAGGTCCGGGACGTCCCGGAGGCGGAGCGGCGAGTGCTCGCCGAGGAAGGCCTCCTTGCTGGAGCTCGCCTCCTGGATGAGGTGGATGATGTCCTCGGCGTTGACGTCGTAGACGAGCGCCTTCATCGCGAACCTCCGGTCTCCGTCTCGGCGAGCAGCTCCCGGCTGTAGAGCACGCGGCCGGTGACCCCGCTCGCGTCCTGACCGGCGAGCATCACGGCGGCGCGCCCCATGAGCTCGGGCGCCTCCACGTACTCGTCCGGGATCTTCGCGCCGCCGCTCGCGAACGCCCAGCCTTCGGTCAGCACGACGCCGCTCGGCGCGAGGCAGTTGACCGCGATCCCGTCGGTGCGGCACTCGCTCGCGAGGCCCAGGTAGAGCCGCTCGATGGCCGCCTTCGAGACCCAGTAGGCGTTGCTGCCGCCGCCCTTCGCGGCGTCGGTCATGAGGACGCCGTTGGTCGTGATCGCGATCAGGCTCCCGGAGCGCTGCGCGCGCATCGTCGGCAGGACCGCCTTCGTGAAGAGGAAGGTGCCTCCGAGGTTGACGCGCTGGACGAGCTCCCAGCGCTTGAGCGGCGTGTCGGCGATCTTCGCGAGCCACATCACGCCCGCGTTGTTGATCAGGCAATCGATCCGACCGAAGCGCTCGATGGTGCGCTCGACGCAGGCCGCGACGCTCTCCTCGCTGGTCACGTCGCACGCGACCGCGAGCGCTCGGCCGCCGGCGCGCTCGATGCGCTCCGCGACGGAATGGATCGTGCCCGGGAGCTTCGGGTTGTCCTCGGTGGAGCGCGCCGCGATGACGACCGCCGAGCCCGCGTCCGCGAGCGCGACCGCCATGTTCCGCCCGATGCCGCGCGACGCGCCGGTCACGATCGCGACCTTGCCGTCGAGCCGCGACGAGGTCACGAGATGACGCCCTGCTCTTTCCAGCCGCCGATCTCCTCCCAGGAGCAGCCGAGGTCCAGCAGCACGGCTTCCGTGTCGGCACCGCACTCGGGTGCGTGGTTCCGAACGACCGGCGGCTCGCTGTTGAACTGCACCGGGCTCGCGGAGACCCGGACGCGGCCGTGCTCCGGGTGGTCGACGTCGAGGATGTAGCCGTTCGCGGCGACCTGCGGGTCGTCCACGACCTCGAGCGGCGTCTGGAGCGGCCCCCAGATGCACTCGGACGCGTTCAGGAGATCGCGCCAGTGGTCGCGCGGCTGCGATCGGAACATCGCGCGCAGCTCCTCGAGGAGCGCCGGCCCGTTCTGGGCGCGCTCGGCGTCCGGGTTGAAGCGCGGGTCGGCGAGCAGGTCGTCGCGCCGGACCGCCTTGCAGAAGATCGGCCAGAAGCGGTTGTGCTGCAGCATCATCAGCACGAGCCACTTGCCGTCGCCGCACTGGTAGTTCGCGACTAGCGGGTTCGGCGTCCCGCCCGAGCCGCCCTTCGGGAGCTCGAAGCCGTACGTCATCGCCGCGACGATGTCGGGCGCGATCATCCACACCGCCTCGCCGAGGAGCGAGACGTCGACGTCGATGCCCTGGCCGGTGCGCTCCCGGTGGAAGAGCGCACCCGCGATGCCGCCGGCGAGGAACATGCCGCCCGTGAAGTCGCCGAACGCGGGCCGCTGCTGGACGAAGGTCTGTCCGGGCGGCGTCAGCACGTCGCACACGCCGCCGCGCGCCCAGAACGAGAGGCCGTCGTATCCGCCGCGGTTGGCGTCCGGACCCCTCTGCCCCTGTCCGTGCCCCTTGGCGTAGATCAGGCGCGGGTTCCGCTTGCGAAGGTCCTCGGCCGTGATGCCGAGGCGCTCGCGCGCCTCCGGCAGGAAGTTCGTCAAGAATACGTCGGACGTCTCGACCAGGCGGTAGAGGAGGTCGCGCCCGGCGGGCTTGGTGAAGTCGATGCCGACGCTCCGCTTGTTCCGGAAGAGCTGCTCGACGAAGAAGTTGACGCCCTTGGCGCCCGGGATCATGCCCGACGTGATCAGCCCCCGGATCGAGTCGCCGCGCGCCGGGTGCTCGATCTTGATGATCTCCGCCCCCCAGTCCCCGAGCGCGGTCGCGCACGACGGCACGAAGCCCCACTCGGACACCTCGAGGATCCGTATGCCCTTGAGAACGTCCATCGAACCTCCCGTGGCGCCCAACTGAGCACGGATCCCGCGACGGCGACAACCCCGTCCGGAGGCCTGGGGTGCCCGTCCTCATGGGACTCCGACTTGTCACGCGCACGGGGGTCGAATTCACGTCGGTCGGCACCAGCGCAGCCGAAGGCGTGTTTGCGGGCAAGCGAGCGACTGTCGACCGAGCGGGACGATCGATCGCGCCCACATTGATTCATGAAACAATCCGGCGCGCTCCACCTCCCCGCGAGCGAGACCCGGAGCGAGCGCCCGCACACACGCCTCCGGCGGCCCACAGGCACCCGAAAGCGAGCCGACCCAGTCAGCCGGCGACCGCGCGGACGCGCTGCCGGGCGGCTTCGCGGCGCTCGGCGATGACGTTCAGGCGGTCGGCGACCTCGTCGAGCTGGACGGGCTTCGACAGGTAGTCGTCCATGCCGACCTCGAGACAGCGCTCGCGGTCGCCGCGCATGGCGTGCGCCGTCAAGGCGATGATCGGGGTGTGCCGGCCCGACTCGGCCTCTCGCGCGCGGATGGCGCGCGTCGCCTCGAAGCCGTCCATCACCGGCATCTGGCAGTCCATGAGGATCGCGTCGAACGGCGTCCGCGCGACCGCATCGAGTGTTTCCCGGCCGTTCGCGACCGCCTCGACCTCGCAGCCGAGGCGCTCGAGCATCCGCAGGATGACCTTCTGGTTGACGATGTTGTCTTCCGCGACGAGCACGCGGAGCCCGATCGGTCCCGGTCGCGGTCCGCGCGGCGCGGACTCCGGCGCGGCATCGCCGCGCGCGCTCGCGGCGCCGGGCGAGCCGTGAAGCCGAGCGACGACGCGCGCTCCAGCATGCGGACGAGCGTCGCATGCCGGATCGGCTTCCCGAGCACGCCGGCGAACCCGGCGACCGCCGCGAGGCGCCGCCCCGCCTGCAGGTCGAGCACCGGGGCCAGCAGCACGATCCGCCCGCTCTCGAAGAGCTGCTCGGCGCTCAGGTGGGCGGCGGTGTCGCAGCCGTCGAGCCCGGGCATGTGCATGTCGAGGAAGAGCAGGTCGAACGCCTCGCCGGCGGACGCGCGCGACGAGCGCACGATCTCGACGGCCTCGGCCCCGCTCCCCGCGTCGCGCGTCGCGAAGCCGAGCGCCGCGAGCGCGTCGCAGAGCGCGCGCCGGGTCGTCCGGTGATCGTCGACGACGAGCGCGCGCGCCCTCGCCGCGGGCGCAACGCGAAGCGCGGCCATCGGGCGCTCGCCCGACTTCTCGAGCTCGAGCTCGACCCAGAACGTGCTCCCCGCGCCCGGCTCGCTCTCGACCCCGATGCGTCCGCCCATGAGCTCGACGAGCTGCCGGGAGATCGAGAGGCCGAGGCCCGTGCCGCCGAAGCGCCGGGTCATGCTGCCGTCCGCTTGCGTGAAGCTGTCGAAGATCGCGTCGTGGCGGTCGCGCGCGATCCCGATGCCGGTGTCGCGCACGAAGAGGCGCACGCGCGCGCGGCGCGCTCCTTCGTCGAGGATGCGCACCTCCACGACGATCTCGCCCGCGAGCGTGAACTTGATCGCGTTGCCGAGGAGGTTCGTGAGGATCTGCCGGATGCGCGCCGGGTCGCCGCGCAGCCGCTCGGGCACGTCGTGCGGGATCAGGCAGGCGACCTCGATCTCCTTCTCCTGCGCGCGCGGGGCGAGCAGCTCGGCGACGTCCTCGATCACCGCCCGCAGGCTGACGTCGCCCTCCTCGAGAGTCAGCTTGCCGGCCTCGATCTTCGAGAAATCGAGGATGTCGTTCAGCACCGTCAGGAGCGAGTCGCCGCAGCTCCGGATGGTCGTCGCGTACTCGCGCTGCTCGGGCGTGAGCCCGGTGTCGAGCAGCAGCGTCGACATGCCGATGATGCCGTTCATCGGCGTCCGGATCTCGTGGCTCATGTTCGCGAGGAACTCGGACTTGGCGTGGGTCGACGCGAGCGCCTGGTCGCGCGCCTGCGCGAGCTCGACCGCCTGCTCGCGCAGCTTCTCGGCGTGCTGCTCCGCCTCGGTGCGCGCCTCGTCGAGCGCCTGCACGTAGCGCTCGAGCTCGCTGCGCGCGGTCCGGCGCTCGATGGCGATGCCGGCGATGTGAGCCGCGAACTCCGCGACCTCGACGTCGCGCGCCGTCGGCCCGCCCGGACGAGGCGTGAACGCGAGCGCGCCGACGACCGCCCCCTGTGCCGACTTGACGGGATGCGTCCAGCAGCCCGCGATGGTCGTCGGCGCGCGATCGCCGATCGGGCTCCCGTCGAGCGCCCGCACCTCGTCGCCCGAGAGCCCGAGGACCGCGCCGATCCGGAGGCGACGCGCTTCGGGGTCGACGAGCAGGACGGCGCCGCGCAAGCCGTCGATCTGCCGCTCGGCGGCGGCGAGGAGCTCGTCGAGGATGCGGCCGAGCGGCGCGTCGGCGGCGACGAGCTCCAGGAGCTGCTTGTGAGCCGCCTGGAACACCTCGGTCCGCTTGCGGTCGAGGCGCTGGCGCTCGAGCGAGTACGCCATGAGGACGGAGACGCCTCCGGCGCACAGCGTCCCGACGATGAGGTTCGGCCCGAGAGCGGGCTGCGCCGGCGCGATCGCGAGCACCGCGAGGAGGATGGCGCTCGCGATCACGACGAGCGACAGCTGGGCGCGCATGCCCCACGGCAGGTACGTCGCGCCTCCCAGCGTCAAGACGAAGAACATGAGCGCCGACATCAGGACCTCGTCCGTCAGCACGCCGATCGTGCCGAGGACGACGTAGACGACCGCGAGCGCGGCGGTCGCGGTGACGACGGTCGCCGTCCAGCCGCGGCGGTGCACCCGCCCGAGCGTCGCGATCAGCGCCGAGTAGACGACGAGCGCGCTCGCCTTCACCGCCAGGAGGAGCGCGAGGTCGCCGGGCGCGGTCCACGGATCGATCGCGACGCTCACGACGATCCCGATCACGCCCAGCACGAGCACGCTCCGGACGCGGCTCGCGAGCTGGGACGCCATCTCCTCGTGAAGAGACCCCTCGATCGTCCGATGCTCCGTCGTCGTCGCGGCTCGCATCTCGCTCCGGCGAGCGCGGCCGGCGCCCCGGCTCTCTCGCAGCCGGATCGCGCGCGGCAGCGCGTGCCCTGACCGATAGAATCGGCGTTCGAGACCTCGCACTTGATGGAGCGCGCCGCGGAATGGCCGGGTCCACCGCGGCGAGCGTGCTACAACGGCTTCCGGTGGACGGAAGCCAGGGAGAGCCGCAAGGCGTCGCGGCCACCGCCGGCGCCGCCGCCTCCGTGGCGCCCGGCGAGGCCCACGTCGCGCCCGTCGCCGCCGCGACCGCCGCGCGGGCCGACGCGGCGACGTGGGCGCCGCTCCGCGACCCCCTGTTTCGCGATCTCTGGATCGCGTCGGTGGCGTCGAACGTCGGGACGTGGGTGCAGAGCGTCGCGGCGGTCTGGCTCATGACGTCGCTCTCGCCGTCGCCCGCCATGACCGCGCTCGTGCAGACGGCGGCGAGCCTGCCGCTCGTGATCTTCGCGCTGCCCGCCGGGGCGCTCGCCGACATGATGGATCGCCGCCGGCTGCTCCTCGCGAGCCAGTGGTGGATGCTTCTCGCGTCCGGCGCGCTCGGCTTCGCGACGCTCCACGGCTGGGTCGATCCGTGGGTCCTCCTCGGCCTCACGTTCGCGCTCGGCGTCGGTTCGGCGTTCACCGCGCCCGCGTGGCAGGCGATCACGCTCGAGCTCGTCCCGACGTCGCAGCTACCGGCGGCGGTGGCGCTCGGATCGGCGTCGATCAACGGGGCGCGCGCGATCGGACCCGGCCTCGGCGGCGTGCTGGTCGCGGCCGTCGGGCCGGCGTTCGCGTTCCTCGCGAACGCGGCGTCCTTCGTCGGCGTGATCGCGGTCCTCTTCCGCTGGCAGCGCCGCGTCGTCGCGAGCGAGCTGCCGCGCGAGCAGGTCTTCGGCGCGATCCGCGCGGGCCTGCGCTACGTCCGGCATTCGCCCGCGCTCCACCGCATCTACGTCCGCGTCGGCCTCTTCGTGGTCGCGTCGAGCGCGCTGCTCGCGCTCCTGCCGGTGCTCGCGCGGCGAGACATGCACCAGGACGCGGCCGGGTACGGGCTTCTGCTCGCGAGCCTCGGCGTCGGCGCGGTCGGAGGCGCGGCCGCGCTGCCGCGTCTGCGCGCGGCTCTCGGCACCGATCGGCTCGTGGACGCGTCCGGCATCGGGCTCGCGATCGTGCTCGCCGCGCTCTCGTTCGTCCCGCCGTTCTGGGCGGCCACGCTCGCGCTCTTCTTCGCGGGCGTCGCATGGACGGTCCCGCTCTCGAGCCTGAACGTCGCGACCCAGACCGTCGTCCCCGGCTGGGTGCGGGCCCGCGCCCTCGCCTTCCACCTCCTGGTCCTGCAGGGAGGCCTCGCGCTCGGCGCCGCGGCGTGGGGCTGGATCGCCGATCGCACCGGGACGCCGGAAGCGCTCGCGTTCGCGGCCGCGACCCTCGTCGTCGCGACTGCGGTCGGACTCCGCGTCCGCCTGAAGCACACCGACCACCTCGACCTGAGCCCCGCGGCGCGAGCGCTTCCGAAGGAGGTCGCGGAGGCCGCCGGCTACGAGGACGGCCCGGTGCTCGTCACGATCGAGTACCGAATCGATCCCGCGCGCGGCGACGAGTTCGCACAGGCGATGGAGGTCGTGCGCCGCATGCGAAGGCGCGGCGGCGCGTGGCGCTGGGGCCTCTTCGCGGACACGGCGGAGCCGGGCGCGTACGTGGAGTCGTTCCTGGTGGAGTCGTGGCTCGACCACCTCCGGCAGCACGAGCGCATGACGGTCCTCGACCGCGACATCAGCGCGCGGGCGCGCGCGTTCCACGTCGGCGACGGCGACCCGATCGTGCGCCACCTGATCGCGCGCCTGCCGATCGGCTGAGGGGTCGGCGAGCGCCGCGAGCACCGCTGGCGCGCGCGCCCGGCCCGGCATAGAAGCAGGACTCATGAGCCCGGAAGAGGTCGTCAGAACGTTCTGCAAGGCGGTCGAGCGCTGCGACGTGAAGGAGCTCGCCGGCTTCTTCACCGACGACGCCGTCTATCACAACATCCCGCTGGCGCCGGTCCGCGGGCGCGCCGAGATCGAGTCGACCCTCGCGCAGTTCCTGTCGCCCGGCGCGAGGTGCGAATTCGAGATCAAGGGCCTCGCCGCGACGGGGAACGTCGTCCTCACCGAGCGCGTCGACCGCTTCGAGATGGGCGGGAAGAAGATCGCGCTTCCGGTCATGGGCGCGTTCGAGGTCACGCCGGCCGGGAAGATCAGCGCCTGGCGCGACTACTTCGACATGCAGCAGTTCACGAGCCAGATGGCCTGAAGCGACGGCGCTCGTGGTGCACCGACGATCGGTCCGCGCGCGCGGGAGCCGAGCCTCTGGCGTCGCGCTGATCGCGTGTGCGGCTGCGCTCACGGCGGCGCGCGCGCAGAGCGCGCCGCCGAGCGCCGCCGCGTCCCCGTCCGGGAGCGCGAGCGCCGCGATCGCGGCCGCGGTTGCCGCGTCCGACCGGAGCGACGCGGACCGCGCGCTCGACGCCGGGCGGAAGCCGGCCGAGATGCTCGCGTTCGCGGGGATCGCTCCCGGGATGAAGGTCGCCGATCTCGGCGCCGGAGGCGGCTACACGACGGAGCTCCTCGCGCGCGCGGTCGGCCCGACCGGACGCGTCTACAGCCAGAACTCGAGCCTCATCCGCGAGCGCTTCGCCGAGAAGCCGTGGACCGAGCGCCTCGCGAAGCCGGCGCTCGCGAACGTCGTGCGCGTGGAGCGAGAGTTCGACGATCCGCTGCCGCCCGACGCGCGCGACCTCGACGCCGTCATCCTCGTGCTCTTCTACCACGACACCTACTGGATGGAGGTCGACCGCGCCGCGATGAACCGCGCCATCTTCCGCGCGCTCCGCCCCGGCGGCGTCTACCTCGTCGTCGACCACAGCGCTGCGGCCGGCAGCGGTGCACGCGACGTCAAGACGCTTCACCGCGTCGAGGAATCGCTCGTCCGCTCGGAGATCGAGAGCGCGGGCTTCCGGCTGGACGGCGAAGCCGACTTCCTCCGGAACCCGGAGGACGCGCGCGACTGGAACGACTCGCCTTCCGCGGCGGGCGACCGCCGAGGCACGAGCGATCGGTTCGTCCTCCGCTTCGTGAAGCCGGCTTCCGCGGCGCCGGGTACCGCGCCGCCGGGCGGAACGGGCGCGCTCTCCGCGCCGACGCCCAAGCCAGAGAACCCGTGAGCGATCGCAGCGCGTCCGTCCTGATCGCCAACGGCGCGCTCGTGTTCCTGGCGGGCATGGCCGCCGGCTTTCCGTTCGCGTTCCTCCTCCTCGGAAAGATCGCGCTCTGGCCGATCCCGGGCGCGATCGACGTCATGATGCCGGGCGACGTGCGCGGCTGGCGCATGGCGCACCTCGAGGGCGTCCTGAACGGCCTCACCCTGATCGGCGTCGCGGCCGTCGGCTCGCGGCTCCGGCTGAGCGACCGCGCGGAGCGCGTGCTGGTCTGGTCGCTCATCGTCATGGCGTGGGGCAACGAGGTCGCGTCGTGGATCGGGCCGCTCTTCGGCGGGCGCGGCCTCGCGTTCGGGGGCGGCGTCGCCAACAGCCTGATGTACCTCCTCTTCGTCGCCGCGATCGTCGGCGTGGTGGTCGCGATGTGGCTCGTCGCGGCCGGGGCTCTGGCCGCGCTGCGTACGAGCGGCGCGCGGGACTGAGCGGCGGCTCAGATCACGCCGTTCGCCGCGAGACGCGCGATTTCTTCGCTCGAGAGGCCGAGCAGGCCGCCGTAGACCTCCTCGTTGTGCTCGCCGAGGCGCGGCGCGCCGGTCCGAACGGATCCCGGCGTGCGCGAGAAGCGCGCGTGGACGCCCTGCATGCGGACCGGCCCGACGACCGGGTCGTCGACGGTCACGAGGTCGCCGCGCGCGGCGATGTGGGGATCGTCGCAGACGTCGCGCACCGAATAGGTGCGGGCGAACGGGACCGACGCGTCGAGGCAGAGGCGCTCGATCTCCGCCGCCGTGTGCCGGCGGCACCAGTCGGCGACGATCCCGTTGATCTCGTCCGAGTGCGCGGCGCGGGCGGCAAGTGTCGCGAAGCGGTCGTCGGACAGCAGGTCCTCCCGGCCGATCATGCGGGCGAGCCGCGGAAAGAGGCCGTCGCCGGCGGCGATGATGCTCACGTACTGGCCGTCGGCGGTCTCCCAGTTGTCGAGGGGAGCGGAGTTCGCGAGGCGGTTGCCCTCGCGGCCGCGGACGATGCCGAGGCGGTCGTAGGCCGCGACCGTGTGCTCCAGGATCCGGAGGATGGAGGCGTAGAGCGCGAGGTCGATCACCTGACCGCGGCCGTCGCCGGCGCGGCTGCCGTCGCCGCTCCGGTCGCGATGATAGAGCGCGATCATCAGCGAGAGCGCGTTGAAGGTGCCCGTCAAGTAGTCGGAGACGATCACGCCCGGTCGGACCGGCGGGCGGTCCTTGTAGCCCGTGATGTGGAGGAGGCCGCCCATCGCGATGCCGTTCCGGTCGAGGCCGGGGCGGTCGCGGTACGGCCCGGTCTGGCCGTAGACGCTCACGCGCGAGACGACGAGCCGCGGATTGACGGCGGCGAGCTCCTCCGGCCCGAGGCCCCAGCCCTCGAGCGTCCCGGGCTGGAAGTTCTCCACCAGGGCGTCCGCGTGCTCGACGAGCCGCTTGAAGAGCGCCTGCCCCTCGCGCTTCCGGAGGTCGCACGTGACCGACTTCTTGTTCCGGCCCTCGACCGCCCACCAGAGCGAGTAGCCGTCCTCGAACGGGCCGATCGTCCGCATGAAGTCGCCCGACCCGGGCTGCTCGATCTTGATGACCTCCGCGCCGAAGTCGCCGAGGAGCGTGGCGGCGAAGGGCGCGCCGATGCGCGTTCCGACGTCGAGGATGCGGAGGCCCGCGAGCGGCAGCTCCGCGCTCGGCTCGTCGGCCGCGGTCGCCATGCCGCTGTGTCGCACCGCGCGCCGCTAGGCTCAAGCGCGGGCCGCGCCCACGCCAGCGGACGCAATCGATGTCACGCGTGCCGTTGTCGCGCGCCTCGTCGCGGCCTACCGTCGCCGGCATGACGGACGAAGCGAGCACGGAGCTCCTGCGCGAGATCCGGGACGGCATCGGAGCGACGAACCTCCGCCTCGCCGCCGTCGACCAGCACCTCGAGTTGCGGCTCGCGTCGATCGACGAGCGGCTCGAGTCGCTGCACCACCGCCTGCTGGCGATCCACGACCGTCTCGCGCGCGCCGAGGAGCCGGCCGTCGAGCTCGCGCGCGCGCTCCGCCGCATCGGCGTCGATCAGGCACGGCACGAGCGCTTCCACACCCGCCACGTCGACGTTCTGGAGCGCGACCTCGACGAGCTCAAGGACCGCGTTCGCCGCCTCGAGGAAAAGCTTTCGGACCCGTGAACCGCGCGAAGCCGGCGCTCACCGGGGCAGGCCGAGCACCCGCTGCGCGATGATGTTCCGCTGCACCTCGCTCGTGCCCGCGAAGATGCTTGCGGCGCGGTAGTAGAGGTACGACCGAACGAGCCGGCCGCGCGCGATCGAGTGCGCGCCGCCCTCCAGGGCGCCGCGCATGCCGAGGACGTGCATCACGGTGTCGTGGATGCGCTGGCTCATCTCGCTCCAGTAGAGCTTGATGAAGGAGCTCTCCGGCCCGAGCGGCGCGCCGCGGGTGAGGCGCGTGAGCGTGCGCCAGTTGTTGAGCTTCGCGATCTCGACCTCGATCGCCGCCTGCGCGATGCGCTGGCGGAGGTCGCCGTCCGCGGCCTCGGCGGGCGCATCGTCGCCGCGCGCGCGCGCGAGCGCCACGAGATCCTCGAGCAGAATGCGATGGATCACGAGCTGGCGCGGCGACGTCCCGCGCTCGTGCGCGAGCGTCGTCTGCGCGATCTCCCAGCCGCGGTTCTCCTCGCCCACCAGGTTCGCTCTCGGCACGCGCACGTTGTCGAGGAAGACCTCGTTGAACTCGGAGCTCCCGGTCATCTGCCGGAGCGGCCGGACCTCGACGCCGGGCGCGTGCATGTCGACGATCATGTACGAGATGCCGCGCGCCTTGGGCGCGTCCGGGTCCGTGCGCGCGATCAGGATCCCGTAGTCGGCGTACTGCGCCCAGCTCGTCCAGACCTTCTGACCCGTCACCACGTAGTCGTCGCCCTCGAGGACGGCGCGCGTCCGGAGCGCGGTGAGGTCCGAGCCGGCGCCGGGCTCCGAGAAGAGCTGGCACCACACGTCCTCCGCGGAGAGGATGCGTGCCAGGTAGCGCCGGCGCTGCTCCTCGGTGCCGTGCTGCATGAGCGACGGGCCGACCAGGTTCACGCCGATCCGGTTGATCACCTCCGGCGCGCGGGCCGCCGCCATCTCCTCCTGGAAGAGGTAGTTCTCCTCCGGTCCCGCGCCGCGACCGCCATAGCGCTCCGGCCAGTGCACTCCCACCCAGCGGGCCTCGGCGAGCTTCCGCTGCCAGTTGCGGAGGAACCGGAACTCCTCGTCGAGGCCGGCGAAGTCGGCGGAATCGACCCCCTCCCGGGGAGCGTGCTCGGCGAGCCACGCGCGGAGCTCGGCGCGAAACGCCTCGGCTCGGGGCGAGAAGCTCAGATCCATCGCGCCCGAACGTATCGGCGCCCCGGCGAGCGAGGCAACCGATCCCCCGACGACTCCCGCCGGGGCGTTCGCGCTTCTCGACGAACCGTTCGCCGCGAGCGGCGGCGGTTCGCGCACCCGGCGCGCACCGAGGGCGAAATCGCCCCACTTTCTCCGGTTCACACGTCGCGTGGATCTGCCGTATGGTGAACCGGGTCGGGTCGAGTTCCGTACCCGCCGCAGGAGCGGCGGAGAGGCGCGACCGCGCCCGACGAAATCATCACAGAGACAGAGGAGAGATCCGTGCGAGCAGAGCCAACGAAAGGTGCGTTCCTTGCCGTGCTCGGCAGGGCCACCGTCCATGCCGCCCTCGCGGCGGCGATCGTTCTGGGAGCGGCCGGCGCCGCGCACGCGCAGCGCCAGTCCGGCATCCAGCTCACGCCCGATTCCCAGCGCTACCTGATCAGCAAGGACGTCGGCACCGACCGGTGGGCGATCAGCTACAACCTCGCCGACAAGACGGTCACCGGGAACGTCTTCCCGCAGAACGGCGGCAACCCGAGCTTCCTCGCCTGCGTCATCGTGTCGGACGTCGCCGTCGACCCGTACCAGCTCACGTGCCAGTTCGCGCAGGGCTGCCCGCAGGCGCCGTGCAGCGGGCAATGGGGCGAGCCGTTCCCCGTCCCGGACATCCCGCGCTCGTTCTTCCTGCCCGAGGGCACGCAGTCGACCTTCGCATCGAACGTGCAGCCGATCTTCAACGCGACGTGTGCGACGAACCTCGCGTGCCACGCGCCCGGCGGCTCCGGCCTCCTCGATCTCTCGCAGGGCGCAGCGTACTCGCACGTCTTCGACATCCCCGCGAACCAGGATCCGAGCCGCGACTACGTCTCCGCCTTCTCGCCGGACACGAGCTACCTGATGGCGAAGATCGACGGCGGCCCCAACGTGAGCACGCGCATGCCGCTCGGCGGACCGTTCCTCCCGGCCGAGACCGCCGACCAGATCCGGCGCTGGATTCTCGAGGGCGCCGCCAACAACTGACCGACCTGCGGTTGCCGATCGAGATCCGCATCGTTCGACCCGGAGAGGAAGGCGTCGTCGACGCCTTCCTCTCCCGCCACACCGCCTCCTCGATGTTCCTGCGCGCGAACCTGCGCGCGCGCGGCGTCGCCTACGAAGGCCAGCCGCTCGAAGCGGTCTGGGCCGCGGCGTTCGAGGAGGGCGCCGTCGTCGCGATCGCGGCGCACGCGTGGAACGACAACCTGCTCCTCCAGGCGCCGCGCTGCCTGCCCGAGGTCGTGTGCGCGGCGACCGCCGCGTCCGGTCGGCCGCTGCGCGGGTTCCTCGGGCCGTGGGAGCAGACCGTCGCGGCGCGGGCGGCGGTCGGGCACCCCGACGTCGCCTGCGACATGGACGAGCGCGAGGACCTCTTCCTGCTCGAGCTCGATCGCCTGGTCGTGCCCGACGCGCTCCGAAAGGGCGAGGTCTCGTGCGCGATCGCGCAACCGGGCGACCGCGATCTGCTGGTCGCGTGGCGCGCCGACTACCACGTCGAGGCGCTCGGCCGAGAGCTCATCGACGCGGTCCGGGAGGACGCGGCGCGCGAGATCGACGAGCAGCTCGAGCGCGGCGACCTCTACGTGCTGCGGGACGGCGATCGGACCGTCGCGTGCACCGCCTTCAACGGCCGCCTGCCCGACTGCGTGCAGGTCGGCGGGGTGTGGACGCCTCCCGAGCTGCGCGGCCGCGGCTACGCCCGCGCAGCGGTCGCCGCGTCGCTCCTCGACGCGCGCGCCGCCGGCGCCGAGCGATCCGTCCTCTTCACCGCTGCGGACAACGACCCCGCGCAGCGCGCGTACCGGGCGCTCGGCTACCGCCGGATCGGGGAGTACGGGCTCGTGCTGCTGCGCGACCCGATCTTCCCCGACTGACCCGCCCAAATTCGCGCTCGACACGCGGAGCGCCGACGGCGTACACGCGCGGCATGGCGCAGCCGCGTCCGTCGTCGCCCGTCCGGGTCGCCGCTGGATCCGGCACCCTCACCTCGCGCGGGCGAGGTTCGCCCTGGTCCCGTCGACGGCTCGTGCTGGTCGGAGCGGCGGGGCTCGCTCTGGCGGTCTCCGCGGTCGCAGCCGAGGCGATCCTTCGGACGCGCGCTCCCGAGTGGGCCGTCGTCCACCCGCCGGTGAACTTCCGGCCCGACCTCTTCGAGGCGGCGCCGTTCGGGTACCGGCTGAAGGCCGGCGGTCCCTACGTCTACGCCTACGCGAGAAGCCGCCTGCGGCCGGTCACGATCCACGTCGATCGCGACGGGTTCCGATCGCGGCGCCCGGCCGGCACGGCCGACTCGCGGCCGCGCATCGGCGTGCTCGGGGATTCGATGGTCTTCGGCCAGGGCGTCGAAGAAGACGAGCGGTTCACCGAGCTCATCGAGGCGCGCCGGCCCGGCTGGCGCGTCGACAACCTCGGGATGGTCGGCTTCGGCACCGACCTCATGATCCGAGCGCTCGAAGCGGTCGGGTTGCGCGAGCAGCCGACCGCCGTCGTCCTCTGCGTCTACACGGACGATCTGCGGCGCGTCGTCACGAGCTACGTCGGGATGGGGTTCCCATTGCCGAAGTACGTGCTCGCGAACGGCGCGCTCGAGACGATCGACTATCCCGAGCCGCGGCTCTGGGAGCGCCTTCGGCTGTACCAAGCCGTGCACTATGCCGTCACGCGCCGGACGCCGAGCACGTTCCCGTTGAACGAGGCGATCCTCGATCGCTTCCTCGATCTCTCGGAGGCGCACGCCTTCGTGCCGGTCGTCGTCTATGCGCCGAGCCCGGACGACGGGTGGGACGATCGAATGCGTCGCGACTTCCTCGGGGGCTGGGCGGCCGACCGGGGAGCCCGCTTCCTCGATCTCGGCGACGCCATCGCGAGAGCCGGCGGCAAGGCTCTCTATCTCGACAGCGACTCGCACTGGAACGCAGCCGGCCACGCCGTCGTCGCGGCCGAGATGACGCGCTACCTCGAGCGAGCCGTGCCCGCGCTCGCGATCTCGGGCGAGGACGGAAAAAACGTCGGACGAGGGATGATGGCCCGCGACGGCCAGTAGCTCTCGCTTCATCCAAATTTGCGTCGGATGACTTGCGGTTCGTTCGGCGATGTTGCCCAATTCCAGCCAGCCATGGGAATCGGGCTGGCGCAGGGCCGACGGTTGGTCGCAGCGGTCCGCCACCGAGTTGCCGATGTGGCGCGCGCGTACGCCGGCTCTCCGACAGGCTTCGACCGGCGCGTGACCGAATCGGACGTCCGGGCTGCATTCCGCTTGGTTCTCGGCCGCGCACCCGACGCCGACGGCCTCCACACCTACCGCGCGATGGTGGGTCGAGCGGACGTCTCCGAGCTCGTCGGCTGCCTCCTGTCCTCCGAGGAGTTTCGCCGATCGAAGCTCCACGACATCGCCGCACGGCGAGAGCACGAGGATCTCGTCGACGTCACGACCGCCGAAGGTCTCCGCTTCGGCGTTTCTCTACACGACATCCTGAATCGACCCCTCCGCGACGGCGGCGAGTACGAGCCGCACGTCGCAGCCGCGATGGACGAGGTGGTGCGTCCCGGAATGACGGTCTGCTGCGTCGGCGCGAACATCGGATTCCACGCGCTGCGGGCAGCGCGGGCCGTCGGGCACGCCGGGTCCGTTTTCGCGTTCGAGGCGCGTCCGGAGAACGCCGCGGCGGTGCTGCAGAACGCCGCACGGAGCGGCTTGTCGAACGTCGTGGTCTTCCCGTTCGCCGTCGCGGACGCGGTCGCGCTCTACCGCTACGTTCGCGCTCAGGGCACGAACGGCTACATCGAGCCGATCGCTCCGCTCGTCGACGGCGACCGGGAGCTTGCCGACGCGAGGCTCGTCCAGGCGATCCCGCTCGACCTCGTCGCCCCGTCGATGGGGCGGATCGACCTCCTTCAGCTGGACGTCGAGGGCGCAGAAGGTCTCGTGCTGCGCGGCGCGCGCCGGCTGCTGGCCGGGTCGCCCCGCCCGGTCATCATGAGCGAGCTGTGCCTCGGTCAGCTCGAGCGCACCTCGCAGATCAGCGGTGAGGAGTTCCTGCGAACCGTCGTGGATCTCGGCTACCGATTGGAAGTGCTGCGCTACGCTGACGAGCCGCTGCCGTACGGACGCGACGCGGCGGGGCTCGCGCAGTATGCGCGAAGCCAACCCACGTCGCAGATCGACATCCGCTGCCTACCGGAGTAACCAGCGCGGCGACGGACCCGCCCACGAGGTCGAGCATCCGACACGCGAGCCGCGGTCGCCTTGACTCCAACGAAGCGCGAGGCGACAGTCGAATTCTCGCAGCCGATCGCCGAAGGCGCGGTCTGAGGAGCGGTTTATGGAGCAGGCAACCGCACGCGACCTGAGAACCTTCGAGGCGACCCCGCCCGAGCGGGCGACCTGGAGCGTCGAGAGCCCCGCGACCGGCGACAAGGTCGCAGACGTGACCTCCGCGACGCACGCGGACGTCGAGGCGGCCGTCGCGCGAGCGCGCGAAGCGCAGCGCGCCTGGGCGGCGCTCGGCTTCGCCGAGCGCCGGAAGATCCTGATCGCGGCGCGCGCCGAGCTCGTGCAGCGGAAGGACGAGGTCATCGACCTGCTCTGCGCCGAGACCGGGAAGCCGCGCGCCGACGCGCTGACCGAGATCTTCGCCCTCTGCGACGTGATCGGGTACTACGCGAAGCACGCCGAGAAGATGCTGCGCGACCAGCACTTCCGGCCGCACCTCCTCGCGAACAAGAAGGCGATCATCTCGTACAAGCCGCGCGGCGTCGTCGGCGTCATCAGCCCGTGGAACTTCCCGGTGCTGCTCTCGTACTGGGACGGGATGCCGGCCGTGATCGCGGGCAACGCGTGCGTGATCAAGCCGTCGGAGGTCACGCCGCTCGCGGTGGAGCGCACGCGCGACCTCCTGGTCGCCGGCGGCCTCCCCACCGACCTCCTCCAGGTCGTGCAGGGAAAGGGCGACGTCGGAGCGTGGCTCATCGACGAGGTCGACATGATCTGCTTCACCGGCTCGGTCGCGACCGGGAAGAAGGTCATGGCGCGCGCGGCGGAGACGTTGACACCGGTGCAGCTCGAGCTCGGCGGCAAGGACCCGATGATCGTGCTGAAGGACGCGGACCTCGAGCGCGCCGCGAACGCCGCCGTCTGGGGCGGGCTCTTCCACTCCGGCCAGGTCTGCATGTCGGTCGAGCGCGTCTACGTCGAGGAGCCGGTCGCGCGCGAGTTCACCGCGAAGGTGATCGAGAAGGTGAAGCAGGTGCGCCAGGGAGTCGAGCGGGACGCCGGGCAGGTCGACATCGGCGCGATGACGTTCGCGCCGCAGGTCGAGAAGATCGAGCGCCACCTCGCGGACGCGCGCGAGAAGGGCGCGCAGATCGCGGTCGGCGGCCGGGCGCGCAGCGACCTCCCCGGCCGCTTCTTCGAGCCGACCGTCGTGACCGACGTCAATCACGACATGGAGCTCATGCGCGACGAGACGTTCGGCCCGGTCATCCCCATCATGCGCGTGCGCGACGAGGAGGAGGCGCTCCGCCTCGCGAACGATTCGCCGTACGGCCTCTCGTCGAGCGTCTTCACGCGCGACAAGGAGCACGGCGTCGAGATCGCGAAGCGGATCGAGGCCGGCACCGCGGTGGTCAACGACTGCCTGATCGGCGCGCAGATCACCGAGGTGCCGTTCGGCGGCGTCAAGGACAGCGGCATCGGTGGGCGGAACGGCCCCGACTTCCTGAAGAAGTACTGCCACGCGCAGTCGATCGTCGTGGACCGCTTCGGCACGAAGAAGGAGCCCAACTGGTACCCGACGCCGGCGTGGGTCGGGAAGGCGCTCGATCGCGGGCTCCGCTTCTTCTACGGCCGGAAGCCGCGGCGCTAACGGCTCGACGTCGAGAGGAGGCGCGCGACGTCCGCGGGCGGCCCCACCGGCCGGGGCCTCGAATCAGGGCCGGCTCCGCCGTCGGCGCGCGAAGGCGCGACGCCCGGCGTGTCGGTGCGCGAGTATCGCGCGGGCGACGAGCACGGCATCCTCGATCTCTTCCGGCGCGTCTTCCGCGTCGAGCGCTCCCTCGCGCACTGGCGCTGGAAGTTCCTCGACAATCCCGCCGGTCGCGAGATCCTGGTCGCGGTCGATCGCGACGGCCGCATCGCGGGACAGTTCGCGAGCCTCCCGAATCGCGGCTGGCTCGCCGGAAGCGAGTGCCGCTTCTCGCAGCTCCTCGACCACATGGTCGATCCCGCGCTCCATCGCCGCGGCGTCTACGCCGCGCTCGCGCGCGCCTTCCACGAGCGCTTCGTCGCGCGCGACCCGCGCGCGATCTACTTCGGCTTCAACCTCGACGAGATCCACCAGATCGAGAAGCGGCTCTACGGGATGGAGCTCCTCCACGGCGTGTGCGCGCTCGAGCGCGCGACCGGCGCCGGCGCAGACGGCGCTGCCGCCGGCGGTCGCCTCGTGCGCGTCGAGCGCGTCGCTCGCTTCACGAGCGCGATCGACCCGCTCTGGGAGCGTTGCCGCGGATCGCACGACGCGGCCATCGTCCGCGACGCGCGCTATCTCGACTGGCGCTACGCCGACTGCCCGGACGTCGGCTACGTGCTCGTCGTCGCGCGCCGCCGCTGGTCGCGCCGGCCGCTCGGCCTCGCGGTCGTGCGCCTCGGCTGGCCCCACGAGCCGATCGCGGCGCTCGTCGACTGGCTCGTGGCGCCGGGCGAGCCGGCGGCGTGGCGTGCGCTCGTCCACGCGGCTGTCGCCGCGGCGCGCGCGGCCGGGCTCGGCGTCGTGCGCGCGTGGGTCGCGCCCGGGTCGCCCGACGAAGACGCGCTCGCGGAGGTCGGCTTCGCGCGCGTCCCGAGCCCGTTCCTCGCGAGCGTCTGGAACGACGGCCGACCCGAGCGCCCGCTCGCCGACGTCCGGTCGCGCTGGCGCTACACGATGGGCGACACCGACATCTTCTGACCCGAGCCTTCCGATGCCGGATCCGACCGATCGCCGCTTCCTCACGCCCGCGACCGCGGTCCTCGTGTCGCTCGCCGTGATCGCGGCCGCGATCGCCGCCGCGGCCACCGCGGGCGGGGTTCCGTTCTTCACGCTGCCGGTCGTCGACGTCGGCGTGCCGATCCAGCCGTTCGGGACGATCGTCGTCGCCGGCGTGCTGATCGGGGCCGCAGTGCTGCGGCGCCACGCCGCCCGGAGCGGGATCGACCCCGACGACGCGCGCAGCCTCACGCTCTGGGTCATCTTGACGGGCGCGGTCGGCGCGCACGTCTTCGAGGCGCTCATGTACCAGCGCGCGCGGCTGGCGGCGGACCCGCTCTTCCTCGTGAAGCTCTGGGACGGGATCTCGTCGTACGGCGGCTTCATCGGCGGCGCGATCGGCTACGTCGCGTTCGTCCGGTGGAAGAGGCTTCCGGCGGGCGCCGTCGCCGACGCGACGATCCTCGGCCTTCTGGTCGCGTTCAGCATCGGCCGGATCGGCTGCACGATCATCCACGACCACATCGGCGCCGCGACCACCTTCTGGACCGGGACGGACTACCCGCACGCCGAGCTCGCTCGCCGCCACCTGCTCGCCGAGTTCCCGGGCGCAGGCGCGATCGTCCGCGCGCACAACCTCGGGATGTACGAGCTGCTCTATCTGCTGCCGGTGAACGCGCTCGCGCTGTCGCTCGCGTTCGGGCAGCGCAGGCTTCCGCCCGGGTTCGTCGCGGCTCTCGTCGCGCTGCTCTACGTCCCGGTGCGGTTCGCCCTCGAGTTCCTCCGGCTCGACGTATCCGATCCCCGCTACGCGGGCCTCACGTTCGCGCAGTGGTGCTCTTTCCTCGCCTTCGGGGCGGCAGTCGCGGCGGCGGTCGTCGTCTGGACGCGCGGGGAGCGGGCGCGGGCGCGGGCGCGGGGCGACGGCGAGCGCGGCGGCGGCGCGCCGCGCGCCAAGAAGGCGCGAGCGCTTGCGGCGCGCCGGCGGCTCTGAGATCGGAGCGCCATGGCGCTTCCGGACTTTCTTCCGATCGTGCGCGATCGCATGGCGGCGGGAGCGCGTGGTTCGGTCTACGACGAGCCGGAGCTGAAGGAGACCGTCGACCTGTGCGACGGGCGCGGACGGCTCAATCCCGCCGCCGTCGGATGGTCGCGCGCACCGCTCGTGCGCGCGAACCTCTCCGGACACTGGCTCCGGAAGAAGCGCTGGAACTTCTGGAACTGGATCTCGCCGCGCTTCGTCCTTTCGGCGACGGTCGCCGACATCGACTACGCCGCGTTCTGCGAGGTCGCGCTCACGGACTTCGAGTCGAAGCGGACCGTCACGGCGCGCGCGTCGGCGCGGCCGGGCTCGATCGATCTCCCGGAGCACGTCGAGCGGTCGATCGCGTTTCGCCGGAGGTCGGTCGACTACCGGAGCGAGCACCGCGGCGACCGGCTGGAGGTCGCGCTCCGCGCCCGCGCCCGCGACGGCACCGAGATCGCGGGCGAGTGGGTCGTCGCCAGGCCGCCGGGCCACGAGTCGCTGAACATCGTCGTGCCGTGGTCCGACGAGCGCTTCCAGATGAACTCGAAGCACGCCGCGCTGCCGACCGCCGGCGAGGTGCGGGTCGGCGACGTCCGCTACGCGATGCGACCGGAGGAATGCCATGCGGTCCAGGACTTCGGGCGGGGCGTCTGGCCCTACGTCTCGTTCTGGAACTGGGCGGTCGCGACCGGCGTGCACGACGGCACGACCGTCGCCGTCAACATGGGCGGCAAGTGGACCACCGGGACCGGCGTCAACGAGAACGGGATCCTGCTCGGCGGCCGCCTCCACAAGGTGATGGAGGACCTCGTCTGGACGTACGATCCCGCCGACTGGATGAAGCCCTGGCGCGTCGTCTCCCCGCACACGGGCATGATCGACCTGACGCTCGCGCCCGTGGTCGCGCGCTCGTCGCGGATCAGCGTCGGCTTCCTCCGAAGCGGCGGCGTCTGCTGCTTCGGGACGTGGGAAGGCCGCGTGCGGGTCGAAGGTGGCGAGGTGGAGCTGCGCTCCGTTCCCGGCTGGGCCGAGGAGTTCGACCACCGCTGGTGACGAAGCTTGCCGCTACTGCAGGTCCGCGTAGCCACCGGTGTCGACCTTCTCCAGCCGGCCGGCGACGAACACCAGACGGCGCGTGAACTCTCCGGGCGGCTCGTAGGTCCAGACCTCGACCGGGATGCGCTCGACGCCGTCGTTCGCGTCGGCGAGGCCGGCGTAGAGAACGCGCTCCGTTCGCACGCGCCGCAACGGCGCCCCACAGAGCTGGAGGACCTGCTCCATCGAAGCCCCGTAGCCGACGAGCTGCCCCTGGCACTGCATGTCGGCGCGCGCCGGCGACGCGACGCCGAGGCAGGTCGCGGCGATCGCGAGCGCGAGGAGCGAGCGCAGCACGCGCGCAGGATGCCGACTGCGCCGGTCCGAGGGAAGCGCGCGGCCGGCGCAGCCGCTGCTACGCGAGGTCGCGGTAGTAGACCGTGGTGCTGCAGAGCCCGCCCTCGGGCCAGAGCGCATAGCCGGGGATGTCGCCGACGCGCTGCCAGCCGTGTCGCTCGTAGAGCCGGGCGGCGTCGCCGCGGGTCACGGCGTCGAGCACGAGGAGCGTCTTCCCGCGCTGGCGCGCCTGGGACTCGGCGGCGCGCAGCAGCTCGGCGGCGACCCCGCGACGCCGCGCACGCCGGTGCACCAGCATCTTCGCGAGGTCCGCGCGGTGCGGCTGGTTCTCCGGGAGCGCGAGGACGAGCTGCACCGTGCCGCACACGCCGCGGGCGTCCTCCGCGACGAGGAGCGCGCGGTCGCCCGCGGCGACGTCCTCCGCGACGCGGCGCCAGAACCGGATCGCGCGCTCCCGCGCCAGCGGGTGCATGAACCCGACGGAAGCGCCGCCCTCGACGCAGTCGATGAGGACGTCCGCGAGCGCCTCGACGTGCGCATCCTCGATCGCGTCCAGCGGCCGGACGGTCCACCGCCGCGGCGTCATCGGCGCCCCGCGGGCTCGGACGCCGTCACGACGGCGTAGCGCGCGACCTTGCGCCCGGGGTTGTGGAACATCGTCGGGCAGTCGAGGTCCATCGCGAGGCAGTCGCCCGCGCGGAGGCGGTGGCGATCGCGCCCGACCGCGACCTCGATCGCACCGTCGAGCACCCACACCTGCTGGTGCACCCGCACCTCGCGAGCGCCGTTCTCGAACGCGACGCGCCCGCCGGGCGGGAACTGCACCTCGACGATCCGCATCGGCTGCGCGACGCCCGGTGGCGACACGTTGCGGCGGACGTAGCCCGAGTCGGGGTCGCGCCAGACGGGCTGGTCTCCGCGCCGCGCGATCGGACCGGCCGCGGGGCGGCGCGCCCCCGCGGGCGGGTCGAAGAGCGCGGGCAGCGTCACGCCGAGCGCGCTCGCGAGCTTCTCGAGCACGACCGCCGTCGCGCTCGTCTCGCCGCGCTCGACGAGCGAGATCATCGACCGGCTGACGCCGCTCCGGGCCGCGAGCGCGTCGAGCGACAGGCGGCGCGCGGCGCGCAGCTCCCGCACGCGATCGGCGATGCGACCATTGAGCTCGACGGCGGTACCTGCCATTCGTGGACGACATTGTCCAGTATACTGGACGGCTGGTCAACCTCGGAACGACGCGATACGCGGAGCTGATGGCCGCGCGCCTGCCGTTCGACCTCACCGACCTCGACAACTTCGCGCACGGGTTCCCGCACGAACTGTTCGCGGTCCACCGCCGCGAGGCGCCCGTCTACTGGCACGAGCCGACCGCGCACACGCCGGACGGCGAGGGGTTCTGGTCGGTCGCGACCCACGCCGAGACGCTCCAGGTGCTGAAGGACCCGGAGACGTACTCGTCCGAGCGCGGCGGGACCCGCGCCTGCGGCGGCACGCTCCTCCAGGACCTGCCGATCGCCGGAATCGTCCTCAACATGATGGACGGACCGCGCCACGCCCGCATCCGCCGCCTCGTGTCGACCGGCTTGACGCCACGGACCATCGGCCGCCTCGAATCCGAGCTTCGGCGCCGGACGCGCGTCCTCCTGGGTCGCGTCCCGGACGACGCCCCCTTCGACTTCCTGCGCGAGGTCGCCCAGGAGCTCCCGATGCAGGCGATCTGCATCCTGCTCGGCGTCCCCGAGGGCGATCGCCACCAGCTCTTCGAGTGCGTCGAGCACGTCTTCGACTTCAAGGACGGGCGCGAGGCGTTCGAGACGACGCCCGAGGGCGCCGCCGCGCACGCGCGCATGTTCGAGTACGGGAGTGCGCTGATCGCCGAGAAGCGCGCGCGGCCGGCGGACGACATGCTGTCGGTCGTCGTCCACGCGACGCTCGAAGACGTCGAGCCCGAGACGCTCTCGGACGGAGAGCTCTACGCGTTCTTCAACCTGCTCTTCGCGGCCGGCTCCGAGACCACGCGCAACGCGATCGCGGGCGGCGTCCTCGCGCTCATCGAGCGGCCGGACCAGCTCGCGGCCCTGCGCGCCGAGCGCGGTGCGCCAGGTGCGACGGCCGCGATCGCGCGCGCGATCGAGGAGCTCCTGCGCTGGACCACTCCTTCGCCGTCCAAGCGCCGTACGGCGACGCGCGATGCGGAGCTCGGGGGCCGCTCGATCCGGCCGGGCGACAAGGTCCTGTTCTGGGAAGGGTCCGCGAACCGCGACGAGCGCGTCTTCGAGCGCGCGATGGAGCTCGACGTCCGGCGCGACCCGAATCCGCACCTCGCGTTCGGGAGCGGCGTCCACTTCTGCCTGGGAGCGAACCTCGCGCGCCTCGAGATGCGGGTCGTCCTCGAGGAGCTGCTCGCGACCTTCGCGAGCTGGGAGGTCGCCGGCCCGGTCGAGTGGACGCGCAGCAACCGCCATACCGGCATCCGCCGCTTGCCGGTCCGCATGCGCCGAGGCGAGTGAGCTCGCGTCATTTCGGCGGGCAATCGCCGAGCCGCTTTCCCTTCAAGACCTCGCGCGTCGCGTCCTCCCCGATCGTCGATTCGATGACCATCGAGTAGGCATCGTCGCCTTCGACCGTGAGCACTCCCTTGGAAGTCCGCGCGAAGCCGTCCTTGGAGCAGTCGGCGGAGTAGGTGTAGGTCGACCCGCTCTTCTGCAACGGCGACAGCTTGCAGCCGCCGCGCGTCAGCATGTCGTTCTGCTTCTTGATCTCGCTCATCGGGTTCGTGCACTTGTTCGTCTCGACCGTCCGCGGCTTGCCCTTGCTCCCCGGCATCTCCACCGAGCGGGTGAGCTGCCACATGCCGCTCTTGAACGCGGGCCAGTCGTCGCCGTACGCGGGCGGACCGGCGGCGAGCAAGATGACGAGCGCGCCCGCAAAAGCGACTCGCGGGCGGCTTCTCCGAGTGATGTGCACGTCCATCGCGTCCCCCCCCGGGTCGTTCCACCACCATCGCGCCGCGCCTTCAATGGCGGGTCGCGCCGACGAGCCTAGACGACGTTGTATCCCGCGACCGGCGCGCGGCGCCGCTCACTTCCGCGGAGCGCGGCTCGCTCGCTCGGGTGCCGGAAGCGGCGTGCCTTTTCGAGACCGTCCGAGCGCGCGCGATGGCCCCGGGCGCTGGCACGAATCTCGCGAACCAGCGACGCCCGACGACGGACGACCCGCACCGACTCGAATCCGAAGGCATCCCTCGCGACCTCCGATGATCCAGCGTCTCGCAACCGCGCGTTCCGGTCGAGCGCCCGACACCGCCGCCGGCGCGAACGGCGACGGCACGCCGGCGGCCCGCGAGCGTCGCGCGTCGCGGCGGTCGCGCGCCAGCTCGCGCGCCGCGCGCACGGGCGACCCGTCTCCCTCCGCAAGACCGCCGTGTCGCACCAGGTGCCGAAGGCGCGCGACCGGAAGTACCGCGACGACAAGATCGACGTGCGCGACCTGCGCGAGATCATCGCGATCGACCCGGATGCGCGCACCTGCACCCGCGGAGCCGGGCGTCACGTTTGCGGAGCTCGTGGCGGCCGCGATGCCCTACGGCCTCGCGCCCATCGTCGTGCCGGAGCTGCCGACGATCACGATCGGGGGCGCCGTATCGGGATGCTCCCTCGAGTCGACGTCGTTCCGCTGGGGCGGCTTCCACGACACCTGCCTCGAGTACGAGGTCATCACCGCGCGCGGCGACGTGCTGCGGTGCACGCCCGACAACGAGCACGCGCTCGTCTTCCAGAACGACTGGCTCAAGGTCGACTACCAGAACACGGCGAGGCGGCGAGAGGACTACCGGCGGACGCCCGACGACTTCTTCCGCTACGACAACGGCGTCACGAACGTCCACCCGAAGTCCGCTCTCGGACGCCTCCTGCTCGGGAGGTTCCTCCACTCGACGCAAATGCTCCGCCTCGCGGAGAAGCTCCATCGCTGGCTGCCCGCCCAGCGGCCGCACGTGATCGTCGACCTCTTCGTCCCGCTGTCGCGCTTCGCCGACTTCATGGCCTGGTACGAGCGCGCGATCCGGCACCTTCCCCTCTGGTGCGTGCCGTATCGTCGCGTGCGCGACTACGAGTGGATCGCGCCCGCGTTCTTCGCCGGTCTCGACGACGAGCTCTTCGTCGACCTCGCCGTCTACGGCAGCAAGCAGCCCGCGGGACGCAACGTGTACAAGGAGCTCGAGGACGCGCTCCTCCGCCTGAACGGCATCAAGACGCTCATCTCGTACAACTACTACGACGAGGACGTCTTCTGGACGATCTGGAACCGCCCCAACTACCTCGCCGTCAAGCAATTCACCGACCCCGACAGCGTCTTCCGCGACCTCTGGTCCAAGACCTGCCGGGCCGCCCGCGGCCTCGACGGGTGAACCGCGACAAGCTCGCCGGTATCCGCCGTCCCCGGGCGCCCGCGCCGACGCAGCCGACGCCGTCTGGGCGGGCAAGCGAGCGACTGTCGAGCGAGCGGGACGATCAATCGCCCCCACCTTGATCCATGAGACCATTCGGGGCGCACGACTTCCCGCGAGCCAGACCCGGAGCGAGCGCCCGCCCAAACGGCGTCGGCGGCCCACGGGCAGACCCCAGCCAACGTGGTATTCCGACCAAGCGCGCATGGCTCCGCTGCTCGCCTACCCCGAAACGCTCGCCGCCCCCCCGCGCGGCCGCGTGCTCGTGCTCGCCCCGCACGCCGACGACGAGACGATCGGCTGCGGCGGCGCCATCGCGCTCCACGTCGCCCAAGGCGACCCGGTCGCGATCGCGATCGCAACCGACGGCATGCGCGGCGACCCGGACCGCTTCACGGGGGTCGACTACCGCGACCTCCGCCGCTCGGAGGCGCGCGCGGCGGCCGCGATCCTTGGCGCCGAGCCGCCCGAGTTCTGGGATCTTCCGGACGGCGGGCTCGTCGACCTCGCGACGGACCCGTCGTGGCCCCTCGTCGAACGCGTCCGGGATGCGATCGCCCGCCTGCGCCCCGCCATCGTCTACGCCCCGCCCGAGACCGACGTCCACCCGGACCACCACGCGCTCGGCGCCGCGGTCCGGGAGGCGCTCGCCGCCGCGGGCGCGCGCGATCGCCCGCGCGCTTTGGCGTACGACGTTTGGGTGCCCGTGCGCGCGACCCACGTTCTGGACGTGAGCGCGGTCTGGGAAAGAAAGGAGACCGCGCTCCGCGCGTACGCGAGCCAGCTCGCCTACAACGACTACGTCCGGGCCGCCCGCGGTCTCGCCGCCGCCCGCACCGTCTACCTGCCCGGCTCCAGCGCGGTCGAAGCCTTCGCCGCGGTGTGAGCCGAGCGCCGGCACGCGAGCCCGGCCCCGCCATTTTGACTCGCGCTCGCCGATCGTGCTTAGTGCGGTCGTCGGCGACGGATCGGGGGTTCCACCGAGCCGATCCGGGAGACCGGGGTGCGTGGGGACGGTTTGAGCGCGAGTCTTCCAGTCCATCCGGTGCCGGACATGTTCTCGCCGGTGTCGGCGCCGGCCGAATCCATCCGCGAGCTGTCGTGGCTCGTGTTCGGCATCAGCGCCGGCATCCTGATCGTCGTCGTCGGCGTGCTCGCGTACTGCGTGATCCGCTTCCGCGAGCGACCGGGCGACGACCGCGAGCCGCCGCAGATCTACGGCAGCAACCAGATCGAGCTCGCGTGGACGCTCGTGCCGGCTCTCATCGTCGTCGTCCTCTTCCTGGCGACCGCCCGCACGATCAACGAGCTGGAGCTACGGCAGCCGCCGCCCGGTGCCCTCAAGACGACGATCGTCGGGCACCAGTGGTGGTGGGAGATCCGCTATCCCGACCTCGGGATCGTGACCGCGAACGAGCTCCACCTGCCGGTCGCCGGCGAGGGGAAGGACCGCGTCGCCTACCTGACGCTCGAGTCGGCCGACGTCATCCACAGCTTCTGGGTGCCGCAGCTCGCCGGCAAGACCGACGTCGTCCCGAACCGCGTGAACGGCATGTGGGTCGCGCCGCGCGAAGCGGGCACCTACCTCGGGCAGTGCGCGGAGTACTGCGGGACCCAGCACGCGCACATGCTCCTGCGCGTGATCGTTCACCCTCAGGCGGACTTCGATGCGTGGGTCGCGGCGCAGAAGCGGCCGGAGGTCGTCGATGCAGCGGTCGCCGACGGCCGCGCCGTCTTCCAGGCGACCGCGTGCGTCAACTGCCACACGCTCGGCGGCACCGGCGCGCGCGGCACCTTCGGGCCGGACCTCACGCACCTCATGAGCCGCGAGACGATCGGCGCCGGCGCCGCGGAGAACACGCCCGAGAATCTGCGCGCGTGGATCGTCGACCCGGATCACCTGAAGCCGGGCGTGCTCATGCCGGCGATGAAGCTCGACCGCGCGGACATCGACAAGCTGACCGCGTACCTCCTGACCCTGCAGTAGGACGAAGGCGAAGACGCATGGCCGTCATCGACACACCCGCCGCCGGTCGCGCGACGACCGAGCGCCTGCCGCTCTCGGCGGTGCTGCACGAGTGGGTCGTCACCGTCGACCACAAGCGCCTCGGGCTCATGTACATCGGCTCGGGCCTCGTCTTCTTCCTGGTCGCCGGCCTCCTCGCTTCGCTCATGCGCATCCAGCTCGCGGTGCCGCAGAACGACTTCCTCGGGCCGAAGGCCTTCAATCGCCTGATGACGATGCACGGCACCACGATGGTCTTCTTCGTCGGCATGCCGATGTTCTTCGGCTTCGCGAACTACCTCGTGCCGCTCATGATCGGCGCGCGCGACCTGGCGTTCCCGCGCCTGAACGCCTTCGGCTTCTGGATGTTCCTGTTCGGCGGCCTGCTCCTCTACTTCAGCTTCCTCGGCGGCGAAGGGCTCTACGGCGCAGGCACCGCGCCCGACGTCGGCTGGTTCGCATACTCGCCCCTCACGTCGCGCGCCTTCTCGCGCGGGAACGCGACCGACTACTGGATCCTCGGCATCCTCGCGAGCGGCATCGGGAGCACCGCAACAGCGCTGAACCTGGTCGCGACCATCCTCGCGCTGCGCTGCCCCGGCATGACGCTCGCGAAGATGCCGCTCTTCGTCTGGATCATGCTGGTCGACGCGGTCCTCGTGCTGGTCGCGCTCACGCCGCTCGCCGCCGCGCAGGTGATGCTCCTGTTCGATCGCTTCCTCGGATCGCACTTCTTCGACACGCAGGCGGGGGGCTCGGCGGTCCTCTGGCAGCACTTCTTCTGGTTCTTCGGGCACCCCGAGGTCTACATCCTGATCCTGCCGGCGTTCGCGATCGCGAACGAGGTCGTGCCGGTCTTCTCGCGGAAGCCGCTCTTCGGCTACCCGATCATGGTCGGTGCGACGCTCGCGATCGGGCTGATCTCTCTCGGCGTGTGGGCGCACCACATGTTCGTCGTGGGCCTGAGCGCTGCGGCCAACACGTTCTTCGCGGCGTCGACGATGCTGATCGCGGTGCCGACGGGCATCAAGATCTTCAACTGGCTCGGAACGATGTGGGGCGGCCGCATCCGGTTCCGGATGCCGATGCTCTGGTGCACGGCGTTCATCGTCGAGTTCGTCATCGCCGGCTTGACGGGCGTCATGCTCGCCGTCGTGCCGTTCGACTGGCAGCTCTCGGACTCGTACTTCGTCGTCGCGCACTTCCACTTCGTCCTGATCGGCGGCCTCCTCTTCAACATCTTCGCCGCCATCTACTACTGGTTCCCGAAGGCGACCGGCCGCATGCTCGACGAGCGCCTCGGGCGGCTCCACTTCTGGTTCCTCGTCTTCGGCTTCAACGTCACGTTCGTGACGATGCACTTCCCGGGTCTGCTCGGGATGCCGCGCCGGATCTACACGTACCTGCCGGGGCGCGGCTGGGACACGCTCAACCTGATCGTCTCGCTCGGCGTCGTGTTCCAGGCGATCGGGGTGCTGTTCTTCCTCTGGAACGTCGTCGCGTCGCTGCGCTCGGGAGAGCGCGCCGGCGACGATCCCTGGGACGCGTGGACGCTCGAATGGTCCACGACGTCGCCGCCGCCCGCCTACAACTTCGAGACGATCCCGGTCGTCCGGAGCCGACGCCCGCTCTGGGACCTCAAGCACCCGGCCGATCCGGACTGGAAGTACGAGTGAGCACCGCGACCGCGACAGAAGGGGTCGAGCTTCCGGCGCCGGAGGAGACGACGCTCCTCTCGAAGGGGCGCGTCGGGATGGCGTGCCTCATCCTGACCGAGAGCTCGTTCTTCCTGGTCTTCATCGTCGCGTACCTCTTCTACATCGGGAAAAGCCTCACCGGCCCGTACCCGAAGGACGTCCTCTCCCCGCCGATCGTGAACACGATCTGCCTCCTCTCGAGCAGCATCACGATCACGCTCGCGGTCCGCGCGCTCCGCGCCGGGAACCAGAGCGCGTTCCGCCTGTGGTGGCTCTCGACGATCCTCCTCGGCGTCGAGTTCCTCGTCGGCACCGGGCTCGAGTGGCGCGGGCTCATCGAGGACCACGGGCTCACGATCGCGACCAACCTCTTCGGGACGACCTTCTACTCGCTCGTCGGCTTCCACGCGTTGCACGTGACGATCGGGCTCGCGCTTCTGCTCGCCGTCCTCCTGTTCGCGCTCGCCGGCCACGTCGCGAGCGAGCACGCGGAGCGCGCCGAGGTCCTGTCGTGGTACTGGCACTTCGTGGACGCGGTGTGGATCGCCGTGTTCACCGTCGTCTACGTCGTCGGGCGCTGAAGGAGGGTCGGCCGAGATGACGGACGAGCGCTCCGCCGAATCGATCGCCATGCCGGCGCCGACGTCGTGGCCGCTCCTCGCCGCGGCCGGCGCGTCGCTGGCGCTGGCCGGGCTCGTGACCAACGGAATCGTCTCCGCGGTGGGCGCGGCGCTGTTCGTCTCGGGCATCGTCGGCTGGTTTCGCGACGTCCTCCCGCACGAGCGCCACGAGCGCGTCCCGCTCGTCCCGCCCGCGCTCCGCGCGCGCGCGATCGTCGCGGTTCCGCAGAAGGTCCGACACCTCCGCGTCGGCGCCGCGCAGCACCGCATGCGGGTGCCCGTCGAGGTCCATCCCTACTCCGCGGGCGCACGCGGCGGGATGATCGGCGCCGTCGTGATGGCGCTGCTCGCGGTGATCTTCGGGCTCGTGAGCCACCGGAGCCCCTGGTACCCGATCAACCTGCTGGCCGCGGCGGCGCTTCCCTCGATGGCGGAGGCGAACACCGCGACGCTCGAACGCTTCAACGCGCTCGGGCTCTTCGTCGCATCGGCGGTCCATCTGACGACGTCGCTCATCGTCGGCCTGCTCTACGGCCTCATCCTGCCGATGCTGCCGCGCCGTCCGCTCCTCGCCGGCGGCCTTTTCGCGCCCCTTCTCTGGACCGGTCTCGTGTGGGCGGCCCTCGGAGTCATCAACCCGGCGCTCGACGAGCGCATCGAGTGGCGCTGGTTCGTCGCGTCGCAGATCGGGTTCGGGCTCGTGGCGGGCTACGTCGTATCGCGGAGCGAGAAGATGCCGACGCTGCAGACCGTGCCGTTCGCGCAGCGCGCCGGCCTGGAGACCGGCGCGGTCGACGACGAGCCGGAGCGACGGCAATGAGGCGAGCCCGGCGGATGCGCGCGCTCGCGATCGCGCTCGCCCTCGTGGGCGGGCTCGCCGGGTGCGATTCCCTTCCCGGAAAGCCGGTCGCGTCGGCGAAGCCCATCCCGGCACGCGACGTCGAGGACTTCGCCGTCCTCTACGCCACGAATTGCTCGGGCTGCCACGGCGCGAACGGCCAGTTCGGCGCCGGTCCCCCGCTCGCGAACCCGCTGTACCTGCAGATCGCGGGCGCCGACGACCTGAGGCGCGCGATCGCGAGCGGGGTGCCCGGAACGGCGATGCCGGCATTCGCGATTGCCGAGGGCGGCGCGCTGACCGACGCGCAGGTCGACGCGCTGGTCGCCGGCATGCGGAAGCACTGGGGAGGCGGCCCGCGCGATCAGCTGACGCCGCCGCTCCCGACGTACTGGCAGGGAGCGGACGTCGCCAAGGGCGTTGCCATCCCCGACGCGCGGCGCGGCGCGATCGCCTACGAGACGCACTGCTCGTCGTGCCACGGCCGGGGCGGTCGCGGGGGCGAGCGCGGCGGCTCGATCGTCGATCCGTCCTACCTCGCGCTCGTGAGCGACCAATGGCTCCGGACGGTCGTGGTCGCCGGCCGGCCCGACCTCGGCATGCCGGACTGGCGCGGAAACATGAACGGCGCCCCGCTCACCGCGATGGAGATGCAGGACATCGTCGCCTGGCTCTCGTCACTGCGCCCGCCCGCGCCGGGATCGGCCGTCGCGAGCTCGACCCGCTGAAATCGCTTCGAGGAACCGCTGCATGGCGTCGCCATCGAATCCTTCCGGACCTCCGGCACCGGCCGGCCTCCCGCACGCGCAGGCGACGCCGGCCGTGAGCCGGCGCGGCTTCCTCTTCAAGCTCGGGCTCGCCATCAACGCGGTCGCGGCGACGCTCTTCGCGATCCCGATCGTCGGCTACGTGCTCTCGCCCGCGCGCAAGCGCGCGTGGCAGGCCTGGATCCCGCTCGGCAGCCTCGACGACTTCCCCGTCAAGCAGACCCGGCTCGCGACCTACGAGAACCCCTTCACCGTCCCGTGGGACGGAATGACGGCACACACGCCGTGCTGGGTGCGCCGCATCGACGATCGGCAGTTCCAGGTGTTCGCGATCAACTGCACCCACCTCGGCTGCCCGGTGCGGTGGTTCCCGGAGTCCGGCCTCTTCATGTGCCCGTGCCACGGCGGCGTCTACTACGAGGACGGCCAGCGCGCGTCGGGGCCGCCGCCGCGCGGCCTCTACCAGTACGAGTACAAGGTCCAGGACGGAAAGCTCTGGGTCCGCGGCGGACAGATCCCGACCCTCTCGGAGCCCGTGTGAGACGCGGGCGGGCCCGGCGCAGAGGCGCGCGATGACGCGAGGCCGCCTGCAATCGGTCGCGGACTGGCTGGAGGAGCGCCTCCGCTGGAAGGAGCTCATCCTCCCTTCCGCGACGCACCCGGTGCCGAGCAACACGGCGAGCTGGTGGTACGTCTTCGGGAGCGCGACCCTGGTGCTGTTCATCCTCCAGATCGCGACCGGGATCTGCCTCGCGCTCGTCTACGTCCCGTCGGCGAGCGAGGCGTGGGGAAGCCTCGAGTACCTGAACTACGAGCAACCGGCCGGCTGGTTCCTGCGCGCGATGCACGCCTGGGGATCGAACTTCATGGTCGGCATGATGACCATCCACCTCGTACAGGTGTTCCTCTTCGGCGCCTTCAAGTACCCGCGCGAGCTCACCTGGATCGTGGGCGTCGTGCTCTTCCTCTGCACGCTCGGCATGGCGTTCACGGGCCAGGTGCTCCGCTTCGACCAGGACGCGTACTGGGGCCTCGGGATCGGCGCCGCGATGATCGGGCGCGTGCCGCTGCTCGGCTCGCAGCTCGTCCACTTGATCCTCGGAGGGCCGATCATCGCCGGCGAGACGTTGTCGCGCTTCTTCGCGCTCCACGTCTTCGCGATCCCGGCGGCGCTGATCGCGCTCGTGGGCGTCCACCTCCTCCTGGTCGTGAAGGTCGGGATCAACGAGTGGCCGATGCCGGGCCGCCTCGTGAGCCGCGAGACGTACCGGAAGCAGTACGACGAGCTCGTGCACCGGGACGGCGTGCCGTTCTTTCCGGATGCCGCGCAGCGCGACATGGTCTTCGCGGGCCTCACGATCCTCGCGGTCGTCGCGTGCGCGGCGATCTTCGGCCCGGCCGGTCCGAACGGCGAGCCCGACCCGACGATCATCGACACGGTCCCCCGGCCCGACTTCTTCTTCCTCTCGCTCTTCGCGGCGTTCGCGCTCCTCCCGCCGTACATGGAGACGGTCCTCATCCTGACGGCGCCCGTGATCGGCATCGTGTTCCTCTTCCTCCTGCCCTTCCTCTTCGGGACCGGCGAGAAGAGCTGGAAGGCCCGGCCGATGGCCGTCCTGTCCGTCGTGATCGCGTTCGTGACGCTCGGGACGCTCACCTGGCTCGGGATCACGTCGCCGTGGTCGCCGGACATGGACGCGTGGAGCGGCTCGCCGACGCCGGTCGCGTACGTGAAGGGCAGATCGCCGCTCGAGCTGCAGGGCGCGCTCGTCGTGCAGAGCAAGCAGTGCCGGAACTGCCACAGCCTGGGCGGCGAGGGCGGCGAGCGCGGCCCGGCTCTCGACGACGTCGCGACACGCTTGACGCGCGATCAGCTGATCCGCCAGGTCGTCCAGGGCGGCGGCAACATGCCGGCGTACGGGAAGAACCTGAGCCCGGCCGAGGTGAGCGCGCTGGTCGCGTTCCTCGAGACGATGCACCCCGGGCGGGAGCCCGCCGAGCGCGGCTCGACCGTTCCGGCCGCGCCCGCGTCGGCGAGCCGCGCGACCGACCCGGCGTCCTGAGCGGCGACACTCGAGTGAGCCGGTGAGCATCGCGGCCTGGCTCGCGCTCGCGCGTTGGCGGGTCGACCCGCTTCCCGTTGCGACGATCGCGCTCGCGGCGCTCGTCTACGCGCGGGGGTGGCGCATGCTGCGCCGGCAGATGCCGGAGCGCTTCCCGCCCTGGCGGCTCGCCGCCTTCCTGGCCGGGCTCGCGGCGCTTCTGCTCGCGATCGCTTCGCCGATCGACGCGCTCGCCGCCGTCTCGCTGTCGCTCCACATGCTCCAGCACCTCCTCCTGACGATGGTCGCGCCGCCGCTCCTTTGGCTCGGCGCGCCCGCGATCCCGCTCCTCCGCGGGCTGCCGCGCGCCCTCGCGCGCGATGCGCTCGGCCCGTTCCTCGCGTGGCCGGCGCTCCGGCGCGGGTTCCGCACGCTGACGCATCCCGTCGCCGGCTTCGCGGCCTTCGTCGCGGCCCTCTGGCTCTGGCACGTGCCGTCGCTCTACGAGCTCGCGCTCGCGTCGCGCGGCTGGCACGTCGTCGAGCACGCGTCGTTCGTCGCGGGCGCCCTCCTCTTCTGGTGGCCGGTCGTGCAGCCGTGGCCGAGCGTGCCCCACTGGGCGCGCTGGGCGATGCTTCCCTACCTCGCGCTCGCGGACCTCCTGAACACGGTCTTCGCCGCCGTCTTCGCGTTCTCGGATCGCGTCCTCTACCCGACGTACGCGAGCGCTCCCCGACTTCTCGGCGGCAGCGCGCTCGCCGACCAGGCGCTCGCCGGCGCGATCATGTGGGTGCCCGGCCAGGTCGCGTTCCTCGTCCCCGCGGCGCTCATCTTGAGCGGCCTCCTTTCGCCGCGCGCGCCCGCCGCCGCTGCGGCCATGCCGACGCGAGCGCACGAGCCGTCGGCCGCGCTCCGGCCTGCGCGTTTCGCCGCCGTGACCGCGTCGCGCGGCGCCGCCGGCCGCCGGCTCGACGTCCTCGCCGTTCCGGTGCTCGGACCGATCCTCCGGGCCGGCGTCGTCCGGCGCGCGGCCCAGGCGACGCTGCTCGTGGTCGCGCTCGCCGTCGTCGTCGACGGCCTCCGCGGCCCGCAGATGAGCCCGATGAACCTCGCCGGCTTGCTGCCCTGGACGGTGTTCCGCGGCGCTTCCGTCATCGCGCTCCTGGTCGCGGGGAACCTCTTCTGCTTCGCGTGCCCGTTCATGCTGCCGCGCGCGATCGCGAAGCGACTGCTCCCCGCAGCGCGGCGCTGGCCGCGCGCGCTCCGCTCGAAGTGGCTCGCGGTCGCGCTGCTTGTGGCGTTGCTGGCGGCCTACGAGGCGTTCGACCCGTGGGATGCCCCGCGCTGGACGGCGTGGATCGTCGTCGTCTACTTCGCGGCCGCGTTCGCGATCGACGGCGTCTTCCGCGGCGCGGCCTTCTGCAAGTACGTCTGCCCGATCGGGCAGTTCCAGTTCGCGACCGCGAGCCTCTCGCCGCTCGAGGTCGCGGTGCGCGAGCCCGCGACGTGCGCCTCCTGCACGACGCACGACTGCCTCCGCGGACACGGCGCGCTCGGCGGCTGCGAGACCGACCTCTTCCTTCCGCGCAAGGCGGGCAGCCTCGACTGCACGTTCTGCCTCGACTGCGCGCGGGCGTGTCCGCACGACAACGTCGGGCTTCTCGCCGTCGTGCCGGCCAGCGACCTCGCGCGCGACGCTCGCCGCTCGTCGTTCGGCCGACTGTCGCGGCGGCCGGACGTCGCGGCGCTCGCCCTCGTGCTCGTCTTCGGCGCGTTCGCGAACGCGGCCGGCATGATCGCACCCGCCGCGCGGCTCGAGGAGGCGCTCGCGGCCGCGCTCGGGCCGGCGTCTCCGCGCGTCGCGACCGCAGCATGGATCGCGGCGTCGGTCGTCGCGCTTCCGGCGCTGGCGGCGCTCGCGTGCGCCGGCGTCGCGCGCGCCCTTGCGGGGGGCGCGCTCCCGGTGCGCGAGCTCGTCTGCCGCTTCGCGCTCGCGCTCCTCCCGCTCGGGGTCGCGATGTGGGCCGCACACGTGGTCTTCCACCTCGTCACCGGCGCCGGCGCGGTGCTCCCCGCGCTCCAGCGGGCCCTTCTCGATGCGGGCATCCCGCTCGCCGGCCGGCCCGACTGGGCCGCGGCGCGCGCCGCCGCGCCCGAATGGCTCCTGCCGGCGAAGCTCGCGCTGCTGGACGCCGGATTCTGCTTGACGGTCGTGACGGGCTGGCGGATTGCCCGCCAGCTCGCCGAGCGGGCGCGGCCCGCGCTCGCGCTTCTCGCGCCGTGGGCTGGGCTCGCCGCGGCGCTCTGGGTGGCCGGCGTCTGGATCCTCGTGCAACCGATGGAGATGCGGGGCACGATGGTGCACTGAGCGGGGGTTTCCAATGGAAGCGTCACCGATCGAGTGCCTGGGCGTGGACCACGTCGATCTGACGGTGAACGATTGCGACGCTTCGGTCGCGTTGTATGCCCGCGTGCTGGGCTGGCTCGGTTTCCGGCGCGTCGAGGAGGCGAGCGTGGTCGTGTTCGAGAACGGGACGGCGCGGGCGACTACGCCGCCTTCTTCGCCGATCCCGACGGGATGAAGCTCGAGGTCGTCCACCACCCGCGCGGCTACTGGCGCGGGACGCCGGCCGACGGCGCGGACGCGCGGCCGCGCTCGGCGGCAGCCGGGACGACTTGATCGGAACCGGCGGAGCGCGCGCGGTGGCCGCGTCGGCGATCGCGTGCGCGCTCGCGGCGCTGCCCGCGCGCGGCGACGTGCCGGGCGTCGTCGCGAGCGGCCCTGCAGGCCCGTTCACGGTGACGGTGCTCGCGGATCCGGCGCCCCTCCGCGTCGGTCCCATCGAGCTGCGCGTCGTGGTGCAGGCAGTCGACGACGCCAAGCCGATCCCCGACGCCCGCGTCGCGGTCCGGCTCGAGCGCGTCGGCGGACCGCGGTCCGCCGACGCCGCGATCGAGCTCGAAGCCGAGCCCGAGCCGCCGTCCGGCGCCGCGTACTCGATGCGCGCACCGCTCGTTCAGGCCGGGACCTGGCGCGCCACCGTCTCGGTCGAGCGAGGTCGCGACCGCGGCACGCTGGCGACCGAGATCCGCGTCGACGATGCCCCGCGGACCGTCGCGGCGCTGTGGCCCTACCTCGCTGCGCCGTTCGCGGCCCTCGCGCTCTACGCCCTGCAGCAGGCGCTCGCGCGACGCCTCGGACGCACCTGAGGCGCGGTGACCGCGGCCGCCGCGCCGACACCCGGTCGGCGCGGCGGACGCGGCGTCACGGCACGGTCACGTCGACGAAGTTCGTCGCGGTCTTTCCGCTCGACGGGTCGAACGCCGTGATGCGAGCGCTGCCGCGGCCAACGGCGGTCATGACGCCGTGGCTGCCGGCCTCGTTGCTCACGATCACGACGTTCGTGTCGCTGCTCGAGAAGATCACGCCCTGGGTGATCTTCTTCGTCGTGATGATGTCGAGGAAGTGAGCTCGCGCCTCGACGATTCGCGCCTCGAGCAGCGGGATGACGCGCGCCTCGGGGATGAGCTCGAAGCTCGCGACGAGGCCTTGCGTGCGGAACGAGGACGTCGCTTCGAGGCCGCCCGGCAGCGACGCGCGCACCGTCGTCGTACCCTCGCGCGAGCCGCCGAAGACCGTGCCCGGCTCGGTCTCGCTGACGCGCGCCACGCTGGGATCGTCTGCGCTCCAGATGGCCTGCTTGGTGACGACCTTGATCGAGCCGTCGGCGCGCCGGCCCTGCGCGCGGAGCTTCGCCGCGGCGCTTCCGCGGACCGTCTTCGACGGCGGCACGATCTCGAGGCTCAGGATGCCCGGATCGACGACGACCGTCGCCGTGCCGGAGAGCGGCTTCGTCGGGTGCGCCGCCGTCAAGGTCGCGCCCCCCGCCTTGAGCAGCATCGCGAGGCCGGGATCGTCCTGGTTGTCGATCGAGACCACGTCGGGCGCGCTCGAAGACCAGCTCACGACCTTCGTCAGATCGCGCTCGTTCGGCTCGAACTGGTTGTCGTACCTGCCGATCGCGTGGAACTTCTTCTCGGTCAGCGCCTCGTCCTCGAACGACGCGGGCGTGACGTCGATGCCGACGAGGCGGCCGATCACCTGGATCTCGCCGGAGACCGACCCGGTGTCGCACTGCGCGGTGATCGTGGCGGTCTTCCGGCGCGCGCTCACGCCGGTCACCATGCCCTTGCCGGGCGAGGTGTTGTCGACGGACGCGATGTTCACGTTGTCGCTCGACCACTCGCACTTGTCGCTGATGTTCGAGGTGCCGCCTCCTTCGAAGGTGGCGCGCACCTTGAACTCGACCGTCTCGCCGAGGCCGACGATGCCCTCGCCGGTCTCCAGCGCAATCGACTGGATGGCGCCGAGGACCTTCAGGTTGTCGGTCTGCGTCGACGCGAGCTGCGTAATCGGCTCGACGGCGTGGAGCGTCGCGGTCCCGCGCTCGAGGGCGACGACGTCGCCTCGGTCGTCGGAGGTGTTGCCGACGGTCGCGATGTCGGGGCCGATGATCGACCAGACGACCGCTTCCGCGAGGTCGCTCGTCTCCATTCCGTTCTGGAGGTGGCCGATGGCGTGCGCGCCCTTCTCCTCGCCCACGGCGAGCGACATCGACTTCACCTCGAGCGACACGAGGCGGCCCGCGACCTTGACGGTCGCGCCGCCGCCCGAGAACACCGTCGAGAGGTTCCGCGCCGTATCGATGCAGTGGATCGTCGTCGTGCCGTCCGCGATGCCGCGCACGACGCCGCCTTCGATCTCGCCGTTCCCGACGGTCGCGACGTTCGCATTCGTCGAGACCCATTCGACGTCGGGCGTGAGGTTCGTGTGCGTGTCGTCCTCACGGTTGCCGACGCAGCGGAGCGGCAGCCGGATCCGGCGTGCCGTCACCACCATGTCCGGATCGACGGAGAGGCTCGTGATCGCGGCCCGGACGGTCGTCGCGCCGTCGGTGTTGGTCGTGCCGCTGGCGAGATCGCGCGCGACGATGGTCGTCGTCCCGACCGACAGCGCGTGCACGACGCCCTTGTTCGGACCCGTGTTCTCGACGGTCGCGACCGCGGGATTCGTCGACGACCAGTCGACTTGGTCGGTGATGTCGAGCGTGAAGTCGTTTCCGTAGTCGCCGGTCGCCTTGAACTCGCGCACCTCGCCGGTCTCGAGCTTCTTGGTCGTCGGCTTCGTGGTGATCGAGACGATCGGCGGCGCGACGACGGTGACGTTCGACGAGCCGGTGGTCTTGTCGTCGTTGAACGTGAAGGTAGCGCTGATCTTGACGGTGCCGGGCCCGACGGCGGTCACGACGCCGATGCTCCCGGCCGTCGTGCTCACGATGGCGACCCGGCTCGAGCCGGTCTTCCACGCCGCCAGGTTGGTCACGTCGCGAGACGTGCCGTCGCTGAAGTTGACGCGGGCCTGGAACTGCCGCGCCTGGCCGATCGTCATCTGGACCGGATTCGGGGTCACGGTGACGGACGACACCGTCGCGGCGCGGGCGGCGCCCGGCACGACGGAAACGACGAGAGCGGCGAGGAGGAGGAAACGGCTGGAGGAGAGGATGCGGGAGCTCAGGGCGTTCTTGTACGACGTTCGACGAGGCTCACCCGGCATTCCATTCCCTCCCTGGCACGCGGTTTCCGGGCAGGTCCGCGGAAGGCAGCAATTCGGGTGCCACGGAGGCCGCCCAGGACCGCGCTACGGCCGGGCAGCTGGGGGGCACGGGTGCAAGGTCTGGCGGCCGCGCAAGGCGGCGGCTCCCGAGGCAGCGCCGAGCTCGGCGAAACAGGGGGCCACCGGCGACCCGACCGGGCAGGGGCCGCGTCCCCCCCGGAGCGACTCGCGGGGGCACGGCGGCCACCGTCCGGTCAGTAGCGCTTCTGCCAGATGACGTCGATCGCGCTCTCACCCTGCGAGGACGCCGCGCCCTGCAGCGTGATCGTCGGCGTCAAGTAATACTGGACCGTCACCGACGACCCGACGAGCCCCTGGAGCTGGCGCGGCGTGCCGCCCTGCGGCCCGCCGAAGTCCTGCCCGATCGACACGAAGATGTCGTTCCCGATGTAGCGCCCGACCCCGACCGTGCCCGCGGTCGAGCCGGTCGGCATCTGGAACGTGATGCTCGCGAGGCCGAACGTGTCGACGATCGACTTCTCGAGCTCCGGCGCGACGTAGCTCGCGAGGAGCCCGACGGCCTGGCGCTGCAGTCCCTCGCCCTGCGCCGACGTGAGCTCCGACGACGGCTTCCCGAAGAGCAGCACCGAGAGGATGTCGCTCTGGTCGAGCGGCGGCTGGCTCGACAGATCGAGCGTCGGCTGCTGGAGCGTTCCCTGGACCGCCATCACGATCCGGTATTGCGGCGACCGGTAGACCGCACGGACGTCGATGTACGGCGTGATGGGCGTCTCCCCCGACAGCGACACGTAGGCGTGCTCGAGCTCGAGCCGGCGGTTCTGGAAGATGAACCAGCCGCGCGTCGACACGACCTGGCCCGTCAAGCGCAGATCGTCGCGCGGCGCCTTCGTCGCGTAGACGGCTCCCGTCAAGCGGATGTCGGCGTCGGTGCGCCGGATCGCGACCTGGTCCCCGAGCGTCACGTCGACGGCGATCCGCGTGCGGTCCCAGAGCGACGGCTCCGCGGTCGGCGCGCCCGCACCCGCCTGTCCGATCGCCTGGCCGACCGTACCCGACACGGAGGGCTCGAAGCGCCGCGGGTCCTCGGGCGACCGGATGACGACGATCGTCGGGTCCTGCTGCCGCGCGCCCGCTCTTCCCGGCACGAGCGAGGGACGGATGGTCGCGGGATCGATCACGAGCTTCCCCGTCACGGCGGGCTCGTCGAACGTCCCCGCGACCTGGATCGCGCCGCTCGCCTGCGCCGTCGCCTCGGAACGGTCGATGACGGTGAGGCGCGCGAGGTCGATGCGGAGGTCGATGCGCGCGGGACGTCCGCCCGCGAGGTCGATCCGGCCTCCGCCGTGGAGCGCGCCGCCGGACGCGGACAGCTCGCGCAGCTCGATCGCGTCGCGGTCGAAGCCGATCGCGATCCGGCCTCCGCGCAGGGTCGCGCCCGTCGCCGTCAGGCCGACGTCGAGCCCGTCGACCGTGATGGCGCCCGCGAGGCGCGGCGCCGAGAGCGTGCCGGAAACGTCGACGTCGACCTGTGCCCGCCCGCGCAGCTCGGTGAAGGTCGCCGGCGGCGCGACCGCGCGCACGCCCGCGACGTCGAGGTTCGCGCCCGTGACGCGCGCGTGGAGCGGCTTCTCGCTCGCGACCGCGGGCAGCGGCCAGCCGGCCGCGAGCGGGAGCGACGCCGCGAGCACGAGGCTCCCCGTTCCGGGAGCGGTGAGGCGCGCGTCCACGACGAGGTCGCGGTCGGTCCGAAGCTCGACGGCGAGCGTCCCGTACTCGCGGCTCGCGAGGCCGAGACCGGCGACCTCGAGCGACCCGTGGATGTCGGGCCGCGCCGCGGTGCCGGCGAGCGCGACCCGGCCGCCGAGGCGGCCGGCGCAGTCGCCGGCGCCGGCGAGCGCGCACACCGGCTGCAGCTCGAGCTGCTCCACGGCGAGCGTGAGCGCGCTCGCCCGCCTTCCCGCCCGGTCGAGCTCGCCTTCGAGCGCGAGCCGACCGTTCCCGGCGCCGAGCTCGAAGCCGTGCACCTCGAAGCGGTCGTTCGCGAGCGCGACCGTCGCCTGCCGGGAGAGCCGCCACACCGGGCTCTTCCGGAGCGCGAGCTGCAGCTCCTCGATCACCGCACGAGTCGCGGCGTCGGTCCGCTCCACCTCGGCGCGCACGCGCTGCTCGCGGCCGTCGGACGCCTTCGCGACGAGCGAGAGCTGCGCGGCGTCGACCGCGCGAGCGGCCGGCGCGCCGCGCGCCGTCCGCCGGCTCCAGTCGGCCGCGACGTCGATCTGCTGCGGCTGCTCGCCGAGCGCGCGCTGCGCGCCGGCGACGAGCGTCAGCCGCCCGGTCAGGTGCGCGCGCGCCGACGGCGCGGCACCGCCGAGACCCGCCGCGTCGGCCGAGAGCCGGAGCGGACCGGTGCCCGCGGGCGTCCGGAGCGGCTGCGACGCGGTCGCGTCGAGGTGCGCGCCCGCGCTCGCGATCGTGCCCCACGCGTTCGCCCCGAGCGCGAGCACGCCGCCGAAGCCGGGCACGATCCCGACGTCGAGGGTGCCGGCGAGCGAGCCGCCGAGCGGCCGGTCGCCGCGCTGTCCGAGCCACGCGGCGCCGGTCACGTCGGTCGGTCCGGCGCGGAGGCGGAGCTCGGAGACGTCGATCAGATCGGGATCGACGCGCACGCGCGCGCGGCCGTCCTCGACCGGAAAGCCGCGCAGCCGGCTGCCGGTCAGGTCGACGCGCGCCTCCATCACCCGGCTCTCGTCGAGCGTGTGCTCGGCGCTCGCCGACGCCTTGAGCCGGATCGCCGTGTTCGCGAGCTGCTCGCGCAGGTCGGGGAGGACCGCCGCGGGATCGTCGACGGACACCTCGCCTTCGAGCGTCGCGGCGTGCGGCTCCGAGAGCGCGATCGAGCCGCGCAGGTCGGCGCGCCAGGCGCCGCCCGGTGCGGCGCCCTGGAGGGACGCGAGGATCGCGTCGCCCTCGCGATGCGCCTGCGCCGTCAGCCAGTCCGCTCCGAAGCCGGCGACGCTCGACTGCCAGAGCCGGACGTCGGCCGCGAGATCGCGCGGCAGCGGCTCGTCGCCGAGGACGGCGTCGATGCTGCCGTCGCCGGCGATCGTGCCCGCCGGAGCGCTCGCCGCGACCAGCGCGGGATCGATGCCGGCGACCGCGAAGTGGCCGGTCACCCGGCGCGCGCCGTCGGGCGCGGCGGCCGCGAGCGAGGCGGAGGCGTCGACCCGCGCGTCGCCCGACGCGAGCTCGACGTCGGCGGTCGGCGCGGCGACCGATCCGGTCACCTGCACCGTTCCCGTGACGTCGCGATCGGCGGGCCACGTCGCGACCACGCTCGCGAGGTCGCGCCCCGCGACCGGCTCCGCGTGGAGCGTGAGCTCGAGATTCTTGCTCCCCTCGAGCCCGACCCATCCGGTCGCGCGCAGCCACGATGCGTCGCCCCAGCGGAGCCCGAAGCGATCGATCGCGACCAGCGGAGCGCCCTCGCCGACGTAGCGCACGGCTCCGTCGAGGCCGACGTCGTTCGCCGCGAACGGCTCCGCGCCGAGCCCCAGAAGAACGACCGATCCGCGCGCCAGCGCGATCTCGATCGTCCCGAGCCAGCTCGGCGGCGGCGTGCTCTCGCCCTCGCCCCGGAGCATCTTCGCGACGTTCCACTCGCCGGCCGCGTCGCGCCGCGCCTGGATGCGGAAGTCCTGGAACTCGAGACGCACGGTCGCGATCAGGGGCAGCGCCGGCCGAGCCGAGAGCGCGATGCGGGCGCTCGACGCGATCGCGACCGGCTCGCCGTCGAACTCGACCCGCACGTCGCGCAGGAAGACGCCGTCGAGGCCGATGCGCGCGATGTCCCCGATCGCGACGTCGGCGCCCAGCCCGGAGCTCACGAGCGCGGCCGCGCGCGGCCGCAGCCAGCCGCGGACCGCGGGCCGGTCGATCGTCAAGACCAGGACGGCGGCCGCGAGGACGACGAGCAGCACGAGACCGCCCAGGATCCAGGCGAGCCATCGCAGCGCGGTCCGCAGCCCCCGCATCTCAGAACTCCGGTCCGATCGAGAAGCTGACCTGGACGAGCGAGTCGCCGGGCGCGCGGTCGAGCCCGAAGCCGATGTCGAGCTCGACCGGCCCGATCGGCGACGCCGCGCGCACGCCGAAGCCGACGCCGGTCTGGAAGTTCTTCGGGGCGATCGTCCACGACGACAGCTCGACGTCGCCGACGTCGACGAAGGCGACGCCCAGGATCGGCCCGAAGAGAGGATGGCGCGCCTCCACCGAGCCGATGGCGAGGCTTCGGCCGCCGAGCGGGTCGTCGTTCGGCTGCGTGATCGGGCCGACGCGGCGGCGGCCGTAGCCGCGCACCGGATAGATGCCGCTGCCGCCCGCGTAGAAGCGCTCCCAGAGAGGGATCTGCGGCGTGCCGCCGTAGACCGAGATCGAGCCGAGCGTGAGCCGGAGCGCGCCCACGAGGTCGCCGACGATCGGGTGGTACGCGCGCAGGTTCGCGATCGTCCGGAACCAGCTGAAATCGGCGTCGAGGACCGGACCGCCGGCGAGCTCGGCTGCGAAGTTGAGCATCACGCCGTCGCGCGGGTCGAGGAGGTCGTCGACGTCCGTCCAGCGCACGCTTGCGCCGACCGACGCGGTGAAGCCGGAGCTCTCGAACACCTTGAGCGCCTCGATCGTCGGGTCCTTCACGTCCGAGAGCGTGTCGTACTCGCCCCGGAAGAACACGGCGCCCGCGAGGTCGGGGGTCACGCGCCAGTCGACCTGCGGGACGAGGCGGGTGAAGCCGTTCAGGTACGTCGACTCGTCGTCCTGCCCGAGGTTGAAGACGAGCGAGGTCCGCTGGTTCAGCCCGGGGAAGTGCGGCTGCACGTAGGACGCGGTCACGAGGCGGTTGATCTGCGAGATCCGGACGGACGCGCCGACCTGCTCGCCGCCCCCGAAGAAGTTGTAGTTCCACCACGACGCGAGGCCGCGAACGCCCTCTTCCGTGCTGTAGCCCGCGCCGAACCGGACCTCGTTCTCCGGGCCGCGCGTGACCTTCAGGTGCATCGGCACCTCGCCCTCCGCGTCGATCGGGCCGTGGTCCAGGCGGACGATCGAGAAGATGCGAAGGCCGCGCAGGCGCCGCTCGGTCTCGCGCGCCTTCCGCGAGTCGAAGGGCTCGCCTTTCTCGTACGCGAGCTCGCGCGTCGCGATCGCGTCGCGGAGCTCGCCCAGGCCTTCGATGCTCGTGTCGCCGAAGGCCGCGGTCGCGCCCGGGGCCGCGCGGTACACGACGTCGACGCAGTGGGTCGGCACGTCGACGCGCGCCGATCGGTCGACCTTGGGAAACGGGTGGCCGCGCTCGGAGAAGAACGCCGCGATATCGGTGGACGTCTGCTCGTAGGTCGGCTGGTCGAAGGGATCGCCCAGCTTGAGCGCGAGGCGGCGGCGCAGCTCGGCCTCCTCCGAGGCGGCGATCCAGTCGTCGCCGAAATCGAAGTAGAGGCTGCAGACGAGCGCGGGCTCGCCGAGGTCGACGTGGATCGTGACGTCGACGAGACCGGGCTTGCCCGTCGTTCCCTCGGGGGCCTCTTCCGACGGTCCGGACGGGGACGGCGCGGGCGACTCGCCGGGCGGCAGCGTCTCCGGCGGCGCCGCCGGCGTCGGCAGCGGGATCGGCGGCGGGGGCCCCGCCTCCTCCAGCACCGTGACCTGCGCGTCGACCTTCGCCTCGTAGTAGCCGTCCGACTGGAGCGCGCGCTCGATGTTCGAGACGTCCTGCGCGAGGTAGGCCGGCACGAAGGGCTCGCGGTCGCGCCAGAAGGCCCACCACGGCCGCGTCTTCGTCCCGAGGTTCGAGCGGAGGAGCCATCCGCGGGTGAAGCCGGCGCCCTCGAGATGGACGCTTCTCACCCGCCACGGGCGATCCGCGTCGATCGCGCTCGGCTCGACCACGCGCCCCTCCTCGGCGACTGCCAGCCCGGAAGACAGCGTCGCGCTCAGCAGCATGCCGAGGGCGGCGAAAGTCAGTCTTCCGGCTCGCACCCGGCCCTCTCTTGATCGGTCTACCGAAGATCGCGCTGGGAGGGAAAAATCCGGGTGGGCGCGAGCCCGGAGGCGGGCGGCGCGGCGTCCGGGAGCCGCGGACGCGTGGTCAAGAAAACAGTCGCAGCAGGTCTTCGTGCGCCGCCGCGGCGTCCTTCCGGCCGAGCTCCAGCAGGACTTCGGTGAACGCGCCGTCGAAGAGGAGATAGGAGAGGAGGTCCTTGTCGGCGCCGGTCCCGCGCGCGGCGAGCCGCATGGTGAGCCCGACCAGGCGATCGCGCATTCCCTTGCTCGGTCCCAGCTTCGCCAGGCTCTCGCCCGCGATCTCGCCGATGTCGGCCGACGGGCTGATGAAGCAGCTCTCGACGATGCGAAGGGGAGATCCGCGGAGCGGCCCGACGCGCCGGTTCAGGCGATCGAGGTAGTCGGGCCCGAACTCCTGCTCGCCGGCCCGCAGCACCTGGTTCTGGAAGCGGAGCTGCATCACGTCCCATTCGACGCGATCGAGGAGGAGCGCGTTCAGCACCTTGCCGAACAGGTACATCGGGTGGACGTACGAGCCCTGCCGCCCGAAGGCGCGCGCGTCCTCGTCGGCGGCCGACGCCCGATGGCGGAGGCCGACCACGAGGACCCGGTTCGCGCCGAGGCGGAGCGCCGGAAGGAGGGGCGTGTTCAGGCGGAGGCCGCCGTCGCAGTAGTACGCTCCGCGGATCCGCTGCGCGGGGAAGAGGATCGGGATCGCGGCCGACGCGAGCGCGTGGCTCGCCCCGATCTTCGCGTGCCGCGCGATGACGAACGGATCGGGCTCCCAGCCGTCGATCCGTCCGAGGCGGTTGTCGACGAAGACGACCGAGCGCCCGGTCGCGATCTCGGTCGCCGTGACCGCGAGCGCGTCGAGCGCGCCCTCCTCGATCTGGCGGTGGATGCGCGCCCAGTCGACGTGCGCCGCGACCAGCTCCTCGAGCGGCTCCGTATCGAGCAGGCCAGGCATCCGGCGAGCGGCGTTCGGAAGGGCCGCCCCGACGACCTCGACCGCGCCCGCCGGGACGACGGACTGCCCCCCGAACAGCCAGAGGGGCACGCGGAGCGCGTCGCCGATCCCGAGGCGGTAGACCTCGGACAGCGAGAGCGCGCGCCACAGCTCGACGAGGCGCGCGCCGCTCCCCTCGCGACCGGCGGTCGACGCGACGAAGCAGGCGTGGATACCGCCGATGCTCGTCCCGGTGACGATCGAGAAGCGAATCGGGCGGCCGAGGTGCCGCGGCAGCTCGTCGAGGACGTACGAGAGGACGCCCGCCTCGTACGCGCCGCGCGCGCCGCCGCCCGAGAGGACGATCGCGAGCTTGCCGCTGTCCGCCACGGCGCGACTGTGTGCTCTCGCCGCGGCCGCCCTGTCAACGACGGGCGCGGCGGCGGCGGGAGATCGGAAGGCCCCGGACTACTTGTCGGAGAAGGAGCGGCTCGCGGACGAGGCGAAGCCCTGGTTGTCGATCACGACGACGCGCGCGCGGTAGTCGCCGGGGGCGTACGTGAAGCGCGCGATCGGGCTCGCGCCGTCCTGCACGCGGCCGTCGCCGGACTCGAAGACGTAGCGCACGATCCGGCCGTTCCGGTCAACCGAGTCGCTCGCGTCGAGCTCGATCACGTCGGCCTGGCCGGTGTTCCGCGTGATCGCGTTCACGACGAGGCTCGCGGTCAGGGAGCCGTCGTTCGCGCGCCCCGGAACCGGCGTTGCGGTCGGCGGCAGCGGGGTTCCGCCGGGCGGCGGCGTCGGGCGCGGCGGGCCGTTCGGGGTCTTCGCCTTCAGCTGGAAGCCCTCGAGGTTCGAGCAGTCCCACTCCTGCAGGTGCACGACGTCGAGCGGCGGATTGACGCCGTCGTCGAACACGAAGTGGTGGCGGAAGAGCGAGCGCTGACCCGGCGGGTCGCCGGTGCAGTTGGCGGGCACGGTGCGGGCGAGGCCGCGATCGAGCTTCAGGCGGAACTCGAAGTGATTGCCGGTGCGGCGCAGCTGCAGGCGGATCTGCGGGCGGTAGCGCTTCGTCTCGAAGACCGCGCGATCGGTCGTCGCCTCGCGGCGCGCCGGGATGACCAGCGGCACGACCGGCGCGTCGTCGATCCTCTTGATGAGCTCGCCGGCGCCGCCCTCGCCGACCTCCTCGAGGAGGCTCTCGAGCGTGACGGTCGAGCTGCCGAGGTCGATCGCGCCGTCGTAGTCGAACTCGCCGCGGATGCGGTACTCGACGCCTCCCGTACCGCCCGGCTCGCGCTGGATGCCGATGTCGGTCGCGGAGCCGTCGAAGCGCTGCACCCCGTCGACGGCGAACGCAGCGGTCGCGGACAGGAGCGCGAGCGCGGCGGAGACGCCGATCGCGCTCGCGAGCGATCGCGCGTGCGCACGGAAGCCGAGACCTACGTCCATGTGTGAGCCTCCCCTGAACCCCCGAGAACGCCCCGACTGTGGCGGGTCGCGCAACTGCGTTCAAGACCTGATTTCCGATGTGACCGGCGTTGCCTCGAACGGGGGGGGTACGGTCGCGCCCTCGCTTCGACCAGCGCTTCGGCGCGCGCGCGCGGCCCGCGCGCCGTCGGGCGTGTCGTAGCGGCGGAAAACCGGTAGAGTCTTCGTAGCGCCACGTCGCCGTGGACGTCCGAACGGCCTGCGGCGGCCAGGGGGAAGGGAACGTTGTCGGCCTCGGATTTCGTGAACCGCGAGAACGCGGACCTGATCGACGAGATGTATCGCCGGTACGCGCGCGACCCCGGCTCGGTCGAGCCGGAGTGGCGCGCGTTCTTCGACGGCCTGGAGCTCGGCCTGAGCGCCCGCGACGGCGGCGGACCGCCCGGCGCGATCGCATCGGAGCCCGGCGCGACCACGACCGCCGCGGCCCCGCCGCTCGCCGAAGAGTACCGCGCCAAGACGTCCGGCCTCGTGAACGCCTATCGCGACCTCGGCCACCTGCTCGCGGACGTGAACCCGCTCGCTCCGCCGCCGAAGGACCATCCGCTGCTCGACCTCTCGCAGTACGCGCTCGGCGAGGAGGACCTCGATCGGCCGTGCGATCCGGGCGGCTTCCACGGCGCGCCGCCGCCGACGCTCCGCGCGCTGCTGCAGGCGCTCCGCAATACCTATTGCCGGACCCTCGGCGTCGAGTACTTCGGCCTCCGCGATCCCGAAGAGCGCGCGTGGCTCGAGGAGCGCATGGAGCCGGCGCGCAACGCACCGTCGCTCGAGCGCGCGGATCGCCTACGGGTCTACTCGAAGCTGGTCGAGGGGGAGAGCTTCGAGCAGTTCCTGCACGTCAAGTTCCCCGGCCAGAAGCGCTTCTCGCTCGAGGGCGGCGAGACCGTGATCCCGATGCTCGACGCGCTCGTCGAGGGCGCGGCCGATGAGGCCGTCGACCAGATCGTCCTCGGCATGGCGCATCGCGGCCGCCTGAACGTCCTCGCGAACGTCGTCCGCAAGCCCTACGAGATGATCTTCGCCGAGTTCGAGGGGTCGACGCTCCCCGACTGGGTCCAGGGCGACGGCGACGTCAAGTACCACCAGGGCTACTCGCGCGACCACCACGCCCGGAACGGCCGGACCGTGCACGTCTCGCTGACCCCGAACCCGAGCCACCTCGAGCTCGTGAACCCGGTGGTCGAGGGCAAGGTCCGCGCGAAGCAGAACCAGCTCGGCGACCACGATCGCAACCGCGTGATGCCGATCCTGCTGCACGGCGATGCGTCCTTCATCGGCCAGGGGATCGTGCCGGAGACGCTGCTCCTGACGCACCTGCCCGGCTTCTTCACCGGCGGCACCGTGCACATCGTGATCAACAACCAGGTCGGGTTCACGACCCCGCCCGAGGCCTACCGGCCGACGCGCTACTGCACCGACATCGCGCGCATCATCGAGTGCCCGGTCTTCCACGTGAACGGCGACGATCCGGAGATGGCGCTCCACGCGATCGACCTGGCACTCGGCTTCCGCCAGCGCTTCAAGCGCGACGTCGTGATCGATCTCCTCTGCTACCGGAAGCACGGCCACAACGAGGCCGACGAGCCGACCTTCACGCAGCCGGTCATGTACAAGCGGATCGCCGACCACCCGGGCGTCCGCGCGCTGTACGCGGCGAAGCTCCTCCGCGAGGGCGTCGCGACCGAGGCCGAGCTCGACGCGATCAAGAAGGACGTGCTCGAGATCTTCGACCTCGCCCTCCAGTACGCGCGCGACTTCCGGCCGCGCCAGGAGGTCTTCAGCTTCGGCGACGCGTGGAGCGGCCTCGGGCCCGCCGGCACCGAGCGCTCGACCGCGACGAACGTCGAGCGCCCGCTCCTTCTCGCGATCTCCGAGCGCGCCGCCGCCGTCCCGCCGGGCTTCCGCGTGCACCCCAAGGTTCAGAAGCAGTACGAGGCGCGCGTCGAGATGGTGAAGCGCGGCACCGGCATCGACTGGGGGTGCGCGGAGATGCTCGCGCTCGGCGCGCTCCTCCTCGAGGGCACGCCCGTCCGCATGTGCGGCGAGGACACCGGCCGCGGCACGTTCAGCCATCGCCACGCCGTCCTGCACGACCAGGAGAACGGGACGACGCACGTGCCGCTGAACTCGATCGCGGGACCGGGCGAGTCGCAGGCGAGCTTCGAGGTCGTCGACAGCATGCTGTCGGAGGAGGCGGTGCTCGGCTTCGAGTACGGCTTCTCGTCCGCGGCGCCGCACACGCTCACGATCTGGGAGGCGCAGTTCGGCGACTTCGCGAACGGCGCCCAGGCGATCGTCGACACCTTCATCGCGGCCGCCGAGTCGAAGTGGCAGCGGGCGAGCGGCCTCGTCCTCTACCTGCCGCACGGCTACGAGGGCCAGGGCCCCGAGCACTCGAGCGCCCGTCTCGAGCGCTGGCTGCAGCTTTGCGCCGACGACAACCTCCAGGTCGTCTACCCGACGACCGCCGGGCAGCTGTTCCACCTGCTGCGCCGGCAGATGCGGCGGCCCTTCCGGAAGCCGCTCGTCGTGATGACGCCGAAGAGCCTGCTGCGCTTCGCCCCCGCGACCTCCGCGGTCGAGGAGCTCGCCCAGGGAGCGTTCCAGCCGGTCCTTCCGGACCCGGTCGCGCTCGACGTCGCGGGCGTGACCGCCGTCGCGCTCTGCTCCGGAAAGGTCTTCTACGACCTCGCCAAGGCGCGCCAGGATCGCGCGGACCTCCGGGTCGCGCTCGTCCGCGTCGAGGAGCTCTATCCGCTTCCCGAGCGCGAGATCCGCGCCGCGCTCGAAGCGTACCCGCAGGCGCGCGACGTCGTGTGGGTGCAGGAGGAGCCCCGCAACATGGGCGCGTGGACGTACGTGCACGAGCGCCTGCCCGCGCTCCTCGGCCCGGCGCGGGCGCTCCGCTACGCCGGTCGCGACGAGGCCGCGAGCCCCGCGACCGGCTCCTACCGCCTGCACGCGAAGGAGCAGGCCGCGCTCGTGGCCGCGGTCTTCGACGGCGCGCCGCCCGCGCCCGCCGACGTCGCGGACGAGGACGCCGAGAACGGCGCGCGCCGCGGCGGGGCCGCGCGCCCGGCGCAGGAGCCGGCCGTCGCCGCGCTCGCCGGTGCGGGCGCGTCGGCCGGCGGCACGATCGCTTCGTCGCCGCGCCGGCTCTCCGCGAAGGCCGGCGCCTCGCGCTCCGGCGGCGGCCGCTGATCGGCGAAGAGGGGCGGCCATGGCGCACGAGGTGAAGATCCCGTCGCTCGGCGAGTCGGTCACCGAAGCGACCCTCGGCCGCTGGCTCAAGCAGGACGGCGAAGCCGTTCAGGCCGACGAGCCCATCCTCGAGCTCGAGAGCGACAAGGCCAACATGGAGCTCGCCGCGGAAGCGAGCGGCAGGCTCCGCATCCTGACGCCCGCGGGCGCGACCGTCCACTTCGGCGACGTCGTCGCGACGATCGAGGAGGGAGCGGGTGCCGCCGCCGCGGCGAGCGCGAGCAGCGGAAGTCCGGCGGCCCGCGCCCCGGCCGCGGACGCGATCCCGGCGGGCGAGCAGGCGCCGGCGTCCGCCACGCCGCCGCCGCAGGCGTCGTCGTTTCGTCCGCGAGCGGCGTCGGCACCCGCGGCTTCCGCGATCCCGCCCGCAGCGGCCGCCGACTCCACACCTCCCGCTGCGGCGACCGCCTCGGGCCCGACCGGGGCGACCTCCGCGGCCGCGGCGATCGCCGCCGAGCGCCCGCTCAGCCCGGCCGTCCGCCGCATCGTCGAGGAGGAGAGGCTCGACCTCTCCGGCGTCCGCGGCACCGGGCCGGCAGGCCGAATCACGAAGGGCGACGCCCTCGAGCTCGCGCAGCAGCGCGCGCCCGGCACCGGTACGGGAGCGGCGGCGCCGAGCGCGCAGCGCGCGAGCGTCACGCCGCTTCCGACCGCGAGCGGCGGAGCCGGTGCAGCCGCGAGCGCGCGCCGTCCGGCGCCGGCCGGCGAGCCCGCGGCCGCGGAGGAGCGCGTTCCGATGAGCCGCGTGCGGCAGGTCATCGCGCGCCGCCTCGTCGAGTCGCAGCAGACGACCGCGACGCTCACCACCTTCAACGAGGTCGACATGAGCGCAGTGATGGCGCTCCGCGCGCGCTACAAGGAGCCCTTCCAGCACAAGCACGGCGTCGCGCTCGGGTTCATGTCCTTCTTCGTCGCCGCCTGCTGCGAGGCCATGCGCGACGTGCCGGAGGCGAACGCGCGCGTCGACGGCAACGACATCGTCTACTTCCGCGACGTGCACGTCGGGGTCGCGGTCGGCACCGATCGCGGGCTCATCGTGCCGGTCGTCCGGAACGCGGACCGCCTGAGCTTCGCCGAGGTCGAGCGCGAGATCGGCCGCCTCGCCGGGCTCGCGCGCGACAACAAGCTCGTGCCGGACGACCTCTCCGGCGCGACCTTCACGATCTCGAACGGCGGCATCTACGGCTCGCTCCTCTCGACCCCGATCCTGAACCCGCCCCAATCCGCGATCCTCGGGATGCACAAGATCGAGAAGCGCCCGGTCGTCGTCGGCGACGACATCGTCGTGCGGCCGATGATGTACCTCGCGCTCTCCTACGATCACCGCCTGATCGACGGAAAGGGAGCGGTCACGTACCTGGTGCGCGTGAAGGAGCGGCTCGAGGAGCCCGACCGGCTTCTCCTCCGGCTCTGAGCGGCGTGGCGATCCAGCGGGCACCGGGCGCGGAGGAGTCCGCCTACGACCTGATCGTGATCGGGTCGGGGCCGGGCGGCTACGTCGCCGCGATCCGCGCCGCGCAGCTCGGCATGCGGACGGCGTGCATCGAGAAGGACGCGTCGCTCGGCGGGACGTGCCTCAACGTCGGGTGCATCCCGAGCAAGGCGATGCTCACGTCGAGCGAGCACTACGATTTCGCGCAGAAGCACTTCGCCGAGCACGGCGTGAAGGTCGAGGGCCTCTCCGTCGACCTGCCCGCGATGATGAAGCGGAAGGAGCGCGTCGTGACCGCGCTCACGCGCGGGGTCGGGACTCTCTTCAAGAAGAACGGGGTCGTGCCCGTGAACGGGCGCGCGCGCATCGTCGCGCCCGGACGCGTCGCGGTCGAGTCCAACGGCTCTCGGCGCGAGCTCACCGCGCCGCGCATCCTGGTCGCGACCGGCAGCGTTCCGATCGAGCTTCCCGGACTCCGCTTCGACGGGAAGCGCATCGTCGACTCGACCGCCGCCCTCGAGCTTCCCGCGGTGCCGCGCGCGATGGTCGTCGTCGGCGCGGGCGCGATCGGCCTCGAGCTCGGGTCGGTGTGGCGCCGGCTCGGCGCGAAGGTGACCGTCGTCGAGCTGACGCCGGGCTGCGTGCCCGGCATGGATCGCGAGATGGCGAAGCTCCTCGAGCGGTCGCTCCGCGGTCAGGGGCTGACGTTCCGCTTCGAGACGCGCGTCGAGTCGGCCGAGGCCGGAACGGACGGCGTCGCGCTGACGGTCGTCGACAAGGCGGGCGCCAGGAGCTCGCTCGCGGCCGACGTCGTGCTGGTCGCGGTCGGCCGGCGCGCCTACTCGGAGGGCGTGGGCCTCGACGACGCCGGCGTGAAGAAGGACGAGCGCGGCCGCGTCGTCGTCGGCGAGCACTGGGAGACGAGCGTTCCCGGCGTGTTCGCGATCGGCGACGTCATCCCGGGCGCGATGCTCGCGCACAAGGCGGAGGACGAGGGCGTCGCGGCGACCGAGCGCATGGCCGGAAAGGCCGGCCACGTGAACTACGACGCGATCCCGAACGTCGTCTACACCTGGCCCGAGCTCGCGAGCGTCGGCTGGACCGAGGAGCAGTGCGCGCTGCGGGAGCTACCCGTCAAGATCGGCAAGGTCCCGTTCATCGCGAACCCGCGCGCGAAGACGATGGGCGAGACCGACGGCACCGTGAAGATCATCGCCGACGCCCGCACGGACCGGATCGTCGGCGCGCACATCCTCGGACCGCAGGCGTCCGACCTCATCGCGGAGCTCACGCTCGCGATCGAGATGGGCGCCGCGAGCGAGGACGTCGCGCGCACGTGCCACGCGCACCCGACGCTGCCGGAGGCGGTGAAGGAAGCATCGCTCGCGGTCCTCGGGCGCACGATCAACGTCTAGGAGTCTGTCCGAGTAAGGACTCGGAGCGAGAAGCGCGAGGCGCCGCGAGCGCAAGGCGCCGAGCCCGAAGGCGTATCCACTGTGATACGTCGAGGGCGCGGCAACGCGGCGATCGCGGATGCATCGCGCTTCGCAGCCCGATGCCCTTACTCGGACCGACTCCGACGCACACCCGACCGCCGTACCGGGTCGCTGGCGGCCGCGAGCTCGATCTCGAGGACCGGCAGCGTGCGACCGGGCGGCGTCGACGCCACCTCGCCCACGCGGCGCGCTCCCATCCGGCGATAGAACGCCTCGGCGTTCGGATCGGACGCGATCCGGAGCACCGATCCGCCGAGCGAGCTCGCAGTCGCGACGGCGTGCCGGAGAAGCGCGGCCCCGACGCCGGCGCCCATTTGCGGAGGGTCGACCCAGAGGTGATCGAGCTCGAAGACGTCGCCTTCGCGCGTGAGCCCGTAGAACCCGAGGATCGCCTCGCCAGCGGTCGCGCAGTACACGGGGTCGCGCTCGACGGCGTCGGGCGCGACCGTCAGGTCGCGGCGCCAGAGCTCGATGAGCGACTCGTCGTATCCCCAGTGGCGCTTCGCCGCGAAGGCGACGCGCGTGAGCTCGCTCGCATCCTCGGCGCACGCTCGGCGGATCGCCCGGCGCGACTCGGTCATGCCGCGCAGCATGCCCGTTCCGGCGCGCCGTCGCGACTTGCGGAATCCCGACCGCCGCGGCCATGAAGCGACATGGCGAACGACGCGACGGGGACGCTCGGGGCCGCGGTGGTCGGAACCGGGTTCGGTTGCTTGACGCACCTGCGCGCGCTCCGCGCCGCGGGGTTCCGGGTCGAGGCGCTGGTCGGGCGGAACTTCCTCCGGACGACGGAGCGGGCGAAGCGATTCGGCGTGCCGCGCGCGTGCACGACGCTCGAGGACGCTCTCGCGCTGCCCGAGGTCGACGCGGTGACGGTCGCGACGCCGCCGTTCGCTCACGCGCCGGTCGTGCACGCGGCGGTCGCCGCCGGGAAGCACGTGCTCTGCGAGAAGCCGTTCGCGCGCGACGCGACCGAGGCGCGCGCCCTGCTCGACGCGGCGACCGCCGCCGGCGTCGTCCACCTGCTCGGGACCGAGTTCCGCTTCGCGACCGCGCAGGCGCTCTCGGCGCGCGCGATCGCCGAGGGGGCGATCGGCGAGCCGCGCCTCGTCACCCTCATGCTCCACGTGCCGATGCTCGCGCATCGGAGCGCAGAGGTGCCCGACTGGTGGTCCGACCGCGGCCAGGGCGGGGGGTGGCTCGGCGCGCACGGATCGCACCTGATCGACCAGGTCCGCCACACGCTCGGGGAGTTCGAGGGCGTGAGCGCGAGCCTGCAGCACGTTTCGGAGAAGGACTGGTCGGCGGAGGACACGTACACCGTCCACTTCCGGTTGGTGACGGGCGTCGCCGGCGTCCTGCAGAGCTCGGCCAGCCTCTGGGGGCGGTTCATGGCGTGCACCCAGATCGCCGGCAGCCGCGGGACGCTCTGGCTCGAGGGCGACGAGGTCTGGGTCGCGGACGAAGGAGGCGCGCGCCGCCTGCCGGTCCCCGAAGACCTCGCGCTGGGAGCGCCCGAGCCCCCGCCGTCGGACGGCATGACGACGGCGTACGACATGATGCACATGACCGGCATCGACTTCCCGCCGTACGTGCGGCTCTGCGAGCGCTTCCGCGATCTGATCCTCGGGCGCCCGATCCCGAAGGACCCCGCGCCGGCGACGTTCGCCGACGGCGTCGCGGGCATGGAGGTCATCGACGCGATCCGGGATTCTTCGGACGAGCGCCGCTGGGTCGCGGTCGGCGGCCGCTGAGCGGCGCGTCAGGCGGTCTCGTCGGTCGGCGGGACGACGCCCTCCGGGTACTGCGGCAGCACGTCTGCGATCTCGTACCACGGCGCCTTCGATGCGACCCAGAAGTGGGCGAGCGCACGGCGCCCCGGGTCGCCGTCGAGGGTGCCGAGGCGAAACCGGAGCGACCCGGGCTCCGCATCGGTCCGGCTGTAGAGGGGCGAGCCGCAGCGGCGGCAGAACGCCCGGAGCTTCCCGGGCGACGACTCGTACTCCGTGATCGAGTCACGGCCGCCGAGCCACCCGACCGTCTCGACTCGCACGGAGACGTTGGCGCCGAACGCCGAGCCCGACGCCCGCTGGCACATCTTGCAATGGCAGTAGGCCAGCGGCCCGATCTTCCCCCGCAGGTCGTAACGCACGGTGCCGCACAGACACGCTCCGGTCATGACGGATCCCTCCCGCGCCCGTTCGCGCCATCTTGTGCCAATACCGAAGCGCGTGATAGCGCCGGGCCTCTAGCGGCGCTCCCCTCCGCCGGAACGATCGGGGAACGAGCCGCCGCGCACGGAGGTACCCGATGACCCGACGACTCCCGCGCGGTCCGCTCGCCGCTCTCGCCGCCGCCGCCATCGCCGTGTTCGGCGCATCGCGCGCCGGCGCGCAGTCGTTCGTGAACTTCGAGTCGGGCCAGGTGCGGCCCCTCGCCCTCTCGCCCGACGGCACGCGGCTCTTCGCGGCGAACACGCCCGACAACCGGCTCGAGATCTTCACGGTCGGGGCGGGCGGCGCGCTGACGCACGTGGGCTCCGTGCCCGTCGGTTTGGAGCCGGTCGCGGTCGCGGCGCGGAGCGACGGCGAGGTCTGGGTGGTCAACCACCTCTCCGACAGCGTCAGCATCGTGGACGTGAGCTCGTCGCCGCCGCACGTCGTCCGGACGCTCCTCGTCGGCGACGAGCCGCGCGACATCGTCTTCGCGGGAGCGGCGCGCGATCGCGCGTTCATCACCGCCGCCCATCGCGGTCAGAACGGCGGCTTCGACCCGCAGCTCACGACCGAGGGCGTCGGCCGCGCCGACGTCTGGGTGTTCGACGCGAACGCGCTCGGGGCGTCGCTCGGCGGGACGCCGCTCACGCGCATCGTGCTCTTCGGCGACACGCCGCGCGCGCTCGCCGTCACGCCCGACGGCGCGTCCGTCTACGCCGCCGTCTTCGAGTCCGGCAACCAGACCACGACGCTGAACGAGGGCGTCGTGTGCGACGGCGGCGCGAGCGCCGCGCCGTGCAACGTCGGCGGCTTCACGATGCCGGGCGGCCTGCCCGCTCCCAACGTGAACGCGCAGGGCACGCAGCAGCCCGAGGTCGGGCTCATCGTGAAGTTCGATCCGATCTCCGGCCAGTGGCGCGACGAGCTCGGCCGGAACTGGAACAACGGCGTGCGCTTCTCCCTCCCCGACCTCGACGTCTTCCGCATCGACGCGAACGCGAATCCGCCCGCGCAAGCCGCGAGCTTCGCGCACGTCGGCACGATCCTCTTCAACATGGCCGTCAACCCCGTGAGCGGCCGCGTGTACGTGACGAACACCGAGGCGCGGAACGAGGTCCGCTTCGAGGGGCCGGGCACGTTCTTCGGCAGCACGACCGTGCGGGGGCATCTGCACGAGGCGCGCATCACGGTGCTCGACGGCGCGAACGTCGTCCCGCGTCATCTGAACAAGCACATCGACTACGGGACCGTGCCGAGCCCGGCCGGCACGAGCGCGAAGAGCCTCGCGACGCCGGTCGGCGTCGCGGTCTCGAGCGACGGGTCGACGCTCTGGGTCGCCGCCTTCGGGTCGAGCAAGCTCGGCGTGTTCTCGACCGCCGAGATCGAGGCCGACACGTTCGTCCCGAGCGCCTCGAACCACGTCGCGCTGAGCGGCGGCGGCCCGACGGGCATCGTGCTCGACGAGGCGCGCGGGCGCGCCTACGTCCTCACGCGCTTCGACAACTCGATCTCGGTCGTCGACACGTCGGCGCGCCAGGAGGTCGGCCACGTCGCGATCTATTCCCCGGAGCCGGCCGAGGTCGTCCTCGGCAGGCCGTTCCTCTACGACGCGGCGTTCACGTCGAGCAACGGCGAGGCGTCGTGCTCGAGCTGCCACGTCTTCGGCGACTTCGACAGCCTCGCGTGGGACCTCGGCAACCCGGACGACAACGTCCTGAACAACCCGAACCCGATGCGCCTCATCTTCGGGCAGAACCCGGACTTCCACCCGCTGAAGGGGCCGATGACGACGCAGAGCCTGCGCGGCATGGCGAACCACGGCCCGATGCACTGGCGCGGCGACCGCACCGGCGGGAACGACCCGGGCGGCGACTCGCTCGACGAGGACGCCGCCTTCAAGAAGTTCAATCCCGCGTTCGTCGGCCTGGTCGGGCGCAGCTCACAGCTCTCCGCGCAGGACATGCAGGACTTCGCGGATTTCATCCTGACGGTCACGTACCCGCCCAACCCGATCCGCGCGCTCGACAACAGCTTGACGGCGACGCAGCAGGCGGGCCGCAACCTCTTCTTCGGCCGCAACACCGACACGTTCTTCAACTGCGACGGCTGCCACCGCCTCGACCGCGCCGCGGGCTTCTTCGGAAGCGACGGCCTGTCCTCGTTCGAGAACGAGCCGCAGTTCTTCAAGATCGCGCACCTCCGGAACCTGTACCAGAAGGTCGGAATGTTCGGGATGGCGCAGGTGTCGTTCTTCGCCGCCGGCAACAACGGCAATACCGGCGACCAGGTGCGAGGCTTCGGCTTCCTGCACGACGGCAGCGTGGACACCACGGCGCGCTTCCACCGCGCGAGCGTCTTCAGCACGAACGACACCGAGGAGCAGCAGCTCGAGCAGTGGATGCTCGCGTTCGACTCGAACCTCTTCCCGATCGCGGGCCAGCAGATCACGCTCTCGTCGACGAACGCCGGCGTGGCGGGGACCCGCATCGACCTGCTCCTCGCGCGCGACGACGCCGGCGAGTGCGAGGTCGTCGTCAAAGGCAACTGGGGCGGGCAGCAGCGCGGCGCGGTCCGCACCGCCGCCGGCACGTTCCGCACGGATCGCGCCTCCGAGGCCCTCATGACCGACGCCCAGGTCCGCACGCTCGCCGGAGCCGCCGGACAGGAGCTCACCTACACCTGCGTCCCGCCGGGCTCGGGGAATCGCATCGGCGTCGATCGCGACGAGGACGGCTTCCTCGACCGCGACGAGCTCGACGCCGGCAGCGATCCGGCGGACGGCTCCAGCATTCCTGCGGGCGCGACGCCGACGCCGACCCCGATTCCGACGGCGACCCCGACGCCCACGCCGACGCCCACGCCGACGC
>Ga0070741_10000398_pt1 | contig 161945 bp, 149 predicted proteins | sample Coa_R1_4_FD_66440 | JGI IMG/M metagenome (GOLD analysis project Ga0070741, IMG submission 66440) | Surface soil microbial communities from Centralia Pennsylvania, which are recovering from an underground coalmine fire - Coalmine... | ecosystem: Environmental > Terrestrial > Soil >... | reverse complement strand
TCCCTAGCTCCCCGTCAGGCTCTTGCGGCCTTTGAGCACGTACGGGCTCAGATCCAGCGACGGGCGGTTGGTTAGAACCGCCCGTTCGCACATTCTGGCAGATTTTGCAGACACAAGAGCTCGGAGTAAGCCGTAAACCACTGCGCAGGGAAGGCCGGTGTGATTCCGCCTGTACCTGTGGACTTCGCGCCTTTCGCGCAACCTTTTGCGCGAGGGCCCACGGGTGCAGCGCTCACCCGGCCTTCCCTGCGCCCTCCTATTTTCTCGAGAGGGTGACAAACGATGCAAAGCTCGGGCGAATCCCGTCGCGAGGATGCGAAGTCATGCCCATGCCAGGATTGATGGAAGCCCCAGGCGCGCGCGAGCCCGTTCGCCTCGCCTCGCCTGCCGGGCGAGGTGGGAAGGACCCAACCAGGTCAGCCATTCTGACGCTCTTTTGGCGTTGCAGCTCCTGGCCATTCTCGTTTAGAAGATTGTTGCGGGGCGGGCGTTGGCAACCAAGCGTCAACCGTTTTGGCCGACGATTTGGCCGCTCCGAAGGGTCTGGCAATGCTGATTCGCAGCGAAATCGAGGAAATCGACGGGAAGGCGGCGCAAAGCGTCGGTCCCCGCACGATTTCGGCTGCGTCCCTGCCCACCCTCCTTCTTGGGCTCCTTCTTATCTGCCCCTGAGGGCCGACTGGGCGCGTGCGCCTGGGCGCTCAGGGGTTTTCGAGGACAAAAGAACCCTTCAGCGCCCCAGCCAAAGCGCGCGAACCACCCAAAAGGAATTTTGAAATGACCTCCGTACCCAAGTCCGAGAAGGACCGCGTCATCATTTTCGACACCACCCTGCGCGACGGCGAGCAATGCCCCGGCGCCACCATGACCTTCGAGGAGAAGCTCGAGGTCGCCGAGATGCTGGACGACATGGGCGTCGACGTCATCGAGGCGGGCTTTCCCATCACCTCCGAAGGCGACTTCCAGGCGGTCAGCGAGATCGCCCGCCGCTCCAAGAATGCCGTCATCGCCGGCCTGTCCCGCGCCCACCCCGACGACATCGACCGCTGCGCAGCCGCGGTGAAATTCGCCAAGCGCGGCCGGGTGCACACGGTGATTGCGACCTCGCCCCTGCATATGAAGGTCAAGCTGAACAAGACGCCGGAGCAGGTGCTGGAGACCTCGGTTGCCATGGTGGCCCGCGCCCGCAACCACATCGACGACGTCGAATGGTCGGCCGAGGACGGCACCCGGTCCGAGATGGACTTCCTGTGCCGCATTGTGGAAGCCGTGATCAAGGCGGGCGCCACCACGGTGAACATTCCCGACACCGTCGGCTACACCGTGCCGGAGGAATACACTTATTTCATGCGCACCCTGATCGAGCGCGTGCCGAACTCCGACAAGGCGATCTTCTCGGTTCATTGCCACAACGACCTCGGCATGGCCGTCGCCAATTCGCTGGCCGGCGTGGTCGGCGGCGCGCGCCAGGTCGAGTGCACCATCAACGGCATTGGCGAGCGCGCCGGCAATGCCGCGCTGGAAGAGGTCGTGATGGCCATGCGGGTGCGGAACGACAAGTTCCCCTATTGGAACAAGATCGACACCACCAAGCTGACGAGCGCCTCAAAGCTGGTGTCGGCGGCGACCTCGTTCCCGGTGCAGTATAACAAGGCGATCGTCGGCCGGAATGCGTTCGCGCATGAGAGTGGCATCCACCAGGACGGCGTGCTGAAGGACGCCTCGACCTACGAAATCATGAAGCCCGAGATGGTCGGCCTGAAGCAGTCCTCGCTGGTGCTGGGCAAGCATTCGGGGCGCCATGCCTTCATCCACAAGCTGGAGGAGATGGGCTACAAGCTGGGTTCGAACCAGATCGAGGATGCCTTTGTGCGGATGAAGGCGCTGGCCGACCGCAAGAAGGACATTTACGACGAGGACATCGAGGCGCTGCTCGACGAGGAGATCGCGGCTGCGTACGACCGCATCAAGCTGACCTCGCTGACCGTGATTGCCGGGACCCACGGCCCGCAGCGCGCCACCATGAAGCTCGATGTCGACGGCCAGACCAGGATCGAGGAGGCCGAAGGCAACGGCCCGGTCGATGCGGTCTTCAACTGCATCAAGCGTCTGGTGCCGCATGACGCCAAGCTCGAGCTGTACCAGGTGCATGCGGTGACCGAGGGCACCGACGCGCAGGCGGAAGTCTCCGTGCGCCTGTCGCAGGACGGCCGCTCGATGACCGCCCGTGCCGCCGATCCGGACACGCTGGTCGCGTCCGCCAAAGCCTATCTCGGCGCGCTGAACAAGATCGTGATGAAGCGCCAGCGCGACATGCCGGCGGTGGCGGCGAGCTGACGGCTCGGGCCGTCATTCCGGGGCGCGCGAAGCTGTTCCGTCATCCTGAGGCGCCTTCGCAAAGCGAAGGCCTCGAAGGATGAACGGCCCGGCTGCCGCAGCGGGGCCGTCGCCCTTCGAGGCTCGCTCCGCGAGCACCTCAGGGTGACGGTTCTACATTGCCAGCGCCGCAAGAGCTGAGACGGCCAACACGGGAGGTTGCAAGCACGACGGCTAATGCTCGCGCCGCGTTTTGCGTTGCAGCAAGGGTTTCATGGACATCCTGCTAACGAGCAATGGCATTTGCGCTTTCTTCTCTGTAATGCTGCCCCGGACTTGGAAAGTGGCAGGGGCGGGCGCGCATCGGCGCCGCGCTCAAGAAGACTGCGCGGGAGGACAGATGCGTAAACTGGTTTTGGCCGCCATATCGATAGCGGCCCTCATTTCGGTCGGGCCGGCTTCAGCCGCTGACAACCCGATCGTTCTGAAATTCAGCCATGTGGTGGCGTCCGATACGCCCAAGGGCAAGGCGGCGGACAAGTTCAAGGAGCTTGCCGAGAAATACACCGACGGCAAGGTGAAGGTTGAAGTCTATCCGAACTCGACCCTCTACAAGGACAAGGAAGAGCTGGAAGCCCTGCAGCTTGGCGCGGTGCAGATGCTGGCGCCCTCGAACTCGAAGTTCGGCCCGATCGGGATCAAGGAATTCGAAGTCTTCGACCTGCCTTACATCCTTCCCGACCTGAATGCGCTGCGCAAAGTCACGGACGGCCCGCTGGGCTCCAAGCTGCTCCAGCGGCTCGACTCCAAGGGCATGACCGGGCTCGCCTATTGGGATAACGGCTTCAAGCAGATGAGCGCCAACAAGAAGCTGGTGGCGCCTTCCGACTACAAGGGCCTGAAATTCCGCATCCAGTCCTCCAAGGTGCTGGAAGCGCAGTTCCGCGCGCTCGGTGCGATCCCGCAGGTGATGGCGTTCTCCGACGTCTACCAGGCGCTGCAGACCGGCGTGGTCGATGGCCAGGAGAACACCTGGTCGAACATCTACACCCAGAAGATGCATGAGGTGCAGAAATACGCGACCGTCACCAACCACGGCTATATCGGCTATGTCGTGGTCGTGAACAAGAAGTTCTGGGACGGCCTGCCCGCCGACATCCGCGACCAGCTCAGTAAGGCGATGAAGGAAGCGACCGAGTATGGCAACAGCCTCTCGGTCAAGGAGAACGAGGACGCGCTGGAGCAGATCAAAAAGGCCGGCAAGACCGAGATCATCACGCTGACGCCCGAGCAGAACGAGGCGATGCGCCAGGCGATGATGCCGGTCTACAAGGAAGTCGCCTCCCGCGTCGGCCAGCCGCTGATCGACGAATTCCTCAAGGAAACCGGCCGCGGGCCGATCAACTAACCGGCGCGCCGGGCAGCATTTGAGTGATCGGGCGGGCATCGGCCCGCCCGATCATTGTTACAGGGGGACCGGATCTGCATGTTCTTACGCATTCTCGACCGGCTGGAAGAGATCATCATCGCGAGCTTGATGGGCGCGGCGACGCTCGTCACCTTCATCACCGTCGCCCATCGCTTCCTGGTCGATATACCCGTCCTCTACCCTTATTTGTTCTGGATCGATCTCTCCTGGTCGCAGGAACTCTGCATCTACATGTTCATCTGGATGGCGAAGTTCGGCGCGGCCTATGGCGTGCGCACCGGCATCCATGTCGGCGTTGATGTGCTGATCAACCGCCTGCACGACAACTGGCGCAAATGGGTCATCCTGTTCGGCCTGTTCGGCGGCGCGCTGTTCACCGGAATCGTCGGCACCATGGGCGCGAAGTTCGTCATCGAGCTGATGCAAACCGATCAGGTCTCGCCCGACATGGAGATTCCGAGCTGGATCGTCTACGCCTGCATCCCGCTCGGCTCGTATTTGATGTGCTTCCGCTTCCTGCAGGTGATGTGGAGCTATTACCGCACCGGCGAGCTGCCGCATCATGATGCGACCCATGTCGACGACATCGAGGTCAGCCCGAAGGCGCCGATCGCGCTCGGAGAAGCCTGATGAGCGCGGCACTCATCTTCGGACTGCTGTTTGCCCTGATGCTGACGGGCATGCCGATCTCGATTTCGCTCGGCCTGACCGTGCTCACCTTCCTGTTCACCATGACGGAGGTGCCGATCGAGAGCGTCGGCCTGAAATTGTTCTCCGGGCTCGACAATTTCGGCATCATGGCGATCCCCTTCTTCATTCTCGCCGGCACCTTCCTGACCCGCGGCGGCGTGGCCCGGAGGATGATAGCCTTCACAACGTCGCTAGTGGGACATCTGCCGGGCGGGCTTGGCCTTGCCGGCGTCGCGGCCTGTGCGATGTTTGCGGCGATCTCGGGCTCGAGCGTTGCCACCGTGGTTGCGATCGGCTCGATCATGATGCCGGCGATGGTCGACTACGGCTATCCGCGCCGCTTCGGCGTCGGCGTGATCTCGACCTCGGGCGCGCTCGGCATCCTGGTCCCGCCCTCGATCATCCTGGTGCTGTACGGCGTCTCCACCAACACCTCCATCGGCGCGCTGTTCATGGCCGGCATCGTGCCGGGCATCCTGCTTGCGCTGATGCTGGCCGCGGTGACCTGGTTCGTCGCCTACCGCAACGGCTATCCGAAGATGAAGCGGGCGACGCTCGGCCAGCAGGTCAAGGCCTTCGTCGACAGCTTCTGGGGCCTATTGCTGATCGCGATCGTGCTCGGCGGCATCTATGGCGGCATCTTCACGCCGACCGAAGCTGCGGCCGTCGCCGCCGTCTATGCCTTCTTCATCACCGTGTTCGTCTACAAGGAGCTCAAGCTCACCGACGTGCCGAAGGTGCTGCTGCAGGCGGCGAGCATGAGCTCGATGCTGCTCTACATCATCACCAATGCGGTGCTGTTCTCCTTCCTGATGACCCATGAGCAGATTCCGCAGGCGATGGCGGCCTGGATCATCGACAAGAATCTCTCGATCTGGATGTTCCTGCTGGTGGTGAACGTGATCCTGCTCGCGGCGGGCAACGTCATGGACCCATCGTCGATCCTGTTGATCATGGCACCGATTCTCTATCCGCTGGCGACCAAGCTCGGCGTCAATCCCGTGCACCTCGGTGTGCTAATGATTGTCAATACCGAAGTCGGGCTGTGTCATCCGCCGGTCGGGCTCAATCTCTATATCGCCTCGAGTATCGCCAAGATGGGGATCAGCGAGATCACCGTCGCGGTGCTGCCATGGCTGTGCGCGATGCCGGTGTTTCTGGGACTGATCACGTATGTGCCGGAGATTTCGCTATGGCTTCCCAGGCTGCTCGGCATGATCTAGCGCCGTTCAGTGCCGGTTAATCTTGATTAAATCGAAGTAGGGCTGTGCTGTCTGTCCAAAGTGTAAGTTGAAAGCATGCGGCGTTCCGACCATCCTGAAGCCAGGCCTAGCCTTTCGGAGGAGGTTCGTATGAGAAGGTTTGCAATCGCCGGAATGGCCGCGCTCGCGATCGCCGCCTCGACCGCGGTTTACGCTCACCATGGCTGGTTTCGCGAGCACCTGCAGCATATGCGGCTGAGCCCCGAGGATCGCGCCGCGATGCTGGATGCGCGGATTGCGGCGGTTCATGCCGGGCTGAAGCTGACGCCCGACCAGGACAAGCTGTGGCCGCCGGTGGAGAGTGCGGTGCGGGATTTTGCCAAGCTTCGGATGGACCGGGCCAATGCGCGCATGAAGGCCCGCGAGGACGCGCAGAACAGGGACGAGGATACGCCGGATGATCCGGTGGCGCGGCTGCGCCAGCGCGCCGACGACATGGCGGCGACCTCGGCGGCGCTGAAGAAGATCGCGGACGCAGCTGACCCGCTCTACAAGACGCTCGACGACGGCCAGAAGCGGCGCCTCGCGCTGCTCACCCACCGTGGCCGGATGGGCGGCGAGGGCGGCTGGCGGCATCGCTGGATGGAGCATGAAGGCGGCCCGCGGCCAGACCACGACGGCGGCTCGGATCGGCTCTGAGGCGGGCGGATCCCATGGGATCGCCAGATCCGGGAGGCCGCCGGATTCCGGCGGCTTTTCCGTGTCTTAACCTCCTGAACAAGGCTTGGAAAAGTTGCGCCAGCTTGCTGGACATCGCCGGGCCGCTTTGCTAAACGACGGCCGCTTGCAAAGGCTTTCCGGTCCCAAGCGCCGGGCGCATAGCTCAGTTGGTAGAGCAGCTGACTCTTAATCAGCGGGTCCCAGGTTCGAGCCCTGGTGCGCCCACCAAAGGAAAGATCCCTGGTTTCCAATAGCTTCGCCAATTGTCGGTTGAGAACAAACCGCGTCCCCTGCGACGTTTTTGTGGTCGGAGTTCGCGTCGGGCGGATAGCTGTGCGACTTTTCCGTTCTTTCTGTATCTTCACCCCATTCGATACAGTGCGCAGAACCGATGGTACAGGTCGACTACGTGCTCGTCGTAGGATAGGAAATTAGAGCGAGCAAAACGGACCATCTCAGAGTCGGTAGGCGCCGCGTTCGGCTACCGCATCTTCGGCTTTCGGTCGTCCAGAGGAGCGACCTCGACAGTCAAGCCCTCTTGCGCGTGATCTTGCTCAACGATCATCTGGACATGTTGCCCGACCGGAGTAAGGCCAATCAAGTTGCGCAATTGGGTTGCGCTCCCGGATCGGGAGATCATTTGCCTTCAGGATGACATCGCCCTTGCGCAGACCGGCGCTTTCGGCCGGAGAACCTGGGCTAATTTCCCTGATCCTCGCGCCTTTGAGGCGCCGGCCGCCGCCGAATTAATATCTTCGAGCACAATCCCGATCCGTCCGCGCTCGACATGGTCGGTCGCAATCAACTGGCTCATCACCTTCTTCGCCACTTCGCCATGTTGATCGGCACCGCGAAGCCGATGCCGACATTTGCCGCCGCCCGGCGATATGATTGCGGTGTTAATGCCGACGAGTTCGCCCTTGAGATTGACCAAACCGCCGCGGAATTGCCGGGGTTGATCGCCGCATCAGTCTGGATGAAATCCTCATAACCCTGCTTGACGAGGCCTGTGCGCCCCAAAGCGCTGACAAGGCCGGAGGTGACCGTCTGCCCAAGGCCGAATGGATTGCCGACTGCAATGACGAAGTCGCCAACCTCAAGCGCATCGCTGTTTCCGAGCGCGATCGCCTTAAGACCGTTTGGATCCCTGATCTGCAGGAGTGCCACATCGGTGGCAGCGTTCGCGGCCCACCAGCTTCGCTGCGAATTTTCCTCTGTCCTTGGTTCTGATCTGCATTTGCGAGGCTTGCGCGACGACGCGGTTTGCCGTGAGAACGTAACCCTTCTGGGCATCCACGATCACGCCGGAGCCCGCCGCGTTGATCTCCTTCTCGAGTTGCTTCGGAACGTCGAAGAATTCGCGGAAGAAGGGACCATGATAGAGTGGGTTGGACGATGAAGACGAGCCGGTTCACCGTGAGCTCGGGCATATCGTCACTGTTGTCGACCATTGGACGGACTCAAGTTCGATCGTCGCCATTGATCGCACGTATGTAGGGGGTCCACTTCCATGCCTGGCTTCGATGGAAGCAGAGTCTTAGAGGCGGCGCTCAGCCGTCGAGCATCGCGGGCTGGTCATGCCGATTTTAATTTGAGAAGGCGATCTGCATTGCGATAGCAGATCTTTTCTCGAATTTCGTCGTTCAAGGGGGCGTGCTCGATGAAATCGGCCGCGACAGTTGCCGACTCGTAAGGGTAGTCGACCGAAAACATCACAGAGTCAGCACCGACCTCCTCTATGGCTCCCAGAAGGGCTGCCGGGGAGCAGACGCCAGTCGTTGTGATCAGAATATTGCTGCCAATGTATTCGGACGGTCGCCGCTTGAGATTGATGCCATGCGAATAGACGGCGAATCGACTGTCGAACCGCCATCTCAGGAATGGCAAACCTTCCCCCATATGGCCGAGCACAATCTTCACGCTTGGATAACGATCGAACACACCGCCGAACAGAAGCCGGAGAGCGTGGGTGCCAGTCTCTACGCCCCAGCCCCAAGCCGCAGCCGTCAACTCCGGATGGCCTTGAAAAGTCTTGGGAAGTTCAGGAAAATCGGTTGGATGCAAATATAGTGGCACATCTAGCGCTTCCAGACGCTCCCACAGGACATCGTAGGAAGCGTCGTCATAGTAGCGGCCATTGGTGTGTCCGTGAACAAGGGCTCCCTTGAAGCCGAGTTCGAGGATCGCTCTTCCTAATTCAGTCGCAGCCTCTCTCGGCGAATGCATGGCCAAGGTTGCGAAGCCGGCGTAGCGCGTTGGCCGACGTTGTATTTGCTTCGCCAGAAAATCGTTGTTCTCCCGTGCCCGCTTTATTGCAATAGTTGCATCAGGCTCAGCTTGTACGGCGGGCCCGGTCTGAGACAGGACCATGATCTCGATACCGGCTTCGTCCATTGCGGCTAGGTGCCGCGTCCTGCGGAGCGGAACGAGCGTGCTCGTTCAGTACCGTCCGGATGACCGTATCGAGGCGACATTCGGGCGCTTTCCCGGACTGGACGTCGCCGACGAGCGCGCGCTTGGCTTCGTCGACGACGGTTCGGTCGCGATGTTGATCAGGAGTGCGCTCGCACAAACAAACTAGACCCCTGGGTAAGAGTGGGAGACATACATGAAAGAGTCGCCGCAGCGCAAAGGGACCTTGAACAGGCTTTTGCCGGCGGCCGAAATTTCCATTTCGGCCCGTGGCTCAAATGGTGGGTTTTGGCCTGGGAATGCCGAAAATGCTTTGTGTTTCAATAGGGATTGACTGACACTCTCTCCGCCATTTGCACGATTTTGTACGCCAAACTACGATTTCCTGCGACATCGCGCGCGATAGCATTCACTGCCTGACGATCGCGTTGCGCGCAGAAATGCAAGAGTTCATCGCGCACGGCTGAGGCCCTGCCTGTATTGCAGCCACTCGGTTAGTGCGGCCGGATCATTTCGGTGTCGTGTACCTCGGTAAAAACGCGCGCCGGCTGGTGCCATCGCGCCCTGCTCGGCAAAAGTTGAATCAGGCGGCGTAGCGCTTGCACTTCGGTAAGGACCGCCCGCCTGGACGAAGCCTTCCTCGGTGTGGAGCTACTACGACCCCCTGCGTTGTCCTCGAAATCACTGGCCGCGTTTCCGGATTTTTCGGTCGGGCGGGTCACTGAGTTGCGTGGGCGGGCTTACTGCGAAACAGCTTAAATCGCTCCAGCGACCAACCTGTTTCTTTGCAAGCTCTTTTTCGCGGATCGCCGGCTGGGGCTTCTACCAGCGCTAGGAATAACGTAGGAGATTGCGAGGAAAGAGGGTTCGAGATGGCTAAGCAAAGCAAGAAGGAGCCAGGCGCGCTCAAGGGGGTATCGGCCGCCGAACGCGCTTTGGCGGTATTGACGGCGTTCCGTCGGGGCGACGGCGCCTTGAGCCTGGCCGAACTGGCCGAGCGGACAGGTTTGGTCAAGAGCACGATCTTGCGGCTCGCTCTGTCACTGCAGCAGTATCGGCTGATTGCGCGGCTGCCGGACGGCTCCTATCGCCTCGATGCGGAGACGTTGCGGCTTGGGACAGCCTATCAGCAGGCGTTTCGCCTTTCCGACCACGTCATGCCCGTGCTCGAGCAACTTGCGGCGAAGACGGGTGAGACCACCTCCTTCTATGTTCGAAATGGCGAAGAGCGGCTTTGCCTGTTCCGCGTGGAGAGCACCAACCGCATCAGGATGACCGTGCAACCGGGCGATACCAGGCCCATGGACAAGTCCGCAATCGCCCGGACGCTGCTGCGCTACGAGGCAGGCCCACCCGGTCCTGACGATGAACTCCCGCTCTTCACGTCCGGCGTCACCGATCCGCACGCCGCTGCGCTCGCCATGCCGGTCTTCGGCATTGCGGACACTCTGGTCGGTGCGTTGGCCATTTCTGGCCCGATCAGCCGGCTCACCGAGGCGCGGGCCGAGCAGGTCAAGGGACCGCTGGTCGAGGCTGCGCACAAACTGACCTTGGCATGCGGGGGCACACCGCCCGCTGCGGGGAAAAGCCCGCGCAAACGCAGCGCCGCCCGCCCGGTAAACGTCCCGACGTAAAACGAAACGTCGTTTCATTTCATCTTGCCGGCCCACCGCGACGGGCTTATAAGCCTGCTCATAACAAGCCATCGGGAGGACGAACGTCGTGGCATTAGCGTCGCTCACGCGAAGGACAGTGCTAGCCGGTCTCGCTGCATCCGCGCTTGCGCCCATCTCGGCAGCGCGGGCAGAGGAAGTGCGTTGGTCGAGTGGCTCCGAGAAGCCGCGCTTTGTTGCGCCGCCGGGTGCCACGGATTGCCATTTCCACACCTATGACAAGACCTATCCGGTGATGAAGGGCGCAACCTTGCTGCCCGAAGACGCCTTGCCTGACGACTATCGGGCATTGCAGTGCCGGATCGGCACCACGCGCGGCGTCATCATCCAGCCCTCCACCTACGGAACGGACAATCGGTTGCAGATCGCATCGCGCAATGCGCTCGGCGCTGAGAATTTTCGCGTGATCGCCGTCGTCGCCGAGGATGTCTCGGATCGGGAATTGCGGCAACTCGACCAGCAGGGTGTCCGCGGCGTCCGTTTCAATCTCGGCTTTCCCGGCGTGCTATCGATCGGTTCGCTCAAGCTGCTTGCCCCGCGGCTGGCCGATCTCGGCTGGCACTGCCAGATCAACATGCGTCCGAAGCAGATCGAGGACAACGCGGACCTGCTTGCGGCGCTGCCCGGGCGACTCGTGTTCGACCATCTCGCGCAGGTACCACAGCCGGACGGTCTGGCAAGTGCGCCCTACAAGGTCATTCGCGGGCTGCTCGATCGCGGCAAGACCTGGGTCAAGCTGTCCGGCCCCTACGTGTCGAGCAAGCTGGGCGCCCCCGACTATGCCGATGCCGGCGCCGTTGCGGTTGCATACGTCAAGGCGGCGCCCGAGCGACTGGTCTGGGGCAGCGACTGGCCGCATCCCTCCGAGAGAGAGAATAAGCCAGACGATGCGCGGCTGTTCGATCTCTTCAGCCAATGGGCGGGAGAGGCCGCATTCACGCGCATTCTCGTCGACAACCCGGCTGAGCTTTACGGCTTTCCGCGAGGTGTCCAATGACATTCTTCAATCCGCCACGCCGCATCGAGACGACCGTCTTCACGCGGCTTCCGGACCAATTCCGGAAATCGCGTCGCACGGCCTGGGCAGACGCCAACCAGGGTGGCCGCCAGATCGACTCCTTCCTTGAAGGTCCGTCCTTCGATCGTCAGGGACGGCTCTACGTCACGGACATTCCGTATGGGCGCATCTTCCGCGTCAGCGGGGAAGGCGCGTGGGAGCTCGTCACCGAATATGACGGCTGGCCGAACGGGCTGAAGATCCACCGCGACGGCCGCATCTTCATCACCGACTACAAGCGTGGGATCATGCTGCTCGATCCAGCGAGTGGCGCAGTGACGCCGTTCCTGGAGACGGCGGCGAGCGAGAGCTTCAAGGGCGTGAACGATCTCGTCTTCGCGCCGTCGGGCAATCTCTATTTCACCGACCAGGGCCAGACCGGGATGCACGATCCAACGGGGCGGGTCTGGAAGCTGATGCCCGATGGCCGGCTGACGTGCCTGATCAACACGATCCCGAGTCCGAACGGCATCGTAGTCGATCAGGAGGAGAGCTTTCTGCTCGTCGCGGTGACGCGCGCCAACCAGATCTGGCGTGTGCCGCTGCCTGCCAGCGGCCTGACGACCAAGGTCGGCATCTTCTCGCATCTGCATGGCGGTCCCGGTGGACCCGACGGGCTGGCGCTGGACAGCGGCGGCAATCTGCTAGTCTGCCACACCGGCTTCGGCTCGGTGTGGCGGTTGTCACCTCTAGCAGAGCCGCTCGATCGCATCGTGTCCTGCGCCGGCGTCGGCAACACCAATCTCGCCTTCGGTGGGCCGGAGCGAAAAAGCCTCTTCATCACCGAAAGCCGCACGGGAACGTTGATCCGCGCCGAGCTCGAGACGCCGGGCCTGCCGATGTTCTCGCACGCCGACTAAGTCAGCCCGCGCGCAAGCACGCCAACAGCGCCTGTGCCGGGTGGGGCAGGGCCTGCCCGTCCACGATCTTGACCTGCGATCGGCAGGAATAGCCGGTAGCGAGAAGGCGGCCGCTCTGCGCCCATCGGGCCACCTGTTTGCTCCAGCTCATCGCATAGATTTGCTCCGACGTGGCACGGTGCTCAGCCTCGTGGCCATAGGTCCCCGCCATCCCGCAACAGCCTGACGGCAGCACGCGCAGTGCCGCGCCCACTGCTGCGAATGCCGCTTGCCAATCCTTCTGGCTGGGCGCAGCCAGCGACCGCTCCGAGCAGTGCGGCAGCAGCAGATATTCCTCGCCGGCATTCAGTGATCTCGGAATCGCGTCGCGGTGACGGGTGAGCCATTCCTGAAGCAGCAGCACCGGCGGCGGACGGTCCGCCTCCGCCAGCATGGTGTAGTCCGAGCGATAGGTCAGCGTCATCGAGGCGTCGACGCCGACCAGCTCGACGCCCGTGGTGGCCAGATCGCGCAGCATGGCGGCGTTACGCAATGCGGCGCGCTCGAAGGCACCTAGGAAGCCGTGCACGTGCAGCGGCTTTCCGTTCGGCAGGAATGGCGCGACGAACGGCTTGAAGCCAACCGCCTGCATCAGATCGAGCACCGCCACCACGATAGGCGTTTCGTACCAGCTCGTGAAAGCGTCCTGCACCAGCACCACGCTGCGTGTGCGCTCTTCGGCCGACAGCGCGGCCAGCGCCGCCGGCGTTGCAATTGCAATCTCGCGCGCCGCTAATTCTCGTTGCAGTGAAACGTCGGAGAATCTTGGCGTATGCACCAGGCCGATCACCCGCATCGCTGCGCGACCCGCCAGGTTATCGACAAGCAAATTATACAGCCCACCGACTTTGCCGAGTGCTGGCAGCATCGCTTCCAGCGAAGCGACCATGTGATGGCGCAGCGGCCGCAGGTAGCGGCCGTAATAGAGTTCGAGGAATTTCGCCCGGAACGTGGGGACATCGACCTTGATCGGGCACTGCCCGCTGCAGGATTTGCAGGCGAGGCAGCCGTCCATCGCCTCCTTCACCGCATGCGAGAAATCCGGCGCGCGACTCCAGCTGTTGCGCAGTCTTGCGGGCAATTCCTGCCAGAGCGGGCGTTTGCGCAGCTTGTCGGCTTCGGCGAGGGGATCGACGCCGAGCGCGGACAGCTGGCGCAACCATTCGCGGGTCAGCGAAGCCCGGCCTTTCGGCGAATGCCGGCGATCGCGCGTCGCCTTATAGGACGGACACATCGCCTCATCCGCGTCCCAGGTGAAGCACGCGCCATTGCCGTTGCAGTGGAGGGCTTCGTCATAGGCGGCACGGATGGAGCGGGCGATGGTCCGGTCGAGTTGGCCGCGCGTGGTCAGCCCGTCGATCTCAAGCAGTTTTCCATCCGCGGGCGCGGCGATCTTGCCCGGATTGAGCTGATTGCGGGGGTCGAACGCGGCCTTGATGGATTGCAGGGTCGGGTAGAGCGGGCCGAAGAAGCGCGGTGAGAATTCGGAGCGGACGCCCTTGCCGTGCTCACCCCATAGCAGGCCGCCATACTTCTTGGTGATCCGGACCACGTCTTCCGTGATCTCCCGGATCAGCAGCTCCTGTGTCGGATCCTTCATGTCGATCGCGGGGCGCACGTGGAGCACGCCAGCATCGACGTGACCGAACATGCCGTAAGTGAGGTTGCGAGCGTCGAGGGCGGCGCGGAATTCGGCGATGTAGTCGGCGAGGTGTTCCGGCGGCACGGCAGTGTCTTCGACAAAGGGAATCGGACGCTTGTCGCCTTGCATGTTGCCGAGCAGGCCGACCGATTTCTTCCGCATGTCCCAGATGGCGCCGACGTCGGCTTCGCCGCGCGTCACGGTGAAGCCGCGGCGGCCGCGCGATGTCCCGACGGACGCGAGCGCGTCAGTCACCTTGCGCACGGACGTTTCGACATCAGCCTCGACGTCGCCGACGAATTCGACGAGGTTCACGCCCGTGGCGCGCTGTCCGTCGTCCTCCGGAAAGTATTGTTGAACGGACTCCCAGATCACATCGCTCTGCGCGAGGCCGAGTACCCTGGAATCCACGGTCTCGATCGAGGCGGCGCCAAACCGGATCAATTCCTGCGCATCGCGCAGGGCGGCATCGAAGCTGCCATAGCGCACATTGACCAGCGCGCTGTGCTTCGGGATCGGCACCAAATTGAGCTTGGCTTCGGCGATCAGCGCCAGCGTGCCTTCGCTGCCGCAGAGGATCGAGTTGAGGTTGAAGCGTCCTCGATCGTCGCGGATATGTGCGAGGTCGTAGCCGGTCAGGCAGCGGTTCAGTTTCGGGAAGTGGGCGGCGATCAGGTCCGCCTTCTCGCGCTGGATCGCGTCGACCAGCCGATGAACCGCGCCAACACGGTCGCTGCGCTGCTTGACCTGCTGCAGTTCCTCGTCCTCGATCACACGCGAGGTCCAGATCGTGCCGTCCAACAGCACGGTGGTCAGCTCCAGCACGTGGTCACGCGTCTTGCCATAGAGGCAGGAGCCCTGGCCGCTGGCGTCGGTGCTGATCATGCCGGCGATCGTGGCGCGATTGGAGGTGGAGAGTTCCGGCGGAAAGAACAGGCCGTGTTCGGCGAGTGCGGCGTTGAGCTGATCCTTCACCACGCCGGCCTGCACCCGTACCCAGCGCTCCCCCGGATTGATTTCGAGGATGCGGTTCATGTGACGGGAGACATCCACGACGAGGCCTTCGGTCAGCGATTGGCCGTTGGTACCGGTTCCGCCGCCGCGCGGAGCGAACACGATGTCCTTGAAACGATCTTCGGCCGTAACGCGTGCAAGGCGCACCAAGTCGTCGACGGTCCGCGGAAATACGATGACTTGCGGGAGGAGTTGGTAAATTGAGTTGTCAGTCGCTGAGACGATCCGGTCGGAATAGGCCGGTGCCAGATCGCCCTCGAACCCGCGCAGCCGGAGTTCCGCGATGAGGTCGGCATGCAATGCGGCAGGGGCCGGCATATCGGCAATGCGTGGCAGCATGGTCTCTCCCTGGGCCCGCTGATCGCCCTAACCGGCGGCCGGCGCTGCACTTTTCAAGTGAAACGCCTCTGTTTGGCGGGATGCAAGCGCCTTGATGCGCTCGATCAAAAATGAAACACCGTTTCAAAATAAATTGCAACGGCGTTCTGTTTTTGCTATCGCGCGCCATGGCCGGGGTACATCGGCCGATCCGGAGGAACCCATGGCAACGTCCCGCGCCGCCTCGGCCGACACAGGCTTCGCACCCGAAGAGGAGCGCATCCTCTCGAAGGTGATGTGGCGCATCGTCCCCTTCCTGCTGCTCTGCTACATCATTGCGTATCTCGACCGAGTGAATGTTGGCGTCGCAAGCCTCACGATGAACCAGGATCTCGGCATCTCGCCGTCCGAATTCGGCTGGAGCGCCGGCCTGTTCTTCCTCGGTTACTTCCTGGCCGAAGTTCCCAGTAATCTTGCCCTGCAGGCGGTCGGTGCGCGCAAATGGATAGCCCGCATTCTGATCACCTGGGGTTTGCTGTCGGCCGCCACCGCTTTCGCCGTTGGTCCAGTGAGCTTCGGCGCGATGCGCTTCCTGCTCGGCCTCGGCGAGGCGGGGTTCACGCCCGGCGTATTTCTCTACTTCACCTACTGGTTTCCGGCCCGCATCCGCGGCCGCGCGACCGCAGCGTTCCTGCTCGGCATTCCAATTGCAAACATCCTCGGCGCGCCGCTTTCGAGCTCGCTGCTCACCCTGAATGGCGCGGCTGGCCTTCACGGCTGGCAGTGGCTGCTGATCCTCGAAGGCCTGCCCGCCAGCATCCTCGGCTTCGTCTGCCTGTTCACGTTGACCGATAAGCCCGAGCAGGCCAAGTGGCTGAGCACTGAAGAACGAGCCTGGCTTGCCGAGACGCTTGCAAGCGAGCGCCAGGCGATCGCCGCGATGCATTCCTCATCACTGAAGGATGCGTTCACCAATTGGCGCGTTCTCGTGTGTGCGGCCGTCAACTTCTGCGCCATCATCGGCTCGGTCGGGCTCGGATTGTGGATGCCGCAAATCCTCAAAGGGTTCGGCTTCTCCATCGTGACCGTCGGATTTCTCGCCGCGATCCCCTACATCTGCGGCGCTGTAACCATGATGCGGTGGGCGCGACTGTCCGACCGCGGCGGTGAGCGAAGCTGGTTCGTCGCCTCCGCGCTGCTGGTGGGTGCCGCCTCGCTGATCGTGTGCGGCTATGCGACTTCGTCGGCGCTGATCTCGATCATCGCGCTGTGCGGCGCCGTCGTCGGGATCATGTGCTACCAATCGACGATCTGGCCGATCCCGTCGAGCTTCCTCACCGGCAGCGCTGCCGCCGGCGGGCTGGCACTGATCGTTTCGATCGGCAACCTCGGCGGCTTCGTCGGCCCTTATCTGATCGGCGAAATCCGGCAGGCGACCGGGAGCTTCTCCTGGGCGCTGATCTCGGTTGCCGCATTCCTCATCCTTGCTGCCATCCTCATCCGGATCGTCGGCCTCAGCCTGCAGGGGCGCGCATCCGCCCTGCCAAAAACCGCGCGCGCGTGACCCGCAACTCATCGAAGGAGAACACAATGAGCCAGAAGCAACAATTCCGTCTCGGCCTGGTCGGCTATGGCGAGATCGGCAGTACCCTTGGCAAGGGCCTGCGCGAAGCCGGCCTGCAGCAGATATTCTGCTATGACAAATACGCGTTCGACGGCCCTTATGCCGATTTGATCCAGAGCCGGGCCAAGGCGGCCGGGGTGATGCTGGTCAAGTCCAATAAGGAATTGGCTGACGCCGCGGAATTGATCTTCAGCGTGACGCCGGGCTCCGCATCATTGCAAAGCGCGGACGCGTTCGCGTCTGTGCTCGACGGCCGCCACACCTTCCTCGACTTCGCCTCTGCCACCCCCAAGGTGAAATACGGCGTCGCGGAGCGCCTGGCCAGGACGGGCGCCACGCTCGGCGACGGCTCGATCATGGGTACGCCGAAGAACGGCTATTCGATGCACATGATGTCGAGCGGCCCGGCCGGACAGCGCGTCGTTGATCTGCTGGTGCCCTGGGGCATGAGCATCGAATATGTCGGCGAGAAGCTCGGCACGGCTTCGGGAATCAAAATCCTCCGCTCTGTCCTGATCAAGGGCATCGAAGCGCTGATCGATGAGACGCTGCTGGCGGCGCGGGCCTATGGCCTTGACGAAACCGTGCTGGCTTCCGCTTCCAAGACTTTGACCCGGCCGTTCATGGACACGGTCGAGAGTCTGACGCCCTCCGGCGTTATTCACGCCAAGCGTCGCACCGAAGAGGTCGAGATGGCCGCCGAAGCCGTGGCAGATGCCGGGATCGAGCCGCTGATGGCAAACGCAACGGCGGCGCGGCTGCGCTGGAAGAACAGCCTCGGCCTGAAGGAGCACTTCAACGCCGTCGTGCCGGAAAACTACAAGATCGCGATCGACGCGATCGTGGCGAAGATGCCCAAGGCGAAAGCTGCCGAATAAACAGACACGGTCAGGGAGACAGATGTGACGACCATTCGGACAGACCTCGATCAGATCGAAAAAGTGACGATGCGCCGGGTGCTGCTGCGCCTCGTTCCGTTCCTGATGATCTGCTACTTCTTCGCGCTGCTTGATCGCGTGAACGTCGGCTTCGCTGCCTTGCAAATGAACAAGGATCTGGGCTTGACGCCAGCGATGTTCGGCTTTGCCGCCAGTCTCTTCTTCGTCTCCTACTTTCTGGTCGAAGTGCCGAGCAATCTGGCGCTACAGAAATACGGCGCGAGGCGCTGGATCGCCCGCATCATGATCACCTGGGGCCTGGTGACCATGTGCATGGCGTTCGTGGTCGGGCCGAATTCGCTCTATGCGATGCGATTCCTCCTCGGCGCTGCCGAAGCGGGCTTCTTTCCAGGCGCCATCCTGTACCTGACCTACTGGCTGCCGTCGCAATATCGGGCGCGCATCCTGGCGACGTTCACGGTGTCGATCCCGCTCGCCACGTTTCTTGGCTCGCCGCTCTCGGTCGGCCTGCTCGAACTCGACGGCGCGCTCGGCTTGCGCGGCTGGCAGTGGCTCTTCATTCTGGAGGGGGTGCCCACCATCCTGCTGGGCCTCGCGTGCCTGTTCGTTCTGACCGACAAGCCGGCGCAGGCATCCTGGCTGACCAACGAGCAGCGCGAATGGTTGACCGGGCGAATGGAGGCAGATGCGGCCGCGCGCAAGCCTGTCGGGCATCTCTCGCTCTGGCAACTCGCCACCAACAAGTACTTTCTGGTGATGGCGCTGGTTTGCTCGGGTGCGTCCGCAACCGGCAGTGTCCTGTCGGTCTGGCAACCGCAGCTTCTGAAGTCATTCGGCCTCTCGAACCTACAGACCGGGTTCGTTAACGCGATTCCCTACGGCATCGCGACCGTGGTCATGGTTTTGTGGGGCCGCCACTCCGACCAGACGGGTGAGCGCCGCTGGCACACGGCACTGACGCTCTTGCTTGCGGCTGGCGGCTTCACGGCCTTGGGCCTGACGGGCACCGCGGTCGTCCCGACGGTCATCATGGTCACCTGCTGTCTAGTGGGCGCTTATGCCTTTAAGGGGCCGTTCTGGGCACTCTCGGCAAGCTGGCTCTCGGCGAGCACGCTCGCGGCGGGTCTCGCCGGCATCAACGCGATCTCTAATCTGATCGGCGGCGGCCTCATGGTGAACGTGGTGGGCTTGGTCAAACAGTCGACCGGCAGCTTCGTGATCGGGATGTTGCCGTTGGCGCTGCTCTGTGCGGTGGCGGCAGTCTGCGTCCTCGTGCTGGGTCGTAGTGCCGCGCGTGCGGCGGAAATGGTTGCGGTGAAGCCATGAGTGTACGCACAACTGCCAGCCGCCGTGGCGTGCTCGCCGGCATGCTCGCCTGCAGCACCGGCGCTTGGGCGGCGGGGATCGAGCAAGCCGTACCAAACAGTACCGGCTCTGCCGCGCCGAAACTCGATGTACCGACGAACGCATGCGACTGCCATCATCACATCTATGACGGCCGGTTCCCCGTGTCACCACACTGGCGGCAGGGCTTTCCGGTCGGCGCAACCGTCGCGGACTATCGCTTGCTGCAGCGGCGGCTCGGCACGACCCGGAGCGTGGTGGTGCAGCCGTCGACCTACGGCATCGACAATCGGTGTCTCGTCGATGCGCTGAGCCAGCTCGGGACTGCCGCACGCGGCGTTGCCGTCGTTGACACCGAGGTGAAGGATGCGGAACTGCGTGCACTCAACGATGCCGGCGTGCGGGCCATCCGCGTCAATTTCGTATCTGCCCAGACGTGGGGCACGACGACGCCGGAGATGTTGACCACGCTCGCAGGCCGCGTGCACCCCTTCGGCTGGCACGTCCAGATCCTGATGACGGGTGATCAGGTCGCGGCCCATGAAGCCGTGCTTCGGGCCCTGCCGACCAAAGTGGTCATTGATCACCTTGGCCGCATTCCACAGCCGGACGGCGTTCGGCACCCAGCCTTCGCGGCGGTGAGCCGCATGCTGAGCAGAGGCCGGACCTGGGTGAAGGTGACCGAGCCCTACGAGGACAGCAAGCTTGGCCCGCCTTACGCAGACTCCAGCGAAGTTGCGCGTGCCTATGTGAATGACGCGCCGGAGCGCATCCTGTGGGGCACCGATTGGCCGCACCCGACCCAGCGCGGCACCAAGCCGGATGACGCGCTACTCGTCGATCTGTTGGCCGATTGGGCGCCGGATGAGGCGACTCGCCGGCGAATCCTGATTGAAAATCCAGCCGAACTGTTCGGCTTCTCGTAAAACGGAAACGTCTTTCTCACTGCAATGTGAAGTTAGTTAGGAGATATAGATGTCTGTGGGATTCAGAATCCTGAAACGGCAACGCAAGGTCGACACCGGCGCGGTCGAACGTTTCGCGCGGCTGCCGGTAGCAAATGTCAGCGACAGCATGTTGCGCATGACGGGCGGCGGGGCGCGCCTTCGTCCAATGCACCGGGCTGGCGGCCTTGCGGGCCCAGCCTTGACCGTGAAGGCACCGCCCGGCGACAATTTGATGGTTCACAAGGCCATCGCGCTTGCCGAGGCCGGAGACATCATCGTGGTCGATGCCGGAGGCGATCTGACGAACGCTATCACTGGCGAGTTGATGCTAATGCAGATGATCAAGCGCGGGGTCGCAGGCCTGATCATCAATGGCGCGATCCGTGATGCCGGCTACATCCGAAGCCAAGACTTTCCGGTATTTGCCGCTGGCATCACGCATCGTGGCCCCTACAAGAATGGCCCCGGCGAAATCAATGTCCCGATCGCGATCGACGGCATGGTCATTGAGCCCGGCGACCTCGTCATCGGCGACGATGACGGATTGCTCTGCGTTCCCTTCGATCAAACCGACGTGGTGTTCGAGGCTGCGACGGCGAAGTTCGAAGCCGAGCAGAAGCAGATCGCCAACATCCACGCCGGCACGCACGACGCGTCATGGGTCGACAAGCAGCTCCGCGGCTTGAAGTGCGAAGGACTTGATTGAAGCTGCTCATCGCGGCTCGAGTGCGTACTAGAACCGATCTGCCGGGATAACCGCTACCGCACGCTTTGACGGCTTGCTCGTCGCTTTTTGCGAATTCTTTCCGGCTCGGTGCGTGACGCTTCGCTATTTTTAGACGTGAGCGTTGCGCGAACGTGCTCGGCAAGCTTCAACGCGCTATCGGCGTTCGAAGCCAGGCGCGACAGCAACTGTGACAGCATTTTGAACTCCTCGCGCGTCAGCATCCCGAACAACGCGTCGTTGACCGGTCGCTGCAAGGCGGCAAGGCGGATCAATAGGCTCATTCCGCCCTGGGTGAGGGTGAGTTGCACTCGCCGTCCGTCTCCGGGGTGGGGGCTCTTCTCGAGCAGGCCGTCGGAAACCAGCTTGTTGATCTCGTTGGTGACGAAGGCGCCGCTTAAGTACAGCCGTTCGGCCACCTGATTCACGCCCATCGGCCCTTCCGCCGTCGAACTCTTGATCGCGATCAGGATCAGATACTGGGTAGGCGACAGGCCGACAAAGCCTGCAAATATTCCCCGGCAGGCCTCCAGACTACGTCCGAAAGCGAAATAATCGTAGAGGAGGCCGCGAAGCGTGCGGTCTCCTTCCTTGTCGAGCAACTCGGGTTTCGACGCCGTCAACAGCGCATCGGTCACGGTTATTCTCTCCGCGAAATCATAGCCTTGCGAGCTTACTTAAAAAGCACGCATGCGCTCGTCCAGCAAGGGGCTTGACATTCTCAGATAGCTTTGCCAAAAAGCTATTTGAGAATTATAATTCTAAGCCAGTGCGGCGAGGCGGGTGTCCCATGGAGGACCGTGCATTCAGGCAGGTGTTGGGGGAATTCGCGACCGGCGTTGCCGTGGTGACCGCGCGCGGCAAGGGCGACGAGCTCATCGGCATGACCATGAGCTCATTCAATTCCGTATCGTTGGATCCCCCGCTGGTCCTGTTCAGCGTCGATCGCAAGGCGCGTAGCCTGCCCGCGATGCTCGAAGCCAAGGGCTTCGCCGTCAACATCCTGGCTCGTGATCAGGAGCAGATTTCCAACCAGTTCGCGCGCGCTCTTTCCAACAAGTGGGATCAGGTCAAGACGTCGGTCGGCCATGCCGAGGCCCCGCTGATATCAGGGGCCCTGGCCCATTTCGAATGCGCGCCGTTCGGAAACTACGATGGCGGCGATCACGTGATCTTCGTGGTCCGCGTTATCAGGCACGCCGCCCGCGGCGAGGCGGCGGCCCCATTGATCTTCTTTCGGGGGCGTTACCGCGACCTCGTCGACGAAGCCGAGCGCGAGCCGACCTGGCCGCTTCCCATCCATTACTAGCTTCGAACCGGAGAACCGCGATGCGCAGCGCAAAGGAATATCTGTCAGGCCTGAAGGACGGCCGGACCATCTACATCAACGGCACCTCGGTCGGCGACGTGACGACGCACCATGCCTTCCGCAATCTGGCCGGCTCCATGGCGGGCCTGTTCGACTTTGCGAGCGCGCGGGAGAATGCGGATCTGATGACGTTCGATACGGGCGCTGGTCGTGCCAATCGCATCTGGCAGCTTCCGGCCTCTTACGCTGACCTCCTGAAGCGGCGGAAGGCGCTGGAAGCATGGGCTTCGCTGCATGCAGGCTTCATGGGCCGTGCGCCAGACCACGTCGCATCGTGCATTTCCGGCCTGTACATGGGGCTCGACGTGTTCAAGGCCTACGATCCGGCCCGCGCCGGCGCACTCGAGGGCTACTACCGCTACGCCCGCGACAAGGACCTCTATCTCACCTACGTCATCATCAATCCGCAGGCCGATCGTTCCAAGGGCGCAGCCGAACAGGCCGATCCATTCCTCACCGCCGGCGTCGTCGACCGCGACGCTGAAGGGATTGCGATTCGCGGCGCCAAGATGCTCGCCACCGGAGGTGTGGTGGCTGACGAGGTGTTCGTCACGACCATCCAGCCGATGCGTCCCGGCGAGGAGCGTTATGCGATGTCCTTCGCGATTCCGATGAAGACGAAGGGCCTCAAGATGCTGTCGCGCAGGTCCTACGAGGAGGCTGCCGGCGCGGTGTTCGACAATCCCCTGTCGAGCCGCTTCGACGAGAACGACTCAGTTCTCTACTTCGACGACGTGAAGGTACCCTGGGATCGAGTCTTCATCGAGGGCAACGTCGAGATGTGTCAGAAGCAGTTTCACGACACGCCCTGTCACGTCTATCAGAACTACCAGGCGATGGTGCGTCTCAGCGTGAAGCTCAAGTTCCTGACCGGCCTTGCGCATCGGACCGCGGAAATGAACGGCGTCACGCAGTTCCCGCAGGTGCGTGAAATGCTCGGTCAGCTCGCGGCCGAGACCGGCATGGTCGATGCCCTGGTGGCTGCGATGGAGGCAAAGGGCACGCAGGTCGGTCCCTATTTCATTCCGGACCGGCACACGCTTTATTCCGCGCAGGTCCTCACGCAGCAGCTCTACGCCCACGTCATCAACACGCTGCGCGAGCTCGCCGGCGGAGGCATGATCATGCTGCCCTCGTCGGTGGCGGACTTCGGCAACCCGGAGATCGCGCCCTTGATCGGCAAGACACAGCAGTCTCCGAAGGCCAATTCGCACGACCGCGTGAAGTTCTACAAGCTCGCGTGGGACGCGGTCGGCTCCGAGTTCGGGTCGCGGCATCAGCAATACGAGATGTTCTACGCCGGCGCGACCTTCGTCACCAAGGGCCATTCCTATCGCACCTACGACTGGGCCGGCGCCGATCGGTTGGTGCAGACCATGCTCGATTCCTACGACCTCAACGGCGTTTCGTCCGCCAGCAAAGCCGCCTGAACCAGGGAGATGACATATGCCAGTCAACAAGAAGCACGACGAGTTCTACACGCTCGACATGGCCAGCGGCTGGGAAACGCCGGTGGGCTATCCGGCCGGCATCCAGCAGAAGATCATCGCGGGCGGGCTAGATGAGCAGAACAGGCGCGGGACGCGAACGCGGCTGCTCCGTTTCGCGCCCGGCGTCTACACGACCGCGCCGTTTTCGCATGAGTACTGGGAAGAGGTATATCTCGTTTCGGGCGACCTGATCGTCGGCAACGATGACAAGGGCGAGGGCGGCAAGAGCTTCCCGCCGAACACCTATGCCTGCCGGCCGCCGCACGCGCCGCATGGGCCGTTTAAGTCCGTGGGCGGCTGCCTGCTGTTGGAAATGCACTACTTCGATCCGGTCTGATGCCGGATCGCAACCACTCGCAACATCATTGACCAGCCAAGGGGAAGAGGAATATGGCGCTCAAAGGTATTTCCATCGTAGCGGCGCGTTGCCTGTCGTCACTTGATCTGCTCTTCAGGCTGGATCGCGGGTTACCGCAATCCAATCTTCGGTTGGTGGTCGATGGTCTCGTGGGAGCTCTCGCGATCGGGGTCGTGGCGACGACGCCGGTCGCGGCACAGGAAAAGCCTAGCTCGCTGGGACTGGGTATCTTCACCTTCACGTCCGGTCCCGCCGCGGCCTATGGCATGCCTGGCAAGAATGCCGCCGACCTGATGATCGACGAGATGAATGCCAAGGGTGGCATCGAGGGCGTGCCGGTCAAGGCAACCTACGTTGACGAAGCGCAAGGCGCCCAAGGCGTGATCGCGGAATACCGCCGCCTGGCGGCAGACGCGCAGAACCAAGTGATGGTCGCCGCCTTATCCAGCGCGAACTGCCTGGCGTTGGCGCCGCTCGCCGAGCAATTGGAGGTCCCGACCGTAGGCTGGAATTGCGATACCCACCAACTGCTCATGGACGGCAAGAGCAAGTACGTCTTCCGCCCCAACGGCAACACGGTGCCCGAATTCATCGCCTATGCGATCTACCTGTTGGATCGCAAACCGGGAGTGAAGACCGTTGCAATCATCAACCCGGACTATGCGTTCGGTCACGACGCAGCCAAGATCTTCACCGCGGCGCTGAAGGCGTTGAAGCCGGACGTGGAGATCGTTGCCGAGCTCTATCCGAAGCTCGGCGCGCCAAACTACCAGACCGAGATTTCGCGCCTTGCCACCGCGCGTCCGGATGTCGTCTTCTCAAATCTCTGGGGAGCCGACCTCGAGAACTTCGTTCGTCAGGCTGCGCCGCGTGGAATCTTCACCTCTAGCCAGGTGATCCTCGCACTCGGCGAGACGGTGCTGCAACGCGTGCCGTTGCCCGACGGCGTGATCGTCGGCGTCCTTGGCGACGGATGGTGGATGTCGCCGGACGCCAAAGCCAACCCCGAGACGGTGAAGTTTGCCGAGGCGTACAAGACCCGCTTTGGGGAGTACCCCGTGTTCCCCTCGATCAAGATGGCCAACACGCTGATCTACGTGAAGGCCGCCTACAAAGCGGCGATGCTGAAGAACGGCGGGAAATGGCCGACGCGTGCCGAACTCGCGGATGCGATGAAGGATAGCAAGGTCACGACACTGACCGGGACCGTGCAAACGCGCGCAGACAATGACGGCGTTGTCGACCAGATTGTCGGCGTGACGGTGAAGGCACCGGCGCAGCAGTTTCCCGTCATCGGCGACATGGTTCGCTATAAGGGCAGCAGCCTGATGCCGCAGGTGGGTCAGGATCCGCTTGCGTGGATAGCGACGCTCAAGCCCGAGTTCGCCAAGAGCCTGCCGAAGCCGGGAAGCTACAAATAGGCGCGACGAGGTTCGTCCGATTCCAATCACGCAGGGCTCAAGCCGATGTTGAATGCAATCATCCCCTTGTTGCTGGACAGTCTGGCGAGCGCTGCGTTAATATTCTTCGCGGCGGTGGGCATGACGCTGGTCTTCAGCGTGCTGCGCGTGCTCAATGTGGCGCATGGCAGCCTCTATTCGATCGGCGGCTATGTCGCGGCATCGATTTGCCTGTTCATTGCGAGCCGGCAACTCAGCCCCTATCTGTCCTTTGCAGCGCTGCTGTTCAGCGCCGTCTTCGTGGCGGCCATCTTCGGGCCGCTGATCGAGCGCGGCCTGGTTCGTTGGACATACGGCAAGTCCGAAGCCGTGCAGATCCTGATCACTTTCGGACTGTTCCTCGTCCTAGAAGACCTTCAGCGTCTGATCTTCGGCGTCCAGTCCTTCTACGAAGATACGCCGATGCGATTGCTCGGCACGACGAGCATTGGTGGGGTCGTCTATCTCAACTACCAGATATTTCTGATCGGGATGGCGGTGCTCGTCGTCGTCGGCCTTCGGCTTCTGATCAACCATACCCGGCTTGGGCGGTTGATCACGGCCGTCGTGACCGACCGCGAGATGGCGCAGTCGATTGGCATCGATACCAATCGCATCTTCATTCTGGCGTTTTCACTTGGCGTGTTTCTCGCGGCCCTCGGAGGCGCTCTGGCGACGCCGACGTCCGGCATCGCGCCGGGATTGGGGGCCGACACGATGGTGCTTGCCTTCGCGGTGGCGGCGATTGGAGGACTCGGACAGATCGAGGGGGCGGCCGTGGCCTCGCTGATCGTTGGACTTGCGCGCGTGCTGGCGATCTATCTGGCGCCATCGCTTGATGCCGTCGCGCCCTACGCTGCCATGCTTGTGGTTCTCCTGATCCGTCCCTACGGCCTGTTCGGGTCGGTGACGGCGCGGAGGATATGATGCGAACGATTGCTGCTGCCGCCATTGCGGTCCTCGGGCTGGCTGTGCTGCCGATCGCCGCGCCCTGGCTGCAATTCGTCCTGACGCTTGCCATCGCCAAGGGATTTGCCGCGCTCGGGGTCGCAGTGCTGCTTCGCGCCGGTTTGATCTCGATCGGGCATGCGATGTTCTTTGCCGCCAGTGCCTACTCCGTCGCGTTCCTGGCGCGCGTCGGCATCCACGATCTCGGCCTGCTCCTGATCCTCTCGGTGCTCGCCGGAGGGATCGTCGGCGCCGTGGTCGGATCGTTTCTCGTGCGATATCGGGCGATCTTCTTCGCGATGCTGAATCTTGCGGTGTCCATGGTATGCTACGCGTTATGCGCGAAACTCTACGGGCTCACCGGCGGTACCGACGGCATGCCCGTTCCTGTGCCGACGGTTTTCGGCGTCGAGCTTGCCGAACCTGCCTTCAAGAGCGTCCTGTTCTATCTCAGCCTGGCGCTGATGGTGCTCGTAGGCCTGTCGATCCAGCGCTACCTGAACAGTCCGCTCGGCCACGCGCTCTCGGCCGTCCACACCAATGAAATCCGACTGGAATATCTCGGCATCCCGGTCTGGGCAATTCTGTTGATTGCATATGTCATCTCGGCGGCGCTTGCGGGCCTTGGCGGGGCGATCGCCGGCTTTGCGATCGGACGGGTGGTTCCCGATTTCGCGTTCTGGACCGCATCCGGCCACCTCGTCCTCATCGCCGTGCTCGGCGGAATCGGCGGTGTGCCGGGCGCGTTCATTGGCGCCCTGTTCCTGGAGCTCCTGCACAGCGCAGCGGTGACCGTCACGGATTCCTGGAATCTAATCGTGGGCATGACGTTGATTATCGTGATCATGTTCATGCCTCAGGGGATCTACGGGTTGTTCACGCGCAAGGAAGCGTCGAGCCTATGACCCGCCCCATTCTGGAAGCCAGGAACCTCCACGTCGCATTCAACGGGATCAAGGCCGCCGACGGCGTGAGCATCGCGATCCAGGACGGTGAGTTTCTGGCGATCATCGGTCCGAACGGATCTGGCAAGACGACGCTGCTGAACATCTGCACCGGGTATATTCGTCCGGGATCGGGCAGCGTGCTGCTCGACGGCCAGGACATCACGCGCCTGTCGCCGCGCGCTATCGCACGACGCGGCGTCGCCCGCGCGTTCCAGATTCCACAGCTGTTTTCCGCACAGCGTGTGATCGACAACATGATGTTGGCGCTCGCCGCAACCGACGGTCTATGGAATGCGATCCGGCCGCTGGAGACGGCAAAGCGATGCGACGAGGCAAAGGCACTGCTCGAGTTGGTCGGGCTCGCGGACGATTCGAACCGTATCAGCAGCACCCTGCCGGAGGGGCATCGCAAGCTGTTGGATATCGCGGTCGCGCTGGCGCTGAAGCCACGGCTGCTGCTCTTGGACGAACCGACAAGCGGCGTGAGCGCCCTGGAACGCTTTCTCCTGATGGAGGCGTTGATGAGCGCGTTGCGGCAGCGCCGCATCGCAGCGCTGTTCGTCGAACACGACATGGACGTGGTCGCACGCTATGCGACTCGGGTTCTGGTGTGGAACGCCGGCAACATCATGGCTGAGGGGCGGCCCGACGAGGTCTTCAGCAATGCGCAGGTTCTCCAGCGTGTCGTGGGAGTGGCCTGATGCTCAGTCTCGACAAGGTCAGCGTCTCGATCGAGGGCGTCCGCGTGCTGCGCGGTATCAGTTGCGACATCGTCGAGCGAATGACGACGGTGTTGATCGGACGCAACGGCGCCGGCAAGACCACGACGCTGCGTGCGATCATGGGCCTTATCGCGCATGAGGAGGGCACGATCCGCCTCGATGCCGATGATCTCGGTGGCAGCCCTGCTTACACCCGCGCGCGGGCCGGCATCGGCTACGCGCCGGAGGACCGCCGGCTGATTCCAGAGTTGAGCGTCGAGGAGAACATCCGTCTCCCGGCGCTGGCGCTGAAGCTCGACCGTGCCGAGATCGCGCGCCGGCTCGAGGAGGTTTACCAGCTTTTGCCCGAGTTGCACGTCATGCGCTCGAGGGCCGCCGGGGCCGTGTCCGGAGGGCAGGGCAAGATGGTCGCGCTGGGCCGCGCGCTGACGGTGGCGCGCAAGGTCCTGCTGCTCGACGAACCCTTCCAGGGCTTGGCGCCCGCCCTCGCGCTGGACTATGCGCGCACGCTCGGCGAGTTGCGCAAGCGAAGGCCGGAGCTGGCGATGCTGATCACCGAATCGTCACCGGCGCTCCTCGACCGGATCGCCGACAGGACGCTTCAGATCGAGCGCGGCGAAGTCCTGGCCATATCGACCAAGGAGAGGGAATTTCATGTTGCTGCAATTTGACCGCCTCGCAAGCGACCGCGCAGACCGCGTCGGCGTCGCGATCAACTCTCTCATTATTGCAGGTTGGGCGGGTAGGGACGCCGCGGCCATCGAGCACCATGTCGAGGAACTCGCCGCGCTCGGCATTCCACGACCCTCGACCACACCGCTCTTCTACCGCGTCGCGGCCCAAACACTGATCCAGGAAGGCCGCCTCACCGTGCTGGGCCCGGACAGTTCCGGTGAGGTCGAGCCGGTCATCGTCGCCATGGCTGATGGACTCTGGGTCGGTATCGGATCCGACCACACCGATCGCAAGGCGGAAGCGTCGGGCATCGCCCTTTCGAAGCAGCTGTGCGGCAAGCCGGTCGGCCCGCAGCTTTGGTCATATGCCGACGTCGAGGGACACTGGGATGAACTGGTCCTTCGCTCGTGGGCGACGATCGACGGTGAGCGTGTCCTCTATCAGAACAGCCCGGTGGCTTCGCTGAGGACGCCGCGGGATCTCATCCGGCGCCACACCGGCTCGGGCATGCTGCCGCCCGGGACTTTGATGTTCTGCGGCACGCCCGGTGCAATCGGCGGCATCCGGCCGGGGACGCGCTTTGAAATCGAGCTGACCGATCCCGTGCTCGGCCGCAAGCTGACGCATGCTTACGACGTCGACGTGCTGCCCGTCGTTTTCTGATCCAGCCTCGCAACAACTGCGTCCATGACAGCAATGAACGGTCGACCCAACCCATCTGCCGTTGCACGCCTCGAGACCGCTCTGGCACGGGTCCGGCTGCCGGAAGCGGAGAACGTCTTCACGGCTGTCTTCGCGGACAGCGCGCGGTGGGAGGCCGAAGCGGCAGATCGCCGCGCCGCCGCGGGCAGTTCTCGCGGCCCGCTCGATGGCCGCATCGTCTCAGTGAAGGCCTTGTTCGACGTCGCCGGTACGGTCACGAGCTCCGGATCTGCAGTCCTGCGCCGCCTGCCGCCGGCCGTTGAAGATGCCGAGGTCGTCAAACGGTTGCGTGCCGCTGGCGCCATCATCATCGGCAAGACGCAGATGACCGAGTTTGCCTTTTCTGCGCTCGGGACCAACCCGCATGACGGCACACCCGGCAATCCACGCGACCGCCAGCGCGTTCCAGGCGGCTCGTCTTCTGGGGCGGTGGTCTCTGTGATTGGTGGCCTGGCCGACCTTGCCATCGGCAGCGATACCGGCGGCTCCATCCGAATCCCGGCTGCGCTGTCGGGTGCGGTAGGCTTCAAGCCAACCAGCGGTTTCGTGCCGACCTCCGGCACGTTCTCGTTGTCATCGAGCCTCGATACGATCGGTCCGATCGCCTTGAACGTTGCCGACTGCGTCGTGGCCGATCAGGTGCTTTCGGGAGAGGGCGAGCCGTCGCGCCTGCGCAGTGCTTCTGCCGGCACGTTCCGGCTGATCGTCGCCCGTGGGCGCCTGTTCGATTGCTGCGAGCCCGAGGTGGTCAATGCGTTCGCGAGTGCCTTGGAGCGGCTTCGGTCGGCCGGTTTACAGATCGAGGACGGCTCGATCGAAGCTGCTCTCGATCGTGTCGCGGCGATCGACCGGATCGGCACGTTTCCCTCCATCGAGGTCGGCGCGACGCTACGTGATCTTGGCGTGTCGAGCCTGGACGGGGTTGATCCGAAAACCCAAGTCCGCATCGAAGCCGGTGCGAGGATCCTGGGCATCGACTATGTGCGCATGGTGCGGCTCCGGCAAGCCGCGATCCGTTCTTTCGAACAGTCGTTCGGAAACAATGCGGTGTTCATTCTTCCCACGACGCCGATCTGCGCACCGCTAATGTCGTCGGTCGAAGAGGACGGTGCATTCCATCGGGCCAACGGTCTGGTGCTGCGCAATCCTCGTATCGCCAATATCCTCGATTGTCCGTCGATCTCGCTGCCGGTACCAGTCGATAGTTTGCCCGTCGGTCTGATGCTGATCGGCCGCTGGAACGCCGACCGGCAATTGCTCGAGATTGCATCCTGTGTGGAAACGATGCTGCGAGGCTACCGGCATGCCGTTCAGCCTTGCCGCGGGAAGGGGCAATGTCTGCGGACGCTTGGGAACTCCCTGCCGACGCTGCAGATGAAGTGTGGCTTGCCGGGGTTAACGGCCACCATGTCGGCGGTCCCTAGTGTATCGATCCCCATTTTTCAGAATAACGATGGTCTGCTCTCGAGATGGTGGAAGCCTCGACGGCCGCATCTAAAGGGGCGCGCGCCGAAAGCAAACATGCGCGGACGCTTGTCTTGGGTATGAGCAACGCAATTGTCTCCTCGTGGGCCACGGCCTCGTGGATCCCCGGCCCATCATCCAGTATTCCGATCATGTTGAACAATTGTCCGCCCTCGCCATAGCGCAACACATGACGTCGTCCGCTTTCCGTCGTCATGCTGATCTCGATGCTGCCGTTGACGATGACACATAGCGCCGTGATCTGACCTCCCCGGCGGCTGATCGACTCTCCTTCGCGATCGCGCGCGCTGCTCGGGTCGTCAACTCACGCGTGTCGCCGATAGATACTCTGATCGAAGACGCCCGCCTTCCTCCCTGCCGGAGATCGCCCTGGACGGTGAAGGTTCTTTTCCTCTTCCCAACGACGACGAAAAACCCCTTCAACTCGGTGTCGCGGGCTAGATACCAGCCGTCCTTCGGGGTGGGTAACTGAGCGACGCTCTTATCGCTCAGGGGAATGCGGATGTCGTTCATTGGGGGAGGGACCAGTCAACTAAAACGGTTTTCAAACGGTGTTGGCGAACCGGGGTGTTTGGATGTTTGGGTTCGACGTACTGCGAAGCTATGCGACGAAACCCGTAAAACAAAGGACTTCTGAAGGTTCGTCGTAGCGTAGAGCAGATTTAGAAATCTCAGCGAAGCGCTGGTTTTGAACTCTTAATCAGCGGGTCCCAGGTTCGAGCCCTGGTGCGCCCACCAAAGAAATCCTTTGGTTTCCAATGGCTTCGCCAGATGCCTCTTGAGGATAAAAGCGAGTTTCGTGCGACGTCTTCTATAATAGGACGTCGCACGGCAAGCTTACCGCGACCTTCCTCTTTGTTTCTGCATCTTCTCCTTGCTTATGTATCTTCACGCCATTCGTTACAGAGCGCGGATCGGATGGTACAGGGCAATTACTTGCTCGTCGTAGAATAGGATACTGCGGCGAGCAAAGCGGACATTCTGTCATGCTCGTCGCCGCAGGGTACCGCGTGTCGTAGGACTAGAAGCGGATCGTTTGTGGCAGGCGAGTCCCTCCTCCGGTGCCACGTATGACCCACCACTATGGTGGGCTTCTGGAAAGAGCCTCCGCCGACGGTGCGGCCAGCTTTCCCTTCCATCGACATTGAGCCTCCCCAGCGACCTTTCCGGTGAACAACAATGACGCTGCGCGTGCACAGGTCACCTGAAATCGGCGACCAACGGGCCGCGGTCAAATGTGGATGGAAGCGGTAGCCAAAACCCACTCGGGTCCGTTCGCGGTTCGAGCTGCGCTCTGACTTAACGGCCGGGTATTCAACGTCTCTGAGAGAACTCAGTCATTCCCCCTGTGAGCTTGCGCGCCGAACGAAACTTGTCATGTTGTGCTTCCAAATTCCAGGCTCGGATCCATTGAATGACAAACTCGGCGAAGGCTTCGGCCGCCGGCGGAATCGAGCGCCGTGAAGGTCGATAGAGACAAACCTCACGCACGGTCTCCGGCTTTGTGATGCGGCGCATCGTGAGCCCCAGCGGCCGAGCCACGACTCCGACATAGGCCGGAGCAGGCGTGGCGGCGAGCCCCTGCGCCGCTATGCCAAGGGCTGTGGTGATGTTGTCGACGATCTGCGGTGGAGCGATCGGACTTGTATTTGGAGCGGAGCTCCGCATCTGCGCAACGCTGACCTCGTGATCTCGGCTCGCGGCGACGAGAGGGACGTTGCGAAGGTCGTCCCAGCTCAGCACCTTCCTGGCCGCCAACGGGTGTTCTGACGCAAACCATAGCACCCAGGGGCTGCGAAAGATCGCCTCCCGGATGACGGCTGGATCGGGGGGGCGGTCGGGCCCTACCGCCAGGTCGACGTCTCCCGCGGCGACCCGATCCACGGTTAGATCGACGGGTACGTCTCGAATATGAATGGCAATATTCGGACGCTCTCGCCTGAATTCGCGCACGGCCGCCGGCAATACGGCGCTCGCCAGGATCAATGGGGCGCCAATCCGGACCACGCCTGCAGCGCGATTGCGAACGTCTGCTGCGGCAGTTTCGGCGAGCTGTACGTGCCGAAGTACAGTCTGGGCAATGCCCAGGAATTCGCGGCCGGCGCTCGATAGTGCAACGCGTCTCGTGCTGCGGTCGAACACGCGAAACCCCGTAATGGCCTCGAGCTCACTTACGAGTTGGCTGACGGCCGACGAAGTCAGGCCCAGTCGGTCGCCAGCGGCCGAGAAACTGAGAGTATCAGCGACAGCAACGAACGCTTCGAACTGCCGGATCGTGGTGCGGGTGAGAGACATACCCCATTATTAAGCATTCCTGATCAATTGAAAAGAATCCATCGTTTGTCCTGGAGTGCTCTCCCGCGCAAGACTTGCCGTGCTGATCCACGACATCGGTCGTGGCGGCTCTCAGTCACAATGATGAAGAGCGGAGCTCACCGGATGTGAAGCTGCGCCGTGGCATCCGGAGGGAACTGTGCTCAATCCTCGGACGGCGCCTATGCCGCCCTCGCTCTTTGGCCGATCATCGGCGGGATGCCTTTGGCCGCCCTTCTGGCCCACTGCTCAAGCATTCCGTACACGGACGAGCATCGGAAATGATTGAGCACGAAACGACCGGCGAGAAGATCGCTCGTTCTCTGATCGCGCACGGGGTGGATACGGTTTTCGGTATCCCCGGCGCGCACATGTATGACTTCAACGACGCTCTCTTTGGCCGCCGTGCCGAGCTGCGCTTCATCCATACCAGGCACGAGCAAGGCGCTGGTTATATGGCCTACGGCTACGCCAAATCGACCGGAAAGCCTGGGGTCTACTCGGTCGTGCCCGGCCCCGGAGTGCTTAACTCCGGCGCCGCGCTTTGCACCGCCTACGGCGCAAATGCTCCCGTTCTCTGCGTCACCGGCAACATCATGTCGCACTTGATCGGGCAGGGGCGCGGCCAGCTCCACGAGTTGCCCGATCAGCTTGCGACATTGCGGAGTTTTATCAAGGGCGCAGAGCGCATCACCCATCCAAGCGGCGTCTCCGACACCATGGCGAATCTGTTTACGCGCATGCTGTCGGGGCGCCCCGGACCGGTTGCTGTCGAGGCGCCATGGGACGTTTTCGGAGCGAAAGGTCCTGTCGGCGCACTCGCAGTCGGCGTTCCCAATCTTCCTCCGGCCATCGATCCTGATGCAATCGCCGGGGCCGCGGCACTAATTGCAAAGGCCAGGAATCCGATCATCATGGTCGGCGGCGGCGCGGCGGATGCAGGCCCCGAAGTCGCCGAACTGGCCTCGCGTCTTCAGGCACCCGTCACGGCGCACCGCTCGGGCAAGGGGATCCTGCCTGATGACGATCCTCTGGCGTTCAATTCTGTCGCAGCCTTCGAGCACTGGAAGCGGGTCGACCTCCTGATCGGCATCGGCAGTCGCCTTGAGCTGCAATACATGCGCTGGCGGTGGCTTCCGCCGGGGCTCAGGGTCATCCGCATCGACATCGACCCGACCGAGATGGTCCGTCTGAAGCCAGATGTTGCGATTGTGGCTGATGCAGCGGCAGGGACCAGGGCTTTGACTGCCGCGATCAGCGGAGCATCATCGGCGTCGCGCCACGGCGAATTCCTCGAGATCAAGGCCAAGGCGCAGAGCGCCTTCTCGGAGGTGCAGCCTCAGATGGGCTATCTCGAGGCTATTCGCGCCGTGCTGCCTCGCGACGGCTTTTTCGTCGAGGAAGTGAGCCAGATGGGCTTTACCGCGCGATTTGGTTTTCCCGTCTACGGACCTCGGCAGTACGTTACTTGTGGATACCAGGACAATCTTGGCTTCGGTTATGACACAGCGCTCGGTGTCAAGGTCGCGCATCCGGACAAACCCGTGGTTTCCGTCTCCGGGGACGGCGGGTTTCTGTTCGGACTCCAGGAGATGGCTACCGCGGTCCATCACCGCATCAACGTCATTGCCATCGTCTTCAACAATTCATCATACGGCAATGTTCTGCGGGATCAGCGGCAGTCCTATCAGGGCCGTTTCATCGGGTCTGACTTGACCAATCCGGATTTCGTCAAGCTCGCCGCATCCTTCGGCATGCCTGCTTATCGTGCCGCATCCCCGGAAGCCCTGAAGCGCGCGCTCGGAAAAGCTCTCGATATTGACCCGCCTGCGCTCATCGAAGTGCCAATCGAAAAAGGCTCCGAAATGAGCCCCTGGCCATTCATTCACCCGGCCGAGCCCAGCGCAGCCGATCGTCGCCGGACATGACCAAGGAGTGAGCATGACAATCCAAACCCGCATTGCAGCTCTGCCCGTAAGCGAGGCCACCAGGGCCTTCCTTTCGAGGAAGCATAGCCTCCTGATCGGCGCGCAGGACGTCGGAACGCGGAGTGGCTCAGAAATTCCAGTGCATGATCCGGCGTCCGGCGCAGTCATTGCGGCGGTGCCGGCCGGAAGCAAAGTGGAGATCGATGCGGCGGTGGCCGCAGCCCGCGCGGCCCTCGAAGGCTCGTGGTCAAAGCATCGTCCCGCCGATCGCGAACGACTGCTGCTCAAGCTGGCGGATGCTGTCGAGGCCGACGGTCAACTGCTTGCAGAAGTGGAAACGGCCAACAACGGCCAATCGATCGGCATTGCGCAGGCGCTCGAGGTGGGGGCCTCCGCCGAACACCTGCGCTACATGGCGGGGTGGGCGACCAAGATCTACGGTCAAACGCTCGACGTTTCGATTCCAATTCCGCCCGGCACCCGCTATCGCGCGATGACGCGGAAGGAGCCCGTCGGCGTCGTCGGCGCCATCGTTCCGTGGAACTTCCCGCTCCTGATGGCCGTCTGGAAGATTGCGCCGGCGCTGGCTGCCGGGTGCACTGTCGTCCTGAAACCGGCAGAGGAGACGCCGCTGACGGCGCTGAGGCTTGGGCAGCTGATCCGGGAGGTCGGTTTTCCCGAAGGCGTCGTCAATGTCGTGACTGGCTATGGTCACGAGGCCGGTGCGGCGTTGTGCTCCCACCCAGGCGTTGACAAGGTCGCCTTCACCGGCTCGACCGAGGTCGGGAAACTCATCGGACATGCCGCGATCGACAATATGACGCGCTTCTCGCTTGAGCTCGGCGGGAAATCGCCGATGGTGATGTTCGATGACATGAATCCCGAGCTGTTCGGGCTCGCCGCCAATCTCGGCGTCTATTTCAATCAAGGTCAGGTTTGCACGTGCGGTTCGCGCGTCTACATCCAGAAATCGATTTTCGACAAGGTGGTTGAGAGCTTTGTCGGCGTCGCCAACGGCTTGAAGATCGGCTCTGGTTTCGATCCCGCCAACCAGATCAATCCGCTTGTTTCGGCCAAGCAGCAGTCGCGTGTTCTTTCTCTGATTGAAAGAGGCACGACCGAGGGCGCCACGATTGCAGCAGGTGGAACTTCAGCGGGTGATGCAGGCTACTTCGTCAAGCCGACCGTTATTGTCGGCGCCAGGAAGACAAACACGCTGGTGCGCGAGGAAATTTTCGGGCCGGTGGTTACTCTGCTTCCATTCACCGATATGGCCGACGCCATCGCTCAGGCGAACGACACGGAGTACGGGCTCTCTGCCTCGGTGTGGTCGCGCGATATCGATCGCTGCTTCACGTTTGCGGATGCCGTGAAGGCGGGCACGGTGTGGGTCAACACGCACAATGTGGTCGACCCGAATATGCCGTTCGGTGGCTACAAGCAATCAGGTCTCGGTCGCGAACACGGAGCCGTTGCGGTCGAGAACTACCTCGAAACCAAGGCGATCTGCATGGCGCTCTAGCTGCCACCGAAGCGAATCGGCCCAGTCAAGACGCGTCGTCCACCGGGAGAAGAATGATGAACGAGCCCAAGACGCTTGCGGCCAACCAGAAGAGGGCGGAAGCGTTCCTCGACAGGTTCGCGCGAGCCACCGTGCCGCATTTCATCAATGGCGAACGCACATTGTCAGTCTCCAGAGAGACCTTCGACACGCTTGACCCGACCACGAACACGAAACAATGCACGGTTGCATCCGGTCACGCAGCGGATGTCGCCAAGGCTGCACAGGCAGCGGCCGATGCTTTCCGGATCTGGCGGGATATCTCGGGCACGAAGCGCCGGGCGATCCTCCATGCCATTGCCGATGCCATCGAGGCTCGTTCCGACGAGATCGCTTTGGTCGAATCATCGGATACGGGACAGCCGATCCGTTATATGGCGAAGGCGGCGCTGCGAGGCGCTGAAAATTTCCGCTTTTATGCGGACCGCGCCCCTGGCGCTGCCGACGGGTTGTCGCTGCCGGACGACGACCATCTCAATTACACCATGCGTCAGCCGATCGGGCCGGTGGGGGTTATCACGCCCTGGAACACCCCGTTCATGCTGTCGACCTGGAAGATCGCGCCGGCGCTCGCCGCGGGATGCACTGTCGTTCACAAGCCGGCCGAGTGGAGTCCGCTCTCGGCGGTAATCCTTACCGAGATCATGGACACGGTCATTCGCGCGAATGGCGGTCCGGCTGGCGTCGTAAATCTCGTTCACGGACTAGGAGAGAGCGCGGGGAAGGCACTTACCGAGCACGACGCCATCAAGGCTGTTGCCTTCGTCGGCGAAACCACAACGGGCTCGCACATCATGCGGCAAGGCGCTGCGACATTGAAGCGCGTCCATTTCGAGCTGGGCGGAAAGAACCCAGTCATCGTATTCGATGATGCCGATCTGAAGCGTGCGCTCGATGCGGTGCTCTTCATGATCTACTCGCTGAACGGGGAGCGTTGCACGTCCTCGTCGCGGGCGCTTGTGCAGAAGTCGATTTACACGGAATTCGCTGCGAAGGCCGCGGATCGTGTCGCTGCAATCAAGGTTGGGCATCCCCTTGATCCGGCGACCGAGATCGGCCCGCTCATTCATCCGCGACATGCCGAGAAGGTCCTGAGCTATCCGCAGTTGGCGCGAGATGCTGGAGCTACCATCGCCGTCGGCGGCGGTCGTGCTTGCGGGGGAGCGGGCAACTATGTGGAGCCAACCCTGTTCACGAATGCGGCCAACGACATGCGGATCGCGCAGGAGGAGATATTTGGGCCGGTCCTCACCATGATCCCGTTTGCAGACGAGGCTGAGGCAACCAAGATCGCCAACGATGTGCGCTACGGGCTCACCGGCTACATCTGGACACGCGACGTGGGCCGGGCGCATCGGGTCGCCCGCGATCTCGAGGCCGGAATGATCTGGGTCAATTCGGAGAACGTGCGCCATCTGCCGACGCCGTTTGGCGGCGTGAAGCAGTCGGGCATCGGCCGCGATGGTGGAGACTATTCCTTCGACTTCTACATGGAGACGAAGAACATCGCGATTGCCTACGACAGTCACAAAATTCCACGCGTTGGGGCGTGAGAGGAAGAACAATGGCGATTCCTGCGAGTGTCTTGTATCCGCCTTTCAACATCGTTCGGCTAAGCCATATCGTGCTGACGGTGACCGATCTGGGAGCTGCGCGCGCCTTCTACGCCGATACGCTCGGTCTCCAGGTCACAGCTGAGGACAACAGCCGTATCTACCTGCGCGCCCTCGAGGAGCGCGGTCACCATTGCATCATTCTTGAAAAGGGATCTGCCGGCGTTGCCAACGAGCTCGGCTTCAAGGTGTATGATGAAGATCATCTAGATCGCGCAAAAGCGTTCTTCGAGGGGATGGGGTTACCGACAGAATGGGTCGATGTGCCCTATCAGGGTCGAACTTTCCGAACGCGGGATCCGCTCGGCATTCCGCTCGAATTCTATGCGCAGATGGATCGGCTACCGCCGATTCATCAGAAGTACTCACTCTACAAGGGCGTGAGGCCACTGCGAATCGATCACTTCAATTGCTTCTCGCCGGATGTACGGGCTTCAGTTGGGTTCTACAACTCGATCGGTTTTCGGGTGACCGAATATACCGATACCGAGGATGGGTCCGAGCTCTGGGCGGCCTGGATGCACCGCAAAGGCGGGGTTCACGACATTGCTTTCACAAATGGCCTCGGACCAAGACTCCATCACGTCGCGTTTTGGGTGCCGACGCCGCTGAATATCATCGACTTGCTCGATGTGATGTCGACGACCGGCTACGTCGGAAATATCGAGCGGGGTCCGGGCCGGCACGGTATCTCGAACGCCTTCTTTCTTTACATCCGCGATCGCGACGGCCATCGGACCGAGATCTATTGCTCGGACTATCAGACCGTTGATCCGGATCTCGAGCCGATCCGGTGGGACTTGAAGGATCCGCAGCGGCAGACCTTGTGGGGTGCTCCCGCGCCGCGCTCCTGGTTCGAAGAGGGCAGCATCTTTCGCGACGTCAATCCCGCGGCGTCGAAGCTCAAAGCGACCCCGATTGTAGCCCCCTGAAACCTCAAGGCTCTGCACATGAAACTCAGGGATCAATCGGGCGTCGGACGTGAGGGTTCGCGCTACGGCATCGAGGACTTCACCGAGATCAAATACGTCTGCCTGGGCGGCCTCTGAGCAACTCGGCATTTGAGGAGAAACTAATGAAACGGATTGTTTTTGCGGCCGCGGCAGTCTTCGCGCTCCTGCCGCTCAGCGCCAGGGCGGGAGATGAAGGCAAGGAGGTCGTGATCGGCATCACGCTGTCGACCACGGGACCGGCGGCGGCACTTGGCATTCCTGAGCGCAACGCATTGGACTTCGTTCCCAAGGAGATCGGCGGCGTCAAGTTGAAGGTCATGGCCCTGGACGACGGCGGTGATCCTACCAACGCGACAAACAACGCCCGGCGTTTCGTAACGGAGGCCAACGCCGACATCATTATGGGCTCCTCGGTGACGCCGCCGACGATTGCAGTATCGACGGTAGCGAACGAAGCCGGCGTTCCGCATTTTGGCTTTGCGCCGATGCCATTTACTGCGGCAAGACTGAAATGGTCCGTCGACTTGCCTCAGCCGATCCCCGTTGTCGGGAGGGTGCTCTATGATCACATGAAGAAGAACGGTGTCAAAACCGTAGGGTTCATCGGCTATTCCGATTCCTACGGCGATCTCTGGATGAACGATCTGAAGGCCCAAGCGCCAGCGATGGGAATTCAGATCGTTGCGGACGAACGTTACGCCCGGGCCGATACCTCCGTCACGGGACAGGTTCTGAAACTGGTGGCCGCCAATCCCGACGCGATCCTGGTCGGTGCATCCGGCACTGCAGCTGCGCTACCGCAGGTCGAGCTCCGCGAGCGCGGCTACAAGGGGCCAATCTACCAGTCTCATGGGGCTGCCAGCATGGACTTTATCCGAATTGCGGGAAAGGCGGCCGAAGGGGTCTTCATGGCCGCGGGTCCCGTCATGGTACCGGAGGGCCAGGATGACGAGGCTCTAACCAAAAAGCCTGGCCTCGCCCTCGACACCGCTTATGAGACGAAATACGGCCCAAACAGCCGGAGTCAGTTTGCCGCGCATTCCTACGACGCGTTCGAGATCCTCAAGCGCGTTCTTCCCGTTGCCTTGAAGCAAGCGAGCCCCGGAACGCCGGAATTTCGTGAAGCGATCCGCAAGGCGCTGCTGAGTGAAAGGGAGATTGCAGCAAGTCAGGGCGTCTACAATTTTACCGAACAGGATCGCAACGGCGTCGACGAGCGCTCCCGCATTCTGCTGACGGTGAAGCACGGCAAGTACCAGGTCGTAAATTGATACTGCGGATGTCATTCGGTGACCGCAAAGCTCGCAACGCTCGGAGAGCAAGATCGTGAACACGACAATCCTGCTGCTTCTGGCCCAGGACGGCATCACGAACGGCGCCATCTATGCTCTGCTCGGGTTTGGACTGGTGCTGGTCTTCGCGGTTACGCGTGTGATCCTCATTCCGCAGGGCGAATTCATCACCTTCGGCGCGTTGACCTATGCCGCTCTGTCCTCAGGGAAGCTTCCGGGTACCGCCGAGCTTGCCTGCGCCCTTGGCTTCGTCGCATTCTGCATGGAGATGTTCAGCATCCGCCATCAGTTCACGACGGGACGAATCGTTCGTGCGGCTGCTCTCTATATCCTAGCGTCGGCTCTCGCTCTTGTACTCGCGCAGTTTGCAGGCGGGGATACGAGCAGCGCGACAATCAATATAGCGCTGTCCTTGATGATCGTCAGCCCGATCGGCCTTTATCTCTATCGCATTGCATATCAACCGATCGCTCATGCCTCCGTGTTGGTCCTGCTGATTGCCTCGGTCGGTGTACATCTCGCGTTGCAGGGTTTGGCTTTGCTTTTCTTTGGGGCCGAAGGCATGCGGGCGCCTACGATTACAGATGTCGCCGCATCGATCGGCCCGTTGCGCGTAACCGGCCAGACTTTGGCAGTCTACATCATCACCGTATCTCTGATCGTCGCACTCTGGCTGTTCTTCGGCCACACGGTCTACGGGAAGGCGTTACGCGCGACGGCTGTCAATCGCATCGGCGCTCGGCTGGTCGGGATCCGCACCGTCCTGTCCGGTCAGATCGCGTTTATGCTTGCCGCGGGCATTGGTGCGATCTCGGGCATCCTCATCGTACCGATGACGACCATCTACTACGATAGCGGGTTTCTCATAGGGCTGAAGGGATTCATCGCCGCGATCGTCGGCGGCCTCGCCAGCTATCCGCTAACGGCCGCTGCCGCGGTCGCCGTCGGCGTTGTCGAGGCCTTCTCGTCGTTCTATGCAAGCAACTTCAAGGAAGTGATCGTCTTTGCCCTGATCTTGCCGGTGCTTCTGGCGCGCTCCTTGTCAGCGCCAACTATTGAAGAAGAGAAGGACTGACGGCGATGTCGCAGCGCTGGTCGATTGCGCTTTTTGCATTGGTGATGGCACTGTTCCCTGTGCTTCCGGGTGTTCCGCCGTTCTGGATGGTACTGCTGGATAATATTGGACTCGCGGCGTTGGTCGCTCTTGGTCTGGTCCTGCTGACCGGAGTGGGCGGCCTTACGTCGTTCGGTCAAGCGGCCTTCTGCGGCTTCGGCGCCTACACAACGGCGGTGCTGACCACGTCCTTCGGCTTGTCTCCCTGGCTGACTCTTCCGGCTTCGTTGCTGGTCACCGGCTTGCTCGCGGTGGTGCTCGGGCTCGTAACCGTTCGCCTCTCTGGCCACTACCTTCCGCTTGGGACCATCGCCTGGGGACTCAGCCTTTACTATCTCTTCAGCAAGCTCGAATTCCTCGGACGAAACGACGGCATCTCCGGCATTCCGCCGATATCGATCGGTTCGCTGAAGATGATGAGTGCCGGCTCGATCTATTATGTGATCTGGAGCGCGGTCTTCATCAGCTCTATCTTGACGCTGAATCTCCTGGACTCTCGGCTCGGGCGAGCGATTCGTGCGTTGCGTCGCGGGCATCTCGCCGCGGAAGCTTTCGGCGTGGAGACTGCACGAGCGAAGCTCCTGGTTTTCATCTATGCCGCAATCCTCGCCGGGCTTTCGGGCTGGCTCTACGCGCATTTTCTGCGAGCGGTGAACCCGACCCCGTTCGGAGCACAAGCGGGTATCGAATATCTGTTCATCGCCGTGGTCGGTGGCGCAGGCCACGTTTGGGGAGCCGTGCTCGGCTCCGGGATAGTCGTGATTCTCCAGGAAATCCTGAAGAGCGAGATGTTTGCCACATTAGGCGAAGGGCAACTCGAAATCGTCGTCTTTGGTGTGCTGCTCGTGATCCTGCTGCAGGTAGCTCCCGGGGGCGTCTGGCCGCGCGTCGCCGCATTCTGGCCGTTCGAACGTCGCTTAGACAAATTGCCTGCGGGAGAGCCCCTGGCCGCGCGTCCTAAGGTCGATATCGCCGGAAAGACGCTGCTTGAGGTGCAAGGTGCACGAAAGCAGTTCGGAGGCGTCGTCGCCGTCAACAATGTCAGCTTCAAAATCTCGCCGCGCCAGATTGTTGCACTGATCGGCCCCAACGGCGCAGGCAAGAGCACCACGTTCAACTTGATCACGGGAGTGCTGGCGGCGACCTCTGGGAAAATTTCTATGCTGGGGCGACCTATTACCGGCTTAGCTCCGCAGGAGATCGTCCGGCGCGGTATCGCCCGCACCTTCCAGCATGTAAAGCTGGTGCCCGACATGACCGTGCTGGAGAATGTCGCGATCGGCACGCATTTGCGCGGTCACGCAGGCGCGATCGCAAGCATGTTGCGGCTTGACCGCCGAGACGAAACGAGACTGCTGGCGGAAGCGGCGCGGCAGATCAGGCGGGTCGGGCTCGAGCCGCAGATGCACCAGCTCGCGGGCAACCTGGCCCTGGGGCAACAGCGCATCGTCGAGATTGCGCGGGCTCTATGTGCAGACCCGATCCTGCTCCTGCTCGACGAGCCGGCCGCCGGCCTGCGTCACAACGAGAAGCAGCAGCTTGCGGCGTTGCTTCGTCAGCTCAAAGACGAGGGAATGTCGATATTGCTGGTCGAGCATGACATGGGTTTCGTCATGAACCTCGCAGAACAGGTCGTGGTTCTCGATTTCGGAACGAAGATCGCTGAAGGCGCGCCGTCCGAGATCAAATCCAACCCTGACGTAGTTCGCGCTTATCTAGGAGTTGCGGCATGACCGAGATGCTGCTGTCGGTGAAGAATGCCTCGGTATCGTACGGCAAGGTAGAGGCCGTTCGGGAGGTTTCGCTCGACGTCGCCCCGGGCGAGATCGTCACAATCGTTGGAGCGAATGGTGCCGGCAAGACCACTCTTCTGAACTCGATCATGGGAATTTTGCCCTTTCGGGGCCAAGTGCGGATCGATGGGTGCGGGTTCGAGCGGCTGGACATCGAGGACCGGGTTGCTGCCGGTCTATTTTTGGTGCCGGAACATCGTGAATTGTTTACCAGCATGACCGTCGCAGACAATCTAGTGCTCGGCGGGTTTCGGACGAATCGGTCCAGCGCCACTGCAGCGCTGGAGCGGGTCTATGCGATGTTTCCTCGCCTTAAGGAGCGGCGCCTTCAGCTCGCCGGGACACTGTCCGGAGGTGAGCAGCAGATGTTGGCGATGGGCCGCGCGCTCATGGGAGAGCCGAAATTCCTGATGCTTGACGAGCCCAGTCTTGGCCTCGCGCCTCGCATCGTTGCTGACATTTTCGCTATCATCGGAGATCTGAGAGCCGCCGGAATTGCTGTGTTGCTCGTCGAGCAGAACGCTCAAGCGGCGCTCCGGATAGCTGACCGCGCCTACGTTATGGAGCTTGGTAGCTTTGTGCTGAGTGGGGCCGCGTCGAAGATTGCAGGGAATCCGCAAGTGATGGCGAGCTATCTCGGATTTGAGAACACAGCCGAGGCGGCGGATTTGTCCGAGTGCAGAGTTCCATGAACCATGAGAGCCAAACAACGTCGGTCGACATCGAGCAGGAAGGGCAGTGGGAGAAATGCTTGAAGCGTTGAAGAGCCCACTGTCCCTGCTGGACGCGACCTGGTCCGTTGCCGCGCCCCGTGTGTCGGTGGAACGAGTGGAGTCTCTGATCATGGAAGCGCGGAGCTTCCTCGGCGACCGGCTGTCGACAAGCATGACGTTGCGCGAGCAGCACGCGCACGGCGAAGGCCCCGCCTTGCCTCATTTGCCGGATGCAGTCGCCTTCGTCGAGACGGTGAACGAGATTAGGCAAATTCTTGCGCTCTGTCACCGAGAGGGGGTGCCAATCGTTCCATTCGGCGCAGGCTCGAGTCTCGAGGGGCAGGTGAATGCCGTCTGCGGAGGAGTGAGCGTTGATCTCACGCGGCTGAACTCGATCATCGAAGTCAATCGGGAGGACATGGATTGTTTGGTCGAGCCGGGCGTCACGCGCGAGCAGCTCAACAGCTTCATCCGCGACGCAGGCCTATTCTTTCCGGTCGATCCCGGTGCAGAGTGCACGATTGGCGGAATGTGTGCGACTCGCGCAAGCGGTACGAACGCGGTGCGGTATGGGACCATTCGGGAAAATGTGCTTGGGCTGGAAGTCGTTCTGGCCGATGGCCGGCTCATTTCGACCGGCGGTCGCGTGCGTAAGGCCGCCAACGGATACGATCTGACCCACCTCTTCGTCGGTTCGGAGGGAACGCTGGGAATCATCACAAAGATCCGTTTGCGCCTTCACGGCATACCCGAGGCAACCAGCGCTGCCGTGGCCCAATTCCCAACTCTGGCCGCGGCGGTGGAGACAGTCTTCATGACGATGCAACTCGGTATTCCGATTGCGCGCGTCGAGCTTCTGGATGACGTGCAAATGGGAGCGAGCATCGCTTATTCCAGGCTCGAGGGCTACGAGGCGGTCCCGACCCTGTTCTTTGAATTCAACGGCAGTAGTTCCAGCGTGAAAGAGCAGGCCGAACTCGTGGAGACCCTGGCGAATGACGCTGGAGCAGTTCGCTTCGTGTGGTCCAGCGGGACGGAGGCACGCAATCGGCTGTGGACAGCCCGCCACCGGGCGTATCCGGCCGCCGTCGCGCTGCGTCCGGGGGCGAAAGGCATTGCCACCGACGTCTGCGTCCCGATCTCGCGGCTTGCCGAAGCTGTTCTCGGAGCGAGAGAGGATATTGCAGCGTCCGGATTGATAGCACCAATCGCCGGCCACGTTGGAGACGGCAATTTTCACTGCTGCATCCTGGTCGATCCGGACGATCCCGTTGAAGTCGAGCGCGCGCTCACGCTGGATCACAAGATCGTGGCGCGCGGTCTTGCCCTGGGCGGGACGTGCTCCGGCGAGCACGGGGTCGGTCTGGGAAAGCGCGGTTTTCTGGAGCAGGAGCACGGAGCTCAGGCTTTGGAGGTGATGCGATCGCTCAAGATGGCGCTTGATCCGAAAGGAATTCTCAATCCAGGCAAGCTTTTCCCAGGGCCGCCGTTAGCATCCGCGTGATTCGCTCACCTGTTAGCATCGAAAGGAACATGCCATGAATTGCCAGTCTTGCCTTGCCCCACGAACGTTGGCGACTTTCCAGTCCTTGTGGAGGAAAGCCGGATCAAGTCGGTATCTTGGTCTTCTCGCAGGCGCGATTATAACCCTGACATCGTCTCTTGGCACGGCAGCCCTTGCGCAGCCGTTCGAGGGGTGTCCGTCGAAGGAAATCCTGGCGCAGTTCGAGGAGTTTGGCCGCACCAAGAAGATGCCGCCCGAGCTAGGTGCCTGGCTGAACAATCCCAAGGCTCAGTACATCGAGCCGTGGAAGGCTTTTGATAACGTCTACTATGTCGGCGTTTGCTGGGTTTCGTCCTGGGCGATACGCACCAGTGATGGCGTGGTGTTGATCGACACGTTGCATGAGCCTCATGTAGACCAGCTCATCGCCAATTTGCGCAAGGTCGGCGTCGACCTTGCCGACATAAAATACGTGCTGATGACGCATGGGCACTTCGATCATGTCGGCGGGGCCGCCAAACTCAAGCCTCTGCTGCCGAATGCGAAGTTCGTGATGACCAAGATCGGCTGGAGCGAGGCGATCGCGGGAGCGAAGCAGTCCGAAGGAACGCCGCATCCGTGGTCAATGATCGATCAGGATGTCGTCGTCAGGGACGGCGACGTCATCCGTTTAGGCGACAACACGTTTGGCGTATTGGAGACCCCTGGTCATACCCAGGGCACGGCGTCGTACACCTACGACGTGAAGGATGGCACAAAAGCTTATCGCGCCATCACGGTCGGCGGACTCGGGCTCAATGCGATCGAAAATTCGAAACAGGTCGAAGGGTACATTGCAAGCCTCGACAAGATTAAGAAGCTGGTCGAGCAACCCGTCAATCCCGTAATGGTGCATCTCACGACGCATCCGTTCTCGAACGGATTGACCGAGCTCCGCGAGAAAGTCATTTCGCGGGCACCAAACGAGCTGAACCCTCTTGTCGACCCACAGGGTTTGCTCGATCAGCTGGCGCATCTGCGCAAGGGAGCGGAAGAGCGGCTGGAGATCGAACGCAAGGCGGGACGCTAGTCATGTGTCGTCTGGTGCGCCGATCAATCATTGCCGAGGAGGCGTCATCGTGCGGTTGCTGAGCTACTTGCAACACGGCGAAGAACGGTATGGCTCCGCATCGAGCGACGGAGTGATCGATCTGACTTCGCGGATGGGCGGCGAATTTCCAAATTTGAAGACGCTGATAGCGGCGGACGCGCTCTCGGTCGCGCAACAAGCGGTGGCTGGCCGGGTCCCGGATTACCGGTTCGACCAGTTGACGCTTCTGCCGCCAATCACGAATCCTGAGAAGCTCTGGTGTATTGGCGTGAACTACAACGATCGTGACGAGGAGTACAAGGACAGCTCTGACCTGCCGAAGTACCCCAGCTTGTTCGTCCGCGCTCCGTCTTCAGTGGTTGGCTCTTGCCAGCCGCTTGAAAAGCCGCGCGTGTCCGATGAGTTCGACTACGAGGGCGAGCTCGTGATCGTGATAGGCAAGGCCGGTCGTCACATTCCGCGTGAGCAGGCTTGGTCGCATATCTTTGGAATGACGCTGTGCAATGAGGGCAGTGTGCGGGACTGGCTTCGGCATGGAAAGTTCAACGTAACGCAGGGAAAGAATTTCGATCGATCGGGAAGCATCGGACCATGGGTCGTGACGGCTGACGAATGCGATCCACGTGGGCCGCACGATATCATTACTCGCGTTAATGGAGAGGAGAGACAGCACGACTCGACGGAGCGAATGATGTTTCCATTCGATTATCTCATTAGCTATCTCTCCACCTTCGCGACCCTCAAGCCTTGCGATATGATCGCTACGGGCACGCCGACCGGTGCTGGAGCGCGGTTCAATCCGCCGCGTTGGCTGAAGCCGGGCGATGTCGTCGAGGTGGAATCCACTCGCCGGCGTTCTGCGCAATACCGTCGTCGCCGAGGAGCGGTAGGCTTCAAGCGGAACCAGAGTGACACCGAGGCCGGTCTGGCCAGCCTCAGTGTGCTCGTTCGTCCTCTTCAAAGATGATGCTCGGCGATGATCTGGCCGCTGCCCGATGACGGGAAGTATGGGCAGAGCAGCTCGGTCTCGCCCTTATAGGCGTCCCATCCCAACAGGCCAAAGATCATATGCGTGTCGGCCATCAGGGCCTCGCCGTTGCACTTGGTCGAATACTCAGGAAGCATACGGACGAATTCGGCATAGCGGCGCTCCTTCCAGAGGTCGAGCACGCGCAAATCCATCTGGCGGTTGAACTCGCTGCCGACCTGTTCCCATTGATTGTCGCCGACCTGCTCGTTGGCGACGAGCCTGTGCGACAGCGAGCCGGACGCGAGCACCGCGACCTTGCGGTCTGAGTCGGCGATCGCGCGGGCGCAGGCTGCGCCGAACTTGCGGTTCTCTTCGACGCTGGCGAAGATGGGAGCGGCTACCGACAGCACGCGTGCCCAGCCGTCCTCGTTCATGTAGTGCATCGGCACGATCGTCCCGTATTCCAGCGGCAGCGTCTCGACCTTGTGCGCCAGCACCGAGAGGCCGTCCTTGGCGGCCTCCGCCGCGATCGCGTCGCCGAGGGCGGGATCGCCTGGATAATCGTAGTGCATGTTCTGGATCATGTGCGGCGCCTCGTGGCTGGTATAGGTGCCGCGGTGCCGGGCATTAGCGTTCATGTGGCAACCGAAATTGGAGATCCAGTGCGTGTCGAACACCAGGAAGGTGTCGGCGCCACGGTCACGGGCGCGCTTGCCGATTTCGCGCAAGGCCGAAATCGCCTCGGCGCGCTTGCCTTTCAAGGGGCCTTCTCGTTCTGAAATCAGTATCGAGGGAACGTGCGCGATCTTGGCGGCCAGCACGATTTTACCCATGGACATCTCTCCCATTGCTGAATGTTATGATCTTAATGATTATGATCGTCACGATCATTGATTCAGATCAAACAGCCAGTTGAGCGCACGCGCCATGTACGTCTCGAATAGTCGAGGAGGGGGTGTAATGAGGTCCGCAGGCGGGATCGTAGGACGAGAGAATCTTCCGCTCATGCTGTTGCAGGCGAGGGAAGTGCTGCTCCAGCATTTTCGCCCGATCTTCCAGGCCCATGGTCTGACTGAACAGCAATGGCGCATTTTGCGAGTAGTCAGCGATTACGATCGGCTGGAGCAGCACGAGATTGCATCGCTTTGCCAGATCTCCGCACCGAGTTTGTCAAATATCCTCTCTTACCTGGAGGAAGCCAGATATGTTGCGCGCGAGCGGAGCAGAGACGATCAAAGAAAGGTCTTTGTGACGCTCGCCAAACGTGGGCAAACACTGGTCAAAGAGATCATGCCGGATGTCAACGCACGCTACCAGGAGCTTGAAAGGGCTCTGGGAATGGAGCTGATGTGTTCGCTGTTTTCAGTGCTCGATCGGCTATTGAGCCTGCCGCGCGATGTTGTCGATTCGTCCACGAAGAGTTCCAAGCGAGGCCCCAATTGATTGCGGCCCTGTCGTGACTTCTCTAGTCGCAGCCTGTCAGCGCTGGCCATCATGTACAGAAATGTCCGACACCGCCAACCCGCCGATGCGCGCGTGTGGTCGCCCGCCGGTCGCCATAACGAGACCAAACGCAATCTCATCGCGCCGCGGCGCATCCCAGAGCGTCATCTCCGCCGTGCCGAAATGACTGCGCACATAACACGCGTGGATGTGGCCCAGTGGGACCATGAGGCGCGTGCCCGGGCCTCCGATGGTCTTGGCCGCCGGCACAATCGCCTTGGGTTGACCGAGCACCTCACGCATGCCCTGGCCGCCGGCTTCGTGCCAGACGGCGCCGTGTTCGAGTTCCCCGTCTTCACCGACGATGATGCCCTTGCCGTAGGCTTCGATGTGTGAGGCGCCGCCAAGTTGCGCGATCAGGCGCGTTGCGAGCTCGTGTCCAAGCTCACGCAAGGCCGCTTGGAACGGCATCAGATTGGGTTCGTAGCGACCGGCGAAGGGATTGCGGATGACCGCAACGGCCGTTCCGACCAACAGCGGCTTCTCCAGGCGAGGCCCGCGCTCATGCCAGATCTCCTCGACACTGAGCGCGGTCTTGCGAACATCGTAGGACATGCGCGCCTCTATGCTTCGTCGACGACAGGATTGCGCAGCACGCCGATGTTCTCGATCTCGACTTCGACCACGTCGCCGGGCTTGAGGAAGATCGGCGGCTTGCGGGTGAAGCCGACGCCGGCCGGCGTGCCGGTGGCGATGACGTCGCCGGGAACGAGGTCGAAAATGGTCGAGCAGTATTCGATTAGCCTCGGGATCGAGAAGATCAGCATCGAAGTGTTCGAGGACTGCACCGTTTCGCCGTTGACGCGCGTTTCCAGCTTTAGCTTGGCGGGATCGCCGATTCCGTCCGGCGTAACGAGCCACGGTCCGAACGGACCGGTGCCGACGAAGTTCTTGCCGGAGGCAATTTGCCCGGCATGGCGCTGCCAGTCGCGCACGCTGACGTCGTTGTAGATCGAATAGCCCGCCACGTGATTCCAGGCGTCGGCCTGGCTGATGTGGCGACCGCCCTTGCCGATGACGACGGCGAGCTCGCCCTCCCAGTCGAAATTGTCCGAGACCTTCGGCCGGATCACCGGCGCGTTGTGGCCGACCTGGGAGCGCCAAACCCGCAGGAAGATCGGCGGAAACTCAGTGATCTCGCGCTTCATGCCGAACGCCACCGCCTCGTTGTGGTGGTCGAGATAATTGCGCACGGCGCAGACGATCTTTTCGGGACGCGGGATCACGGGAAGGTATTTGACGTCAGCCAGCGCCATCGTCGGCTTGTGTTCGGCGACAATGGCCTCGCGGCGCGCGTAGTCGTCGCTGCCGAGGAAGTCGGCGAGCGTCGGATATTGGGGAAGGGCGCGGCAGAGATCGACCACGCCATTTTCGACAACGGCTCCCCAGCTTTCCCGACTTCCATCCAAGAACGACAGCAGCTTCATGGATTTAACCCAAAATTTCGCATTTTTCGATATTTGGCATTATTTTCGAAAATCGCCGAAGATGCAAGCCTGGCGCCGGTGAAAAATGCCGACGCCGCTCTATTCGGTCTCGAGCAGGTGCCCGGCGTATTTCGCGACATTGTCCGCAGTGGTGCGGATATGGGTCTCGATCAGCTGCACGGCGAGATCGGCATTGCGTGATATGGCGGCTTGCATGATCGCCTGGTGCTCGCCGGCCTTGTCGCGGGGGCGCGGTCGGAAATTGGCCGACAGATGCCGGTAGCGCTCGGCGCGGTCGAACAGCTCGGCGCGGATCCCGAGCAGGGTCGCAGAGCCGCAGGCGGAGACTAGCGCCTGGTGGAACTGCCTGTGGGCGATCTTCCATTCGGGATCGCGCAGCGGATGCTCCGGATCCCGTTGTTCGATGCGCTTTAGCCTGTGCAGAGTGGAGATGACGGCAATCTCCCAGTCGTCATCGCCCTTCTGGATCGCGCGGCGGATCAATTCCACTTCGATGAGGACCCGGGCGTCGGTGACCTCCACAAGATCCTGCCGGCTGACCGGCGCAACGCGAAATCCGCGCTGCTCCTGGGCGTCGACCAGGCCCTCGGCGGCGAGGGCGGTCAGCGCCTCGCGCAAAGTGGTGAAGCTCGCGCCGAAACGCTCGCGCAAGACGTCGAACCTCAACGGCTCGCCGGGGGGCAGGCCGCAGGTCACGATCTCCTCGCGCAGCCGATGGGTGATGTCGGCGGCGATGGTCTTGCCGAATTCCTTGCGTGGGCGAATGGCGCTCTCAGGCATGGTCCTGCCCATGAATCGATGCCTCAAGATGCCGCGCCAATGAGCATCTTGCAATAATTTTCGCAACAGATAGTATTTTCGAAAATTCGGTGATGAAGGGGAAGCGACGTCGATGAAGGCAGTCTTAGTGCATCAGCCGGGGGGGCCGGAGGCCCTGGAAGTAGTTGAGCTCCCCCTGCCTACACCCGGTCATGGCCAAGTGCAGATCCGGGCCGAGGCGTTCGGAGTTGGGCAGCCGGACGTGCTGATCCGTCGGGGCGTGTACAAATGGATGCCGCCGCTGCCGGCTAATCCTGGGAATGACGTTGCGGGTCGCATTTCTGCCTTCGGGGCCGGCGTCGAGGGTTTCGCCATTGGCCAGAAAGTCCTGCTGAGTGCGCGAGACCTGCCCCACCGCGGCGGTTGCTACGCCGAGTATGTCGTCGCTCCGGCCGACGCCGTCCATACGCTTCCTGACGACGCCGATCTGGAAGCTGCAGTGTGCCTTTCGAACTACCAGGTGGCCTACGCGCTCCTGCACGAGTGCCGTCATCACCGCGCGCCGGCCAGCGTGCTGGTGATTGGCGCCGCAGGCGGAGTCGGCACCGCGCTGGTACAACTCGCCAAACTTGCGCAGATGACGGTGATCGGCACCGTCTCGACCGAAGAGAAGGCCTCCTTCGCGCGCCGCAACGGCGCCGATCACCTGATCTTCTACCGCAGCGAAGATGTCGTGGCTCGGACTCGCGAATTGACCAGCGGCGAGGGCGTCGGCGTGGTGCTGGACCACGTCTGTGGGCCTGAATTCACCGGCTATCTCGGCGCGCTCGGCAGATGGGGCACGCTCCTCTCATACAATGCCTTCGCCGGATTGCCGGAAGAGAACCTGATGGCGGCGATGCGCAATCATCTCGACATATGCCCGGCCGTTCGCTGCTTCTCCTTCCACATCTACGACCAAGATCGCGATGGGCATCGCGCGCTCATGCGCAACGTGATCGACGCACTAAGCCGGGGCGCGATCAGGCCGGCGATTTCGGCGCGATTGAAGCTCGAAGACGTCAGGAAGGCTCATGCGCTGCTCGAAAAGGGCTCCGCACTGGGCAAGATCGTCATGACGACATAGCGCGTATTGCAATGAAGAAACTGTCGCTCCGATGCGGCCAAGAAGCAAACTGAGGGAGGGCGTGCCGATGCGCATCACAACACGTCTTACTGCAGCAATTCTTTTCGTTCTCAGCGGTTTATTTAGCGTCTCCGAGGCGTATGCGGACAATTATCCTTCGCGCCCGATACGCTTGCTGCATGGATTTGCCGCCGGCGGCGCAGCTGACACTTTGTCGCGCATCATCGCGGACGGGCTATCGAAGAGGCTTGGGCAACCCGTCGTGGTCGAGGCTAAACCAGGCGCTGGCGGCAACATTGCAGCTGACGCCGTCGCCAAGTCCGAGCCCGACGGATACACGATAGGGCTTGTCACAGGTGCCCATGCGATCTCCGCCGCGACCTATAAGCAGTTGAACTATCAGCCGGTCGAGAGCTTCGACATGATCTCAACGGTTGTCTACTACGCGCTCGTGGTCGCGGTGCGAAGCGACTCCCCCGCCAAGACACTGGGTGAGCTGATCGCGATCGCCAAGGAAAAGCCGGGCGCTCTCAGCTTCGGCTCGGTTGGCTTCGGAAGCACGCATCACCTCGCGGGCGAATTGCTGAATTCGATGGCCGGAATCGATATCGTTCATGTGCCCTACCGCGGCGACGCTCAAACCGTAACTGCTCTGCTCGGTGGCGAGGTGCCGGTCATCATTGCCACGCCTGTCCTGATTGCCTCGCAAATCCAGAGCGGTGCTATGCGCGGGCTTGCGGTGACTGCGCCATCGCGGATCGCGTTGTTGCCGAACGTACCGACCATCGATGAGGCGGGCGTGAAGGGTTATGACGTTCGTACGTGGGCGGGATTGCTGGCTCCAAAGGGCACGCCCCCCGCCATCATCAACGCGCTCAACGCTGCAACGCTGGACGCCCTCAAGGATCCGGAAGTCAAGCAGCGACTGGAAACGGCCACCGGCGGAGAGGTTCGCGGAAGTTCGCCGGAGGAGATGAAGAAGCTCATCGAAACGGAGATTGTGAAATGGAAGGGGGTCGTTGAACGGACGAAGTTGCCACGAATCTGACCTCAAGGCTCTCTCACAACGTCAACGAAGCAATATCAGGGGCAACACTATGGATCGCCGCTCGTTTGTGAAAGCTCTTCTCGCTTGCTCTGCCGCCTCGACTATCGGTGGCATCCAGCGCAGTTCAGGTGCCGAATTCATTCTTGATGCCCGAAAGGTTCCGCAAACGGACAGAGTGCTCATCAAGGGTGGGTCTCTGGTCACGATGAACTCCGCGTTGCCCGATTTTGTGGGCGACCTGCTGATCGAAGGCGGAAAGATCGCGGCCATCGATCGCACGATCGAAGCCGGAAATGCAGAGGTGGTCGACGCGAGCCGTCTAATTGTAGCCCCCGGTTTCGTCGAAACCCATCGGCACACCTGGCAATCCTGCCTCAGGCACCTCGGCGCCAACTGGAGTGCGGCCCAGTACTTCGCGAACAATTTCTTCAAGTTCGGCGTGGTGATGCGTCCGGAAGACGTCTATGCCGCCAATCTGATCGGCCGACTCGCTGCATTGGATGACGGCATCACCACGCTGGTCGACTGGTCGCACATCATGAACAGTCCGGCCCATGCGGACGCCGCGGTGCAAGGCTTGCGCGACGTTCCCGCGCGGTCGGTCTTTGCGATGGGATGGCCCCAGGCGCCCGATCCGTCAAAGTGGATCGTCAAAAGCACTCAGGGCATCCCTGACGATATCAGGCGAGTGCGCAAACAGCACTTCAGCGCCGACGGCGGGCTTGTCACGATGGCGATGGCGGGCAGGGGGCCCGATTTTGCCGTGATTCCCCAAGTCGCGCGCGATCTGTCGATCGCACGTGAACTCGGTATACCCACGACGATCCACATAGGCTTTGCGAGTCCCGGCGGGATAAAGGCCATGAAAGAGGCGGGATTGCTTGGCCCCGACATCACTCACGTGCATGTCAAAGACAGTACAGATGAGGAGCTCCAGTTTATCCGTGACTCAGGCGGGACCGTCTCGATTTCTCCGCTCGACGAAATGCTCCGGGTTCGGTGGCGCCGAGGTTTGCCTCCGGTCGTGCGGACATTGGAACGCGGCCTTGTCACCAGTTTGAGCTGCGACGGCGAGTCGACATCTTCCGGTGATATGTTCTCGATCATGAAGAACACGCTTGCGGTCGGACGATTCCAAGCAAGCAACCCGGCAGACGATCGATCGGAGCCGGCCAATTGGAACGCGGCAAGCGTCATATCGACGCGGCAGGTCTTTCAGATGGCGACACTCGAGGGCGCGAAGACAGCGGGGCTCGAGAAGGTCGCCGGCTCTCTCGCGGTCGGAAAGAGCGCTGACCTTCTGCTGCTCCAGGCGGACAATCTAGCTTACTATCCCCTGCAGAATCCGGTCGATGCCATGGTTGGGGCGGCAGACGCTGGATGTATTGAGGCGGTCTTTGTCGCGGGCAAGCCCGTCAAGTTTGGTGGAAAGCTCATTGACGACGCCCTCGTCGCCAAGGCCCGCCGGCTGGCTTCGGAATCGCGGGACTATTTGTTCCAGAGGGTCGGATTTGCCCGCGGCTGATGAAGGACCAGCCGCGGCCGGCACTGGCAACCACCTCGCTCGACGTTCTTGTCGAGCAAGAACTGTTTATCTGGGAGATCAACATGACTGAAGCCACATCGAAGGCTGAATCCTCGCTGCAATCACGTCCGAACCTCAGCCACGTAGGTATCTATGTCTGGGACATCAAGAAGATTGAGGACTTCTACTGCAGGACCCTCGACCTGGTGGTTACGGATCGCGGTGTCGGCAGCCGCTTCCAAAACCAACTCGTTTTCATGAGCTCGCAACCGAACATGCATCATCAGCTGGCGCTTGCCTCGGGCAGAGCGCAAAACGCTCCTAGCACTGTGATGCAGCTGTCCTTCAAAGTCACAAATTTGGATCAGCTTCGTTCCGCACGCACCAAAGCCTTGGCAAACGGCGCAACCGAGATGTTCGGTCTGAACCACGGCAATGCCTGGTCGATCTACTTCAACGACCCCGAGGGCAATCTGGTCGAAGTCTATGTGGATACGCCGTTCTATGTGCCGCAACCGCACGGCGATCCGCTTGAACTTGAAAAGACCGATGAGCAGCTGTTGCGTGAGACCGAGGAAGCCTGCCGAAAGGACCCCGGCTTCATGCTCGTTTCCGAGTGGGAGGCACTGATGTCGCAGCGTTTGGAAAATGACAAGGCTCACTGATCCAAGCCGTCGTAAGCGAGTTGGTGTGTGGTGATCACCAAAATGCGCTGCGAAGGAGGTACCCGCCGGTTTTGGCAACGGCGGACAAATCTAACCGATGGCCTCCTTCACGACCTTGCTCTTGAGCGCGATGGCGGCGCTGACCTCTTATGCTTCTTAACACGTGCGGGTAAGGCGTCACCTTTTTGCGTGATCATTCGGCGCTGATCGCTAAAGCATGAGGACAATAGGGTCGGGGTTCGAGTCGCTCCCGGCTACGCGGCGCCTCGATATGCTGCCCTGAGCTATGATCTTGCGGGATTTCGCGCGGACAGTAGCGACCCCCGAAGGCTGCTCAGGGCGCGGCCTCCGATCTCTAAACTCGTCTTCGTGCAATAAGTGCGGCTCGGACTGAAGATCTACTGAAAGCGCGCTCGTGATCCGCGGACATCAGATTTGCTGGACGCGGCGTCCTCTATCAGCCCAACAAGAAGCGTCTGATCTCGTTGGCAACCGTGCCGCCTTCCGTCTCAAGCGCAAAGTGACGGGTGTCCAGAAAAACGATGCGCGTGTCTGGACCGTTCGTGCTGATGCACTCAATTATCTAGCCTGCGACGCCCATTGGGCGGCTGGAAATTGATCGCCGGAATGTGACCCTCCGCCTGTAACCGAGCTGGCTGCGTCGCCGAATAATGGGAGGTCTGGTACGCGTGAACCCGAGGGTGAGGGCAGTTTCTTCATGACGCAAAGGGGACAGCTCCGGATGGCGTTTGACCGTGTGCATGGCTATCAGGAACGTGCAAAAGAACATGATTTATTGATTTTGCTGCATGTTTGACGGAAAATTATGGGGTTACCTTTGCCTGCTGGCGCGATCTCTCCGCTGCGAAACTGGCGCAATGGCCCTGGGGACCGAGGATTCATGCATGCGGATCAACGCGAACGTTGAACTCGACGCCGGCACCAAGACCTTTGCCTCGGGCCTGCTGCCGGAGTTGATCGCAGCATTGCGCCGCAGTGATAAGGGCGATCTCGTGGCCGTGATCAGCGATGATCCGAGCATTGGCCGCGAGCTCGAATCCTGGTGCCGCTTCACCCGCAACAGCTTGATCGATACGGCAGTCGAAGAGGGGCGTACGCGCTGCGTTTTCCGGTACGGCGAGCCTCCTGAGAACGTCGGAGAAGATCGGCCTGTCGGCTCTCGCCTGTGGCTCTACACCAACTTTGACTGCAACCTGGCCTGCGACTATTGCTGCGTGCGCTCGTCACCCAAAGCGCAGCGGCGGGAACTCGGCATCGAGCGGGTGCGGCGGATCGCCATGGAGGCAACAGAGCTCGGCGTGAGCGAGATCTTTGTGACCGGTGGCGAGCCATTCATGCTGCCGGACATTGGCGAGATCCTTGTCGCGTGTGCGGCAGCGGCGCCGACCACGGTCCTCACCAACGGCATGCTGTTTGCCGGCAGCAGGCTTGAAACCTTGCGCGCGTTGCCGCGCGACCGCATCACCTTCCAGATCAGCCTCGACAGTCCGACGCCGGAGCGCCACGATAGTCATCGTGGTAAGGGGACATGGGCGCGCGCCTGGAATGGAATCCAGAGGGCCCGCGCCGAAGGATTCCGAGTGCGCTTGGCGGCGACAGTGTCGAGCGATGCCGAGGCACAGGAGTTTCGCAGCTTCCTTGCCGCCCATGACGTCAGAGAGGAAGACCGGGTGATCAGGCGAATTGCGCTGCGCGGCACCGCCATGGAGGGCGTCGCCCTGGCAAGAGCGGACCTGGTCCCCGAGGTGACGATTACGGCGGACGGCGTGTTCTGGCATCCGGTCGGGGCCGAGGATAGCGACCTCTTGGTCAGCCACGACATCTTTCCGCTGGCCCAATCTTTTGCGGCCGTACGCCGCGCGTTCGATCGCGAATCCGACCACCAGCGCCGGTTGGCGAGGATCTTCAATTGCGCCTGAAGCGGTGGAAGCTGCGCTGAGGGCGGAGTGAGCCGTCGGCCCGGCCCCTAAACCGAAGGCCGCGTTAAAAATCCCTGTTGCAAGGAGGCCTCCCGCAACTCGGCATAGGCCTCAAGCTGCGGCGCGATCCATTGGCGTAGCCCTTCCGCTTCGAGCACCGCCCGATGCGCTGGATTATCGAAGCTCATGCCGAATAGGGCTTTGGCAAACTGTTGCTCCAGCGCCGGATCCAGATCGGATCGAGCGGTGAACATGCAGTGATTATAAGGCTGCGATGTCCAGATTTCAGTGAGCGCGCCTTCCGGCACCAGACGCTCGCTGCGCACGGCATTCCAGAACGGGCTGCCGATTGCACCGGCATCGGCGCGACCGTCGAGGACTGCGCGAACGACGTCGGACTCGCTGGTCCCAGTGTCGCCATGCTTGCCGAGATCGGTGTTGAAGCGGAGCGTTTGGTAGTCTTTCCCTTCAGCCAGCCCCTCGCGCTGGAGAAAATAAACCGGGAGAATTGCCGCATGGCCGCTGTCGCGGCTGCCGAGTGCAAGGGTACGATTCTTGAGATCGGCAAGGGCCGCCACCGGTCCGCCAGTTACTGCGACAATCTTGGTCATCCAGCCGACATCGGTATCGCGCATCGCGATGGGTCGACAACGCTTGTCGCTCCAGGCATCGGCCTGGATAAAAGCGAGATTTGTATTCCAGGCGATGTCGATCCTTGGCAGCTGCTCACCAGACGAGGCGAGCAGTGCGGCGACCTGCGTCTCGTAGCTCTGAAACAGCACCACTTCGACCGGCACACGGGCTTCCTCGTGAAAATAGCGTCGCATGCCCTCCCAGATACTGACCACCTTCGGGTCATAGGCGACGGCACCCACCCAGATCGTCCGGCTCATGACGGCTCCTCGCTTGCCAAGCTCAACGTCCAAATGCGATCGATTGCGATACGACCGTTGCCAAGCGGCGCGGCCGCTTCACGTTCAGAACAGCGGTATCCCTAGCACGGCCTTGCCGATGAACTCGCGCAGGACATCGCCCGTCGGCGCCATGACTGCGCCAGCATGGGCATCGCGGAACAATCGCTCGATAGCCAAATGCTTGGAGAACGCAGCGCCTCCGCACACCCGCATCGCTGCCGAGGTGACGGAAATGGCAACATCGCCGGCCGCGGCCTTGCTCTCGAGCACACGCAGCATGGTCGTCTCTCGGGGGCGCTCGAGGTGATCGATCAGGTCGTCGATCCGCCCGGCAAGTCCATCGGTGTCGATCTGCATCGTCGCAAGTTGCGCCCGGAGGGTCGGCAGGCTCTCGCCGAGGGTCTGGCCCAAATGCTCGAAGCGTGCACTGTTGAGATGGGTTGCGGTCCCGGCCACTGCGGCCCGGCAAAGACCCAGTGCGACCGAGGACGTGCCGAGGTTGAACAAGGGTAGCACGACCTCCAGCATCGCCTTGAAGCCGGCACCGTCGTCGGTCAGTTGCAGGCCGGGCTCGAGCTCGCAATCCTCAAGCATCATCGGCGCAGACGCGTTGGCGCGCATTCCGAGGCCATCCCAGGCGCCGGCCACCGACAACCCAGGCGTGGCGCTGGGAAGCAGGTAAAGGGTGGTATCGGTTGGGCCACTTCCATCGGGAGCCAGGGCCGAGACAACGTAGCTTTGCGCCTGGCCGGCGCTGGTTACCCATGATTTCTTGGCGGAGAGACGCAAATTGGCACCATTGCGCTTGGCTCGCGAGACAGGCGCCCAGAAGTGGCTGCGCGATCCCGCCTCGCTGAATGCCAGCGTGGTGAGGTGGCGACCCGCGGCGATGTCTTCCAGCGTCTGTGCCGTTGTCGCACCCGAGCGGGCCGCCGCGATGGTCGCGGTCGCACACAGGTGCATCAAATACACCATCGCAGCGGACGCGTCCGCTTCTGCCAGCGCCGTGACGACAGCAGCGAAGGTTCGCGGTCCCAGCGCCGAGCCGCCCACCTCCGTCGGCAACATGATTCCCAGCAATCCGGCCGAGCCGAGCGCCGCGACCGCCTCGGACGAAAATCGAGCATCCTTGTCGTTTTGCCTGGCTGCCGGCGCAAGAATGCGATCGGCGATGTCCTTTGCCTTCGAAACTGCGATCTCGTGATTCATGTTGGTCCTCGATATCAAGGAGCTACGACGATCGGAGAGGGGCCTTGCACCATGACGGTCCTTCGCATGATGAAGACAGGAACTGGCCTTCTTTATGACTGATGCTAAGCGATCGTCTGTCCTGGATCAACACGAACGAGTGGTGGATCGCAAGGCGCTCGCCGCGTGAGCCGCGAGGGGTAGCAAGTACGCTATAGAAGCTCGCTTCGTTACTTCAACCCATGCCATTTTTGTGACAGCTCCCGCATTTCCGGCCGCGACCTGCGCAGCCGCGGCCGGCTGGTCGCGCTTGCCCGTGGTCGGCGAGAAGGCTACCAATGAGCGACCACGGCGAGACGAGGTTATCCGGAGATGGCGCGCAATGACGGCGGCGTTCCGCCCATTCTGGCGCAAAAACATTATGCCCAACCGTCCGCATTCACGCCGGAGAATCTGCTGCGCGAGGCACGCCGGCAAAAGCGCATCACGGCCTCGCACGTCCCCGAGATCTGCGTGCTCGACCCGGACGGCGATATTGTGCGCAGCCTGCTGGCGCGCGGCGAGGCCAGGCTCGAACCAGGATGGGCCTGCTATCATACCCAGCTCTACTCGTTCAGCCGCGGCGGCATTGATTTCGGAATTGTCGGCTGTGCAGTCGGCGCGTCATACGCTGTGCTGGTCGCCGAGGAAATGTTTGCGTCGGGCTGCAAACTGCTGATCAGCGTCACGTCCTCAGGGCAGATCGTGCCGATACGCAAACCGCCTTATTTCATTGTCATTGAGCGGGCGCTGCGTGACGAAGGGACCAGCTATCACTACATGGCCCCTTCCGATTATTCGCATGCCGATCGCGGGTTGATGGCGGCGTTAGACGGCGCGTTCGCCGCGTTTTCCGTGCCCGTGCTCACGGGCGCGACCTGGACGACGGACGCGCCGTTTCGCGAAACCCAGCCGGCGATCGACGCCATGGTTGAAAGAAATCTGATGGCCGTCGAAATGGAGGCTGCTGCGCTCTACGCCTTCGCACAAGCTCGACAAAAGCCGGTGCTGTGTTTTGCCCATGTGACAAATCAAATGGGGCGCGTCGACGGGGATTTTGAGAAGGGCGAAGGGGACGGCAGTCACGACGCGCTGCAATTGATCGCGATCTCCGCTGATCGTCTGCGCTCCAGGTTCCTGCCATGAGCGCGGCGATCGGGATCATATGCAAGGCGCCGCAGCCCGGCCACTCAAAGACGCGGCTTGCCGCCGCCATAGGCACGGTTGCTGCGTCCGAGCTCTCCGCCTGCTTTTTGCGAGATGTCGCCGCAAGCATCGAGGCCGTACCAGAGGCGCTCGGCAGGCGCGGCTACGGAGTCTATGCGCCGGCCGGGACCGAAGACATTATGCGACGGCTGCTTCCAGCCGGTTTCGGATTGTTGCTGCAGGCCGGCAATGACTTGGGACACGTCTTGCATGGCGCGACGCGTGCACTGCTGGACGCCGGACATGACGGTGTCCTGCTCGTCAATGGCGACAGCCCAACCCTGCCATCCCGCTTGCTGATACAGGCCATCGAAGCCTTGCGCGAACCCGGCGACCGGATGGTGCTTGGGCCGGCGAGCGACGGCGGCTATTACCTCATCGGCTTGAAGCAGGCGCACCGGCACTTGTTCACGCAGATCGCGTGGGGAACGGAAACCGTGGCCCATGCGACACGCGAGCGCGCTGCAGAAATCGGGCTTGCCACGACATTGCTGCCGGAATGGTACGATGTCGACGATATCGAAACCTTGGGTTGGCTCCAGGAAGAGCTGGCCGGGCGTTCGAGCCGCTTTCACGGCGGCGGAGTTGCTCCGGCGAGCAGGGCCTTTCTCAAGGCCGCGCCACAGATAAGCCCGTGAAACGCATGCCAGAGGCTGCCGCAAGTCAATCCTCTCGACTGGCGCGATTGGTCGACAATGTCCCATCACTTCATCTGTTGGCCGGCACGGGTCTTCTCCTGGCTGGTCTGACCGTGATCACTCCCTTTGCTTTCGAGACTTTTGGTGACAACGCCTTTATCGCTCTCGCCATCACCGCAGGTCTCCTGACGTTCGTCGCGACTGGCCTCGCCGAGCGCGCGCCGGCCGATCGTGCCCTATGGGTCATCTTCGCGGTTGGGATCGCGCTGCGAGCGTACGTCCTATTGTTCGATCCACTGCTGTCCAGCGACATCTATCGCTATGTCTGGGATGGCAGGGTGCAGGCCGCCGGCATCAATCCCTATCGCTATGTCCCGGCCGATCAGGCTCTGGCGTTTCTGCGCGACGGCGCGATCTTTCCTCACATCAACCGGGCCGCTACCGCCGTCACGATCTATCCCCCGGTGGCGCAGTTCTTCTTTCTCATCGTGACGCGTGTCGGTGAGAATGTGACTGTGATGCGGCTGGCACTGCTGGGGTGCGAGGCCGTTAGCGTGACACTGATCGTGCTCCTGCTGCGCCGGATCAATCGCCCGGTGGCGCGCGTGGTCGCCTATTTCTGGCATCCGCTTCCGGTGTGGGAGATTGCCAATAGCGGCCATGTCGACGCGCTGCTGGTCGCACTGATGCTGCTGGGCGTGTGGATTGCCCTGACTGGCCATGCTCTCAAGGGGGCGGTCGTGATCGCATTCTCGATGCTGGTCAAGCCGTATACGGCACCGGTGCTGGCCGAAATCTGGCGACCTTGGGACCTCAAGATGCCCCTCGTCGTGATGGCCACTGTCGCGCTTTGTTATGTTCCCTATTTGTCGGTCGGCTGGGGCGTTCTCGGCTTCCTGACCAGAGGATATCTGAACGAAGAGGGGATCATTGCGGGCAATGATCTGTGGCCGCTGGCAGTCTGGCGGCTTGTGTTTGGCGAGCATCGCGGCGATGTTGTTGGCTATGGAGTAGTGGCTGCACTGCTTCTCCTGGTCGTGGGGCTCGCAATGGCCCGCAGCTCTGACCGCGCCATCGCCTCGCGCATTGCTGCAATCAACACACTGTTACTCGTGACCCTGCTGTTGTTGTCGCCGAATTATCCCTGGTATTTTCTGGTGATAACGCCCTTTGTCGCTCTGTGTGGTTCCGCGCCTACCTGGGTGGTATCAATCGGAGCGCTCTTGTTGTCCGAGCAACTCGATTGGGATTTCTACATCCCAAGAATCGTGACAAAATCGCTTCTGTTCGGAGGTCTCTTGCTCGCATGGGGCTTGATGACGTGGAGGACCCACATGCAGCGAACCGCAGAGGCAGGGGTATCGTAATGAGCCTTTCCGATACAGCGGCCCGCGCTCCCGCGTCGTTCGATCCGCGCCGCTATCACGAGTCTGTCTCGGGCGCGCGCACCGAGGTCGCGCAGCGCCCTCCGGTCTGCCTTTATCTGGAGGTGACCAACCGCTGCAATCTGTTGTGCACCACCTGTCCCCGCACCTACGAGGAGCTTGAGCCGCCGGCGGACATGAGTTGGGAGCTGTTCACGTCCATTGTCGACCAGGCTCCTGACCTTGCGCGAGCTGTGTTGCATGGCGTCGGCGAGCCCATGCTGGTCGCGAACCTGCCCCGGATGGTCAGATACCTGAAGGACCGCGGCATCTATGTCCTGTTCAACACCAATGGAACGGTTCTCGGCGAGCGCAACGGCCGCGCGCTGATCGACGCTGGGCTCGACGAACTGCGCGTGTCGCTCGACGCATCAAGCCGTGAAAGCTTCAAGGCGATCCGTGGCAGGGATTACTTCGGCCGGATCATCCGCAACATTCGTGCGTTTCGCGAGCTGCAGGAACGGGAGGGGCATTTGAAGCCGCAGGTTTCCGTGTGGCTCACCGGCCTGAGGGAGACTGTCGAGGAACTCCCGGCATTCGTGAAAGTCGCAGCGGAGATCGGCGTCAAGGAGGTCTATCTGCAGCGGCTGGTATTTTTCGCCGAGAACGCGATTGGCAAGGCAAAGCCGGATCAGGCCCTGTTCGAGCAGCTCACCGAGGGCGAGGCGGTCTATCTGAAACAGGCCGAGGATCTGGCGCGGTCCCTCGGCGTGACCTTCAGCGCATCGGGCGCCGCGAGCGAGCCGGGATTAAGCCTGAAGGGCAGCGGTGACGGTTCGCCCTGGTCGCTCTGCCGGCGACCATGGTCGCTGATGTATTTCACGGCCAACGGCCGCGCTTTGCCGTGCTGTATCGCGCCGTTTTCGCAGCATGGCTATGACAACTACACCCTTGGCCATGCGGGTCAGCAGTCGTTGCAAGAGATCTGGAACGGGCCCGCATACCGAGACTTTCGTGCGGCGCTGCTGTCGGACCAGCCGCCGAAAGCCTGTGCCAATTGCGGCCTGCGCTGGAGCCTGTGAACAAGGTGCCCGTCGTCTCGGCGATCATTCCGTGTCTCGATGAGGAGGCGGCGATTGGCCAGGTCGTGACGGCGGTGCTGGCGCAAAATGTAAATGAGGTCGTCGTCGTCGACGGCGGCTCACGGGACCGCACCGCACAGCGGGCAGAGGCCGCCGGAGCCCGCGTGATCGTCGAACCACGACGCGGCTACGGCCGCGCGATCCAGGCTGGCATCGCCAAATTGCGCGACGACACCGACATTGTCGTCTTTCTCGACGGTGACGGCAGTGATCCCGCCGAATTCGTCTCCGAGCTGGTGAGGCTGATCGCCACAGGCCAGGCTGTCTTCGTGCTCGGCTCGCGCGTTCGCGGTTCACGCGAGCCCGGCAGCCTGGCGCCACAGCAGCTCATCGCGGCCCGCGTCGGCGGACTTCTGCTGCGGCTTGCCTATGGCGCAAGATTCACCGACCTGTCGCCATTTCGTGCCATCCGCCGGGACGAACTCGGCCGTCTCGGCATGAAGGAGGAGACCTATGGCTGGAATTTGGAAATGCTGATGCGGGTCGCAGCCGCGCGGCTGCCGGCAATGGAAATCGCCGTTGGACAGCGATGTCGGATCGGCGGCGTATCGAAGGTCTCCGGCAATCTCGGCGCTGGCGTAAAGGCCGCCTGGTCCATTTCGACGACGTTCGTTCGCCTTGCGCTTGAACTGCGAGCTTCTCAAAGACAGTAGCAATCAGGATCGGTCATCAGCGCGTGCCGGCACGGTCGCCACACGCAACGATGTCGTGCGGGGACTTTCGGCTGGCTTCGTCGGGTGGAGAAAATACGGCCAGGTACCCGCCATCGCCCGCGAGCTGGTAAGTGGCCATCTCGCGATAGCCGACCGCGCAAAGCTCGCAACGCAAGAGCTCTATCGGCGTGCCATGCTCCGATGTTGGGCGTTCGAGGTCGACAATTCCGATGCGCGCACCCGGCTTCAAGGCAGGCGCGAGATTGTAGAGGAAGGCATAGGGCTGGGTGATCTCGTGATACATGTGCACGAGGACGGCGGCATCCAGCACGGACGCGGGCAGGCGAGGGTCGTGCGGTTCGCCCAGCGCGAATTTGACGTTTGTCAGCTTGAGGCGTTCCGTTCGCCTGGCGAGTGCGACGAGGTAATCCCGCGTGACGTCCTCGGCGATGACTGAACCAGTGGGGCCGACGCGAGGCGAGAGCCGGACTGTATGGTAGCCACTGCCTGCACCGATATCGCCGACCGTCATGCCTGGCTTTATTTCAAGAAGACGGGCGATCTCACCGGATTCGTCGAGCGAGTCACGATGCTCCTCAGTTGAGCGGCTCGGGGCGACGATCTGTGCAACCGGGCGCTGCGGCGAGGGGAAATTCTTTGCTGAGAGGCCAGGCGGGGCCAGATAACCGATATCAGAGGCGTATGCGCAAGTTGCGCCCAGCGCCACAACAAGCGTCACTGCGCGGGCCAAGGCCATCATGTGTCCGTCAATCAAGAGAAACTATGACTAGCCCGCGAGGTTGAAGAACCAGCCGACAAGGCCCTTCCCCTCGCGCACGGCGGGGATGTTGCGGCGCAGCCAGGCATCGAGGCCAAGACTTCGTCCGGCGCCTTCCAGCGCAAACAGGAACATCAAGAGGGCGAGAAACATGTACGTCCAAGGCCACTCAGACGAATTGCCGTAAAGGCCAAGCCAGAGTTGCAGCGTATAGGCCAATGCCAGCACGCTCACGAACCGCACCGCAAGCCCAAGGAGCATAGATCCGGCGAAAACCAGCTCGGCAAGAAACACGATCGGTCCAAAGATCGTCATGTGAGGCAACACAACGTCCTTTAGGAAGGTTCGATGAAACTCGAAGGCAGCGCTGGTCGATTCCTGTTCGGTCCAGTATTGCAGGCCGTCGGAGACGGGCAGCGGCAGCTTCCACAGCATGCCCTGGAACCACATGCAGCCGATGAGAACGCGGACCAGCCAGATTCCGAGATGTTGGCCAGTACGTTGTGTCGAATCCTCCTGCCAGTTTCGCACCGCTACGGCGATGCTCGCCAGGAGGAGAGCCCAGAACAGGGCCAGGATCAGATAGCGCCAGCTTCCCTGATGGAGATAATCATTCGTCGTTGCAGTCAGGAAATGCCAGATATCGGTGAAGGGATTGCTGGGCATAGGCGTCTGCTCCGGAAAGTCGAACAATCACTCTACGAGCCGGCTGATCGAAGCGTTACTTTGCGTATCGGGCACACCGGGCGAGTAAATGTAGCGGATTGCCTCGATTTGCCCAAGCGAATCGATGCTGCCGCTGCGCGAATTGATCGGACCAAAGCCTTCGTCACTGACCGGCGTTGCCGGAGAGCGAACGCAATAATCCGGAGGTGCGCGAACTCGCTGGTTACGGCTGTCAGACGCGCATGCATGTGGTTCGCCTGCTCGCGCCACAGCTTGATCGCGAGACCCATACCAAGGACATCGATTTCAGCCCGCGCGGCATCGCGCAGCGCTGGGATGCAGGCTATTCGCACACAAGGGCCGTGCTCGAGCGCGCGCCATGGGCCGGCGAGTTTGATCCGCTGTCAGGGGTCATCCTGCACGAGCAGATGGAAGTGATGCCGGTCGCCGCCAATTGAGGCGTGGCCGGAACGTGGGGTCCGGACAAAACATGCCCGACGCTACGGCGCACCGCTGCGCGGTGAATCGGGCGATGCACCTGAACGTCTGACGATCGCACGCTTTGCGATCAGTCCTCCAGGACGACTGTCCCGCGCTTCATTGCGCGTCGATCCATTTGTCGGACCCCGTCAATTTCACCGACACATCCGTAATGGTAATTCGGAAGGGCTTGCCGTCGATGATCCCGGGGTGGTCTGTTGAGATCAGGAGCGGGCCAGCCTTCTTGTAGTCCGCATATTTGCCCGTAACGAGGTGAGGCGGGTTGGCAGCGCCTCGGTGGTAGGTGATCGCCTCGATGCGTTTGTCCGCACCGACGTAAAGGTCCCAGGTGTCGCCGGGCTGGTAGCCGCCCTCTGACGGGTATTTCATCACGACCTTCCGGGCGGTTCCGTCACCGATTGGCAGCTTCTGCTGGCCTTCATCGGTCGCAACCGCGCCATCCCATAGCAAGTGGAACGGGAGCAGCGTCCAATACTGATCGTTGACGAATGTCGGATCGACATCCTTCTTGACGACATCGCTTTGGCTGTCGAGCTGCGAGCGCTGATAGGTCACTTTGACCGGGTTTCCCTGCTTGTCCTTCCCCTCATAGGACACCGTGTTGGTCTTCGGGCTCCATTCCCATTTGTTGGAGAGTTGATGACCACCCGGCAATTCAGCATTCCAGGTGTATCGCATAGCCTCGATCTGCCCGAATGAATTGAGGCCGAAGGTCTCGGCGATTTGTTGGGCAATCGGCTGATCCTCTGCGCTGGAAGCTGCAGGGACGGCCAACGGAAGGCCGAGGACCACAAGGAATATCAGATTGAGGCGGCTTTTCTTGCTGCGCGTCCGATTGAGGGTTCTGCTCATGTCGAGCTCCTGATTTGGATGCAGATGCGCCGAGCGAGCTGAGGCTCGGTGGTCGAGAGCAAGGTCGGTCCGTCCAGCCGGAACCGGAGTTGAAGAGGCAGCAGGAGCGTTTCGTGTCGCGCACGAAGAGCGCTTCAGCAGGTGCGTCGCACTTGAAGACTGCCCGAACATTCGCCCAAATGCATGGAAATTTCCAGTTGTGTATTGCTGGAGGCCGTTGTCAGTTGCGAGCCGCGGCAATTCATTTGCATGCGGGTGAGATCTGCACGCGCTAGATTTCCTTGAAATACAAAAGGGCGTCTCTTAATCAGCGGGTTCCAGGTTCGAGCCCTGGTGCGCCCACCAACGGAAATCCTTTTTTGCCAATGGCTTCCCGGGATGACGGCCGAGAACAGAAGGGGTCTCGTGCGACGTTTTTTTGGTCGGACCTCGCAGGCCCAGCTTGCCGCGCGCCTTTTCCCTTGGTTCCGGATCTTCACCACATTCACTACAGCGCGCGCATCCGGCGCATAGATCCCGCGCCGAGTGACATTCTTTTGATCACTGAACCCGTCACGCTGCACGCGGTCACAAATCTTTAACATCATGCCATAGGCAGAGGCCGGCGGAACGCCTGCCGTGCGATGTTATGGGATGATCAACTGCGATTGCCGCGAGGAGATGGCCAATCAGGACATGGCGAGCGTAGCGTATCAAGAGTCTTTCTTCGCGCGCAGGCCCCTCAGGACCGAAAGCGCTGCCGGGACGAGCAGCTTTTCCGCCGCGACGTCGAGTGGATTGTGTGCAAACGCGGTTACACTCTGCTTCACATTCCTGATTTCCTGGCCCATCGCGTCGATCGTCAGCTTGAGACCGCGCGCATCCTCCTGAATGGAGTCGAGCGCGGTCTTGCGGACTTCCAGCGCAAGCTCGATTTCAGGTCCTGGACGGGATCTCAGAGCCAGAACAAGCACGATCGCGGCAATCGCGAAATCCGCAAGTGCGACGGCAGCGGCCGCCCAGACGACGCCGATCGGGCCTTGCAGAGCGTTGTAGCCGGCGACATTTGCCATGCCGAGGCCGAACACGCCGATCAGGGCGGCAAAGATGGATAACCCAAGCCGGCGCGCGAGCACGTTGAGCCAGATTTTCCCAATCAGCATGTCGGCCTTGCGCAGCACCTGCAGGTCGCGCAGAAGATGATCGATCATGTATCCCAGCTCCTCATCGCCTTCCCAGCAAGCGCCCGATCAAGATGCCCAAGAGCAATGCACCGGCTACACTCTGCGCCGGATGGGCCGATATGCTCGTCTCGGCCTTCCCGAACAGCTCCGTGATCTCGTCGGCGAGTTGGCGCAGATAATCCTGCCGTTCGATCTCCTCGAGCGGCTTTTGCGGCGCATCCGCGGAGGCTGTCGAACCGACGGCGGGTGATACTACGGGGTCAGTTCTCGCGGCGCGGTCGGCTTTGCCGGCCGCGAGTTCGTCCTGCAGCGATTTCAGTTCACTCGAAACCAGCGCATCGGTTGCCACGTGCTTCTCCTCAGCTGGACGATGCGAGCAGAACGGCGCGCTCAGCTCTTTGAGCTCGCGCCCCGAAGTGCGTTCCACGCGGCCTGATTGGCCTCGTCAAACGCCTTGCGTGATTCCGCCAGTGCCGCGCTCAGGACCGACCAGGACTCGCTTCCTGCCTGCTTAACCTTCTGCAGGCGTGCTTCGGCTTCGGATGCATCTGACTTCATCTGCTTGAGCGCCGCGTCGAGATCGACGAGCCGGGTTGCCGTCACTTTGCCCGCGGCCTCGCGGAACTTGTCGGCCGCCTCGCGCCATGCCTTTGCCTGCGCGGCGGCGATCTCCTTGAAAGTGACGTGCTGCTGTTCGATTTGCTTGCCGGCACCTTCGAAATAGGTTTGCATCCGGGCTTCGAAGCCGCTCCATTGCTGGTCCAGCTCCGTCTTGGCGCGGGCCCAGGCTGCTTCACCTGCTTCGGCTTGCGTCTTCAGCAGCGCCTGAAATTCGTCGCGGCGCTTTTTGAGATCTGTGATCAGCTCGTCCGCCTTCACCTTCGACTCGGCCTTGGCCTGGTCGGCCTTGACCTCAAGCGACGCCAAGGCCGCATCCATCTCGTCGATCCGCTCCTTGGCCCAATTCAGGTATAGATGCATGCTGCTGTGCTCTGGCATGACCGTCTCCGCTGATTGACCTTTGTTGATCTATCCGAGCTCTATTTGTGCGAACGCGGGCTTGATCATGTTGACCTGGGTCAAGCGTCGGGCGAATTCGCTCGCGAAAAATGGCGCGCAGGGCTGCACGTTCCGCCCGCTGGGAACAATCGGCATTAGCACCGTCATCCTTTGAAGGTCTCTACGCTGGGTGACGTTATCACTGGTGCCTATGAGACAATAAAGATCGGCACGGCCCCGGCTGATTGATTCACATCAAACCCGCGCGGCCGGACGCGCTAATCTTGGTGGCGGATTCTTGCGATCGCGCGCAGCAACATTTGGTGCTGCCGATCCTTGCGAGGATGGCAAATGAGATGAATCCAGCCTACATTTCTGCGCTTTCCGCCTTGCTTGGATCCGCGATCGGCGCATTTGCGTCGCTTGCGACGACCTGGTTGACCCAGCGCCGTCAAGAAGAGGCCAGGCAGCGCGCCCAGGAGGTCGCCCGGCGAGAACGACTCTTTGTCGAGTTCATTGATCTGGTCTCCAGAGCATTCATTGATGCCCTGCAGCGAACCGAGATCGATCCATCGCAGATCATCCCGCTCTACGCGACCATGGGGAAGTTGCGTCTGTTTGCATCGAAGAGAACGGTCGAAGCCGCCGAGCAGGTGATGGAGCGCATCGTGGGAACGTACTATGCGCCGCAGTTTGACCTCAAAAAGCGTCCGACCGTCGATGAGAAACTGGATATCCTCCGCGAGTTCACTGAAACCTGCCGCGCCGAGCTTGGTGGCTACGGGAAATAGCTCGACGGCATTTGGACGGGGGAACGCAGGCCGTTCGTCCGCCCAGCCACGCCTGACCTTGACTGAGATCAATAGATCGCCCGCGCGATTTGCCATCAATCATTACGCTGCTCGAGAGCAGTCGAACCGAGCTCCGCGACACATGATCGGATTCATCGCACGATCTTGGCACTGGGCGTCCTCGCTCGATTGGTGGGAGCGGGGCGTGGTTGGGGCCCTCATCGGGGCGCTTTCGTTCGTGCTGGTCCCCCCAGCGGTTTCGTATCTATCCACGAGCTTTGTCGCCTATTTGTGGAGGTTGTTCTCTTCCCTTGATTGGTCGGAGCGGGCAGCCGTTGGGGCGCTCGTCGGAGCTGTCCTGTTGATCCTGGTTCCCGCCTACGCACTTACCAGCAAGGCGTGAGACCTTGGCGGAAAGCGCACAGGCGAGACGGTCGTGGATGAGGGGGGTCGCGGTTGCCTGAACGCGTCGCGGGAATTTCAGCGCCGCAGCTTGCGCCTTAGGAGAGGAGCCTCGCCATGCTTGAACAAGACATTCGCGATCGCATACAGAAGCTTGTCCATCCGTTTTGCATCACCAAAGGCGAGAGGTTTCGGCTCAAGGACTTCGATCCGGGTGATACCGGCGGCATGACGTTGGACAAGGCGCAGGGGGCGGAGCTCGTCCAGCTCGGCACCAAATGGCTGGCCGAAGAACAGGACATGCTCTACGCCCAGGATCGCTGGTCCTTGCTCATCATCTTTCAAGCAATGGACGCAGCCGGCAAAGATAGCACGATCAAGCACGTGATGTCGGGCGTCAATCCTCAGGGCTGTCAGGTCTTCTCGTTCAAGCAGCCGTCCTCGGAGGAACTCGATCACGACTTCATGTGGCGTTACGTCATCAGGCTGCCCGAGCGCGGCCGAATCGGCATCTTCAACCGATCCTACTACGAAGAAGTTCTCGTTGTGCGCGTTCATCCGGAGGCCCTGAAGCGAGAAAAGCTGCCGTCCCAGCTCGTCGGCGAGGAGATATGGGACGAGCGGCTGGCCGACATCGCGCGTTTTGAGGACTATGTCTCCCGACAGGGGACGAAGATCCTGAAGTTCTTCCTGAACGTGTCTCGCAAAGAGCAGAAGAGGCGCTTCGAGGAGCGTCTTGAGCAGCCGGAGAAGAACTGGAAATTCTCCCCGTCCGACGTCATGGAGCGCAAGTTCTGGGACGACTACATGGAGGCCTTCGAGAAAGCGATCCAAGCGACAGCTTCAAAACATGCCCCTTGGTTCGTCGTGCCTGCCGACAACAAATGGTTCACGAGGCTCGTTGTCGAGGCGGCGATTGTGGATGCTGTTGGAAGTCTGGGCCTGTCATACCCCAAGCTCGACGCCGCCAAGCAGAAAGAGCTTGTCGCGGCCCGGACGGCTCTTGCCCACGAGCGGTCATGACAGCAAGCATCTACACGCTTGACGCCCGAGACTACCAGGCCCGCTGGGCTGTCCAGGATCCAGTGCAGCGCTGGTCGCCGGAATAGCCGATCCAGGTCCCTCGGCCGACAACGCCAGTTAGCTTGCCAGACCCTGATGCATGCTTTTCCTGCACGGCAACGGATGCACGGACTGCTCCCGAACTCGTGACGTTGCCCCTGAAGGTGTCCACGTTGGGTGACGTTATCACTCCATTCTCTATGTTGACCGAGTAGTTGTAGGTCGGATTGCAATCACCGCTTTGCGTAACAAACGTGATGTTCCACGAGCCGTCATACGAGGAGCGCGCGTCAGCACCGAGCGGAAGCAGCAGAGTAGTGCAGCAAAATAATATCGCGAGCAGGTGCCTGTCCATTGTCAAGCCTCCGTTGAGCATCCTTCCCAGTGATCGTGGTCGTTCGTCAGACAATAAAGACCGCTCCGGTCCCGGCTAATTGACTCACCTCAAACCTTGGCCGCAGGACGGGCTATTTTGGGAGCGGATTTCGATCGATGGCCTGCAGAAAACGTTTGGTGTTGCGGAGCTTTACGAGCACGGCAACGAGATGAATCCGGCCTGCATATCTTCGTTTTCGGCCTTGCTCGGGTCCGCGATCGGCGCATTGCATCGCTTGCGACGACATGGTTGACGCAGCGGCATCAAGAGTCCGTCACGGATCACCTATGATGTGGGCTTCGATCGGTATTTCGTCGGAGGAAGCGCAACGGTGCTCACCAGCCGGTGTTGAACCATCCGGGCTGCGCACGCCGCGCACGCTCGGTTCGCGTCCAGGCAGCCTCAGCTTTCGTACTGCGTTGTCTCTGCTGAGGGGGCACCATCTGCGCGAAGCTTTCGCGGAAGCGTGCGTCCTGCTGGTAAAATGTTGAGCGGCCATCGAACGGTCCCACGTCGGGGCGCTGGGCATAGGACGTCGGCCGCCGCTTGGTGCGAGCCCTGCCAACGTTGCTGCGCGATTGCAGCTGGGGCCCTACCTTGCTCTGCTCTTTTGCGTCGGCTTGTTTCAAGGCGGGGGAGACCGGTTGGTCGACATTCTCGGCTGCCTGCGGATCCGGCGGGGCGACGGCCTTTGCCATGTCATTCTGTGTGAGGGGTATCGGCCCCACGATGGGCCGGCTTGTGTCAATGACAACAACTTCCGGTCCCTTCAGTTCGGAGTGGATGCGGATCATGGGAAGCAGGGGGCCGGAATTGTCGCTCTCAATCGCGGGCTGTCGCCCAATTATGGCATCGGCGGCAAAGAGCAGCGTGAGCAATGCTGCGCCCGCAAGGACGAAATACCGCATCAGCGGAATTTGATTGCTGATCAATGCATCGTGGTGCATCGACCGACCGAAGATCTTACTCATTCTACTCGGCTCCCAGCGCCGGAACGGCGTAGTTGCCTCTCGGAATTCTTCGCGACGGTTTGCCTGCTTACGACTGCCTTCTTCGGCTTATGCCGGTCTTTGCAACCTTGCGCGACCGACCTCGCACCTTGAAGCAGCAGAACAATTATTTATCCTACCCATCCTACGTCAAGTTGGGTTGACCTGAATCAACAAGGGCGCCGTGCTTAGCCGCTGAAGATGACGCGGCGGAAACGATACAGCGCGATCGCAAAAAAGACACTCCCAATGGCGGCTGTGGCAAGGATCTCTGGCCACACAATGGAAGCACCGGCTCCGCGGTAGACAACATCCTGCGAAAAGACCACGAAATGTGGTGTCGGGCTGATGACCAACATGAGGTCTTTCAACCAAACCGGCATGCTTTCCAGCGGCGTCGACGAGCCGGAAAGCAGCATCATGACCAGAAGTACCGGGATCGACAACAATCCGAACTGGGCCATCGTGGAAGCAACCGTGCCCAGGGCAATGCCAAGTGCTGCAACCGTGAACACGTAGAAGCATGCGCCGCCAAGGAAAAGCAGGCGCGATCCTGTGACCGGTACCTGCAGCCACCATTCGACGACGAGAAGCAGCGACAATGCCGCTGAAACCACGATGACAATGCCATTGGCGAAGATCTTCGAGAGCATGATCTCGCTGGGAACCACCGGCATCACAAGCAGGTGCTCGACCGTACCCTGCTCACGCTCGCGGATCAGGGCAGCCCCGGTGAGGGTGACGGTGATCATGGTGAGATTGCTGATGATCTGCATCACCGAGGTGAACCAGCTCGACGTCAAATTTGGATTGAACTTGACCGGGGTGACCACCGTGACCGGCTCAGGCACTGCGCCTTCGCGGTGCGCGACGAAGTCTGTCACATAACTGACGATGACGTTCTGGATATAGGTCATGCCATTGAAAGCCTGCGCGGCCGCGGTCGCGTCGACATCGATCTGGACGGTCGGCTGTCGCCCCGCAAGAATATCCGCTTCAAACTTCGGCGGGATCTCGATCACGAAGATCACACGCTGCGCGTTCATCGCCGCGTCGATATCGGTGGATGCGAGCGCGACCGCGGGCTTGAAAGTAGGTGGGGTGAGGCCATCCGCCAGGCTGCGTGACAGACTTGAACGGTCTTCATCGACGATTCCGACCGAGAGATGTTTTGCTTCGGTCGATGCGCCGGTCGCAGCGGCGTAGATCGCAATGGTGAAGGAATAAGCGACCAGCAGGAGCATGATGGGGTCGGAGCGGATGCTTCGAAGCTCCTTGATCGTCAGCCGATAAATGTTGGCCAGATGCCGCCGCAGCGCGGCGAACCAGCTTTTCCTGGGTCGGGATGCGATAGCATCAGGCATCGCCTGCTTGCGTGAATCTGCCGCCTGGCCTGTCGACATCTCACTTCTCCTGCTTCTGCAGCAATATGTGAGCGGCTATGAAGAAGCCGACCGCGAAGGCCGCCACCACGAGCGCGTTGAGCCCGAGGTCGGAATAGCTGAGCCCCTTGGTGAAGGTGCCGACGCTGATCGGCTGAAACCAGGCGGCAGGAAACGCCAGGCCGATCGCCCGTCCCGTGCCGGTTAGCGAGGACACGGGCACAAGCAGACCGGAAAAATTTGCAACGGGAATGATGCAGAGCACCGTGGTCGCGAACACCGCCGCGACCTGGGTCCGGGTGAACGTCGACACCATTTGACCGAAAGAGCAGGTCGAGAAGACGTACACCAAAGCTCCGAGCGCAAGCGCCCCGAAGGATCCCTTGACCGGAACGTGGAAGACGACAAGGGCCATCAGCACCAGCAGAACGAACGTCAGCATCCCGACGACGACATACGGGAACTGCTTGCCCAGCAGAAATTCGAGTTTGCTGATGGGCGTCGACCGGAAGTTGGCGATCGAGCCGCTCTCCACCTCTCGGACAACACCGATCGTCGACATGATGGCCGGGATCAGAACCAGCATGATCACGATAACGCTGGGAACCATGCTGAAGACGCTCTTGAACGCCTGGTTGTAGCGGAACCGGTTCTCAATGTTGACGCTGCCCAGATAGACGTTGGACGCCCCGTTGGGGCCGACACGCTCCGTGATGAGATCTTGCGCATAGCGCAACACGAGGCCAGTCACGTAACCTTTGGTGGTTTCACCCCGAAACGGCATGGCGCCGTCGATCCAAAAAGCGACTTCGGGCGAATGCAGGCCCGCAAGATCGCGGCCAAAGCCGGATGGAATTTCGACCGCGACAGCGAGTTCGCCGCTTCGCATGCGTTGCTGCAGCTCGGCTGCCGAGCTGATTGGAGGCTGTTCGGAGAAATAATGCGAGCCGGAGAAGCTTTCGAGCAACCTGCGGCTCTCCGGCGTCTTATCCTGGTCGAAGGCTGCATATTTCAGGTTCTCGACGTCGAACGTGATGCCATAGCCCATGGCAAACATCAAAATGACGGGGCCGATGAAGGCGAACGCCAACCGGAACGGATCGCGCAGCAGCTCCATCGTTTCGCGCCGCGCGTAGGCCCACAGCCGTCCTGGATCGAAACGCCTGGACGAGCGCGAAGCCATCGTAGTCGGGACCACTGCAGTCGGGGCCGGTGCGACTGCGTCAGGAGGCTCGAGCTTGGCCGGCGCTGCCGCCGGTGGCTCGGATGGCTTATCCTTGCCGGATCCGCCCGCCTCCTCGAGATACGAGATGAAGGCGTCCTCGAGCGAGACGCTGTTGCGCGCCTTGACCAGTTCCTTCGGCGCATCGACGGCAAGCACCCGGCCTTGATGCATCAACGAGATGCGATCGCAGCGCTCCGCTTCGTTCATGAAATGGGTCGATAGAAAGATGGTGACGCCATCATTGCGAGACAGATCGATCAGCGTGCGCCAGAACGCATCGCGGGCGACCGGATCGACACCCGATGTGGGCTCGTCCAGAATAAGCATGAGCGGCCGGTGGAGCACGGCCACCGCGAGCTGCAGCCGCTGCTTGACGCCAAGCGGCAGACTCTCTGGCTTGGCGTCGGCCACATCCCTCAGATCGTATTTTTCCAACAGCTCCGTGATCCGGCCTTCGACCTCGTTTGCGGGTAGATGGTAAAGGTGCGCATGCAGTTCGAGATTCTGCCGCACCGTCAGCTCGCTGTAGAGCGAGAAGGCCTGCGACATGTAGCCGACGTTCTGACGCGCCTCCATGTCGTCTGCGGTCATCGGCTTGCCGAACAGCTTGGCCGAGCCTTCGGTCACCGGCAGCAGCCCCGTCATCATTTTCATGGTCGTGGTCTTGCCGCAGCCGTTCGAGCCGAGGAAACCGAATATCTCGCCGCGTCCAATGCTCACGCTCACATGATCGACCGCGACGAAATCGCCGAAGCGGCGCGTCAGCCCTTCCGTCTCGATCGCCGGCGTCTTGTCATCGCTTTCAGTCCGCGGCGGCACGATGACGTCCTGGTGCTGGCCGCGCTTCTCGGGTGGCAGCAGCGCAATGAAGGCGTCGTCGAGCGTGCTCTTGTTCGCCTTGGCCAGGATCTCCTTCGGCGCGCCATGAGCGATCACCTTGCCGTCATCCATTGCGGCCAGCCAGTCGAACCGGCTCGCCTCGTCCATGTAGGCCGTCGCGACGATCACGCTCATTTCCGGCCGGCGCCCGCGAATGGAATCGATCAGCTCCCAGAACTGCCGCCGCGACAGCGGATCGACGCCCGTGGTCGGCTCATCGAGGATGAGGAGATCGGGATCATGCATCAGGGAGCAGCAGAGACTGACCTTCTGCTTCATGCCGCCCGAGAGCTTGCCGCACGGACGGTCGCCGAACGGGTCAAGGCCCGTGGCTTTCAGCAACTCCTGGATGCGGGTGCGACGCTCGGTCATGCCCTGGCCGAACAGGCGGCCGAAGAAATCGATGTTGTCGAACACGCTGAGCGTCGGATAGAGATTGCGCCCCAGTCCCTGGGGCATGTAGGCGACGCGTCCGTAACTCGCTCGGCGATGGTGCTCATCGGCCATGTTGCCGTCGAGCACCAGCACTTTGCCGGTTTGAATTTTGCGAACGCCGGAAATGAGGGCGAGCAGGGTGGATTTGCCGACGCCGTCGGGCCCGATCAATCCTGCCATGCACCTGGCAGGAATCTCGAGCGTGAGATCGTTGAGCGCGAGCGCCTTGCCGTAGCGGTGCGTGACGTGATCGACCCTGGCTACAACGGTGTCCGTCATTGCGGAAGCTTAACCTCGAGCTCTTTGGGCCAGGCGATCTTGGGGTCGGTACGCACGAAGGCGAGACCGCGCACGCCGGTTTTGACAGACCTGTGATACTGACCCAAGACCTTGGGATCGCCCTGGAGCTTGACGCGGAACATCAGCTTCTCCCGTTCCTCCGTCGTCTCCACGCTCTTGGGTGTGAACTGCGCCTCTGTGGCCACAAAGCTGACGGTGGTGGGCAGGACATATTGCGGGATCGGATCGAGAATGGTTCGGGCCTCGTCGCCGATGGTCAGCCGACCCGCCTGTTCTGCTGGCAAGTAGATCGTCATGTAGACGTCGTTCAGATCGAGAATGGTCAGAATGCGCTGGCCGGGGGAAATCACCTCGCCGGCGCGGGCCAGCCGGTACTGCACGCGTCCGCTCCTCGGCGACACCAGAACGAGATCGACCAGGACGGATTGCAGCTGTTCGACTTGCGCCTCGGCGGACTTGATCGAGGCCTCGGCTTCTTCACGCTGGGCGTTGGCGGCAACATAGGCAGCGTCGGCCGCTTCGAATCTGTTTCGGCGCTGGTCGAGAAGCTGCTGCGTGATGTTCCCGCTTTGCATCAGAGTCTTTCCGCGCTCATAGTCGGTCCTGGTGAATACCAGATCGCTGTTGCGCTGCGCGATGTTTGCAATCGCTTCCGCCAGCGATTGTTTGGCCTTGAGCACCTGGGCCTGCGCGGAGCGCAGCTGGGCTTCGGTTTCCGGTGAGGAGATGGTGCCGACAACCTGCCCCGCCGTGACCTCATCGCCCTCGTCAACGGTCAGCGTCGCCAGCCGACCGGCATATTTCGCCGCGACGTCCACCTGCGTTGCCTCGATACGGCCGTTGGTTTTCACGATCCCCTCGGGCATGTCGCGGCCGCGCAGGTGATTGATCAACGTTTCGACTGCCTTCTTTGCATCTTCAATGGGCTTTGGCGGCTTCTCCTGGGCGTTGGCCCTGGCGATCGAGAGCGCTCGGTTCGATACGACCAACGCCGATCCGGCCGCTACAGCAATCAAGACGAGAATGGCCGATGCGAAGCGAATAGGCGGTCGGCCTGCGAACGGTTTCGCAAGCTCCGCTCGGAGCGATCTCAATTCGCGCGACGTTACAGGATCATCTGCCACAATGCTCTCCCGCTGAATCGATTTGGCGAGGTGTGCGGCCCCTCTCATAGGACCGCCCTCCTTTGGGCTGCGCAACTTATCGCGAAGAGGGGCCGGTCCATTGATCCTGATCAAGGGACGTTTTGCCGACCGCAAATAGCATTAAAACAGTTTCGTCACCTTCATGGAAGGAGGATGCCGTGACCGAGATCCTTGCCGCTCCCAGTCCGCTTGAGACCCTGAGGCCCCCCAGGGCACTTGAGGAATTGTCGGGACGGATCGACCAGGTGGCGCCAACCGCTCTGCATCAATATGCGCGCCTTTGGGACAAGTCGGTTCCGGAGGACGCTTTCAACCTCTATGTGCGCGACTTCTGGCAGCGATCGATTCTGTTCCTGGACGTCCTGCGCCAGCGTGGCAACCAGCATGACGAGATGCTAGCGCACGGAGTGAGCTCGGTGCTGATCTATGACAGTGAGCTCGTGATGCGCGGTGACGAACTGCCCCATCCGGTCAATTACTCGCTGGTACGGATCGTCGCGCCGGAGGGCGTCGAGATCGACGACCGCAAGCGACCCGTCTTCGTCATCGATCCCCGTGCCGGACAAGGTCCGGGGATCGGTGGCTTCAAGCATCTCAGCGAGATCGGCGACGCGTTCAGGGCCGGCCACCCAGTCTACTTCGCCGGCTTTACAGCCTCGCCCGTGGCGGGACAGCGCATCGAGGACGTCGCTCGCGCCTTCACCATCTTTCTTGACAAGATCGCGCAACTGCACCCCGAAGCCCTCGGAAAGCCGTTTGTGTTCGGCAACTGTCAGGCCGGGTGGCACGCGATGATAGCCGCTTGCCTGCGCCCGGATGTGGTTGGGCCAATGGTCATTGCGGGCGCGCCGCTGTCCTATTGGGCGGGCGTCCGTGGCAAGAACGCCATGCGCTATCTCGGCGGCTGGTATGGCGGAAGCTGGCTCGATCGCATGATGAGCGACATGGGCAACGGCATCTTTGATGCTGCCTGGCTGGTCGGCAACTTCGATAATCTCAACCCCGCCAACACATTCTGGACCAAGCAGTACAATGTCTGGGTCGATCCGGAGCAGGAGAAGGACCGCTATCTGCAGTTCGAGAAATGGTGGGGCGATTTTGTCGTGCTGCGCGGCGAAGAGATGCAGTGGATGGTCGACAATCTCTTCATTGGCAATAAGTTCTCGACCGGCCAGATCGTCACCAGCGATGGTATTCGCCTCGACATCCGTGAGGTCAAGACTCCGATCGTCTGCTTCTGCTCGCATGGCGACAACATCACGCCGCCACAGCAGGCGCTCGACTGGATCCTCGATAATTATCGAAGCGTAGACGATATTCGGGAATGCGGTCAGAGGATCTTCTACAACATTGACCCAAAGGTCGGCCATCTGGCGATTTTCGTCGGCACCAAGGTGGCCGCGAAGAATCATGCCGAGTTCATCAACAACATGGAGCTTATCGACGCGATGCCCCCGGGGCTGTACGAGATCGTGATCACGCCGAAGCCGGGCACCGCGGCGGCGAGTGAGGATGACATCGGCAATTTCGATGTTGCCATCGAGGAACGCAGTCTTGATGACATTCGCGCGCTCGGTTGCAATTCGCTCGAGGACGAGCGCGAATTTGCCGCAGCTGCACGCGTTTCAGAACTCAACAACGCGCTGTATCAGACGTTCCTGCAGCCCTGGATCAAGATGATGAGCGGGCCGCAAGTCGCGGGTGCGGTTCTGGAACTCAATCCGCTGCGGCTTGGCTATTCTCTGCTGTCCGACAAGAATTTGTTGATGCGGGGAGTTGCGCAGGCGGCGAACTACGCCCGGGCGGAGCGCGTCCCGGCCTCGGCCGACAATCCGTTCGTCGCGATGCAGCAGCAATTCTCCAAAGCGATGGTGGACGCACTCAATCTCTTCCGCGACGCTCGCGACGAGCACGTCGAACGCAACTTCCACGCGGTGTACGGCTCGCCGCTGGTTCAGGCCGCCTGCGGAATCTCTTCCAATGACGCTCCGCCCCGGCCGCGGCCTGGGCTGGCCCCCTCGGTGCTCGCGGCAACCCAAGCGGAAAAACGCCGTCTGAGGGGACGCATTGCCGAGGGCGACGTGTTGGACGCTGTGGCGCGTGTCGTGGTCTATATCTATCGGGCCCAGCATCGCGTTGACAAGCGGACCTTCGATGCACTGCGCAAGCTGATTCTGGCCTACCCGGAAGTTTCGCCGGCCGCGTTCAAAGCCGCCGTGCGCGAGCAGTGGGCGATCCTGGCTTTGGATGAACGCGCGGCCATCGAAGCACTGCCGCGGCTATTACCCGCCGATGTCGCGCTACGCCGCACCTGCTCCGACTTGCTCAAGACAACCGTCGCAGAGACCGGCAAGCTCAATGCCGACGGGCAACGCCGCATGAGCGAGGTGTTGCATTTGCTGGCGGATGGCATCGTGCCACAAGGCGCGGGAGAGATTGCTGTCGTATGAAGGTGTCGGCAACCGAGCTGCGGGCCGGCTAGGCGCGCCGCGTTAGGGAAGGGCTTCTCGTGCGCTTTGGGCGCTTTTGATCCATGTACCGCCTGTGAGTACGAACGAGCAGCGACTCGTCGTCAAAATCGAGCGGGAGCAGGGGAGTTGCGAGCAGCGCATCGGCGCGCTCCGATGGATAGCCCAGGCTGCGCATCAGCCCGAGAAGGCAGGCATGGAGGTATTTGTCGTCCGCCTCTCCGGCTGAGATCCGCGTGACGACAAGAATGCCGCTCCCAACAATGATGTCGAGCGCAGCAAGCGTGGGCATTTCGACAAATTCGCCGCGCTTCACACCGTCGGCAAGATGGACCGGCAGATATGTGTAGAGCAGGTTGCCGGGTCCTGCCGCCTGCGGACCTACTCGCGCAAGAAAATGCGCGAGAAGGGGAAAGCGGCGCGATACGTCGAAGTAGAGCCGGATGCCAGTCGCGAGCCGGGCGGCTGGCGTGGAGAGGGATGCCACGCGCTCTTCAATGTGGCGCACGAGCTCGTTGCCCAGTTCCTCGTTTGCGGCGATGAGCAGTTCACCATTGGTGCGGAAGTAATTGTAGAACGTGCCGCGCGAAACGCCGGCCGCGGTGATCACGTCGTCGATCACCGAAGCATCCACACCCTTTTCCGCGAACACAAGCAAAGCCGCTTCCAACAGCGTGCGCCGCATACGGGCGCGGCGTTCCGCCGCCACGCGTGGCCGGTGGTCTTCCAGCATTGCAGTTCCTCGTCATTCCGCCGCCTCGCGACCCATCCTACCAGAATCGCAAATTTCCTTAAATGACACTTGTATCATAATGACGAATCTGTCATTATGAAAAAAATGACTTTAAGAGCGGTGCGACATCAGGGAGGACGATCGAGTGGAACCATTTCCGTTCAAGGGTTTGGAGCGCGGCTCCTACGTTCAGATCGCCGGTCGGAAGATTTGGCTGACGCAGGTCGGCGAGGGACCCGCGCTTCTGCTGCTCCATGGCGGGGGACCCGGGGCGACGGGCGCGTCCAATTTCAGCCGCAACGTTGCGGCGCTCGCCAGCCATTTCCGGCTGATCATTCCGGACCTGCCAGGCTATGGGCGATCGACAAAAGGCATCGATCGGGCCGATCCTTTCGGCGATCTCGCCGCTGCCATGCTCGGACTTCTCGATGCCCTCGGCATCGACAAGGTGCATGCGCTCGGCAATTCGCTGGGCGGTGCGTGCGCGCTGCGGATGGCACTGGAGCGACCGGAGCGGGTCGACCGCCTGGTGCTGCTGGGGCCGGGCGGCATCGACACAACCCAGTCCCCTCCAACGGAGGGGCTGAAGCTTCTGCTCGGCTATTATGCGGGTGAGGGACCGACGCGCGAAAAGGTGGCGACCTTCCTGCGCAACTATCTCGTCTTTGACGGGTCGGCCATCAGCGAGGCGGTGATCGATGAGCGCTTCGCAACGAGCGTCGATCCCGAGACCATCGCCAATCCGCCCCTGCAGCCGCCAAAGGATATCACCAACGCGCTGCTGCTCGATCTCGCGAGGGACGCGCGTCTGAAATCACTTGCGACACCGACACTGGTGTTTTGGGGAATGGAGGACCGGGTCAATCGGCCAAGCGGTGCGCAGTCCCTGCAGCAGCAGATGCCGAACTGCGACGTTTATCTGTTCAGCCGGACTGGCCACTGGGTGCAATGGGAGCGCGCGGCCGAATTCAATGCGGCAACCATCGCCTTCCTGTCGCAATCCGCCACGGCTCGGAGCTGAATTCAAGAGCACTTTCCGAATAGAGGATTTCGTCATGGACATGGTTCCTTTGGGTGGCGTGCATCAGTCGGTCTACGGCGCAGTTCATCTCGGCTACGCACTGGTGGAATCGCCTCGTCTGGCGGATTGGAAGCGCCTTGCCGCCGACGGAATCGGCATGGCCGTTGCGGCCGACGCGCCGGACTTGATCGCATTCAGAACGGATGCGCATGCGCGCCGCCTGATCGTCAGCAAGAGCGAGCAGGAAGACGTTGCACTGGGTTGGCAAGTTGACGATCCGTCCGCGCTGCAGGTCATTCTCCGGCGCCTTGCGGCGCACCGGATGCCTGTCGAGGAGATCGCGGGCGAGGAGGCTGCCATGCGTGGCGTCAAGCGGCTCTGGCGCTTCACCGGTCCCAAGCGTCAACGCCTCGAACTCTTCACCGAGCCCGTGCTGGACGCGGGCCAGCCCAAGCTTCGCACCAAGGGTTTTGTGACCGGCGAGCGCGGGCTCGGGCATGTGGCAATCACATCGCGCAACCCGCAGGCGATGATCGCATTCTGGCGCGAGATCTTCGATGCAAAAGTCTCCGACCACATCGAGGCTCGGATCAGCGGCGTCAACCTCAGGGTCACGTTTCTGCGAGTCAACTCGCGGCATCACTCGGTCGCTATTGCCGGCACCAAGGGACTCGCGATGGATCCGTTCACCACGAAGATTCAACATCTCGAGATGCAGGTGACGACGCTCGACGACATCAGCGATGCCTTCACCCGATGCCGGAAGCTCGGCTTCAAGATCGCGATGTCGGTCGGACAGCACAGCAATGACCGGGACGTGTCCTTCTACGTGGTGACGCCGTCCGGCTTCTATTTCGAACTGGGCTGGAGCCCGTCGGAGCATGAGGGCGAGGACTGGCCGGAGGTGGTCCACAACGGGATCAGCGTCTGGGGCCACAAACCGCTCGACCAGACGATCGGCGACCAGCTCGCCCAGATCCGCAACGGGGTCACCTCGCTATTCCGCAAGGAATACTTGCCATACTGAGGAGACAGGCGATGTCCTCCAACGTGGAACGTGCCGCAGCTACCCTGCGGGAGGCGCGCTCGTCGCGACGACAGATTGCGCCCATTGCCGCAACCTACGGTCTTGGCTCGATCGACGAGGCCTATGCTGTCGCGGCGCTGAATACAGCCGCCCGGCTGGCCGAAGGCCGTCGTGTGATCGGCAGGAAGATAGGCCTCACCGCGGAATCGGTGCAACGGCAGCTCGGCGTCGACCAGCCGGATTTCGGCGTGCTGTTCGACGACATGGAACTGCTCGATCGCGACACCGTGCCCGCCGGCAGACTCATGCAGCCGAAGGTCGAAGCCGAAATTGCCTTCGTCATTGGATGCGATCTGCAGCGCCGAGCGCCGTCGTGGGGCGAATTCGTCAGCGCGATCGGTTATGCATTGCCGGCGCTCGAAATCGTCGATAGCGCAATCGCCGACTGGAAAATCGGAATCGTCGACACGGTTGCCGATAATGCCTCCGCCGGATTGTACGTGCTCGGCGATCAGCCGGTTTCGCTCGGTTTATTCCAGCTCGCGGCCGTGGAGGCCGTGCTCACCTGCAACGGCACGGTCGTTTCCCAAGGACGCGGCAGCGCCTGTCTCGGTCATCCTCTGCGAGCCGCCTATTGGCTTGCGTGCGAGATAGCCAGACGGGGCGAGGGGATGCGCGCGGGCGAGATCATCCTGTCCGGTGCGCTCGGGCCAACCGCGCCAGTGAAATCGGGCGACCTCATAGAGGCGGATTTCGGCGATTTCGGCCGCGTCGCCTGTCGGTTTGCCTGACGTTATTGCGAAACAAAACGGGAGGAGGGAGACGGTGTCGAACGAAAACTCGCAGCATTTCGATGTTGCCATTGTCGGTCTTGGACCGACCGGCCTTACCTTGGCGCATTTTCTCGGCCGGCGCGGATTGAAGGTCCTTGCACTGGAGCGCGAGCCGGAATTCTACGGCAACGCCCGGGCCGTCTACACCGATGACGAGTGCATGCGCATCTTCCAGGAGGCCGGCGTCGCAGCCGAGCTTGAGGCCGACATGGTCCTCGATTCCCCGGTCCAGTGGGTTCTGGAGGATGGATCGGTGCTCGGCCAGCTCAGACGGTTCGATCGCCCCTATGGCTGGACCATGAGCAATTTCCTCTACCAGCCCGATTTTGAGACCAAACTTGAGAAGATGCTCTCGCGCTACCCGAACGTTCAGATCATGCGCGGACGCGAGCTGGTCGCCTTCGAGCAGGACGACGACTGGGTGACGTTCAAGCACAGTGCGAGCAAGGGCGTGCAGTATGGTCGTGCCCCTGCGGCGGCCGATGCGACAGACGCCACGACGGCGCGCGCGCGTTGGCTGGTTGCCTGCGACGGGGGACGTAGCGGGGTGCGCAGCCAGCTTGGCATCAAGATGGTCGGCAAGAGCTTCCCCGAACCGTGGCTGGTGGTGGACATCAAGGCCAAGACCGGCGCAGACTGTTTTCATCATTTGCCCTATTTCAATTTCCACTGCGATCCCAAGCGGCCCACGGTCTCCTGTCCGCAACCCGGCGGCCATCACCGGTTCGAGTTTCTGGTGCTTTCTGGCGAGACCAGGGAGCAAATGGAGGATCCGGCCACCGTGCGCGCCTTGGTGAGCCGGCATGTCGACTACGACAAGGTCGAGGTGCTGCGGCAGCTCGTTTATACCTTCAACGCGCTGGTCGCGGAGCGCTGGCGCGTGGGACGGGTTCTGCTCGCGGGCGACGCCGCACACATGACCCCGCAATTCATGGGCCAGGGCATGAGCTCGGGCGTCCGCGACGCGCACAATCTCGCTTGGAAACTGGATGCGGTGCTGCGTGGCCATGCAGATCCGTCTCTGATCGACAGTTACGAAGCCGAACGCAAGCCGCACGCCAAGGACATGATCGATGTGTCCGTGCGAATGAAGGAGTTTGTCTCGCAACCTAATCCCGTCAAGGCAGCCTTGCGTAACGCATTGGTCGCGCTGCTTTTGAAGATGCCGAAACTCGGCGACTATATCCGCGAGGCCCGGTGGAAGCCGCCGCCGACCTATCCGAACGGCGTCTATTTCGGGCTCTCGCGCACGCGCCGGAACGGGGCGGAGGGACGCCCCATACCGCAGCCGCAGGTCCGCACCTTTGGCGGCCGCCGTGCGCTGCTGGATGACGTCCTCGGCGACAATTTCGTTCTGATCGGCTACGGGGTCGACCCTCGCGCGACGCTGGAGGCAAACACGATCGGCAGGCTCGAATCGCTCAATGCGCGATTTGTGGTGCTCTATCCCTACGGCGGCCGTCCCCAAGGCAGCGGGGTCTCTCCGGCCAGCCCTGTCGGCTTGATCGAAATCGAGGACCTCTCCGGCGAAGCACTCGCGTGGTTCCGCAAAGCTGGCGCGAGGCCAGGCTATGTCGCGCTGGTGCGCCCTGACAAGTTTGTCTATGCGATGTGTTCCGCAGCAGGGATCGCCGAAGCGGTCACCCACGCGCTGCGCAGTTTGGGCGGCGTGTCCACGCCTGAGCGCGTCGCGAGCGCCGGCCGGCGTGAGCCGGATCTTGCAGCTTAGCGCTCCGGCGTGAGGGATTCTCCATGGCTCGCGGGATGACCGCAAACCCTGCCGATCGGACAGCGCGCCTGGCAATCCAGGCGCGCGGCCCGAACATAGCCGGTCCATCTGAAACGCGGGCTCGCATTCTCGAGACGGCCGCGGAATTCTATCGCCGGATCGGCCACCGGAAGACGACGGTGGCTGATATTGCCAAGACCATGTCGATGTCGCCGGCCAATGTGTATCGGTTCTTTCCATCGAAGCACGCCATCCAGTCGGCCGCGGCAGGCGTATTGCTTGCGGAAGTCATCCGTGCTGCCGGCGAGGCGGCGCGGCGCGACGGCTCTGCGGCCGAGCGACTGCGGGCCGTCCTGCAGGCTCTCGAGCGGCTGCATGCGGCGCGCTGCATCCAAGATCAGCGCCTGCACGAATTGATCGTGACCGCAATCCGCGAGAACTGGCCTGTCACGAGGGCCTATGCGCATCGTCTGAGCTCCGTCGTCGCAGAGCTGATCTCCGAAGGACAAGTGCGCGGCGAGTTCTCCCAGGGCGACCCGACGACGATCGCCCGTTGCGTCCTTGGCGCTACCAGCGGGTATCTGGATCCGTTGTTGGTCACGTCGGGCGCAAGTTCAAGCCGGCCGACGCTGGATCAGATGACCGATTTCTGCATCGGGGCGCTGGGCGCAGGTCCCAAAGCGACGACGATCCCTATTCCACCCGGAAAGCCGAACGATACCGGCGAACCCCCTTGTAGTCCAAAACCGCCAAGGGCTGATAATCTGTCCGTTCCGAATCCCGCGCCAGCACATCGGTCAAGTTGTCGAGAATGAACCACTCGCCGTCTTGATAGACCGCAACGACCATATGATCCTCGCTGCGCCGCCGATTGTGCACGATCACGAGCCTGACGTGATCAGCCGGTAGTCCGAGCTCCTGGACCCCGGCATATTTGGCGATGGAATAGGCTTTGCAATCGCCGTTTTTCATTGTGATCGCTTCCAGCGGAGTCGTCCAATCACCGGGCGCCGGCTTGACCATCTGGTTGACGGATAGATTGAGATGGCCGAGCAGCGCTTTGCCGTGATACTGGCGGATCTCGTCGAGCGTTTGCATCAGCCTGGACATCGAGGGGCAAGCCTTGGACTCAAGGCACCTGTGAAAATAGCCCTTCTCGATCAGCATTTTGTCTCTCAGCAACTCCCATGTCTTGGCGAGAGGAGCATCCTTGTTGAGCTCTGTCGTGAACTCTCCGAACGGGTCACTTGGACGGTCCTCTGCCGCGGCTGGCACAAACCCGGCTACAATAGCGAATGCCGCCACGACGATCGCGATGGGTAAACTGGCACGCCTTTCGTAAGGGGCAGCATCGGAGAGGAACAGCATTGGAACTGGCTCCGCAATGATTCCAACCAAGCCACAAGGGTCACATCGCCCCAGCCCGTTCGAATCTTAGCACGTCTGCTCCGCTGCGTGCCGGTCAGAATTGCTCGCTGTACCCTCGGTATCACGTGGCAGCGGCGCAATCACCTTCCGACGAGACTGCACTTGCTGCGGTCGAGCGGACGGAAGGCCTGGTCGGGCGGAATGGTGGCGACCAGCTTCACGAGGTCCCAGGGGCCCCTGGATTCGGCCGGTGTTTTGACCTGGACCAGGTAGAGATCGTGCACCATCCGCTGGTCGTCGCGGATCCGGCCACTCGTGGTGTAGGCGTCCGACACGGGCGTCGATTTCATTTGCGCCATCACGGTCGGGCCGTCGTCGGAATTGGTATGCTTCACCGCCTGCAAATAGTGGCGCACGGCGGAATAGACGCCGGCCTGGATTTGCGACGGCATTGCTTTCCGGCGGGCGTAGAACGCGTCGGAGAAGCGACGGGCCGCCGGGGAGACATCCTCGAAGAAGCTTGTGACGATGAGATCGCCGTGGGTGGCCTTCAACCCAACGGCCTCGATATCGACGTTCTGGAACGACATCGGAACGATCTTCATGCCTTGGGCCGCAAGGCCAAATTCTTCGGCCTGCTTGATCGCGGTGGCGTTGTCGCCGGCGACATTGACGGCCAGGATCTTTGCGCCGGAGGCCTGGGCTTGCAGCAGAAAAGAGCTGTAGTCGGGCGTGCCAAGTTGCGCCTTCACGCTGCCAGCCACCGTGCCGCCAAGCTCGGCAATCCGCGCCCGCGCCGTCGCCTCGATCGAATGCCCGAAGGCATAGTCACCGGTGATGAAGAACCACGGCTCCTTGCTGGAGTGCATGATGCCCGACACGACCGCCGTTGCCGTGGAATAGGCATCCTGGGTCCATTGAACGCTGGTCGGCGCACAGGCGTCGTCGGTCAATTGGTTGGCGCCTGCACCCGAGATCAGGAAGATCTTGCCGTTGCTGCGCACGAGTTCCTGGACGGCCAGCGCCGCGCCTGAGCTGCCGCCATCCGCAATCGCTTGAACGCCGTCGTGTTCGAACCATTTGCGGGCAAGGGAAGCGGCGAGATCCGGCTTGTTCTCGTGGTCGGCCTGCAGGATCTCGATTGGCTTGCCATTGATCTTGCCGCCGAACTCCTCCGCCGCCATGCGCGCCGCTTCGACCGATCCAGGACCCATCGCGGTCGCGAACATGCCGTTCATGTCGGTGAGCACGCCGATGCGGATGGCGTCGCCCTTGATTTCCGCATGAGCCGTCGTGCCGGCGAGAATGAGACTGAATAGCAAGGTCGAGGTCAGCTTTTTGCGGTAAGTGCCCATGTCGTTTCCCATATTGTTTGTTGATGAGTTCGTGCCGCTGGTCTGATGCGGCTGGCCGCGGCTCCGAGACCTAAGCGGCCTCGGCAACCACGCTGTTGCGAAGAATGCCGACGCCGGAGATCTCGACCTCGACAGTGTCGCCGGGCCGCATCCACAGCGGCGGCGTGCGTTTGGCGCCGACGCCGCCGGGCGTGCCGGTAACGATGACGTCGCCGGGCGCAAGCGGGCAGATGGTCGAGATGTAGGCGATCAGCTCCGGCACGGGCGTTATCAGCAGATCAGTCGTCGTGTTCTGCACGACCGCGCCGTTCAGTCGGGTTTGCAGCGTAAGCTTTGACGGATCGGGAATTTCGTCCGTGGTCACTAGCCACGGACCGAAGCTGCCGCTTTCCGCAAAGCTCTTGCCGGCCAGAAACTGGCTGGTGTGGCGCTGCCAGTCGCGGATGCTGCCTTCGTTGTAGCAGGCATAGCCGGCGACATGGGCCAGCGCGCGGTTTGCGGGAATGTGCCGGCCGGGCTTGCCGATGACGACGGCCAACTCTCCTTCATAGTCGAAATCATCGCTGACCTTGGGCTTCACCAGCGGCTGCAAGTGTCCGACCTGGCTGCAGGCAAACCGGGCAAACAGCGCCGGCTTCTCGGTCACCGTCCTTCCAGTCTCCGCCACATGATCGCGATAATTCAGGCCGACGCAGATGATCTTGCCGGGATCGGGTATGACGGGCGCATAGCTAACCGCGTTCAGGGCATAGTCGGGCCGCCCGGACGCGAGCTGTGCCGCGGCCTGATTGAGCCCATCGGCTTCCAGCAATTCGCGCAGGCTTCGCCAGGGCAGGCGACGTCCCAGGTCGAGAACACCTTCGCCTTTCACCGCGCCGTACGAAGGACGTCCCTCAATGAGGAATGAAAGCAGTTTCATGCGCGGATCCTTTCAGTTGATGCACTCAAGCGGCGCTCGGAATGGCGGTCGAGAACGGAAGCGAAGACAGGAGCGCGGGAACATCCGTCTCTGTTTGGGCCGTTCCCAGAATATGGCGGTCAGGACGCACCAGTGCCGCCGTGAGACCTTGCTCCTCAAGCCAGGCCTCCAGACCGGTGGCTTCTTCGCCGCGCAGGACCTCGATGCCTGCCAGTTCGGGGTGATGCTGCTGCAGCAGTGCGGCGCCGCAGCCGGACTTGCACAGCAGCGCGAAGCGATAGCCCACGCGGTCATCGCTGCGCCCGTTATTTGGCAGGCCGAATTGCGGAGCCAGCGTTCCGCTCAATGCTGTATTGGAAAAAGCGAGACCCGGGCCGAGCCTCGGCTTTCGCACCTCGAGCTTGAGAGGACCGTCATCGTGCGGAATGCCGGTCGCCAGCGCGGCCTCGACCGCCTTGGTGTTGATGAGCCCACCGAGCCGGATGGCAAGCTCGATGAATTCGCGCACATGGGGCGCGCGCTCGCTTTGATAGGTGTCGAGAAGGTCTGGCGCGGCTTTGCCTTGCAGAACGTAATCCAGCTTCCAGGCGAGATTGGCCGCGTCGCGAATGCCCGCGCACATGCCTTGGCCGAGAAAGGGCGGCGTCTGGTGCGCTGAATCGCCCGCCAGCAGAAGTCGTCCGGAGCGCCATTGTTGGGCAATCGCGGAGTGAAACGTGTAGACCGCGGCGCGCTCGATCTCGGCCTCGTTGGCCTTCAGCCACGGCGACAGCAGCTCCCAGACGCGCCCCGGCTGCGCGGCCAGCAGGGCATCTTCGTCTGGACGAACCGTGATCTCCCAGCGGCGGCGCCTGCCGGTGCCGCGAATATAGGTTGCCGGCCGCTGCGGATTGCAGAACTGGACGCTGTAGTCGCCGAGGTCGGGCCGCTCGCCCCTGAGCAGAACGTCGACCACCAGCCAGCGCTCATGGAAGCCGAGGTCGTCCATGCCAGCGCCGATGAAGCGGCGCACCAACGAACGCGCGCCGTCGCAGCCGACGACATAGGCGCAACGGACCTCGACGAGCTGCCCCGTGCAAAGGTCTTCGTAGCGAACGCGCGCGCCGGTGTGATCCTGGTCGATGGCAAAGACGTCGCACCGGTTGCGGACCTCAATATGGGACCAGCGCTCCAGCCCCTTGTTGAGGACGTCCTCCAGGTCGGGCTGGTGAAAGCGGTAGCTCAGATGCCATCCCATCGGCGTGAGCTCGCGCGAGCGTGGCCAGTCAAGCACGAGCCGGCCCTCGGCGTCCACGAACCGCATGCCGGGACTTAGGATGACGTGCGGCAGGATAGCCTCGCCCAGGCCGATGGTCTGGAACACACGCATGCACTCGTCGTCGAAATGCACCGCCCGGGGCAGATGATAGGCCTTGGCCTCCCGCTCCAGGACGAGTGTGCGGAGGCCGCATAGCCCAAGCAGATTGGCAAGTGTCGAGCCGACCGGGCCGCGGCCGACGATGACGACGTCGAAGGTTTGGGACGATGCTGAAGTATCGTTCATGCCCCCATCTGTTCCGGATGTTCGGCCTTGCCGCAAGCCGCGCGCGCAAACTGTCCGCGCAGCGGACGCGTGCGACGCGCAGATGGTGATGCGGGGGCGACCGTCGGCCGGATCACCGCGGGCGGCTTAGACCTCGACCGGGATCGCCGCCGCGGTCTCTCGAAGAGGTGCGGCGTACTGCGCGACGGCGTCGTCGAGGGTCATGGCCGAGCGGATCCATATGATGGAGATACAGCCGAACACGACCTCGCCACGGACGATCGGGACCGCGATGGAGGACGTCTTGGGATTATATTCGCCTTCATCGCGGATCGCGTAACCGCGGCGAGAGGTCTCGGTGAGAATGCGGCTCAGCCGGTCGGGCTCGAGAAAGGGGCGATCATCCGCTTCATCGATGCGGCGCAAATGGTTGATGATCACGTCGCGTTCGATCGGCGCGCAGGCCGCAAGGTAAGCGCGGCCCGCGGACGTCCGCAGCATTGGCAGGCGTTTGCCGATCATGCCACGATCAATCGACAAGGGGCTGCGCGCGTGCGTGGTCTCCTGGATGACCATCGCCGCGTTCTCGTAGGTCGACAGGTCAACCGGCCAGACCAGGTTCTTGCTGAGCTCCGCCAAATAAGGAGCTGCCACCTGGCAGATGAAAACGCTGGGGTCGTAGCCGTCGCCGAGGCTCAAGGCGCGCCGGGTCACCCGGAAGCGGTCGTCGCTCGCGCTCCGGGCGACATAACCGAGCTCCTCGAGCGTCTCGAGCAAGCGATAGACGGTCGGCCGCGGCAGATCGAGCTGACGGGCGATGTCCCCGGCGCGGATGCCGCCGGAACGGTTGACTTCGTGCAGCACATCCAGGCCCCGTTTGAAGGCGCGGACGCCCTCCGCTTGTCGCGGCTGCCCGGATTGCGTCCGCTCCTTGGACACCTGCAAATTCCTCCCTTGCCTGGTCTCTGCTGGCCGATATCGTAGCCTGAGAATGAGAACCGGCCGCAGGACCTGCAGTCTACTGCAGGAGCGCGAGGGGCCGGTACCAGATTTCGGGCCCAAGCCGGCCGAGCGGGAGGAAACAGCATGGAAATCACCGCCCTGGGCTACCTCGGCATCAAGTCCTCCCAGATGGATCAGTGGAGCCGCATGGCTACTGACCTGCTCGGAATGCAGCGCGTCGACAGGGCGGCCAAGGTGAACGCCTACCGCATGGACGACCGCAAGCAGCGGCTGATCATCGACGGCAGCAGCGATGCCGGCCTTGCCGTGATGGGCTGGGAGGTCGCAACGCAGAGCGAACTCGATCGTCTCGCCGGCCGCCTCGATGATCACGGCGTCAGGGTGACGCGCGGATTGCGTGCGCTCGCTGACGAACGTCATGTCTCCGAGCTGATTTCGTTCAGCGATCCCGCCGGCAATCCGCTCGAAGCGTTCCATGGGCCCGAGCTTGCATCAGATCCTTTCAGGCCGGCGCGGCCGATCTCGGGCTTTCGCACCGGCGCGCTCGGGATGGGACATGCCGTCCTCAACGTCGAGAACGTCGAGGCGCTGCTGCCATTCTATCGCGATCTGCTCGGCTTCAAAGTGTCCGATTTCGGGCTGACGCCGTACAAGCTGTATTTTTTCCACGTCAACGGCCGGCATCACAGCTTCGCCATGGTGGGGTCCGGGCGGAAGGCGCTGCATCACTTCATGGTCGAGGTCGGCAGCCTCGACGATGTCGGTCAAGGCTATGACCTTGCCCAGCTGGACGAAGGCCGGATCGCCTACACGTTGGGGCGTCACACCAACGACCACATGACGTCCTTTTACGTCAACACACCGTCCGGCTTCTTCATTGAATATGGTTGGGGCGGGCGCGTGATCGATCCAGAGACCTGGCAGCCGCACGAGACCTTCGATGGTCCTTCGCTATGGGGGCATGAGAGATTGCACATGCCGGATGCGCAGCGTGGGCGCTTCCGCGACATGAGGCTGTCCGCCGCCGCGCGTGGGGTCCGCGCGCCGGACCCTCACGTACCGCCTCTGAACTGCCCATGGCTGGACGCAGTGACTGCTCGGAATTGAGCGATCCGGCTCCGAACGAAGCCGTTCAGCTGCGTATCGCACGCCTGCTGGGGATTTCGGCAGTAGCGCTCCGAAGCCAATCAAGAACGGCAAATCGAGATGGGTCGCCATCAGGCCGATCGGAACCGCAACCAAGCGGATTCTTCCACTCGCCAACCAGAAATGGCCGGCGTTAGTTAACGGGCTCAGTTCGACGCCGATTCACGAACAGGCTGTGCAGCCAAGCATTATGATCGTGCGACGATTGTCGATGTCCGGCAGTTCGATCGTGGGTATGTTGTGTGCTGGCTAGCGTTGGGTGGCGAGATCCGCTGCGCGGCCGGGTGTGCCCAGCACCTTGGCTTGGTCTGTGCCGCATTTGAAATCGCGCGCGATCTGGTCGGCTGCCTGGCGGGCTAGTTCGTCCGCATTCGGGTTAGCCTCCGCATCTATATAGGCGACGGGGCAAACCCCGCCCGGCGGCAGCCGCGACACGACCAGCAAAGGCTTGGCCTCCGGACCGCCGCCGTTGCTCATGGTTTGATCGACAATGTCGGCGATCCGCCAGCGCTGGATCATCGCAAACGGATTGTTGCTCGCGATTCGCCATTCGATCATGGGCAGCGCCGAGTTGAACGGCCCGAAGAAGGTTTGCGCGGCCGGCTCCTTCGCCGCCTCGACGCGATTGTAACCGACCGAAACGGTTTCGCGCTTGTCGTCCTTGCTGACGAGAACCACGAGCATGGCCCTGCCGCGACAGACGCGTGTGGGGCTATCTTCGACCCGGCCAGGACCTTCGCTCCAGCAATTGGCGGCCGCCATGGAGCTGTAGGAGCTGACCGCGATCGGTTGGGGAGCAGCATGCGAGGCAAACGTCGCGACGGCGAGTGCGGTCAGCGCCAGGGCAACCCCGCCGCCAATCCACGAAGTGTGAACGGTATCTCTCATTGCGCCCTTCTCCTCCAGAACTTGGTCCTTTTTTCGTGGAATCTGAGGAGGATTCAGGGAAGAAGAGCGCCGAGCCTTTGCAGTTGCCTGCGAGCTGCGGTCTCACGCGATCACGTCGCGAGACCATTCCTTGCGCATCAGGACGTCGCGAGCGTTATCGCGAGGGCGCATGCGCGGTCATACTCATCGAGATTGATCCACTCGTCGATAGTGTGGGCCTCGTTCTGCCCTGCGCCGAAGGTCACCGTCGGAACGCCGTGGCGGACCATCCAGTTGGCATCGAGCCCGCCATTCGCGGCGCGGACGCTCGGCGTTCCGCCATTCGCAGACACGGCCGCGATCGCGCGTTTGACCACGGGCAGGCCTTCCTTCATGCGGAACGGGTAATAGTCGGTCTCGGCCTTGAACTTGACTCGGCCAGACTTGCCTTCGCTGTTCTTGACGCGCTTTGCGGCCTTCTCGAACGCCGCCTTGTAGGCTTTGGTGATCTCCTTGAAGAACCTTGCGTCATGGCTGCGGCTTTCGCCGCGCACGTGTACGTAGTCGGTGACGACGTTGGTGGCGTCGCCGGCGGGCCGGCCGTCGCCGCCGGTGACGGGGCCGACATTGCTCGTGCCCTGCCGCTTGCCTTTGACCACCTTGCCGAACCAGCCGCCGGCTTTCACGTCGGCGAGCGCGAGCGCAAGGATCATGGTCGCGCTGATCCCGCGCTCCGGCGCGACGCCAGCATGCGAGGCGCGGCCGAAAATCTCGACCTGCCAGCGATCCGCGCCCACTGCGCCGATCGTAACATTGGAGGCAGACCCGCCATCGTAGTTGAAGGCCATCACCGGCGAGCCAATATCTTCGGCCTTGACGTGGCGCGCGCCCCATAACCCGCTCTCCTCCCGCACGCAGAACAGAAGCGTGATAGGGGGATGATCGAGCTTCTGCTTCGCAAGCTCGGCCGCCAGCGTGACAAGGACGCCGCAGCCGCAGCGATTGTCGCCGCCGAGTGCGGTCTTCGCCTGATTGACGATCTTGCGGCCGGCAAGCTTCGGCTTCGCTCCTGCGCACAGCGGCACAGTGTCCATGTGGGTCATGAACATGATCCGCGGCTGGTTATGCATAGCCCCGCGGCCGGGCAGGTCGACAATGAGGTTGCCCGTTTCGGTCGGCACGGGAATGCGCGTGTTGGCGTCGTCAAGGCGGATCGCGTCGGCCGGCACGCCGCTTTCTTCCAGCGCCGACGCCAGCTCGCGCCCGATCGCGGCCTCCTTGCCGGTCACGCCCTCGATGGCAAGGAAGCGCATGAGGCGGGCGGTCGCGGCCTGGGTGTCGACAGACATGAGGTATCCCCTTGATGAACGGCAGCTTGCGAGCATCCTTCGCGGCGCGTTGTTTCGCAAGGCTCCTCAAGGCAGCCTGCCAAGGCAATCGGGCAGGGCAGGTAAGAGATACGTCAAGGCGCGGCGGCGCCGCCAGAGGCTGACTTGTCGCGTCGTCGCCGGCGGGCGGCCTTCAATAGTGAGGGTACAGCGTGCTGAGATAGTCCGACAGCGTGGTGGGATCGCCGCGCGTGCTCTGCCGCAACGGCTGACCGCTCAACAGCACGCCGGCCTGCGTCTTGTAATCGGGCGCCACGTTGTCGGTCGGCTTCAGCGGCTGGTTGACCATCCTTTGGTATCGATCGTAGGCCTGTTGGGTGCCGATGAAGATGCAGACGCAATGCTGCGGCTCGGCATAATAGTAGCGCAAGGACTCGCCGGTTCCGTTCGCGACGAAGCGGTGTGCCGGCAGCGCATGCAGCGCCTTTTGCCCCGCGGGATCGTTGGCGACCTGAACATGAAAGCCGGCGGACGACAGATAAAAGCTGTTCTGCTCCAGGGATGGCCGGCTTGGCGCTTCGACCGCGAACGCAGCGGAGGTGCCAAGCCAGAGCATTACGGCCGGAAACATCCACAAGCCGTGCACCCGAAATGACCGGCGATAGCCCATGACGATCGGTGCTGGCATGACCAATCTCCTGCAGAGAGACTTCCTGTTGGGCGGGACAGAACGCCCGAACAGTGTGCCAAGATTGTGTTGATGCTTCATCGATATGGGGCCGAAACGACGGAATCCGGATTAGGCCGTCTCCGGGAGCCGCGGTGCTGCATTCGCGCTTGAGCTGCTCAATTGGCGCTCTCGATCAGGCTTTCGAGCAGCCGCTTCAACTCCCTCGTGGACTTGTTGCCGTAGTTCTCGACGATATGCGCCTCCTGGCTCATGGCCAGCGAGTTGAGGCGCTGGGACAGGGCGCGGCCGCGATCGGAGCAGAACATCAGCACCTTGCGGCGATCATTCGGGTCTTGCACCCGGTAGACCAGCCCGTCCGAGACCATGCGGTCCACGATTTTTGTGAGTGTCGGGTGGTTGAGAAGCACGGCCCCGGCAAGCTCGCCCATCGAACGGCCGTTCCCGTCGGACAGCACCTTCAGGATCCGCCATTGCTCGACCGGCACTCCTTCCTTCGCCAGGCGCGCCTCGAGCTGCCGGTTGATCTCCCGGTTGGCTTGGGCGAGCAGGTAGGCGAGATGTTCGGTGATGGGAGTATCTGGGCTGGGCGGTTTGGCCACGGCTAACGACTTCGGTTTGACCCTGGTGAATGAATGACTGGCGTTGGTTGCCCGTTCTATATGCATGGCAATTCTTGAAGTTTCAATATTTTCGAATAGGATATTTCTCCGGGCAGGTGGACAACCGGCGGCGGCACAGCGTGGTGCCGTACAAGAACACAGTCATGGGACAGGAGTGGGCGTGCTCTCGACAGTCAGCTTCAATTCCGGCGGTCCGGCTATGCCACCCCTCGCGTTCAAGGGGCCGTCGAGCTTTGCGGCTGATCCACCGTGGCGCCCCGCCGATGCCGGCGCTGTCCAACGTCGTCGTGCCCATAGCAAGCTGCGGATCGCCAATTTCCTCACATGCTCCGGCTCGCCCGGCATCTGGGGTCCGGCCGCGATCAACGGTGTGTTGCTCGCGGCCTCCGAGATCAACAAGCGCGGCGGCATCCTTGGCCGCGAGATCGAAGTGACGATGCTCGACGCCGGCGGGCCGATCGGCGACGTCGTCCGCCGCGCCAAAGAGGCGATCGCCTTCGACGAAGTCGACGTGATCATGGGCTCGCATATCAGCGCGGTGCGCGTTGCACTGCGCGAGGTGACGCGCGGTCGGGTGCCCTACGTCTATACCCCAGTCTACGAGGGCGGCGAGCGCACGCCGGGCGTGATGGCGATCGGCGAGACGCCGCGCTGGCAGAGCCGGCCGGCGATTCACTGGCTCGCCGACGTCAAGAAGGCCTCGCGCTGGTATCTCATCGGCAGCGATTATGTCTGGCCCTGGCAATCGCATCGTGCGGTCAAGCGATACATCGCGGAGGCCGGCGGGCAGCTGGTCGGCGAGGAGTTCGTTCCGGTCGGCGAGGACGATCATTCCGCACATCTTGCCCGCATTCGAGCCGCCCAGCCCGACGTCGTCCTGATTTCGCTGATCGGAACCGACAGCATCGCCTTCAACCGGGCATTTGCCGAAGCGGGCCTCGCGGCGACCACGTTGCGGCTTGCCGGCGCCATGGACGAAACGGTGCTGCTCGGCATCGGGGCCGACAACACCGAGAACCTGTTCTGCGCCTCCGGCTATTTCACCGGGGTCGGCTCGCGCGCCAATGACGATTTCCTGAGCCGGTATCACGCCATGTTCGGCGCCTACGCGCCGCCATGCGGCTCGGTTGCCCAATCCAACTATGAGGGCCTGCGTTTCCTGCAGGCGGCCGCCGAACGCGCCGGCACGCTGGAGTTCAGGCCGCTGCTCGGCGCTGGACGCAATATCGTCTACTGCGGCGCCCGCGGCCCCGTGACGATCCGCGACGGTCGCGCCGAGATGCTGATGTATCTCGCCGAGGCCGACGGCCTCGACTTCAGGCTGATCAAGACCATCTGACCCGCGCATGACTATCCGGCTGACGGCCTCATTGTAAAAATATACTTGAAAAGGAAAATATTTCCGTCTGTAATAGCTCGGCGGCGAACGCGAGACATGTCTCGCGCCCGTCGCGCCGGGATGATCAAGCCTAAGGAGGGTGCCTTGTCCGTCGTGCTGCCGACCCCCACGCAACTCCGCGCCGTCGCGGCGCAATGCGGTCTCTCACTGTCCGATGAGGACGTCGCCTCGTTCCGCGGATTGATGCAGGGCTCCGTGGATGCCTACAACCTCGTCGCGTCCATGCCCGACGAGGTGCCCGTGGTGAAATATCCGCGCACGCCCGGCTATCGGCCGGGCCCGGAAGAGAACCCGCGCAACGCCTGGTTCCGCAAGGTAAGCGTGAAGGGGGCGCTGGCCGGCAAGCTCAAGGGCAAGACGGTGGCGCTGAAGGACAACATCATGCTGGCCGGCGTGCCCATGATGAACGGCTCGGCGACGCTGGAAGGCTATGTCCCAGATTTCGACGCGACCATCGTGACGCGCATGCTGGATGCCGGCGCCGAGATCGTCGGCAAGACGCATTGCGAATCCTTCTGCATCTCCGGCGGCAGCCACACCAATGCGACCGGGCCGGTGCATAATCCCCACAAGATGGGCTATTCGGCGGGCGGCTCCTCCTCCGGCAGCGGCGTGGTGGTTGCGCTCGGCGAAGTCGACATGGCGATCGGCGGGGACCAGGGCGGCTCGATCCGCATGCCGTCCTCGTTCTGCGGCACCTACGGCATGAAGCCGACCTGGGGCCTGGTGCCCTACACCGGCATCATGCCGATCGAGGTCTATGTCGATCACACCGGGCCGATGACGGCGACGGTAGAAGACAATGCCCTGCTGCTCGAGGTGCTGGCCGGTGATGACGGCTACGATCCCCGCATCAAGGCGCCCAGGGTCGATGAATATACCAAAGCGCTTGGCAAGGGCGCGAAAGGCCTGAAGATCGGCTTGCTGAAGGAAGGTTTTGAGCAGGTCGGCGCGGAAGGCGCGGTGAACGAAAGCGTGCGCGAGGCCGCCAAGCGGTTCAAGGATCTCGGCGCCGCAGTGAGCGAGGTCTCGATGCCGATGCATCTGCTCGGGCCCGCGATCTGGATGCCGATCGGCACCGAAGGCATGACCCAGACCATGATGTTCGGCGACGGCTATGGCCTGAGCCGTCCTGATCTCTATGCGACGTCGTTGATGGACTTTCATCGCGGCTGGCGCCGGCAGGCGGATTCTCTCTCCGAGACCACGAAGCTGTTGCTGTTGTTCGGCACCTATATCAACAACACATTCGGCTCGCGCTTCTATGGCAAGGCGCAGAACATCTCGCGCCGGCTGACCGCCGCCTATGACGCGGTGTTCAAGGACTATGATCTCCTGTTAATGCCGACCACACCGATGAAGGCGACGCCCTTGCCGCCGCCGAATGCGAGCCGCGAGGAGTATGTCGCACGGGCACTGGAGATGATCAGCAACACGGCGCCCTTCGACATCACCCATCATCCCGCGATGTCGCTGCCCTGCGGCATGGTTGACGGCCTGCCGGTCGGGCTGATGCTGGTCGGCCGTCACTTCGAGGAATCCACCATCTACCGCGCGGCTCACGCATTCGAGCAGGCTGGCGATTGGAAGAAGATGTGAGGAGGCCGGTCTTGCACGCCAGCGGGACCCTGATGCATGGCTAGTGCATTCGCCGCCGCCTTCGAAATCCTGAGTTTCGGTGCGATCATCGTCCTGGTCGTGCTGGGACTCGGGATCATCGCCAGCATGATGGGCATCTTCAATTTTGCCCAGGGCGAGTTCGTCCTGCTCGGCGCCTATATCACCTATCTCGCCTACAGCCACGGCATGCCGGTCTGGGTCGGCATGGCTGCGGCGCCGTTCCTGGTTGGGGCGCTCGGCTTCGTGCTGGAGGCTCTCATCATCCGCCGCTTCTATGCTGCGCCGATCGTGGCCATGCTCGGCACCTACGCGCTCGGCCTGATCATTCGCGAATGCGTGCGCGGCCTTATTGGCGGGCTCTATCTCTCGGTGCCGGAGCCGATCGGCGGCTCGATCGATATCGGCACCAGCCATCTTTCAGCGTGGCGTTTCACCATCATCGTGGTCACCCTGCTGGTGATGCTCGGCTGCTACCTGCTGCTGGCACGCACGAGCTTCGGACTGCGCGTCCGCGCCACCCTGGAAAATCCGGCGCTGGCGCGCGCCTCCGGCATTTCCACCTCTCTGATCTACGGAGCCACATTCGCGTTCGGCGCCGCCTTGGCGGGGCTGGCCGGCGCGCTCGTGGTGCCGGTGTTCAGCCTGTTTGCCGATCTCGGCATCCGCTTCCTGATCCAGGGTTTTGTCGCGGTCATGGTCGGCGGCGTCGGCTCGTTCATCGGGCCGGTGGCGGGAGCTGCCGTGATCGGCACGTTGAGCGCGGCGCTACCCTGGGTGATGGCGCCTGTGATCGCCGACATCCTGGTTTTCGTGCTTGCCATCGTCTTCATCAAATTCCGGCCGCAGGGCCTGCTCTCGGGGAAAGGGGTCTAGTCACATGTTGGGCGATCATTTGAAATTGAGCCGGCGCAGGTTCCTGTCGAACTTCGCCTTTGCCTCAGGCGCGATTGCGACCGGCATGGGCAGCTGGGTGATCCGGCCCGATTGGGCGAACGCGGCCGAAGCGCCGATCAAGGTCGGCATCGCCACCGACCTGACCGGCCCGATCGCCTATGCCGGCAATGCCGACGCCAATACCGCCAAGATGGTGGTCAAGGAGATCAACGATGCCGGCGGCCTACTCGGCCGTCCGCTTGAACTTTACATCGAGGACACCGCGTCGAACGAGTCGGTTGCTGTCGGCAATGTTCGCAAGCTGATCCAGCGCGACAAGGTCGACCTGGTGCTCGGAGGCATCACGAGTTCGATGCGCAACGCGATCAAGGATCCGATCGTCGCTCGCGGCAAGACGCTTTACATCTATCCCCAGCTTTACGAAGGCAAGGAGTGCACGCCCTATCTATTCTGCACCGGCCCGACGCCCGCGCAGCAATGCGACGAGTTCATCCCCTGGCTGATCAAGAATGGCGGCAAGCGCTTTGCGCTACCAAGCGCGAACTACGTCTGGCCGCACACCTTGAATATCTACGCGCGCAAGGTGATCGAGGACCATGGCGGCGAGGTGATCTTCGAGGAATATTACCCGCTCGACCAGGTCGATTTCAGCGCCACCGTCAACCGCGTCATCTCCAACAAGGTCGATGTGGTCTTCAACACGGTGATCCCGCCCGGCGTCGGGCCGTTCTTCAAGCAGCTCTATGAGGCCGGGTTCCTGAAAAATGGTGGCCGGCTCGCTTGCGTCTACTATGACGAGAACACGCTCAACATCAACCAGGCCAACGAGATCGAGGGGCTCGCGAGCTGCCTCGACTATTTCAAGGCGCTGACCAAGGACGATCCGGTCAGCGCCAAAATCCAGGCGGCTTATGAGAAGGATTATCCGGGCAACTTCCTGTTTGCCGCCGGAAGTGCTGCGACCGGTACTTACCGCGGCCTGAAATTGTGGGAAGCTGCCGTCAAGGAGGCAGGAAAGGTCGATCGCGAGTCGGTCGCCGCCGCGCTCGATCATGCCAAGATTGCGGAAGGACCCGGTGGTCCTGCCGAGATGGTTCCGGGCAAGCGGCACTGCAAGATGAAGATGTATACCGCTGTTGCCAAGGGCGGGGTGTACGAGGTCGTGGCGCACAGCAACGGCCTGGTCGATCCCAAAGAGTGCTAACCAAAAGAAATGCTGAGCAAGGCATGAGCGCAAGCAAGCAGGCCATTCGCATTGAGCCTGGCGAGCGGCCGACCCTCTCGACGGCGGACTGCGGCGCGACGAGCACGGCGGCGTTGCCAACGGCCACATCGCGCAGGATCCTGCCGATCGTGGAAGTTGCTGCGCTGTTGATCGCAGCAGTGCTGCCGCTGGTGCTGCAGGACTATCTCACCGTCTTTGCAACCCGCGTCATCATCCTCGCGCTCTTTGCCCTGTCGTTCGATCTGGTCTGGGGCTATGCCGGCATCATGAGCTTCGGCCAGGCCCTGTTCTTCGGCTCGGCCGGCTACGGCGTGGCGCTGCTCGCCCGCGACCTCGACATCACCGCCATCTACCTGGTGCTGCCGGCCGGAATGCTGATCGGGCTTGTTTTCTCGCTCCTGCTCGGCGGCTTTCTGCTGCTGGGACGCTATCCATCCAGCGTGATCTTTGTCGCGCTGGGCACATTGACCGGGTCATATGCCGCCGATCGTCTCGCGCGCGGCTGGTACTATCTCGGCGGACAGAACGGCATTCCGTCAATCCCGGCCATGTCGTTCGGCAGCTACGACTTCGACGAAGGGCCGGTCTTTTATTATCTCACGCTCGGCATCCTGCTCGTTGTCTATCTGCTCTGCCGTTTCCTGGTTCGCTCGCAATTCGGGCTCGCGCTGGCAGGGCTTCGCGAAAACGAGCAGCGCATCGCCTTTTTCGGCTACAAGGCTCAGCACCTGAAGGCGATCGTGTTCGCGGTCGGCGGTGCCATCGCCGGCCTTGCAGGCGGCCTCTATGCCTTTCACGAAGGGTTTGTCTGGCCCAACATGCTGGGCGTCGTGATCTCGACCCAGGTCGTGCTGTACGTTCTCTTTGGCGGATCCGGTACGCTGATCGGTGCGGTGATCGGCACCGTGATCATCGAGGGCGTGAGCTTCTGGCTGTCCGACAATTACCGCGACATATGGCCGATCATTCTGGGTGTCATGCTGCTTCTCGTGATCCTGTTCCGGCCCCTCGGCCTGATCAGCTTTGTCGTTGGAGAGCGGGAGCGTGTCGGCTCTTTCGGCAGCGGAAGGAGGAGCAGGCATGCCGCTCCTTGAAGCCTCCGATATCAAGAAGGTGTTCGGCAAGCTGACCGCGCTCGACGGCGCGGGCCTTGTGATCGCCGAGAACGAGTTTCACGGTCTGATCGGTCCGAACGGCTCGGGCAAGAGCACGCTGATGAAATGTGTAGCTGGGGCCGAGATGCCGACCCAAGGCAGCGTTTGGTTCGCCGGAGCCGACATCACGGCGCTGTCGCCGACCGAGCGCGCGCGTGCCGGCATGAGCCTGAAATTCCAGATCACCAGCGTGCTGCCCTCGCTCACGCTCTACGACAACATCCTGCTGGCGCTGCAGGCGCATTCGTCGCTGCTGGATCTGGTGCTGTCGCGGACGCGCGGCGCGCTGCATGACCAGGTCATGGCCATGCTCACCCAGTTCCGCTTGGCCGACCGCGCTCACGAGCCGGCAGCGACCCTCTCCCACGGTCAACAGCAATGGCTCGAGATCGCGATGGCGCTCGCCGGCAAGCCCCGCCTCTTGCTCCTCGACGAGCCCACCGGCGGCATGAGCCTCGAAGAGCGGCGAGTCACCGGCGAGTTGTTGCAGCCGATCAAGTCGCATTGCTCGCTCGTGATCGTCGAGCATGATCTCGATTTCATCCGCGACATTTGCGATCGCCTGACGGTGCTGGATCAGGGCCGTGTCCTGCAGAGCGGCACGGTCGCGGAGATTCAGGCGAGCCCGGACGTGCAGGAGATCTATTTGCGCCGTGCCTGACACCCCTTTCCTCGATATCGCCCATCTTGATGCCGGCTATGGCCGCAGCCAGGTCCTGTTCGACGTCACGCTCGGCATTCCCTGGCGCGGCGGGGTTGCCGTGCTCGGCCGCAATGGCGCGGGCAAGACGACGTTGATGAAAACCATTGTCGGCGAGATCGGCCTGTCCAACGGCAAGCTGACATTCGACGGCAGGGACATTGGCCGCTGTCCGACCGAGGAACGGGTGCGGCTGGGCATCGGCTATGTGCCGCAGGAGCATTCGGTGTTCGCGCGTCTGTCCGTGCGCGACAATCTCGCCGTCGGGGCGCTCAACAATCCGAACACCGCCGCCATTGACCGCGTGCTTGCAATCTTCCCCAAGCTCGGCCAGCGCCTCGACCAGCCCGCCGGCACCTTGTCGGGCGGCGAACGAAAGATGCTCGCGATCGGACGCGCGATGCTCGGCTATCCCAAGCTGCTGCTGCTGGATGAGCCGACCGAGGGCGTCTGGATCGGCGTGATCGAGGAGATCACCGAGCGACTGATCGAGCTTGCCAAGGAGATTGCGGTCGTCATTGTCGAGCAGCATCTCGACCTCGCCTTGCGCGTGGCTGACTATGCTTATGTGCTCGACCGCGGCCGGGTCGCCCTGCACGGGCCCGCCGGCGAGATCCGCAACGCGCCCGAATTGCTCCGCTATCTCGCGCCGTGAGATGCGGCGCAGCGCGAGGCGACAGCCTACGCGGCAATGTCGGAGGGCTTACCCTCGGCATCGACAAGATGGACACGTTCGATATCGACGTGCGGCAGCAGCGATCGGATCTGGTCGTCGGGCATCAGGCTGAACGGCTTGGTCAGCGCATCCGCGGTGGTCGCATTGCGGGATACGGTCGTGACGCTGCGGTAGCGGTCGGCGCACCCGCCGGTCCGAGGATCGAACAGATGGTTGAAACGGCCTTCGGGATCGAAGCGGAAGCCGTAGGCACCCGAGGTCGCCACGGCGCGATCCTCGACCGGAAGTATGGTTTCGGTGCGCCCGACAATGTCGGGATCGGCGATGCCGATTTCCCACGGGCGGCCGTCAGGACGCGAACCAATCGCCCGTGTCTCCCCCATGTCGACCAGGCTGTGGGTGACGCCGTGCGAGCGCAACAGATCGACCATCTTGTCGGTGATGTAACCTTGCGCGATTCCATTCAGCGTCACCGCCATGCCACGCGGCATGACGATGCGATTGCGATCCACCGAGAGCCGAGCGTAACCGACACGTGCCAAGGCCGCCTTGATCGCCGACGGAGCCGGCCCGGTCGGATCCGCATTGGCTTGCGAGAAGTGGTCGGCGTAAAGGTTCCACAACGGCTGCACGGTCGGATCGAACAGTCCGCCCGTCAGTTCGGCGTAGTGCTGCGAGATCGCGAGCAGATCGACCATTTCGGCCGCGGGGTCGATCAGGATGCCGGTCCGGTTCAACTCGACCAGCGCGGAATCCTCCAGGTAAAGGCTGAACAGCTGCTCCAGCCGGCGCGCTTCCGCGCAAGCCACCGAGATCAGCTGCTGCGCTTCGCTGCGGTTCTCATGGTGGATCTCCATTGTTGCGATGGCGCCCAGCATTGTGCCCCGCCAAACGACGGGCGCCGCGCCGGCGTTGGCAGGCAGCCCCGCCGGCAACAGGCCGAGGCCGGCCGCTGCGGCGCTGATCCGGACGAAACGTCGACGCGAGATCATGCGTGTCATTCGCCTCTCCTCAATTGCTCGATCGGCGCGCGTCGGCGTCGTCGTTGGGCGCTGCGTCGGCGTTGTCGGCACCGGCGGCCAGCACATAGTCGCGCGGCACCTGGTCGAAGGTGACGATGCGGCCGCCGTTCTCGCTCATGAATTTTTCCGCGGCGCCTCGATCCGAGAACGGCACGGCCTCATCGCCGCCCATCCCGCCCTTGACCCGGCTGCCGATCACGAACAGTGCTTTCCGCGCCTCGACCCAGTTCTCAGCTCCTGGCTTGTCCCAGCTCGGCGCCTTGGCCATGTCGGAGACATAGATCGCCTGAACGTCTTTTGGCTCGTCCGGCAGCATTGTGAATGCGATGGTATCGCGCACCGAGGAGAACCAGACGGGTTCGATCAGGCTTGCCGCAAAGATCTGTCCCTTTGGTCCGGGATGCTCGAGCAGGTTCATCCCGCAATAGTGGCCGATGGACCCGGCGGTCATCTTCTGCGGCAGGGGAAGCCTGGCCGTTTCCCTCTGACATCCGGCAAACGCAAGCGGGACCAGCAGCGCGAAGGCGAGGGCGCGGTGCCTCATAACTCCCTCCTGGAAAAGGCCAGCGCGGCGAGGCTCAGCGGAACCAACGTCCATAATGTCAGCGCCAGCAGCAGCACCTGGATGGACAGCGAAGTGCTTTGCGCAACGCCGGCCATTCCTGCGAAGGTGCTGACATTGGCAAACCCGGTCAGATTGAACAACCGGTAGACGTCCGTCGGGTTGAACAGAAGCATCACACCGAGCGCAGTTGCGGAGATATTGCGGCCCTGGTCGAGCGCGAGCAGACCGAGCAGGGCCATATCGTAGATCAGGACCAGAAGCAGCCAGAGCCCGATCGAGATGCCGGCGGCCGTGCCGCGGTCGCGCACCAGTGCACTGACCAGATAGCCGATTGCGACGAACACGGCGCCGAGCATCACAGACGAGCCAATCATTGCGGCGAACGCCGCAAGACTGTCGGAGTCGATCCGGCTTCCGCTCGCCACCAGGGCCGCAGCGGCCAAGCCGTAGCCGAGAGAGGTGGCGAAGGCGAGCACCACGAGGTGTCCGAGGAATTTTCCGAGCAGGACCTGCCAGCGTGCCAGCGGATAGCTCAGCAGCAGGAGCATGGTGCCGCGCTCCATGTCGCCCACGATGGCGTCGTGCGAGATCAGCAGCGCGATCAGGGGAACCAGGAAAATCGTGAGGCTCGAGAGGCTGACGATGACGACATCGAGTGCGCGAACGCCGACCGTTCCTGTCGGCGCGCTGCCGAGGAAGGCGAGCGAGAGCGCGAGCGCCGCCAGGAGGAGTGTCGCCGCGAGCACCCAGCGATTGCGGATGGCCTGCTGGATCTCCTTGCTGGCCACGATGATGACGTTCATGGCTTCGCCTCCGAGCGCCGCAGGAAATGCGCATAGAGCTCGTCGAGATTAGGCGGCACGATGTCGAGGTCTTCCAGGGCCGTTCCCGAGGCGGTCGCGCAACGCAATAGCTCGATCTTCTGCTCCGGCGCTGCGTCGATCTCGACGATATGGCCGTTCAAGCGTCGACGCGGTGCACTCGCCGGCAGCCAGGACGGCACCTCGCCGGGTGCAAGGCCTGCCACCTTGAGACGAATCCTGGTCGGCAGCCGCGCGAGCTTGCGCAAGCTCTCAATCGATCCGTCCGCGACCTTGATACCGCGGTGCATGATGATGACGCGACCCGCTCGCTCTTCGAGCTCGGTGAGTGCGTGCGACGACAGCAGCACGGTGGTGCCCTCGGCCGCGAGCCGCTGGATCACCTCATAGAAAGTCTGGCGCAGTTCGGGATCGAGGCCGGTGGTCGGCTCGTCCAGCAGCAGCACCTGCGGCCGGCCAATCAGCGCCTGCGCCAGCCCCAGCCGCTGCCGCATGCCCTTGGAATAGGTGCCGACGCGGCGGCTGGCGGCAGCGCCGAGCCCGACGGCATCGAGTAGCTGCAGCGCCTTTGCAACCCGCTCCCGCTTCAGGCGGGCGTAGAAGGTCTGCGTCTCGCGGCCGGTCAGCGCAGCATCGAATGAGACGTTCTCCGGGAGGTAGCCGAGATGGCGACGCCCGGCGAACTGACCGGCGGCGGGATTGTCGCCGAGCACCAGGATCGAACCGCCGGTGGGGCGGATCAGGCCCAGCATCAGCTTCATCAACGTGGTCTTGCCGGCGCCGTTGTGACCGATCAACGCCACCATCTCTCCTTCGCCGAGCTCGAAGGAGACGTCGGTGACCGCCGCGATGCGGCCGTAGTGCTTGGTGACGTTGCCGATCTGGACCGTGGCGGTCATGGCTCGCCTCCGGCCGGGTTGCGCCGCGCTGGCGGAGCCATCAAGGGATGGCTGTCGACGACGCCGCCCGGCAACAGCGCGGGGAACTGCGCCTGCGCCCATCGGATCACCTGCACCGCAGGACTGTTGATCAGGACCTTCGCCGCCGGTGCCGTCCATAGCACGCGATCGATGAGATCATTCGGGCGGTACGCCGTGTCGGCGATGCCGTCGCCATTGAGGTCGAAGGCGGGGTTGTCGCTCCAATAGTTGCCACGGCCGTCTCTGGACCAGTCGAGGTGCCGCGTGCCGACATATTTGACCTGATTGGCGTTGTTGACGAAGGCGTTGCCGGTGATGTCGTTTCCCTCCGAGCCTGCCGTGAAGTGAACGCCGATCTCGCAGCCTTCAAACCAGTTGCGCTCGATCCGGTTCTTGTTCGTGTTGTAGATGAACGCGCACTTCTCCGGGCCAATGCGTTGGTCCCGCGCGGCGAGCGACGAACTCGCCTCCGATTGCGGCACGCCTTCCTCGACGGCGCGATTGTCCGATGTCGCCCAGCGTTCGGCAGGTTGCGGGCCGCCGATGACGGCATTGTCCGAGATCTCCGATGAATTGGTCGAGTTGAAGAGGATGCCACGGTCGCGGTCACGGTCCGAGACGTTGCCCCGCACCACGAGGCGCTTCGAGAACATCAGGGCGTAGCCGATGATGTTTCCCTTTGACACGTTGTTCGTAATCTCCCCGTCGTTCGCGTACATGTAGTGCACGGCGAACCGCAGGTCCTGGAAGTGGTTTCCGCTGAACACGTTGTTGCGGCTCGTGATCGCAAAGATGCCGTCTCGGCCGTAGCGGAAGTCGTTGTCCAGCACCTTGGCGCCCGGCGCATTCCAGACCGTGATTCCGTTGCCGGTCTCGCTGTTGCGGGCCTGACGCAAACCGACGACTGTATTGTGGCGCGCCACGGCGTCGGGCGCGCCATGAAAATACATTCCGAACAGGTTGTCCTCGAGGTGGTTGTCCTCGATCAGGGCGCCTCGTGCGGACTGCTCGACAAAGATTCCGGAATCCATCGTCTCGAGGGACCTGCCGGAGCCGCGCACCTCGAGCCCCCGCACGACGACGTCAGGGGCGGAGACGGTGATGACGCTGCCCGTCCCGGAGCCCGTCACCACCGCGCCAGCCGCTCCGGAGAGGGTGATCCGGCGAACGATGTGCAGCGGCCCGCGATATTTTCCGGCGGCCAACCGCACCTCGTCGCCGTCCGAAGCTGAGCCGAGAACGGCCTGGAGATTCCCGACGTCCGGCGTCAGCGAGAGCTGCCTTGCCGAAGCGGTGCTCGCGCCGAAGCCGGCGGCCAGGAGGGCCGCCAGTGCAAATTCAGCCATGCGACGCGAGCAATGCATGGTCACACGTTCTGCGGTGAGACCAGCATGCGGCCACGCATTTCCATGTGCATGGCGTGGCAGAACCAGGTGCAGAAGTACCAATAGACACCCGGCTTGTCGGCAATGAAGGTGATCGAGGATGTCTGCTGTGGGCCGATCTCCATGTTGATGCCGTAGTTGACGATGCAGAAGCCGTGGGTCAGGTCCTCGACGTCGTCGACATTGGTGACGTAGACGGTCACCTCGTCGCCTTGCTTCACCTCGAACTTTTCGAGCGCATAGGCCGGCGCGCTCGACCACATGTAGACCCGCACCTTGTTGCCGTCGCGGATCACCTTGGCGTCGCTCTCGAGCTTGACGCCATCGGCGGCGGCCTGCTTGACCGCATCCGCGAACATCGGATCGTCGCGCTTGTAGATGCTGGTGACCTTCCCCTCCAGCTTGGATCGGTGCACGATCACGGCGTCATGCGGCTCGGCGAAGCTCGGGCCGTCATGCACCAGCTGCATCTTGTCGCCGGAGATGTCGATCAATTGGTCGTTCTCCGGCTTCAGCGGGCCGACATTGAGAAAGCGGTCCTTGGAGAACTTGTTCAGCGAGATGAGCCATTTGCCGTCCGCTTCCTTGGTTTCGCCCATCGACGAATGGTTGTGGCCGGGCTGATAGTGGACGTCGATCTTCTGGACGATTGGATTGACCTTCTCGCCCTTGAAGGCGCGTTTGGCGAGATCGATGCTCCACTTGCAGACCTGGCTGTCGAGAAAGAGCGTCGTGTAGGCGTTGCCCTTGCCGTCGAAGGCGGTGTGCAGCGGCCCGAGCCCCAGTTCCGGTTGGGCGACGATGACGTCGCGTGGCTTGACCTTGTCGTCGAACAGATCGTCGAACTTGCGCACGTCGAACACCGACACCGTCGGCGACAGCTTGCCGTTGGCGACCACGTGGATGCCGTCGGGCGCGGTGTTGATGCCGTGCGGGCTGTTGGGAATCGGGACGTAGCGGGTGTAGGGCGAGCCGTGCCGGCCGTCGATCACGGGCACGCCGTTCATTTCCTTGAAGTCGCCTTTCTTGACCGCCTCTTCGATCCGCTTGAGATTGAAGATCGTGACCCAGTCGGTCTCGCTCGCTGTCATCTCGGCAAGCGTGACGCCTTTCTCGGAATTGTAGCAGGTCGAGAAGGCGTACTTGCCCTGGTAGTCGGCGTCGACATTGTCGAGATTGCCGTCGACCATGACCTGCCAGGCGACCTTCATGGTGTCACCGTCCACCGCCGAGAAGATCGACCAGTACTTGGCTTTGTCGTCGAGGATCTTGCCGTCGTTCGGCAGCGGGACCTCGTATTCACCGTTGCAGAACACGTATCCGGTGCGGGGGTATTTCTGCGGCCGCATGCCGTGGATGGTGTACTGGTTCGGCAGTTCGATCATCTTGTCGCACTTCATGATATCGGTGCGGATGCGGGCGAGGCGGGTGTTGGCCTTGTCGTTGATGAAGATGTAACGTCCGTCGTAGGTGCCGTCGGTGAACGACATGTGCGGATGATGGCAGTCGCCGTTCTGCCATACGCCGTTCAAATGTCCCTTGAGCCGCTCGCGCGTTTCCGGCGTCAAGGCTTCCGTCAGGATCTTCAGCGATTCATTGGTGCGGCCCCACCCCGTGGCGCTGTCGCGGTTGAAAACGGGAATGCGCATCAATTCGCGCATCGACGGCATGCCGACAATGCGAACTTCGCCGGTCTGGCCGCTGGAGAAGAACACATAGTATTCGTCGAGCTCGCCCGGGGCGACCTCGACCTTCTGGGCTCCGGTCCGCGACGGCTGGGCCTGGGCCGCCGCCGCGGTCGGTTCTATCGTCTTGCCAAGGCCGAGGCCGCCCGCGATGCCTGCGGCACCGATTGCGGCCGTGCCCACGACCTGTCGTCGGCTGATCGTATTCTTGTCGTCCTCATGGGCCATCTTGGCCTCCTCGCTGTTAAGAACTCGGTGGGTTGGTCGAAGCCGCTGCCGGAATCGGCTTTCCGGCATGGGTGATCACAGTCTTCGGGCCGGCCCCGCCGGATCGCATCGAGGGTGAGGACATGGCCGCGAACTTTTCGCGCTTGAGCCGCACCTGGATCATGTGCGGACAGCGATGGTCGTCGTAGTAGAGCTCCTGGCAGTGCATGCAGTAGATGCACTCGTTGACATTGATGTGCCCCTCGGGATGGATCGACTGCACCGGGCATTCCTTGGCGCAGCGCTGACATGGCGAGCCGCACTCCTGCCAGCGGCGCAGCCATTCGAAGGTCCGCATGCGACCGGGGATCGCCAACGCCGCGCCGAGGGGACAGAGGTAGCGGCAGAAGAAGCGCTCAATGAAGAGCCCGATCACCAGCAGCGCGACGGCGTAGAGGACGAACGGCCAGCCGCGCGCAAACTTCAGGATGATCGCGGTCTTGAACGGCTCGACCTCGGCGAATCGCTCGGCCATATCGACGGAGTAGAGCGACAGGCCGAACAGTCCCAGAAAGACGATATACTTGATCGGCCACAGACGTTCATGCAGCCCCCACGGCACCGTGATCTGCGGCACCTTCAGCCATTTCGCAATGGTGTTGGTGAGCTCCTGCAACGCGCCGAAGGGACAGAGCCATCCGCAGAACGGACCGCGGCCCCAGAACAGGAGGGCAGCTGCAGTTGCCGCCCACACGATGAAGATCAGCGGCGCGGCCAGGAAGAATTCCCAATGGAAGCCGGTCATCAGCGCGTTGATGAAGGTCACGACGTTGACCACGGAGAGCTGGGCGTCGGCATACCAGCCAAGCCAGACCAGCACGAACACCAGATAGGCGCGGCGCACCCAGATGTGGAGGACCGGCCTGCGCACCAGGATGTTCTGGAAGAAGAAGATTGCAGTCAGTGCCGCCAACGCGAGCGCGACGATCCCGATCTTGACGGGTTGCGAACGCCAGATCCGTATCCAGAGCGGTTCTTCTGCCTCGGCGCCCGGCGCCTGCGCCGTTGCAGCGGCAGCCTGCGGCGCCGGGGCGGCCGCCTTGGCCGGCACGGTTACCGCACGCTGCTCGCGACGCATGTATTGGTCGGGCAGAACGTAGTCGAGGTCGAAGGTCAGGAACGCCTTGTCGCGCGCGCCGGTGGCCCGCTGCACCAAGAGCTGGAGCTGCCAGGGCTGCGTCGGATCCAGCGTGAACTCGAGCGGCGTGACGAACAGTCCGATTTCCTTGAACGCGGGAGCGCCGGCAGCGTGAAGGTCGCCGAGGCGGGTGTGATTGATGTCGCGGAAGCGGGTGCTCGAGCCGTCCTGCAGGATCTCGATGCGATCGAAGATGCCGCCCCGCACGTAGGCCGAGCCTTTGAAGGAGTATGCGCCATTGCCGGCGACCAGGATGGCTTGCTGTCCAGGCTTCAGGTTTGCCATCAGCCGCTGATAGCCTTCGTCGCCAAGCAGGCTGCGGCCGATGGTCGGCGCGGTGAGGAGCGCGGCGTAAAGATCAATGAAGCTGTCGTTCGGCTCGCTCGTTTCAGGATTTTGCGCGGCGGCGGTGTTTCCCGCTTTGGTGAATGCCTGGCTCACGTCGCCGACGGTCAACTGCAGGTGACGCACCGATCCGTCGCCGACGAGGCTCGTCCAGTCCCGGATCTCGCTGTGCTCGAGATCGATCGTCTTGATAACGGGCGGCAGCGCCGCCGCCGTGGGCGCCTCGCCGCCGCCGACGCGTCCGGTGCGAATCAGCCGTGTGGCAGACCGCACGATGCTGTCGCTCATCACCAGCACTGTCACGGTCGCGCCGCTGACGATATCGACCTGGGGCGGATGCTCGGTGCCCTGCGCGACGGGCCTGATGTCCTTGCCAATCAGCGAATTCACGGCGGCGACGATGCGCGCCTCCGGAATGCCGACCAGCACGATCGGCTCCTTGTGATCGACGAGCTTCAGTCCCTTGATGATTCCCTTGGGGTCGATGCCGACAAGGACATGGATCGGCTTGCCCGAATATCCGACGGAGTTCGCCAGGTCTGAGTTGAGATAGACGAAACCCTGCAACTGGTCGCCGCGATAGACGGGCGCGATGGGTGGGTCGCCTTGCGGCGGGCCGATGCGGTCAGCATCCGCGAAGAAGTCGGCGGGCGCGATCTTCGGCAGATAGGTGGAAAGATCGCTTGCGAATGCGGCCTGGGTCCAGATCGCGGCGCAAATCGACAGCCACGCTGCCAGAATGCGTGCAGCGAGACGGCTTGACGCGGCAAAAGAACCCCGCACGACGGACTCCCAGTGCGGAATCGCATGCCCTGTCACGGACACGTGTTCCAGCTGACGTTGAAATCTTGGATGTGACGAGGGGTGTCGCCGCTGACAGCCCTAACGGGAGATCACGGATCGAGCCAGCGTAGATTTGACTCCGATCAATGCAGCTTGTCTACTTGCACCGAAGCTGATCATGTTTGCGCTAGATCAAACAGGCCAACACTCATGCTGCTTTCACGGACATTGTTGCTAAAGGCTGAACCAGCGGGAACTCTGCGCTCTCTTGACGAGCTGTTCGCGCTTGCGAGTGCGATGGAGCAGGAGGCTGCGGCGAAATATGCGGAACTGGCCGATGAGATGAAGCGCCAGAACCGATCCGATCTCGCGGCAATTTTCAGCGATCTCGCTGCAGCGGAGCGCGACCACGCCGATAGCGTCACGCGATGGTCGCAATCGCGGCGCGGCAGGGCGCCGGATTCCGCGCTGGTGCGCTGGGAGGCTCCGGAAACGTTCGATTCCGAAGCTGCAAGCGAAGTGAAGAACTCGCGATTGATGACGCCGTATCGCGCCCTGGCGATGGCGGTGCGCAACGAGGAGCGCGCATTCGCATTCTGGGCCTATCTGGCTGCGTATTCCGCGGATCCCGAAATCAAGAATGCGGCGGAGGCGATGGCCAGGGAAGAACTTGGACATGTGTCGATCCTGCGAAAGGAACGGCGGCGCGCCTATCACAGGGAGCATGATGCGGACAGACACCGCGGCGCTGCATCTGCGGCGAAAGGCAAGCGGCAGGCGCGAGGCGACGTCGACGCCCGGACTCTCGAACTGCGGCTCGCGGCGCAGCTCGCAGATCTCGAACGGCGCCTGTCCGGCGCATCGGCCCACCGCGCGCATGAGCTCCTCGACGAGACCATGTCCATGTCGGGGCAGGCGGCCGGTTACGGGAGCTTTTCGGCCAATCTCGAACGGGCGGAGTCCCAGACCATCGCGGAAGCCCTCGCAGACGCCTATCTGATTGGGGCCGAAGGTGCTGCCGATGCCATTCGGCTCGAAACCCTGCAATCACTTGCCGAGCGCGCAATTGCGCGGCTTGCCTGGTTGCGCTCACTTAACTGAACCTGTCGAGACTCAACCGCCGGCGTGTGGGGTCACGACGATTGTCTGTTCGGGACCTTTGCTCATTGGGTCGAGTGGCGCAATTCGAAGAAGCTCCTGATCGTTCTCACCGACGGCAAGCCGTGCCATCGTGGGAAGCATCCGTCGGCTGCCGGCCGCGCTGCCGGGGCTGTACCGGCAGCTCACGCAATAGGAGCCGTGGCGCACTGCTGAGGCTAGACGGCGCGGCTGAACGTCCGCGTCGGCGCTTCCAGGTAAGCGTCGAACGCAGCTGCGACCGTTCTTACAAGGTGTCGCGCGTTCGGCGTGATGCGGATCTCTTGATCACATTGCTCCACGATTCCGTCCGCCTGGAGCGTCGCAAGACGCGGTAGCCGCCGGAAGATTGTTGCAGGATCGACCGCATGCCGACGCGCAACCGATCCAACATCGACGGCGAAGTCGCACATCACGCGTTCGATCAGATCGGCTCTGAACCGATCATCGGCCGTAAGAACGTAGCCTTTGGTGGTTGCAAGCTCGCCCGCCGAAACCCTTGCCGCGTAATCGCCGAGGGCGACTGCATTCTGGACATAACCCTGCGGCAGGCGACCGATGGCCGACGCACCAAAGCCGATCAGCGCCTCGGCCGTATCGGTCGTATAGCCTTGGAAATTCCGCCGCAACCTCCGCTGGCGTTGGGCGTCGACGATCGGATCCGACGCCCGTGCGTAGTGATCGAGTCCGATGCGCCGATAGCCTGCCGCCTGCAGCGCAGCCCCGATCGCTTCAGCCTGGGCGAACCTCTCGTCGCCCTCGGGCAGCGTGCCTTCGGCGATCATGCGCTGGTGCTTCTTGAACGAGGGAATATGGGCATAGCCGAACACCGCGAAGCGGTCCGGCGCCATCTCGATGCAGGCCGCGACGGTGTCGGTGCAGGACTGGATGGTCTGATGCGGCAACCCGTAGATCAGGTCGAAATTGATGCCGGCCACGCCCGCCGCGCGAAGTCCGTTCACTGCGTTGGCGGTCTGCTCCACGGTCTGCACACGGTTGATCGCCCGCTGCACGACGGGATCGAAGGATTGCACGCCGAGACTGGCTCGGGTTACGCCGACGCGGCCGAGCGTGGCCATCATTGTCGGCGTGAGCGTCCGAGGATCGATCTCGACCGCGATCTCGGCGTCCGGCTGCAGCGCAAAGCGGTCCGCTAGCAGCCCGACAAACGAGGCCAATTCATCGGGCTTCATGATGGTCGGCGTGCCACCGCCGAAATGGATATGGCTCACCGGAAGCGGACGGCCGATTAGGGCCGCGACCGTCTCGATCTCCCACCGCATCACGGTGAGGTAGTCCAGGATGGGCTGATCGTGCTTGGTGATTGTGGTGTGGCAACCGCAGTACCAGCACATCGACCGGCAGAACGGAATGTGCAGGTAAAGCGAGCCGCAGGATGCCGTGTCGGGCAGCGATGCAAGCCAGGCGCCATATTGCGGGGCGGAAACTTGCGGCGAAAAGTGCGGGGCAGTGGGGTAGCTGGTATATCGCGGGAGACGTTCATCCCGATATTTTGCCAGCGGATCGGTATGCATCGGGGAGTCCGGATCCTAGTGAGACGTGTCGTCGCTCGCGCGACGGGAAATCCATGCGAGCTTGTTCTCCGAGATGACCGGAGCCGTCATCGGCTCAAAGAGGTTGGGTTCATCGAGCTTGCTTGCGAGATCGGCGATGATCGCCTCGAACAGCCTTCGTTCGACGCTGGCTCCCCTCCTGCCACGCGCCCGCAATCTCTCGAAAATCCGCATCCGGTTCCTCCGTCTGGCTGACGGACTGAAAGATAGGAGCAAGATGCTTCGGCTTATTGTCCTGGATCAAACACCACGGTGGGTGGCGGTGCTGTTTGCGCTACGACAAAGACGGCCTTTCTGCGAGCGGTTATTACAGTTAATCGAACCATCCTGAAAACGCGCCCTGATGATGAACCGAGCCCGCCGCGAGCCCGCCTTCGCCAACAGCAACTGAGAGGAACGACGTGGCCGTCACCATCGAGATCGACCACGCCCGCGCGCGCGCCAAGGCCGTCGCCGCAGCTGGCCAACCTGTGGTGCCGCAGTCCGTCAGGGGGCCGATTCGACGGATCAAATGGGTCGTCGTCCTGCTCACGCTTTCAATCTACTACGTCACCCCGTTTCTACGCTGGGATCGTGGCCCGGGAGCCCCGGACCAGGCTGTGCTGCTCGATTTCGCAAATGGGCGGCTCTACGCCTTCTTCATCGAAATCTGGCCGCAGGACCTTTATCTGGTGACCGGGCTGCTTGTCCTTTCCTCGGCGATCCTGATCCTGACCAACGCATTGGCGGGGCGGCTGTGGTGCGGCTTCGCCTGTCCGCAGACGGTCTGGACTGACCTGTTCCTTCTGGTCGAACGCGTCATCGAGGGCGACCGGCGCCTGCGCCTGAAGAACATCGGCGCGCCCATAACGGTGAAGCGAGCCGCCCAGATCGCCATGAAACATGCCTTATGGCTCATGATCTCGCTCGCGACCGGCGGCACGCTGATTTTCTATTTCACCGACGCACCTGGCCTGTTGCGCGGACTGGCGCACGGTGAGCTCTCGGCGAACGCGCTCACCTGGATCGCGGTCTTCACCGGAACGACCTATGGTCTCGCTGGCTTCGCGCGCGAACAGGTCTGTACCTTCATGTGCCCCTGGCCGCGCCTGCAGGGCGCGATCTGGGATCCCGAGGCGTTCATCGTCAACTATCGGGACTATCGCGGCGAGCAGCGCATCTCCGCGAAAAAGGCCGCTGAGCTCCGGCTGCACGGCAAGCCTGCGGGCGACTGTGTCGATTGCGGTCAGTGCGTCGCAGTCTGCCCGATCGGCATCGATATCAGGAAGGGGCCGAACTTCGCCTGCACCAATTGCGGCCTCTGCGTCGATGCCTGCGATAGCGTGATGTCAAAGCTTGGACGGACGCGCGGACTGATCGACTACGAAACGTGGCGGAATATCGAGCGTGGCCGGCGCAACGAGCGACGCACCTCGCGCCTGATCCGTCCGAAGACCGTCGGTCTCGCCGCGGGGTGCATGGTGCTGGCCGCAGTCATCACTGTGTCCTTCATCACCAAGACGAGCGCCACGCTCTCCGTCCAGCACGATCGCGATCCGCTTGCCGTCAGGCTGTCGGAGGGCGCGGTGCGCAACGCCTATACGGTGAAGATCTTGAACAAGTCGCCGGCGCCGCATGCCTACAGGCTCAGCGTCAGTGGCTTGGAGGCTGCGATGGCCATCATCGGCAACGAACACCAGGATCCGATCGAGGTGCAGGCAGAAGGATCCGAAACCATCCGCGTCACGCTGACCATGACAAAGCCCGAAGAGGCGGACGTGGTGTTCACCGCACGTGACGAGACCGGACAGGTCGCACTCACCGCGAAGGACAGGTTCGTCGAAAGATGAGGGGTGAGCCGTCGTCCAGCCTGCGACGTCCATACACCACGCGACCTCAAAACAGCGTCGCCAACGCGCTTTGCGCCTCGCCCTGGATTCGCTTCAGATGCGCTTGGTCGCGGAAGCTCTCGGCATAGATCTTGTAGACGTCTTCGGTGCCGGACGGCCGCGCGGCGAACCAGCCCATGTCGGTCTCGACCTTGATGCCGCCGAATGGCTGGCCATTGCCCGGAGCGGTGGTCCTTGTCGCGCGGACGGAATCGCCGGCGAGCTCCTTGATGTTCAGTCGTTCCGGGCTTGCCGACTTCAGGGCATTCTTCTGTTGCGCGTTCGCCGGCACGTCGATCCGCTCATAGAAGGGAACGCCGAGTTCGGCTGTCAGCTCGCTGAACAGCTCGCTCGGGTCGCGTTTGGTCTTGGCCAGGATTTCCGCGGCGAGAAGCCCGAGGATGATGCCGTCCTTGTCCGTGGTCCAGACCGAGCCGTCGCGCCGCAGGAACGAGGCGCCGGCGCTCTCTTCGCCGGCAAAGCCGAATGACCCGGTCCCTAATCCGTCGACGAACCATTTGAAGCCGACCGGCGTCTCCACCAGCTTGCGGCCGAGCTTTCTGGCGACGCGGTCGATGATCGAGCTTGACACCACCGTCTTGCCGATCGCCGCGTGCGCCGCCCATTGCGGACGATGGGCGAACAGATAGGCGATGGCGGTTGCGAGAAAATGGTTCGGGTTCATCAAGCCGCCGGATCGAGTCACGATGCCATGCCGGTCGGCATCGGTATCATTGGCGAAGGCGACATCGAAGCGGCTGCGCATCGCAATCAGGCTCGCCATGGCATAGGGCGAGGAGCAGTCCATGCGGATCTTGCCGTCCCAGTCCGCAGTCATGAAGCGAAACGTCGGATCGACCACATCGTTGACGATCTCAGCCTTGATGCCATAGCGCTCGACGATCACAGGCCAGAAATGCACGGCCGCACCGCCCAGCGGATCGATGCCGACGTCGATGCCGGACGACTTGATGAGGTCCATGTCCACGACATTGTTGAGGTCAGCCACATAAGGGCCGAGATAGTCGTGGGCATGAACGAATTGCGAAGTTCTTGCGCGCGCATAGCTGATGCGGTTCACGCCCGTAAGGCCCGCCTCGAGATAGCGATTGGCATTCTTCTCGATGATTGCGGTGGCGTCGGTGTCGGCCGGCCCGCCATGCGGCGGGTTGTATTTGTAGCCGCCATCATCAGGGGGATTGTGCGATGGCGTGATCACCACGCCATCCGCCAGCGCCGCCGTTCGCCCCCGGTTATAGGTCAGGATGGCGTGCGAGATCACCGGGGTCGGCGTGTAGCCGCCGCGATCGTCGACCATGGTGTCGACGCCGTTGGCGGCGAACACCTCGAGCGCACTGACCAGAGCGGGCTCGGCAAGCGCATGGGTGTCGATCCCGATGAACAGTGGGCCGGTCAGCCCGGCCTCGCGACGATAATCGCAGATGGCCTGGGTCGTCGCCAGTATATGATCCTCGTTGAAGGAGTTTCGCAAGGACGATCCGCGATGCCCCGACGTGCCGAACGCGACGCGCTCGGCTGGCTTGGCGGGGTCCGGCTTGGCCGCGAAATAGGCGGTGACCAGCTTTGGAATATTGGCGAGTGCATCCGCCGTAACCGGCTTGCCTGCGGTGGGATCGAGAGCGGGCACGAGGACTCCCTTGGGACGAATGAGCAATTCTAACGCGCAAACCCTAGCATATATCCACGTTCCCAGTTCAACCCAGCAACGGAAGCCTTTCGACCCCGACGGGCTGCACGATCGGCGAATGCGCGCCGGCATCCGCGGCCCGGCCGCTAATCAAGACATGGTTGCAGGAGGGCATTCGGCCACTTGGTTCCCGCGCCCAAGCACGGCTGCTTGATCCAGGTTAAGAACGCTGATCAAGGCGGCCACAAGGGGCATTTACCCCAAAACTGCGTGTTGTCTGCCGGGCGACCGAAAGCCCCGGCAATTTAATTCATATTTCAGACGCGGCGTGTTCGCATCGGGGCAGTCGAGGTATTTCCGATGAAGACATTTGATCGCGTCAGAGAATGTTCAGTTGCCATTGCGTTAGGCTTGCTTGTGCTTGCAGCCGTCCTGGGCCTTCAGGCGGGCATCAGCCTGTCAGCAGCTGTGCTTGCGCTCGCGGCAGCGATTGTGACCGGCGCCGGGGCGGCCCGCCGCCCGGATTGGAGGGAGCTACTCAATCGCGCGATCGGCAGCACCCCGGTCGGGCTCTGCCTGTTCGATTCCAATCTGCGTGTCATCACCAGCAATGAGCAGTTCGCAGCCATGTATGGTTTGACCGGAGCCCAGGTTCGGCCCGGCAGCACCTTTCGGGACATCCTCGGCAACGGGCTCACCTCATTCGGCGCCCTGCAACGGCTGGACTACATCGACGATTTTGTCCGGACCGACCGTGTCGGTCCGGACCCCGCCGTGCACGAACTGTGCGACGGCCGCATCATTTCCGTGTCGCGGCATGCGATGGCCGGCGGCGGCCTGGTCGAGATTCACAGGGACATCACCAACGAACGGCTGGCGGAGGAACGCGCCAATCTTGCCATGCAGGCGTTGCTCGAGAAGCAATATGCGATCGACCAGGCAGTGATAGTCGCGATCACTGACGTCAAGGGTATTATCACCTATGCAAACGACAATTTCTGCAAGATCAGTGAGTACGCGCGCGAGGAGCTGATCGGGCAAAACCATCGTCTCCTGAAATCCGGTGCGCATGGCAAAGAGCTGTTTCAGGACATGTATCGCTGCCTTGCCAACGGCCATGTATGGCGCGGCGAAATATGCAACCGCTCGAAGTCTGGTCGCCTCTACTGGGTCGACACCGTCATCACCCCTCAGCTTGGCGCGGAGGGCAAGCCGATCTCATACATGGCGATTCGCGTCGACATCACCGCGCGAAAGGAGGCGGAGGCGAAGCTCTCCTTTGCGGCCAGACATGACGCCCTGACCGGCCTGTTGAACCGGTCAGCGCTGGTGGCTGAGGCCAAGGCAGCCTGGCAGGCGGATGCGCAGGCCGGCTGCTTCAGTGTTCACCTGCTCGATCTCGACGGTTTCAAGGGCATCAACGACACGCTGGGGCACAACGCCGGGGACGATCTCCTGAAGCAGGTCGCCTCCCGACTGCGCTCGCTCGCGGGCGACGCAGATCTGGTGGCGCGACTCGGCGGCGACGAATTTGCCATCATCAGTCCGGCAGGCGTCGCGGCGTCGGCATCTACGATGGGCATCGGGCATCTCATCGTGGAGGCCATGACGGAGCCGTTCGAGGTGGATCACCACAAGGTCAACATCAGTGCCAGCATTGGAATCGCGCTCTACCCCAATCAGGGCTCAACCCCGGAAGACCTGCTGAAGAAAGCCGATCTTGCCCTGTATGACGTCAAGGCGGCGGGGCGTAACGGCTACCGTCTGTATCAGCCGAGGATGCTCGAGGCGGTCGAGGCGGAAAAGGCCGTTGAGGCCAAGCTGAGGACGGCCCTTGCGCGCGGCGAGTTCGAGCTGCATTACCAGCCTATTCTTGACGTCGCGACGCGATCGACCCGTGCCGCCGAAGCGCTTGTGCGCTGGCGTCATCCTGCGGACGGTTTGATCCCGCCCGCCGATTTCATTCCCGTGGCGGAGCACACCGGGCTCATCCTGCCACTGAGCGAGTGGATCATCGAGCACGCGTGCCGGGATGCGGCGTCGTGGCCGGCCGGCATGCAGCTCGCCGTCAACGTTTCCGCCATCCAGTTCAAGCGCGGCAATCTGTTCGACCTCGTCATGCGCGCGCTGCTGCAGTCGGGCTTGAGCCCGCACAGGCTGCAGCTCGAGGTGACCGAGACGGCCTTGCTGGAGCACCAGGCCGAGCAGTTGCATATGTTCCGCAAGCTGAAGAATCTCGGTGTTGCGCTCGTTCTCGACGATTTCGGGACGGGATATTCCTCGGTCAACTACGTGACGGATTTTCCCTTCGACAAGATCAAGATCGACCGGTCGTTCGTTCAAGGCGTTCACAGGCGGGAGTGCTCGGCCGTGATTGCATCGGCCGTTGCGCTGGCGAAGGGACTGGGCATCACCATCACGGCGGAAGGAATCGAAACCGAGGAACAGTTTGGCTTGCTGCGATCAATGGGAGTCGACTTCGCCCAAGGCTACCTGTTCAGTCGCCCCGTGCCGCTTGAAGAACTCGCGGCATCGCAAGGCTGGGCGGATGCTCCTGCCGGCGGCATGTTGGACGAGGGGCGCCGGCGTGGCGGACGCGCCGCGCTGGGCGCAATATGAGACGTGATACGGTCTAGTTCAGTGGCGAGAGCCGCTGCAGCTCACGTATGTTCAGTACCTCAAGCACGCCGTTGGACAGATCCGTGATGCCGCGCTCGCGGAAGGTCCCGAGAATCCGGCTGACATGGACCGCGGTGAGGCCGACAGCGTCCGCGATGTCCTGTTGCCGCAGGGGAAAGGGATAGCGGTTCTCGCGTATGACTGTTTGATCCGCGATCCGCTTCATCAAATACAGAAACAGCGAGGCGATCCGCTCTTCGGCCGAGCACAGCCCCAGCGCTGCGATCACCTTCTCAAGGGTCTCGGTTTGCCCGGCGCAGCTTTGCGCCAGGGCAGGTAGCGCGGTCGCGGGATTGCGCATGATCTTTGACTGCACCTCAGTGCGCTTCATCGCGCTGACCTGGATCGGCGTCAGCGCCTTCACCGAGAAATGGACGCGGTCGCGAAAGAGCAAGCTGATCGAGAACAGGTCCCCGGGCAGGAGGAAGTGCAGGATCTGCCGGCGGCCGTCCGGCAATTGCAGGAAACGGAATGCCCAGCCATGGCAGAGAACGTAGACGTCCGGCGTCGCCTGCTGCGAGGCGAGGGCCTGCCTGCCGGCCGCAACGACGAAATGATTCTGCCAATCCGAGGTGTCGTTCGAGCCTGTCTGCGAGTTTCCGAGGATTGCGCCACAAAATCCGGAGTCGTGCTTCGGGCAGGTCGCGCAAGGCGAGGCACTGTTCATCGATTGTTTGGTTCGAGGTTCGAATGCCCGCTCATTGCGGTGTGGGAAGTTTTCTTCCGCCATGATCACGAACACAGGTGCATAGTCAACATCAATGTATACAAGCGCGAGCAAGTTGGATGCCATTCGCGCCGCTCACCTCGCGCCCGGCTCGCGACTGCTTGATGTGGGTTGTTAATCTGGATCAAGCGCCGCCCGTCGAGTGATTGCTCGCGACAAACTTTCCTCGGCACGGAACTGCATTGAAAAGGGCCAGGCGCCTGCGGTCGATAGAGAGTTGACATTGTTGTTCCGTAAATGTACTAAACCGTGTAGTTTACATATGGTTCTCGTCTGCGGAACGTCAACGGGTGGAAACCAGGTATGTTGACGCGTCGATCTCGCTATGCCCCTCGCGTGATTGACGCTGGACGAGCGGCTTGATCCAGATTGTTGACCTGCATCAAGCGCGGCCCATCTGCATCAAATTGGGCTGCCTTGTTGTTAACGTCGAATTGAGACGCTTTGTCGCGGCAGGTTACCCACGCGATTCTGCCGGGCTTTCCAGCGACGTTTTCGACATCTTCATTTCAGGGGCAATTATGAAACCGCAACCAGCGACAATGCATGCACCGCCGATCGACAATGGGCAGGATCGCGAGGCACGCATGCGCTTCATGCGCATCGATGCCGAAACGGGCGAGCTGTTGCGTGACTTCTGGAAAGTCGTGGACGGCGCGTTGCCGGACATCCTGGAGGGTTTTTATCGGCACGTCTCCAGCGAGCCGAAGCTCGTGAAATTGATCGGCAACGATATCCCGCGCCTGAAGCGGGCTCAGGGCTCGCATTGGGCGCGGCTGTTCAACGGACGCTTCGACCACGACTACATCCAGGGCGCGCGGATGATCGGGTTGATGCACAACAAGATCGGGCTCGAGCCGCGCTGGTACATCGGCGGCTACAATTTTGTGCTGGGCCGGCTCGCCGCGCTTGCCGTCGAGACCTATCGATGGCGGTCGGCGCGCTTGTCCAAAGTTCTCATCGCGGTCGAGGGCGCCGTTCTGCTCGACATGGACATCGCGATATCGGTCTATCAGGAGGCCATGCTTGCCGAGCGGCTTGAGCGCCAGGAGAAGGTCGATGCTGCGATTTCGGGCTTCGATGGTCGGATGAAGCGGGCGCTCGAAGCCGTGGGCGGCTCGGCGACGGAGCTGCAGGCGGCAGCCAACGCACTTGCGGCCAATGCTGAACAATCGAAGCAGCAGTCGCAAGCGGTGGCGGCGGCCTCGGAGGAGGCGTCCACCAATGTGCAGGCGGTCGCGGCTTCGACGGAGGAGCTGAGCTCGTCCATCAACGAGATCGGCCGCCAGGTTTCCGACTCGACCAGGATCACGGCGACGGCGGTCGATCAGGCGAAGCGATCGGGGAACTCGATCGAGGGGCTTGCCCTGGCAACGCAGCGCATCGGCGCGGTCATCGAATTGATCAACAGCATCGCCGGACAAACCAATCTGTTGGCCCTCAATGCCACCATCGAGGCCGCGCGCGCCGGCGAGGCCGGCCGCGGCTTTGCCGTGGTCGCTTCCGAGGTGAAGGCGCTCGCGGAGCAGACGGCGAAAGCCACCGGCGAGATCGCCCAGCAGATTTTGTCGATACAGGAAGCGACCAAGGAGTCGGTCGGGGCGATCCACCAGATCGGTTCGACCATCGCCTCGGTCAACGAGATCGCCACCGCGATTGCGGCCGCCGTTGAGGAACAGGGAACGGCCACGGTCGAAATCGCGCGCAACGTCCAGGAGGCGGCGCGCGGCACCCATGACGTCTCGAGCAACATTGCGGGCGTCAGTCAGGCCGCGATCAAGACGGGCCAGACGGCGTCGACATTGCTGCAGGCATCCAACGACCTGTCGAAGCAGGCGACCGAGCTGCGGTCCGAGGTGGAGGGGTTCTTCTCCGCGATCAGGGCCGCGTAGCAATTCCGCTGCTGCCCTGCACCGGCGTCGCGCGAATCAGCTTGTCAAGGGTTGACTGGCGCCTCTCACGGTGCATTGCTCGCGCACATGGGGCGATTTGCGCAGACACGCTGGGCGCGCATGAGCAGCGGACAGTATTGCCTGATCCGTGATCTCGGCCTGGTCAAGGGCGGCAAGGGACTGCGGCATCACGAGGTGGTGCTGACGCTGTCGTTGCGCGGCGTGATAGCCTTTGGGATCACTATCCTGCGCGAGAGCCGATGGCGCGAGGCGGGCCGGGGACTGCTTGGGTTGCTCCGCAGATCCAGCCGCGTGCCCATGGAGCCTGGCTCCGCACCCGAGCAAGGTTTGCATCAGCCGGACATGGCTACCAAAATATAGTGTTGGGATATGCGTGACCACATCATTCGCCTGTGCGGCGCTGCTCTCATTCTCGCTCAGGCTGGCTCCGCGCCAGCAGCCGAGCAGCTGTCGCGCAAGCCGGGGCTGTGGGAGGTCACGACCACAATCGACAATTCCAGCGCGCCGCCCCGCCTGGTCAAGCAATGCATTGACGCCGCGACTGATGAATTGTCCCAATCGATCGCGGGCCCGTTCAGCGCCGCCGTCTGCCCGGATCGCAAGGTCGAGCGCTCGGCCGATGCGGTCAATGTGGAGTCCACCTGCAGCATCGCGGGCAAGCCCGCCAGCGCGCACGCCGTCATCACCGGCAGTTTCGACAGCGCCTATACAATGAAGGTCACGGCGGAGGGGGCTTTGCTTCCCGGCGGCAAGATGGGGATGACCATGGTCGGCAAGTGGTTGGGGCCCTGCGCTGCCGACCAGCGGCCCGGCGACATCATCATGGCCAATGGCGTGAAGATCAACATTCCCGATCTGCAGAAGCGCGCGCCCTCGACCATCGATCAGATGGCGCCGCATTAACATTCGGACGTGAAGGGTTGGGCGCCTACCCAGCGCGATTGTGATCGCGCGCCCAAGCCGCGGTTCGCCCAAAACTCGCCTCGAAATCCGGTAATCGACCCTTTGCCGCGCCGCGCAATCCCGCTAGGTATGGCCGACGAGCCGCATGTCGGCTGCCGTCCGGATAGGCCTGTGCACGACCGCAATTCCTGCCACAGCAACGAGCCGAAGCTGCAAGCCGCCGCCTCGCCCGTCCAGGCCCCATAGGATAGACTGAAACCGGTATGAGTGCTCCCGGAACCCGCCAATCGCCCATCGCGCGCATTCGCGCGCTGTTGAACCAGCCGACGCACCATTATCGTCCGGCGACCACGGTCTTTCTCGATCTCAATGTGGATCGGGTGGCGGATCAGCTCGAGCTGGTCGCCCGCGGCAGCGAGCGCGGCGCGGAGGGGCGGCCATCCTCGGACGCCCAGACCATGGATGATATCGAGCACCGGGTGGTCGAACGGATCGAGGCGCACAAGCAGGATGCCCACACGATCTATCTCGACCACCTCCACACCTATGACGAGCGGATCACGGCGCTGAGCTTCGAGGAGCGCTTTGCGACCATCCAGCAGGCCGCACCGGAGGCGGTCGGCGATTTCAGGGCGGAAGCGACCGTCGGCCGCGACGAATTGTTTGTGCTGCGGCGCCGGCTCAACGAATCCGAGATGGAGCGCGAGCGGTTTCGCGCCCGTCACCGCATCGAACGCCCGGCGCGGCTGTCGAGCCCCGGCAAGATCATCCTCAAGATCGGCGTGCTCGCCATCCTCTTCATCATCGAGGTGGTGATCAATGGCAGCTTTCTGGCCAAGGCCAATATCGGCGGCCTGCTCGGCGGCGCTGCGCAAGCGGTCACGTTTGCGGCACTGAACATCATTGCCAGCTTCTTCTGGGGCATGGTGCTGGTCCGGCTGGTCAACCGTCGCAATTTCTTTCTGAAACTGATCGGTATCGTATCGTTTCTCGCCTATCTTGTGTTCGCGGTGACGCTGAACCTGACCCTTTCACATCTTCGCGAGATTCCGCCAAATATCGCCCTGTCCGACAATGTCGGCCAGGTGGTGCTGCATCGGCTGCTCACCGCGCCGTACGCGCTGACCGATGTCAATTCCTGGGTGTTCTTCTCCATCGGCTTCATCTTCTCCCTGATTGCGATGGCCGATGGCTTGATGTTTTTCGATCCCTATATGGGCTATGCGGGACTGGAGCGGCGCTGGATCGAGGCGACCAGGTTGTTTGCCAATGCGAGGAGCGAGCTGATCGAACGGTTGCGCGATATCCGCGAGGACGCTACCGAAGCCATGAACGAAGCCGCGCGAGACCTCTCGGTGCGGCGGAGCGAATACGACGCGCTGCTGCAGGGGCGGGAGCGCCTTGCGCAGCGCTTCGCCCAGCACCAGAACCAGATCGAGCAGGCCGCCCGCGCGCTGCTCGAGATCTATCGCGAAGCCAACCGCAAGGCGCGGACGACGCCGGCGCCGGACTATTTTGCCAAAGCCTATGTCATGGAGCGCATCACCTATACGGCCGCCGAGCCGGACAGCAGCGCGCGCGAGCATCTGCGCAAGATGATCGCCGATACCCAGGAGCTGCTCAATCAACAGATCAAGGCCATTCACGAAGCCTTCGACAGCGCGGTGAAGACCTATCGCGAGATCGACGAGCTGCTGCCGGAGAAGAAGCCCGAGAGCAAGCTGGTGGGTAAGCCGGAGACCAGGCGTGGCTAGACGGCGTCCGCGACAACGCAAGGATGCGGGACTCGGCTGGGCCGGTTTCGGGGGGATCCTGCTGCTGCTGCTCGCCATCGCCTCCGGCGGCGCACTGGCCTATTTCTATTTCTCGACCCCCGCTCGGCCGCAGCTGGATGCGCAGACGCTATGCCCGGTCAACGGCCCGCAAGGCGTCACCGTCGTCCTGGTCGACACGTCGGACGATTTGCCCGAGACCACGCAACGGGAAATTCTCGGCCAGCTGGATGACATGATCACCACCCTGCCGCCTTACTATCGCCTCGACATCAGGGTGCTCGATATCGCAGGCGTACGCAGCCGCTCGCTGTTCTCGAAATGCAACCCGGGCGACGGCGCAGGCCTCAGCGAATGGACCGACAACCCCCGCATCGCCCGGCTGCGCTGGATCGAGGATTTCCGCAAGCCCGCGGCGGCTGCGATGAAAAGCAGTATCGCGTCGGCAAAAGCCAACAGCTCGCCGATCATGGCGGCGATCCAGGACATCGCCATCGACCAGTTTTCCAGCGCTCAGAGCCAGGATGCGCGAAAAACGCTGTATGTCATTTCCGATATGATTGAACACACCCGCGACTACAGCCAATATGCCCGTGCCGGCGATCTGTCGTACCAGCGCTACAAGCAGTCGCCGGCCTACCTGAAGTTTCGCACCGATCTGCATGGCGCAACCGTCATCATTCGGTACGTGACAAGGCAGGTGAACGGGCAACCGCTGATCGACAGCGCCAAGCATATCGAGTTCTGGAAGGCCTGGATCGAGGACAACCGGGGCATTTTCGGCGGAGCCAAGCGGCTTCAGGGAGCATAAAGCAGCGTGGCAGCCTATGACGAGACACCGAGCCTGCCGCCCGGCCTGTTGAACGGGCTGCTGTTCTTCGCCGTCGTGGTGTTCGGCAGCGGCTACATCATCTTTTCCAAGCTGCACGATTTCGGCGCCTTTGCCGTCACCGCCGTTCCGGTCCTGATCATGATCGGCTACGCGGTGCTGCTCGGCGCCCGCCTGTTCCGGCTGCGCGACGACCAGGCCGGCGACAATCTCTATTACATGGGCTTCCTGTTCACGCTGACGAGCCTTGCGGTCTCGTTGTATCAGTTTTCGTCCGCAGGCTCGGCCGAGCAGATCGTGCAGAATTTCGGCATCGCCATTGCCTCGACCATATCGGGCATCGCGCTTCGCATCCTGTTCAACCAGATGCGGCGCGATCCGGTCGAGGTCGAGGCGACCGCGCGGCTGGAGTTGGCCGAGGCCTCGCGGCGGGTAAAGCGGGAGCTCGAAAGCGCGATCCTGGAATTCGGCTATTTCCGCCGCACCACCCAGCAGTCGATGGGCGATGCGCTGGACGAGGTGCGCGAAACCATGGACAAGGTGCGCGGGCTGTTTGCCGGCGAGGTCGAGCGGCTTGCGGCAGCGGCAGGCCAGCCGCTCGAGGCGACCAGCAAGGCATCGGCCGATACGCTCGATCATCTCAACGAGCGCACGGTGCTGATTCTCGACGTCTCCAAGCAATTGGTGCAGGAGGGCGAGCAGCTTGCGCGCAGCACGACCAATGTGGTCAAGGCGATCGACTTCATGCTGGCAAAGCTATCGGCGCTGCAAATGCCCGATCGCGTTGCCGAAAGCAAGCTCGCGCCGATGATCCAAAGCCTGACGCAGGCGGTGAACTCGCTTGGCGAGAGCACCGAGACGCAGGCCAAGAACATCGAGAGCAACCTCAAGCACACCCAGAACGCCGTCGTCGCCATTGCCCAGGTGCTGCAGGAAATGCGCGCCGCGGAGACGGCGATGTCTGCGCCGCGAGCGCGGGGGGCTGAACGATCATGAAGCGGAGCTGAGCCATGGACGGTCAGATCGTACAGCAGCGCTCGTCTTACCGGCAGGGCCTGGTTCTCGGCCTGACCATGGCCGAGATCATGATCCTCCTGGTGTTCTGCCTCTTGATCGCGATGGCGACGTTCCTCAAGCGCGAGGAGAGCCGGCGTGTCGTCGCCGAGCAGGAGCTGCGCGAGCAGCGACAGCTGAACGCGCAGGAGCGCAGCGTGCTCGCCGAGCTCAAGCCGACTGCCGCGCTCGGCGAGAAGCTGCAGAACTGGTCCGGCTTGAGCGATCCGCAGGCGATCGACCAGTATTGGCGGGAGCTGGTGGATGCCCACACTGTGGTCGCCGAGATCGAGAAGAGCGGCATCCCGCTCAAGGAATTCCGCGAAACGCTGGCCAATGTCGCGGTACTCCACGCCAACGGGATTGATCTCGACAAGGCGATCCGCGACGCCCAGATCGTCGACGCCATCAACCGCGCGATGGCAAAACCGGGGCAACCTCAGGTCTCGACGCAGGCGATTCTCGATGCCGTTGACCGCGGCACGAATGCGTCGGGCCCCGGGGGCCATCAATGGCCGCCGATCATTCGGATGAGCGAGGCCGACGGCTATTATTTCAAGACCAGAAGCGCGGAATTGTCTCCGGCGTTCCGCGACACGCTGCTCAACGTGACGCCGCGCGAAATCCTCGACTACATCAGGAAATACGACGTCGATGTCATCGAGGTGGTCGGCCACACCGACGAGCGCCCGCTTCAGGGCCGGCAATTCTCCAATCTCGACCACGATCTCACCGCGGTGCTCAACAACACCGAAGGCGTGGCCAGCCTCAGTCCCGCCGACAATGCCGGGCTCGGCCTTGCGCGCGCTGTCTCCGTCGTGAGCGTGCTCAGGCAAAGCCCGCTCCTGACCAACTACAAGATCATACCGCTGTCGGGCGCGCAGCTCGTCAACAACGATGAGACGCTTGCGCTCGGCGGATCATCGGAGGACATCCAGCAGCGCCGCCGCATCGAAATCCGCCTGCGCAAATCCGTGCCTCACGAGGTGGCGATGCCGCGCGATCCGGCGGTGGATGCCTTCCCGCACTCGATCATGACCCGCGAGCCGGCGGATATCGCGAGGTAAGGGCCCGCGGGGCCGTATTTCTACGGAGCAACCAATCGGCGTGCAGACGGTTGATCGCTGCGAACAGAGACCGCCGGTCAGATGACGTTTGACAGCAACTACCGGGCAGAGGCTGCCATGGCCATGGAATTGGCCGCGAAGGCGACCAGCGAACCCGAACGATTGAAGTGGTTGCGCATTGCGGTGGCTTGGCACGAACTCGTCCGGCTGCCACGCGTGGATAATCTGAGCCAACCGTTATCGCAGGATCCGCCGCGATCTTCGCGCTGAATGCAATCGAGGCCCGGCGTGCAGCTACGGACTCCGGGCCTCGCGATCGGGGCAACCCGGTTGCGGCCCCAGGCTGCCCGATAAAATAATGATACAAGAGCTTCGCCCGAACGCCATTGATGTGGCTCAACCGGTCGCGCCCAACATGCGCGAAGCACTTTCGCGCCGACGCCATCAACAAGCGGCAGGCGGAGTTGAGGTACCGCTATGCGGACCGCCGCCCGGTCCTTGGGTTGTACGGTCCTTTCGGCTGCCGCCTCAGTCCGTCCGGCAGCACGTCTTCTTCACTCGGCATCGGCTCGGGGCGCACGTCTGCGCCCTGCTGCGCCGCCTCGTGCGGGGTTGTCGCCTCGCGCACCTGATCCGGCATCCGGCGGCCGGCGTCGTTGACGGCGTCATAGGCGCCGGATCGCGTGTCGCGAAAATCAGTGCCGGCAAAATGGCGTTTTCTGCTCATCAGAACAAGTCCTTCATGCTCTCCTGAGCTAAGCCGACGAGACGCTTTTGTTTCCGGGAACGCCGGGTCTTGCCGCGCCATTTTCGCGGAACCCTCCATCGCTGCTCACGTTGATTCCAGCGAGAAGCGGCAAGCGAGAAGAAGAGAGGCGTTGCAACATGGGCCTTGCGCAATATGCGGTCGTAGCCATGGGCAAGCACTGGACCGTGCTTCACGATGGCGAGGCGAGGAGCGAATACGAGACCAAGGAAGCGGCCTTCGAATCCGCAGCGGCTGCGGCTTCGCTTGCCATCCGCGAGGGCCATGAGGTGCATCTCAGCGTGCCTGGTAACAGCAAGACAGGCTCGAGTGAGCTGCCAAAGTGAGTTCGCCGATCACACCGCGAGCAACTCGACCGCATGCCCGCTGCTGCAATGCGCGGAGCCGCGAGAAGGGAGTCTCCATGAAAACGACAGCCATGATGATAGCCGCCGCGTTGGTTCTTGCCGGCGGTCTTGTGCATGCGCAGTCACAGATCCCGAGTGGACGCGGCTCGACCACCGGAGACCCGGCCGCGAGCTCGGCAAATCCCTCGGCATCGCCGACCACAACAGGCAGCGACATGAAGCCTAGTCGCAGCGGCAGCGGTACGTCGACCTCGGGCGGTAGCGACGCCAACGGCGATCAGGGCCGGGATACCATGCCCGAGACCGCCAACCGTCCGACCATCCCGCTCGACAAACAAAACAAGCCCGCCGTGGGGCGCTGATCGTCCGGCGCATTGCAAAGTGGAGGACGGTGATGCCATTCTATCGTTTTGAGCTGGTGAATACCAAGAGCATCGAGGACGAAGGTGGCACCGACCTGGATGACGATATCGAGGCGATGGATTCGGCCGACATGCTTGCGCGGCGAATCCTGGAGGAGCGGCCTGACCTGAAAAACCGACACTACTACATTCTCGTCACCAACGAGGACGGCGAGGAGATCGTTCGATTGCCGCTCGAGGTCATTCACTGAGAGCGCGCGAGCGCGTGTCAACCGGCGCGGTCGAACACGACCGCATGCGCGTTCGCGCGCGCCTTCCGGTCGCGCTGGTATGCGGCGATTGCCCGATTGGCGAGTGCGACCCGGTTGCGCTGGCCCTGGCGCATCATGAGGAAGATCCTGTCGGCGAGAAATCCGGCAGTTTCCATCGGGTCCTCCACCTCGCCCGAGCGCGACAGAAAATTGAAGGCGATCTGCACCGCCTCTTCCAGCAGTAAGGCCGGATCGTCTCTGAACCAGGCTGACATGCGTCGATCTTTCCGGATTAGCGTCTCTCTCTCAGCGCGAACGCCAGACGGGGAGGGTGGTTCCAAACTTCTTCAGCCCATGCTGGACGCGGAACTGGCCCTGCGCCGATGCGGTTGCTTGGCAGGAGCCGTCACGAGGGAGAATGCAATGGCGACCGACGTGAGAGAGACCGGAAACCTGATTGGAAGCGACAAAGTCGAGGGCACCGCCGTTTACGGCGCCGACGCGACCAGGATCGGATGGATCGAACGGGTGATGATCGACAAGATCAGCGGCAAGGTGTCCTATGCCGTGCTCGGCTTCGGGGGCTTCCTGGGGCTCGGCAACGACCTTTATCCCTTGCCCTGGCAGTCGCTCAAATACGATACGCGCCTTGGCGGCTATGTCACGGGGATTACCGAGCAGCAACTGCGCGGCGCGCCGAAATTTGGCGCGGGCAGTGAATGGAACTGGGCCGACGTGGCGGGCAATCGTGCGGTGGACGACTATTACGGCGTTCCCGTCGTATGAGGCGAAACGAAAGAGGCCACCCCGGAGGGTGGCCTCTTAACGGCTCGAGCCGAGCTTACCAGGTTTCCCAGCGGTCGCCGCGCCAGTAGCCGCGACCCTCATGCTCGCGGAACGTAAAGTGCGGACCGGCTCTCCAATCATCGTGATGGATGATCACCCTTGATTCCGGCGGATAGTGGTACACCTCCTGGGTGTGCCAGCAGACATCGCCGCTACAGGCGATAGCCGCGGACGCGCCCACGCTGGTGACCGCCAGCAGGCCCGCACCGAGTGCAGCGCTTGCAAGGGTCTTGGTCAATAATTTCATGCTGTCCTCCATCTCCAATTCATTGCCCGTCTGCCAACAGCGCAGCCAGTGGATCGTTCCCGCGGAACCGACGGCACAATGAGCGAGGGAACGGCGGACAAAACCGATGTCGCGGATCAGGCGGTGTGACCGGGGTCGACGTTTTTCGGCGTCTTCTTCTCGCGCTGCGGCGTCATCTTCGCAGGATCCGGCGCACCGGGAACGCCGCGTGGCCCGAACTGCTCGCGCTGGATGTCGTCTTCAGAGAAGGGAGGCTCGACGCCGTTCGGCTCGCGATATCTGGCCATCAGAATCTCCATTCGCTTGCGCAGCCCCGGTAGCTAATGTCTCGGTGCACGAGGCGTTCCAGAGCGTGCGGCAGCGTCGCGATTGCGCCGGCGGCAGAGCTCCGCGATCGCCGTCGTCAGATTAAGATCTTGTGAGAATGAGACGAACGTCCTTGAAACTGCGCGCGTGCACATCATTTTTTTAGCAAGGTCCCGACGTTTCGCCGCGCAGGTGGCGTGACTCGTCCGGGCTATCAGACACTCACGATGAGCACCTCGATCAAACGTCACGGTCGGTTCTGGACCGAAGAGGACGACAATCTTTTGCGCGCCATGGCCGCCGCCGGCAAGAGCCTCACGCTGATGACCGTGAAGCTCCGCCGCCCGATGCGGACCATCAAGGCCCGCGCCCAGGACCTGCACATCCCTTTGCCCGGCGAGGACAAGACTACCAAGCGCTGGATGGGATGAGGCTGTGGCCGCCTACCCGTGAATCCTCCGTGACATCGCCTCCAGCGCCGCGGCCTCCGTGGCGGGCAACTTCTCGAGCCGAACCGCGACATGCTTGTGATAGGGCGTGCCGGCGATCGGATCGCGGTTGTCGCTGTCGGTCAGCACATTCACGCGCGGGCCGTTGTTCAAGCGTTCGCCATCCCTGGTCGGATAGGACTGCCCGTAGCCGTGAGGCAGCGCCAGCTGGCCCTCGCGCATGCTGTCGTCGGCCTTGGCACGCGCGACAATGTGGCCGGCTGCCGACTTCACCACGATCCATTCGCCATCGGTCGCGCCGAGTGAGGCCAGATCCTTGGTGTTGACGAGCAGCGCCCCGTCGGGATCGTCGCGCCGCCAGGCTGGATCGCGGAAGATCTGATTGGCGTTGAACATCCGCCGCTGGCCGGCGGCGAGGATAAAGGGGTAGTCCTTGGCGGGGCCGGCGGTTGCGGGATCGAGCTTGCCCAGCCACTCCAGCAGTGCGGGGATCGCGAGATGCACCTTGCGGTCGGGATGGCTGATCAAGGACCAGACCTCCTCGTAAGTATGCGAGGTGATCGCCGTGCCGCTGCGCGCCGTGACCATCGCGTCGAATAGCGCATCGCCCAGCTCCTTGTCCGAGACCTCGCTGCCGGCGCCAAGCGCGCGCCGCACGGCTTCAGGGGCGCGCTTGGCGCAGGCGAGCGCCGCGCCCCAAAGCGGCGCCGCCGCAGCTGTGCCCGCGGGAAGGCTTTCGCCCAGGGTGTTGTAGAGCAACAGCGCGCCAAGCGGAGCCGCGGCGGGATTGTCCGCCATGAAGGAGCGGAACGCGGCGGCAAAGGCGGCGCGGGAGCGCAGCGCCGCCTCGCGCAGGGGCGCGAGCACATTGTCGCCCGGCAACAGGCCGAGCGCGCGGGCAAGGCGGGTGTAGATCTCAGGCTCCGGCAGGGTGCCTTGCAGCGGCGGCACCACCCCAGGCCGGACATGGAAATAGTTGGTGGGGAATTCGAAATTGAACAACGTGAATTCGCATTTCTCATACTGCGAGGAGGCCGGCAGCACATAATGGGCAAAGCGCGCGGTCTCGGTCATGGCGACGTCAACGACGACGCAGAGTTCCAGCGCCTGCAGCGCCTTTTCCACCTCGGCGGTATTCGCCGCCGTGTTTGCGGGATTGGAGCTGTCGACCCAGACGCAGCGCAGGCGGTCGGGGTGGTCGCCGAGCACGGCCTGCGCAAACAGATTCGGCGGCAGCAGCCCCGCGATCACTTCGGTGTCGGTGGGAGCGAAAGTCTGGTTGGGCGAGTTGCCCCACAATGGCTGCAGCCAGCTGTGCAGCTGGTTGGTGCCTTTGCGGCCGAAACTGCCGGTCAGCATGATCAGCAGCTTTTCCAGATAGGAGTTGAGCGTCGAATTGACCCCCTGCTGGATGCCGAGCTCGACCCGGACCGTCATCGCCTTAGCGGCGATGATCATGTCGGCGCAGCGGTCGATCTCGGGAAGCGGAATGTCCGCGGCCTTCGCCCATTCTTCAATCGGGATCCGGCGCAAAGCCGCCTCGACCTCGGGAAAACCTTCGGTGTGCAGCGCGAGGAAATCGTGGTCGAGTGCGTCGCGCTCGATGAGCGTTGCGAGAATGGCGCCGAGCAGGAAGGCGTCCGCGCCGGGGCGCACGGCAAGATGCAGATCGGCCATCTCGGCAGTCTCGGTGCGGCGCGGGTCGATCACGATCAGCTTGCGGTCGGGATCCTTTCTGATCTGGTTGAGCTGGTCGCGCGCATTGGGAAAGCCATGCGCGATCCAGGGATTGGCGCCGATCACAAACAGCAGGTCGCAATGATGGACGTCCTCGGCGGTGTGGCAGGTCTGGCTGCCGAACAGATGGCCGTTGACCCAGAAATCGCCGGTCTTCTCCTGCGACAATGCATTGAAGACGTGGCGCGAGCCGAGCGCGCGCAGCACCGCGTTGACATAGGCGCCCCCGGCATGGTTGCCCTGGCCGCCGCCGCCATAGAGCGCGATGCTCTTGCCGCCATGACGCTCGACCACGGCGCGCAGCTTGGCGGCGATCTCGGCAATCGCAACATCCCAGTCGATCGCCTCGAACGTGCCGTCGCTCCGCCGGCGCAGTGGCGTCGTCAGCCGGTCGCGATGATGGGCATAGAAGGGGATGCGCGCGGCCTTGTTGCAGAGATAGCCTTGCGACTTCGGATTGTCGCGATCGCCGCGCACCTTGGCGATGCGGCCGTCGTCGACCATGACCTCGATGCCGCAATTGATGTAGCAGAGATTGCAGGCCGTCTTGTGCCAAGCCTGTGCCGACATCGCCGAGCCTCCCGCGGTTCCAACCTTATGGCTCAATTTACAGGATGACCGTCATATAAACAATGGAAAAAGACGAACGGGGGTTCCGCGCATAATGCAGGCGAAAATGTCGACCCGTCATCCTGAGGCGCTCGCGAAAGCGAGCCTCGAAGGACGAACGGCCCCCGCTGCTGGCAGAGGGGGTCGTCGCCCTTCGAGGCCGCCGCTGCGCGACGGCACCTCAGGGTGACGGTCAGAGCTGGGTGGTCGCGGGTCTAATTGAACAGGTCGGCGCTCAGCCGCTTGTAGACCCGCCTCGCATTGCCGGCAAAAATCGCGCGCTTCTGGTCCGCGTTCAGCGATATCGAGCCATCGATGTACCGCCTCGTATCGTCATAGTTGAAGCCGGTCTCGGGGTCGACACCCCTTACGGCTCCGACCATTTCGGAGGCGAACAGGATGTTCTCGGCAGGAATGACGCGGGTCAACAGGTCGATGCCGGCCTGATGATAGACGCAGGTGTCGAAGAACACGTTCTTGAGCATGCCCTCGGCCAGCGGCGGCCGCTTCTGGTCCTGGGCAATCCCGCGATAGCGGCCCCAATGATAGGGAATGGCGCCCCCGCCATGCGGGATGATGAATTTCAATGTCGGAAAATCCTTGAACAGATCCGACATCAGGAACTGCACGAAGGCGGTGGTGTCGCCATTGATGTAATGGCTCGCCGTGGTGTGGAAGGCCGGGTTGGCGGCGAGGCTCACATGGATCATGGCGGGCACATCGAGCTCGACCATGGCCTCATAGAGCGGATACCACCAGCGGTCGCTGAGCGGAGGATCGGTCCAATAGCCGCCACTTGGATCGGGGTTGAGATTGCAGCCGACAAAACCGAGCTCCTCGACGCAGCGCTTCAATTCCGCAATGCAGTTCTTCGGCTCGACGCCGGGCGATTGCGGCAGCTGGCAGACGCCGGCGAAATTGTCAGGATAAAGCTTTGTCAAGCGATAGATGACAGTATTGGACAGCCGCGACCAGGCCTCGCTCACCGAGGCGTCGCCGATGTGGTGGCTCATGCCGGAGGCGCGGGGCGAGAACAGCGTGAGCGATGTGCCGCGCTCGCGCTGCAGCTTGAGCTGGGCGCCCTCGACCGAGGCGCGCAGCTGGTCGTCGCTCAGCTCAAGCGAATCCACGCTCGGCCGTTGCGCGGGATCGTTGATCGCGGCGACCTGGCGCTTGCGCCAGTCCAGCATCTCCTGCGGCTCGGTGGTGTAATGGCCGTGGCAGTCGATGATGCGACCGCCGGCAGCAGCGGCGCGCGACTTTCCTTCCATTGCCTCGATGTTGGTCGGCGGTGGGATGGACGCACCGGCCGCTGCCGCCTGCCAAACAGGGGTGCGCGGGCCGCAGCAGGTGCAGGCAGCGGGACGTGCCATTCCGGCATAGTTGAGCATGATGAACCTCCCTGCAGTGCTACGCGCGACCTGTCAGCTCTCGATGGTGCAGCCGAGCTTTGTCAGCGTGGCATCAACCCAGGCGCGGTCGCTCTTGCCGGCCTTGATCGCGGCCAGCTGCTTGACCTCGGCCTGGTGCTTGGCCTCCGCGGCCTTGAGCACCTCGGCGGTGACCTCGTAGGGAACGCAAACGACACCGTCGCTATCGCCGACGATGAGGTCGCCCGGCGCGATCACCATGCCTTCGATCGCGATCGGCACGTTGATCTCGCCGGGGCCGTCCTTGTAGGGCCCGCGATGGGTCACGCCGGCGGCGAACACCGGGAAGTCGGCGGCGTGCAACGTGTCGTAGTCGCGGATCGCGCCGTAGATCACGATACCTCCGATCCCGCGGGTTTCGGCATGTGCGGCCATCATCTCGCCGATCAGGGAGTTGGTGAGATCGCCGCCGCCGTCCACCACAATGATGTCGCCGGGCTCGGCGATGTCGAGCGCCTTGTGCACCATCAGATTGTCGCCGGGGCGGGTCTTGACGGTGAAGGCCGGACCGGCCATGACGCCGCCGCGGTGGATCGGCCGCAGTCGCGGGCCGGCTGCCGTCATCCGCGACATGGAATCGCTGATATTGGCGACTGGCAGCTCGCGGAAGCGGGCAACAAGTGCCGCATCCACCTTGCGCTCGCGTTTGCGGATCGAAAATCCAATCACGGCCTGCTCCTTAGCTCTCTTCTTTGCTTGTCGTTTTCGCTTCCCGGCCCCGTGCGAGAGCGGTCAAATGCGCGAGCCGCAGTGAACCCCAGCTCGGCATGGAGATCAAGGCGAGGCCTGGGCCTGGCGCGCGAGGGGCGGGGCCATCAATTCCCCGCGTTCGGGTTGTCCGGCCGGTCTTTTTCGAGCAGATTGCATCGGTAACACGATCATCCGAGGGCCTCTAGAGGTGCTGGAGAAATTCTCGCGCCGGACGTTTGCGAAGCTGGCAGGCCTGGCCTCGTTTGGGATCGGGTCGTCGGCTGCGGCGGCGCAGCCAGCCCGCGCCGAAGCCCCGGGCCCCAAGCTCGCGCCCGGCGGTTTCCCGAACGGCTTCGTCTGGGGCACGGCGACCTCGGCCTACCAGGTCGAAGGTGCTGTCAATGAAGATGGTCGCGGACCGTCGATCTGGGACACGTTCTCGCATCAGCCCGGGCACATCGCCGACGGCACCAGCGCCGATCGCGCCAACGATCACTATCATCGCTACAAGGAAGATGTCGGCCTGATCAGGGAGCTCGGTGTCAAGCATTATCGCTTCTCGATCGCCTGGCCGCGGGTGTTTCCGGATGGGACCGGCACCCCCAATCCGAAGGGCCTCGACTTCTACGATCGCCTGCTGGACGAATTGCTGGCCAATGGCATCGAGCCGTACGCCACCCTCTATCACTGGGACCTGCCGCAGGCGCTGCAGGACCGCTTCGGCGGCTGGCAATCCAGCGAGACGTCGAAAGCCTTCGCCGATTATTGCGGCTATGTCGCACAGCGCATCACCGACCGGGTGAAGTTTCTGTTCACGCTCAACGAAGTCGGGCGCTTCCTCAATTTCGGCTATGGCTGGGGCATCGACGCGCCGGGGCTCAAGCTTCCGCCGAAGGAGCTCAACCAGGCGCGCCACCACGTGGCGCTGGCGCATGGGCTTGCGGTGCAGGCGATCCGCGCGCAGGGGCGCGCGGGAACGAAGGTCGGCCCTGCCGAGAACATCGCGGCGTGCCTGCCGGCGATCGACACCCCCGAGAATGTGCGCGCCGCCGAGATCGCGACGCGCGAGCTGAATGCCGGATTTCTCAATGTCATCATCGAGGGCAAATACACCGATCATTTCCTCGACTATGCCGGCGCGAACGCGCCGACCTTCACTGCGGACGAATTGAAGATCATCGGCGCACGCAACGATTTCATCGGCCTCAACATCTACGCGCCGCAATTCTATGTGGTGGCGAGCGACAAGGTGCCCGGGTTTTCCGTGCTGCCGTTCCCGAGCTCCTTCCCGCACATGAAGTCCGATTGGCTCAGGATCGGGCCGGAGACGGCCTATTGGGTGCCGCGGCTTGCCGCCAAGGTCTGGAAGCTCGACACCATCTACATCACCGAAAACGGCACATCCAGCACCGACCAGGTCATGCCCGACGGCAAGATCTACGATCTCGATCGGATCATGTTCCTGCGCAATTACCTGACCCAGCTGCAGCGCAGCATTGCCGACGGCGCGCCGGTGCGCGGCTATTTTCTCTGGAGCCTGATGGACAATTTTGAGTGGATCTTCGGCTTCGAGCAGCGCTTCGGCCTCTATCACGTCGATTTCGATACGCTCGCGCGCAAGCCCAAGCTCAGCGTCGAGTTCTACCGCAACGTGATCGCACGCAATTCGGTCGATGCTTGAGCTCGTCTGCTAACCGCCGACGAAGGCGAGGAGTGTGCCGTTGGCCAGCGCAGGCGGAACGCAAATTGAGCCTCCGCTCCGAACAGCTGTTGCGCCGAGTGCCTGCTCCGCTGCAGCGAGATCGGCGGCAATGACCAGGCCCGCGGCGCCGCGCTCGGGAAGAATGGCGAGCGGGACCTCGGGATAGCGGCGGCCCAATTGCGCCTTGGTCAGAAAAACGAAGTCGGCGCGATTCCCCCCGGACGGAACGACCACGCTGCCATCGGCGCCCTCGCGCGCATCGCGATCGATCATGCGCGACAGATGCGCGGCTTCCTTGGCAGGCTCTTCCGCCACAAGCAGTACCTCGCGCAGGCGCTTGGCGCCATTGGCATGCGTCATCAGCTCGGGAATCCACACGGTCTCGCGGGTCTTGTGCTGGCAGGCAAAGATTCGCACCCCGCCAGGCGCTTCCGCGACCGGCCACTGGAAGGTGCGGAATTTCGCCGCCGCCAGCTTTCCGTCAGGCATGGTCACGGGACGCTCGAAGTCGGTCGGCCCGATCGGCGGATAACCGCGGGCGCGGATTTCTTCGGCGCCATCAGCCGAATCCACCGCGGTGAAGGCGATCCGCTCGATGCCCTCGCGTTTGTCGAGAAAGGCGCGGGCCGGCGCGTTATGTTCGGTCGGCGCGAGCACACCGAGCAGCTCGATGTAATCGGGGTCGAGCATAATGGTGTAGTTGCCTGAACCCATATGCGCGCTGTGCGTGCCGCGGGGCGATATGGTGAAGCCGAGCTTCTTCCAGGTCGCCGCGGCCTGGTCGAGATCCCGGACCATGACGACCGCATGGTCGATGCCGATGACGTTCTGGAGTGCCACGCGTTACGTCCCTTCAAGCGAAAACTTGCTGCCTCAGCTAATCAGATCGGGCATGGTGCCGCAAGCAAGCGGCGCTCACATGTGCGATGCATTTGCAAATGGCTTGAAGAGGATCCCGATGACCGCTCCCGAAGTCCGCTGGCCCGATTCGCTGTGGGCCGCCGTGACGCCACCCGGCCCCGAGCTGCCCGAGCTTGCGGGTGCCGACACAGCCGATGTCATTGTGATCGGCGGCGGCTTCACCGGGCTCTCCACGGCGCTGCATCTGCGCGAGGCGGGCGTTGATGTCGCCGTCGTCGAGGCGATGGAGCCGGGCTGGGGCGCCTCGGGACGCAACAACGGACAGGTGATCCCGACTTTGTCGCGCGTCGATCCCGAGGAGATCGTTGCCCGGCATGGCGCTTCCGGAGAACGCTTTGCCGCCATGCTGCGCGACAGCGCCTCCGCGCTGTTTGATGTTGTCAAGCGCTACCAGCTCAATGCCGAGCAGGAGCAGGCCGGCTGGGTGCAGCCGGTGCATTCGCCCGGCCGGATCAGGATCGCGGAGCGGCGGGTGCGGCAATGGGGCAAGCTCGGCGCGCCCGTCGAGTTGTTGTCGCGCGAGCAGGCGCGCGACATGCTGGGCTCGGAGGCCTGGTATGGCGGCTTTTGGAACAGAAGCGGCGGCCATATCAATCCGCTCGCGCTGGCGCGCGAGCTTACGCGCGTGGTGGTGGCGCAGGGTGGGCGGATCTATGCGCGTTCCCCGGTCCAACGCTTCGAGCGCCGCGGCGATCGCTGGGTCGTGAAGACGGTTCGCGGCGAGATCAGCGGCCGCGCGCTGGTGGTTGCGAGCAACGCCTATAGCGGCGAGTTCTCGGCGTCGCTCGTGCCCGACATCGCGCGCGAGGTGGTGCCGATCCTGTCCTGGCAGATGTCGACGCAGCCCTTGTCCGACAATGTTCGCAAGACCATCATTCCCGCGCGACAGGCGATGTCGGACACCCATGGCGAGCTCTATTTCGCACGCTACGATGCACGCGATCGGCTGATCACCGGCGGCGCCGTGATCGGACCGGGCGACAAGCCAGCGCGGTTGAAAGCACGGGTGAGCGAGCGTTTGCAGCGTCTATGGCCGCAGATTGGCGAAGTGAAATTCGACCATGTCTGGAACGGCTATGTCGGGATGACCACCGACTTCCTGCCACGCATCCATCGCCTCGGCCCGGATGCCTATGGCTGGACCGGCTGCAACGGCCGCGCGGTGGCGCTGACGATTCCGCTTGGCAACGAGCTCGCCAAGGCGGTGCGCGGCATCCCCGCAAGCGAGCTCGCGCTACCCTTTACGGCGCCCACGCCGCTGCCGCTCCATGGCATCCTGCGCAAGCTCGCGCCGCTGATGCTCCTGGTCTATCGCCGCCGTGACGCACGGGAGATCGCTTAGGCAGGCTCGGTCGCATGCTGCCGGGCGAACGCGCCACCGGGCACGGAGGCGAGCAGCGCCTGGGTGTAGGCGTGCTGCGGATTGGCGAAGACCTCGCCGGCAAGCCCATGCTCGACGATTGCGCCGTCCTTCATGACCGCGACGAGATCGCAGATTTGCGCCGCGACGCGCAGATCATGGGTGATGAACACGATGGAGAGCCCAAGCCGCGTCCGCAGGTCGGCAAGCAGCTTCAACACCTGTGCCTGCACCGAGACGTCGAGCGCCGACACCGGCTCATCCGCAACCAATACGGCGGGCTTAAGCGCCAGGGCGCGTGCGAGCCCGATGCGCTGGCGCTGCCCGCCGGAGAATTCATGCGGAAAGCGGTCGGCGGCGGATGGGTCGAGGCCGACCAGCGCGAACAGCTCCTTGGCTTCGGCCAGGGCGGTCGCGCGCGGCGTGCCGTGGACGATCGGACCCTGCGCGACCAGCTCGGCCGCCTTGTGGCGCGGATTGAGCGAGGCGAACGGGTCCTGGAACACCATCTGGATATGCCGCGTCTCCTCGCGCAATCTGGCGCGCGGCATGGTGACGAAATCCCTGCCGAGCAGCATGATCGATCCCGCGTCGGGATCGATCAGCCGCACCAGGCAGCGCGCCAGCGTCGATTTGCCCGAACCGGATTCGCCGACAATGCCGAGTGTCGCCCCCTTGGGCAGCTTCAGCGAAACGTCCTTCACGGCCCGGGTGATGCGCACGCCACGGCCGAGAAAGCCGCCGCTCCGATAGGTCTTGGAGATGCCGGAGATGGTGAGAATGTCCTCCTGCGAGAGCCTCCGCGGCGCCGGCGCGGTCAGCGGTGGGACCGCCGCGATCAGCTGGCGAGTGTAGGCGTGCTGCGGATTGTCGAGCACCTGCGCGGCGGGCCCCTGCTCGACAATCCTGCCCTGCTGCATCACCACGACACGATCGGCGATCTCCGCGACCACGCCGAAATCATGGGTGATGAACATCACCGCGGCCTTCCGGCGTCCTTGCAACTCGCGGATCAGCTTGAGGATCTGTGCTTGCGTCGTCACATCGAGCGCGGTGGTCGGCTCGTCCGCAATCAGGAGCTTTGGGTCGAGCGCCAGCGCCATCGCGATCATGGCGCGCTGGCGCTGGCCGCCCGAAAGTTCATGCGGATAGGCCTTTGCGGCGCCGTTCGGGTCGGGGATCCGCACGTCGGCCAGGAGCGCCAGCACCCGGCCCGTGATCTCCGCGCGCGAGAGGTCGGTATGGACCGAAAACACTTCTGCGATCTGATCGCCGATTGTGCGCAGCGGATTGAGCGCGGTCATAGGCTCCTGGAAGATCATGGCGATCTCGGCGCCGCGCAGTCTTCGCATCTCGGCCTCTGGAGCTGCGCAGAGATCGCACCCCTCGAACAGCATGCGGCCGCCCTCGATCCTGACCTCGTTGGGCAGGAGGCGCATGACGGCATTGGCCATCATCGATTTGCCGGAGCCGGATTCGCCAACGATGCAGAGGATCTCGTTCGAGGCAACCGACAGCGAGACATCCGTCAGCGCGTACGCGCGGTCGGCGCCCGCGGGCAGCCGTACGCCGAGACCTTCGACCGACAGGATCGCGGCTATCTCGCTCATCGCCGCTTCAGCCTCGGATTGAGCGCGTCGTTGAGGCCCTGGCCGACCAGCGACACCGCGAGCACAGTGACGAGGATGGCGACGCCCGGAATCGCCGAGACGTACCATTGCACGCGCAGCACGTCGCGGCCGAGGCCAATCAGATTGCCCCAGGAGGCGACGTTCGGGTCGGACAGGTGCAGGAACGCCAGCGCGCTCTCCAGGAGGATCGCGACCGCCATCACCACGCTGGCGTAGACGATGACAGGCGGCAGCGCGTTCGGCAGGATTTCGCCGAGGATCAGCTGCAGGTCCTTCATGCCGAGCGTGCGTCCGGCCTGGACGAATTCGCGGTTGCGCAGCGAGAGGAATTCGGCACGCGTCAGGCGCGCGGGCGCCGGCCACGACACCACGCCGACCGCGATCGTGACGGTGGTGAGTGTCGACCCGAACACGGCGACCAGCACCAGCAGCAGCAGGAAATTGGGCAGGGTCTGGAACGCCTCGGTGATCCGCATCAGCACGTTGTCGACCCAGCCGCCATAGAAGCCGGCGAACGCGCCGACGACAATGCCGATCAGGATCGCGATCGCCGTGGCGACGCCGCCGATCAGCAGCGAGATCCGCGCGCCATGGAAGATCTGCGCGGCGATGTCGCGGCCGGAATTGTCGGTGCCGAGCGGGAAGTGCGGATTCGAAAACGGCCAGAGCAGCGGACGGCCGGCAAGCGCCAGCGGATCGCGCGGGTAAAGGAAGCTTGCGCTGATCGCCATCGCGATCACGACCAGCAGCAGGATCAATCCGGCGACCGCGGCGGGACTGCGAAAATAGCGCTTGATCGCGTCCATGCCGTCAGCTCTCTACGCTGATGCGCGGATCGAGCCGCGCATAGATGAGATCGACGATGAAGTTTACGGCGATGACCAGGAGCGCGGAAACGAAGACGATGCCAAGCAGCGTGTTGAGGTCACGCTGCACGACCGATTCATAGGCGAGCCGTCCAAGCCCCGGCAGCGAGAATACGCTTTCGACCACGACCGAGCCGCCCAGCATCGTGCCAGCCTGCAGGCCGATCAGCGTCACCATGGGCAGCAGCGCATTGCGCAGCACATGGCGGATGATCACGCCGGTCTCGTCAAGGCCCTTGGCGCGCGCGGTGCGGACATAGTCGAGATTGAGCACCTCCAGCATCGAGGCGCGCATGATGCGGAGATAGATGGCAAGGAAGATCAGCCCGAGCGTCAGTGCGGGCAGGATGAGATGGCGCGCAATGTCGAGCACGTGCCAGATGCCGGTCTGGACATTGCCGATATCCTCGAAGCCGCCCGGCGGCAGCCATTGCAGATAGATCGAGAACACCACGATCGCCATCAGGCCGAACCAGAACGAGGGCGTGGCATAGCAGATCAGGCCAAGCGTCGAGATCAGGGTGTCAGGCCATTTATTGACGCCGCGCGCGGCGATCACGCCGAACACCAGGCCGAAGAAGAACGCGAACGACAACGCCGATGTCATGAGCAGCAGCGTCGGCGGCAGCCGCTCCAGGATCACGGTCGCCACCGGCTTGCCGTAGATGGCGGAGAAGCCGAGATCGAGCCGCACCAGCCGCCACAGGTAATTGCCGAGTTGCACCGGAATCGAGAGATCAAGCCCGTAGAAATGGCGCAGCGCCTGCGCGGTCGCGGCATCGCCGCCGCCCATCTGCGCCATCATGGCATCGACGGTGTCGCCCGGCGCGAACTGCAGCAGCAGGAACACGCCGATCAGGATCAGGAACAAGGTCGGTATCGAGGCAGCGAGCCGCCGCCCCGCAAGGCTCAAGATGCGCATGGCCTCATCTTGGCTGATCTGGCGTCACGCGGAAAGCCAAAGATCGTGCCAGCTCGAGGAGCCCCAGCGTGGGGTGTTGGAATGGTTGCGCGCCTTGGCGGTGATCACGGTGACGAAGATCTGCTCGATCGGCATCCAGACCGGCAGCTCCGTATTCACCTCCTTGACGAACTCGGCGTAAAGCGCCTTGCGCTTCACGGGGTCGATTTCGGTCGCGGCATCGTCGATGGTCTTGTCGACCTTGGTGTCCTCCCAGCCCCATTGATTGGTCCAGGGCGCGCCCGCGGGCTGGCCGGAGCGATACCATACCGTGGTCGAGATCGCGGGATCGTTGCGATACTGGTGCCAGCCGGTGGCGAGATCGAAGGCGTGGTCGGCATAGACCTGCTTGAGGAAGCCGCCGCCATCGTTGCGGACGATGTCGATCGTGATCCCCACCTCCGAGAGCGACTGCTGAATGAAGGTCGACCACAGCGAGATGTCCTCGCCCCAGGGCGCCGGCAACAATTTTAGCGAGAAGCGCGTGCCGTCGGCACCGCGCTTGAAGCCGGCCTCGTCCAACAGCGCCACCGCCTTGCCCTTGTCGTAGGGATATTGCGGCGTGTCCGGTCCCGGATAGAAATCGGTCGAGGTCGAAGGAATCGGCCCGGTGCCGATCTTGGCGAAATCGCCCAGGAAGTTGTCGATGAAGAAGGGCGCGTTAATCGCGTGCGCAATTGCGCGGCGAACCCGGATGTCCGCCAGTTCCTTGCGGCGGAAGTTGAACTCGACGGTATTGGTGCGCGCGTTGCCTTCATTGCCCTTGGTGGTGACGATGAAGCGCTTGTCCTTGCCAAGCCGGGCCATGTCCGAGATGGTCAGGCCCGAGAACGGGCTGTAGTGCAACTCGCCTGCTTCCATCTGCGCCGCAGCCGCCGCACGGTCGGTGATCACACGCCAGACGATGCGGTCGAGATAGGGCGCGCCGCTCCGCCAGTAGTCGGGATTGCGGTCGGCGATCACATATTGCCCGCGCTCATACTTGACGAATTTGAACGGGCCGGTGCCGACCGGGGCGAGATTGGCCGGGTTCTGCCTGATGTCACCGCTCTCGTAGATGTGCTTCGCCGAGATATAGCCGAGGTCGGGCAGCGCGCGCAGCAGAAGGTTCAGCGGCATCGGCCGCTCGTAGCGGAAGATCGCGGTCTGCGCATCGGGCGTGTCGACGGCGGTCAGGAACAACTGCAGCGTCGAGCCGTAATTGAGGATCTTCTTCCACATGTTCATGGCGGTGAACTCGACGTCCGCCGAGGTGAAGGGCTTGCCGTCGTGCCAGCTGATGCCCTTGCGCAGCTTGAAGGTGATGGTCTTGCCATCGAGCGAGGCTTCCCAGCTCTCGGCGAGCACGCCCACCGGCTTGCCGTCGGCATCGAGATCGACCAGGTTCTCCTGGATCTTGCCGCCGATGATGTAGACGCCGGTCGAGGCTTGCAGGCTCGGATTGAGCTGCCGCTGTTCGGCACCATAGTGCACGTTGAACACGCCGCCCTTGCGCGGCGCTTCCTGCGCGAACGCGCGCATGGGATTGACGACGTTGGCGGCAATCGCGGCCGAGGTGAGGAGCGCCGTGCGGCGGCTGATTTCGAGGCGCGTCAAATCCATGGAGTTTTGTAACCTCTCTTGGCAGGGCGTGTGGACAGCAACGTGCGGCCGGCAGCGGGCCTTCGCGCAGGTCGTCCGGCGCAATGTACGATGGACAGAAAATCGAGTCATTTTCTTATTCTCGGCAAGGCGCCAAAATTTGCTTCCAATCGGCCGGTTGGAGGGCGCTTTTGCTGTTGGGTGCCAAGTCCATTGTGCTAATACGCAGGCCATGACGCGCCAAAGCAAATCGCGGCCGCCGGAGTTCGATGCGGCCTTCCGGGCGCAATTCGCCGAGCTCGTACGCTGGCGGCGCGACGTGCGTCGGTTTCGCGCCGACCCGGTCGACTCGACGTTGCTGGAGAGGCTGCTCGCGCTCGCTGCTTGTGCGCCATCGGTCGGCTTGAGCGAGCCCTGGCGCTTCGTGCTGGTCGAAAGCCCGGCGCGACGGCTTGCGATCCGCGACAACTTTTCGCAAGCCAATAAAGCGGCGCTCGAAGGTTATGGCAGCGAGCGGCAGGCGCGCTATGCCAAGCTCAAGCTGGAGGGATTGGCGCAGGCGCCGATCCATCTCGCGGTCTGCGCGGACGAGACCACGGGGCAAGGACACGGCCTCGGGCGGCAGACCATGCCGGAAACGATCCGCTATTCGGTGGTCGCCGCCATCCAGACCTTGTGGCTTGCCGCGCGTGCCGAGGGGCTCGGTTTGGGGTGGATTTCGATCCTCGATCCTGACGCAGTGAGATCAGCCCTCGACCTGCCGCCGGAGTGGACCTTCATTGCCTATCTCTGCCTGGGCTGGCCGGAAGAGGAGCACGACGATCCCGAGCTCGAGCGTCATGGCTGGCAGGAGCGTTGTGAAGGTCCCGTGGAGCCGCTCAAGCGATAGACGGCCTCCATTTGCGCAAGGCTTATCTTGTTTGCAGCAAGCTCCTGTTGTCGCCTCGTCAAATCGACGATGTCCTGAGCGGGCCGGGGCGGTCATGACACCATCATCGCAGCATCATCGCGCGTTCACATGACCGTCGCGCTGGCCGCGGTATGGGAGAGGCCCTGTTTCAATTTGGAGGGCTTCGATAATGATAAAATTTGGCAAACTCGCAATCGCAGCGCTGCTGGCCTCGACTGCGCTCAACCCCGCGGCGCAGGCGAAGGAAGTTTTCAAGCACGTCCTTCTGATCAGCGTCGACGGCATGCATGAGGTCGACCTGCAGCGTTATGTCAAGGGCCACCCGAGCTCGACCTTCGCCTACCTGGTCAAGCACGGTTTGAATTACACCAATGCTCATACCTCTCTCCCCTCCGATTCCTTTCCAGGGCTGCTGGCGTTCATGACCGGCGCTTCGCCGAAGACGCATGGCGTGTTCTATGACGATACCTACGACCACACCCTGTTTCCGCCCGGCAGCAACTGCGTCGGCAACCCCGGCACCGAGGCGACCTATTTCGAGGCGCTCGATTATGATCTGAACAAGCTCGACGGCGGCGGACCTGCCGGCTCCGATCACATCGATCCCGCGAACCTGCCGATGCGCCTGACCAACGGCCGCTGCGATGTGGTGTATCCGCACCAATACCTGAAGAACGACACCACGAGCATCATGGAAGTCATCCATGCGGCCGGCATGCGCACGGCGTGGTCTGACAAGCACCCGGCCTATGAGATCATCAGCGGCCCCTCCGGCAAGGGTCTCGATGAGCTCTATGCGCCCGAGATCAATTCCACCACTGTGCTATCGGTCGCGCCTCAACTGGTCCCGACGCCCCAGGCGGGCGACGATTGGACCGTGAATCCGGTCTACACGCGCTTCTATGACAATCTCAAGGTCACCGCTGTCCTGAACTGGATCGACGGCTTTGATCACACCGGCACGACGACGGTCGGCGTGCCCGCGATCTTCGGCATGAACTTCCAGGCCGTCAGCGTCGGAGAGAAGGTCACGGCGGACGGCTATACGGATGCCAACGCCACGCCGAGCGCGGAGCTGGAGAAGTCGCTCGACTTCGTCGACAACTCCCTTGGCAAGATGCTGACCGAGCTGCAAAAGCACGGTCTGTTGCACAGCACGCTGGTCATCGTCGGCGCCAAGCATGGCCAGTCGCCGATCGACGTGAGCCAGCTCCACATGCTGAAGGGCAGCACCAATCCGCGGCTGTTGCCCGGCCATGCCGATGTTGTCGATCCGGTCGATCTGTTGACCGCCGGCGGCGTCACCGTGGCGCAGGAAACTGCCGACGACGTTTCGCTGATCTGGCTTGCGGATCAGACCCAGGTCCAGAAGGCCGTCATCATCCTCGAGAACGACAAGGTTCTCAACAACCAGGCCCGGATCCAGACGATCTACTCCGGCGCCGCGCTGAAGCAGCAGTTCGGCAACCCGGCCCAGGGCCGCACGCCTGACATCATCATCCAGCCGATCCATGGCACGATCTACAGCAAGAGCTCCAGCAAGGTCGCAGAGCATGGCGGCTTCAGCAACGACGACACCCACGTCCTGCTGGTCGCCTCCAACCCTGGCATCGAAGGCGGCGTGATCAGCGATGAGGTGCAGAACAAGCAGGTCGCGCCGACGATCCTGCGCGCACTCGGCCTTGACGCCACCAAGCTGAAGGGCGCTCAGGCCGAAGGCACCATGCCGCTGCCCGGTTTCGAGCACTAAGCTCGCAGCGCTCACGAAGAAACTTGCCGACGGCGCCCGGATCCATCCGGGCGCCGTTTCTTTTGAGCGTTTTCGAGCGAAGCGGAGGCCAGTTCGCGTGAAGAAAACGCGCCAAATCAAGAATCGACTCTAGGCTGCGCCCTGACTTTGCTCGGCGCCCAGGTCCTCGGCATTGGGATCGCCCGGCGCGGTCGCCCAGGCGAGTTCGACCAAGGTCACGATCCTGCGGCCCGCGCGGTCGAGCTGGCATACGATCAGGCCCTGCTCCTCGATATAGTTGAGCAGACGCTGCGCACGGCGAAGCGAATGTGAGCCATAGGCGCGGGCGATCGCCGCATCGCCCGGGCACGGCCAGCCTTCCTTGGCCGCACGCGCGATCATCATGAAGACGCCCTGCATATCCTCAGGCAGGATCGAGGCACGGACGGAGACCTCCTGCCAGGCGTCATCCACCGCGAGATCCGAGCCAAGCCCGGCGCGGGCGTGCGTCAGCATGCGACGGAACTCGCCGAGATCAGGCACCGCCGCGCCAAAACCTTCGATGCGGCAGCGGACCACGAACTCCTGATAGAGCACGCCGATGGCGCGGAAGCTCGCGTCGGGTTCTGCCATGACGGCGCGCAGCACACGGTCCATGCGCTCACGCCGCTCCGCGAGCTGCTCGGCGCTCGGCGGCGGCTCGGCCGGATCAGGGCCGGTCTCCAGCGCCGCCGACTTCGCCGCCATGAGCTGGTTGAGGAGATCAGGCGACGGCCGGCGGGCAGGGCGCGGCGTCTCGGGTGGCGGCGCTGCCAGGATGATGGCGCGGGCGTCCTCCGGGCTTGCTTCCGGCAACGGCAGAAGTCGTGGGATCGCATTGCGCGGAGTGGTATCGGTCGGACCGATGCGCAAGCCGAGCGGACGGCGGGAGAGAGCAGGGCCCAGCGCCATGAATTGCCCCCGTTCCAGGTCGCGGAAGGCATCCGCCTGGCGCCGCTCCATGCCGAGCAGATCGGCGGCGCGGGCCATGTCGATATCCAGGAAGGTGCGGCCCATCAGGAAGTTCGACGCCTCGGCGGCGACATTCTTGGCGAGCTTCGCCAGCCGCTGGGTTGCGATCACGCCCGCAAGGCCACGCTTGCGGCCGCGGCACATCAGGTTGGTCATGGCGCCAAGTGAGAGCTTGCGTGCCTCGTCGGAAACGTCGCCCGCGACCGCCGGCGCGAACAGCTGCGCCTCGTCCACCACCACCAGCATCGGATACCAGTGGTCGCGGCCGACCTCGAACAAGCCGCCCAGGAAGGCGGCCGCCCGCCGCATCTGGTTCTCGGCGTCGAGCCCCTCGAGATTAAGCACCGTGGAGACGCGATGGATGCGCGCCCGCTCGCCCGCGACCTGCAGGCTACGCTCGGTGTGGTCCTCGGCATCAATGACAAGATGGCCGAAACGCTCGGCCAGGGTGACGAAGTCGCCCTCGGGATCGATGATCGCCTGCTGCACCCAACTGGCGCTCTGCTCCAGCAGTCGCCGCAACAAATGGGATTTGCCGCTTCCCGAATTGCCCTGCACGAGCAAGCGGGTTGCCAGCAATTCCTCAAGGTCGAGAACCGCCGGGCCGCCTGCCGTCGTGTGTCCCATCTCGATCGCAACGGCCATCGCCCGACTCAAACTTCTCACTTTGCGGGGCAGGGCTTAGCAATCTGATCGCAGCCAATCTACGCGCCGGAGAAGGAATTGCGGATTATCCACGGCCCTGTCCACGGCTGCAGTTCCATCGAAACATCCCGTCGTCCCGGCTCTGCGGCCGGGACGACATTGCCGACAGCGGCTGAGGCCGCGCTCAGTCTATTGCCCCGCCGGTGCGGAGATCGCGCCGCCTTCGAGGCGCGAGGCCCAATAGCTGTAGTCCTGGTACGGGGAGGACCAGGCATAGGAGTCAAGGGCACGATAGGCGTAAGGATCGGCAAACGGCTCGGTCGCGACCGGCGCGGTGCGATACGTGCGGACATGATACCGCTCATGTGCGGTTGCCGCAGCTGTGGTCGCGCCGGCCAGCACGACAGAGGCCAGAACTGTCAGTACGGTCTTCTTCATTGTGTGTTCTCCCGGATTCGCGCGCGCGATCCGCGGGTCTGGAAGACGGGCGCGGATGAGCATGCGCTTGAGTGGGAGATGGGGACACGCACTGACGAATCTCACGCCATCCTGCATCACGAAGCGGCGAGCAAATTTGTTGGTCAGGCACCCATTTCGGTTAAATATTCGGCATTCAGGGCGCGCCTGCTGATGGACTTCGCTGGCGCGATCCGGTTCAATGCCGGGAACTTGGATTTGTGGGCGAAATCAATGAAGAAATTGCCGCTGGCACTGCTGCTGATGACATCTTTGACCATGGCCGTTCCAGCCTCGGCGCAGACGAGATTGACGCCCAAAGCAGCCACGGCTGCCCGCGTCGACAATTGCGCGCCGATCGGCCGCACCGCCAATGGCGAGCTTGTCTATTCCATGAAGTGCGACAACATCCCCGCGCCACCGCCACCGGCAGCCACACCTCCGCAGGCCGAAGCCAAGCCCGCGCCGGCGGCACCCCCGCCGGAGCAGGAGACCCAGCGCACCGGGCTTTTCGGCTGGTCCTTCGACCGACGGCAGGATCAATAGGAGCTGCCAACAGAGACTGCCCGGAATGGGTCCTTGCGTCCGCTGAGGAAGCGCTGCAATGGATACCGCAGTTGACATTGTCGACCACGAGAACGAGCTAACAGAGCGATCCATGAGCCAAATGATTATCCGCGCCGGCGATTTCACCTTCGATGCCCGCTTTGAGGAGCAGCTGGCGCCCAAGACCTGCGCCGCTTTCAAGAAGCACATGCCGTTCGAGAGCCAGGTGATCCATGTGCGCTGGAGCGGCGAGGGCGTGTGGATGCCGCTCGGCGACCTCGATTTCGGCGTCACCTACGAGAACCACACCAGCTATCCCGCGCCGGGCCAGATCATCCTCTATCCCGGCGGCATCAGTGAGACCGAGATCCTGCTCGCCTATGGCGGCGTGCATTTCGCCAGCAAGATGGGCCAGCTCGCCGGCAATCATTTCATCACGCTGACCTCGGGGCTGGAGAATCTTCCCGCGCTGGGCAAGACCGTGCTGTGGCAGGGCGCGCAGAAGATCCGCTTCGAGATGGTGTGATGGCGGACGCCCCGTATCCTCGCGACCTGCGCGGCTACGGCCGCAATCCGCCGCATCCGCACTGGCCCGGCAGCGCCCGCGTCGCCGTGCAGTTCGTGGTGAATTTCGAGGAAGGCGGCGAGAACAACATCCTGCATGGCGATGCGGCGTCGGAGGCCTTCCTGTCCGACGTGCTGGGCACGCAGCCTTGGCCGGGAAAGCGCCATGCCAATATCGAGTCGATGTTCGAATACGGCTCGCGCGCAGGCTTCTGGCGATTGTGGCGGATCTTCACCGAGCGCGGGCTTCCGACGACCGTGTTTGGTGTGGCGACCGCGCTGAAGCGCAATCCCGAAGTCGTGGCCGCGATGAAGGAGGCTTCCTGGGACATCGCCAGCCACGGCCTGAAATGGATCGAGCACAAGGACATGTCGGAAGCGCGCGAGCGCGCGGAGATTGCCGAGGCCATCCGCGTCCACACCGAGGCGACCGGCGAGCGCCCGCGCGGCTGGTACACCGGCCGTTCCACTATCAACACCAATCGCCTGCTGATGGAGGCCGGCGGTCTGATGTATCTCTGCGATTCCTATGCCGACGATCTGCCCTACTGGATCAAGGGCCCGACCGCGCCGCAGCTGATCATCCCCTATACGCTCGATGCCAACGACATGCGCTTCATCAACGCACAAGGGTTCGGCGGGGGCGACGAGTTCTTCACCTATCTGAAGGACAGCTTTGACGTGCTCTACGCCGAGGGCGAGACCCAGCCCAAGATGATGTCGGTCGGTCTGCATTGCCGCGTGGTCGGCCGACCCGGCCGTGCCGCATCGCTGATGCGCTTTCTCGATTACATCGGCAAGCACGACCGGGTCTGGGTGCCGACGCGGCTACAAATCGCCGAGCACTGGCACGCAAAGCTCGCCCATCTTGCCGAAGGCGCATTCGATATCGGATAGCTCATGTCGCAGATCCCGCTTTCGGAATTGAACGCCGCCGGCAAGACCGATTTCGTCGCGAAGCTAGCCAACGTCTTCGAATATTCGCCGTGGATTGCCGAGCAGGCCGCCTCCTTCAGGCCGTTTGCCGGCATCGTGCAGCTGTTCGATGCTATGAAGGCAGCCGTTGATCACGCGCCGCCGGAGCTCAAGCTCGCACTGATCAAGGCCCATCCCGATCTCGCCGACAAGACCCAGCGCGCGGCGGGGCTCACTGCGGAATCCAGCGCCGAGCAGAACAGCGCAGGCCTCGATCGCCTGTCGGACGCCGAGTATGAGGCGTTCGAGCGCGTCAACAATGCCTACCGCGCCAAGTTCGGCTTCCCCTATATTGTCTGCGTGCGCCGCCAGACCAAGGAATCCATCCTGCGCGATTTCGAGCTCCGCCTGCCGAACGATACCGGGACCGAGATGCAGCGCTCGATCGACGAGATCTTCCGCATTGCCGCGCTGCGCCTCGACCAGCTGGTGGGCGCCGACGACCGCTTGAAGGTGCACGGCCGGCTCTCGACCCATGTGCTCGACAATCACAACGGCAAGCCGGCGCCCGGCATCGAGCTCGTCCTGACGGAATTGTCCGAGCTCGGCCTTTCCCGCGTGGTCACGCGCGCGATCACCAATTCCGACGGCCGCACCGATGCGCCCCTGATCGGCGGCCGGCCAGTGCCGATCGGCCGCTATGAGCTGAGATTTTCCGTCGGCAAGTACTTCGCGTCCCGCGGCGTGCCGATGGCCGATCCACCTTTCCTCGACGACATCCCGCTGCGCTTTGCCGTGAGCGAGCCGGAAGGCCATCTCCATGTGCCGCTGCTCGTCACCCCCTGGAGCTACGCGACATATCGGGGGAGCTGAGATCGTGCTTCCTACACCTCTCCCCAGCGGGGAGAGGTCGGATTGCGCGGAGCGCAATCCGGGTGAGGGGCTGCAGGTCTCACGAGGGACCATAACCCCTCACCCGGATCGCATCTTTCGATGCGCTCCCACCTCTCCCTTCGGGAGAGGTGAAACATGCGGCCACGACCGTCATGATCACGTCGTCTCGCCGAACTTCTCCTTGAGCTGCGGAAACAGCCGGTCCGGCTTGAACGGCACCTCTGTGAAGCGAATGCCGGTGGCATTGGCGATGGCATTGCCGAGTGCGGCAGCAACCGGATTGTACGGGCTCTCGCTCATCGACTTCGCGCCCATCGGCCCGATCGTATCGTAGGTGTCGGCGAACAGCACCTCGGTGCGCGGCACGTCGGCAAATTGCGGCAGGTGATAGTCGCGGAAGCGCGGGTTGATGATCCGGCCGCCCTGGTCGACGATCATCTCCTCGTACAGCGCAGCCCCAAGCGACTGCGCCACGCCGCCCTCGACCTGGCCGCGGCACTGCATGGGATTGGCGACGCGGCCGGCATCGGCCGCCTGCACGCTCTTGAGAATCCTGAGCTGTCCGGTGCCCTTGTTCACCGCGACGCGAAACCCCTGCACATTGAAGGCAACCGAACGCGGCGTGCCGCCGGAATTGCCGGTGGCCGCAAGCCTCACGCCCTGCTGGCGTGCGATTGCCGCCAGCGCAGCATAGGTGAGCCGCTTGGCGCCGCAGACCGCGGATTCGGTCTCGAGCTTGCAGGTCGCAACATCGGCTCCCACTGCTGCCGCAGCAAACGCCTTCAATTCGCTAGCCAGCATCTCCGCCGCGTGCTGGGTCGCAAGCCCAGCGACGAAAGTGCCGGTCGAGCCGTAGGCGCCGGTGTCATGGCCGCCATTGGCCGTGTCGGACTGCCGCAGGCGGATGTGATCGACGGTCGTCGCCAGCGCCGACGCCGCGATCTGGCGATGCACCGTGCTGGTGCCATTGCCGAACTCCGCCGTGCCGACCACGAGATCGAAGGTGCCGTCGTCGTTGAGTGCTATGGTCGTGTCCGCGATATGTCCGTCCGGCGGCACGGTGTCGATCATGGTGAGCGCAATGCCTTCGCCGATCAGCCAGTCCGGCGGGAGATCGGCATTCGGCGTCTCCGCCTGCATCGCGCGCTCGACCAGGTCGAGGCACTGGTCGAGGCCATAGGAGCCGTAGAGCACATCGCTCTCGCCATAGCCTTGCGGCGACAGCATGGCATCGCCGGGCTTCACCACGTTGCGCCGGCGCATGTCATAAGGGCTGATGCCGAGCTGTTTCGCCAGTTCGTCGATCGCAGCTTCGACCGCGAACAAGGTTTGCGGCAGCCCGTAGCCGCGGAAGGCGCCTGACGGCACCGTGTTGGTGTAGGCGACGACGGCATCGACCTTCTTGTTCGGGCAGTTGTACACGCCGATGCTTTCGCCGCAGGCGTGGAACAGCACGGGGCCGGCATGATTGCCGTACGCGCCGGTATTGGAGAGCACGTCGAGATGGAGCGCGGTTAGCTTGCCGTCCTTGTCGGCACCGGCCTTGACGGTGACGCGCATCGGATGCCGCGTCGAGGTCGCGATGAACTGCTCTTCGCGGGTCAATTCGAGCTTCACCGGTCGGCCCGTCTTCAGCGCGGCCAGCGCCAGAATGTCCTCGACGAACATCTCCTGCTTGCCGCCGAACCCGCCGCCGACGCGCTCGCAGAATACGCGCACTTTTTCGGGCGCGAGACCAAAGATTTCGGTGAGCGCGCGCCGGGTCAGGAACGGGACCTGCGTGCTCGAGCGCACGGTCAGGACGCCGTCGTCGCCGACCCAGGCGAGGCCGCCATGCGTCTCCAGCGCGGCGTGCTGGACGCGCTGGGTGGTGAAGGTGCCCTCGAACGTCGCCGCGGAATTGGCGAGCGCCGTCGCGACGTCGCCGAACTCGCCATGCGCTTCGGCCACGATGTTGCGCGCCGCGTTGGCGACACGTTGCTCCGTGGTCCGGGCGGGATGGATCACCGGCGCGCCCGGCGCGACAGCCTGCGCAGGATCGAATACGGCAGGCAGGATCTCGTAATCGATGTCCAGCTTGCGGACGGCTTCCTCCGCTGCCGCTTCGGTCTCCGCGAGCACGGCCGCGATCCGCTGCCCGATGAAGCGGACGACGCGATCCAGCACGAGCGTATCGTCCGGGTCCATCCAGGCCTTCTCATGTCGCGCGGTGGAGAACAGACGGCTAGGGGAGTCCTCGTAAGTCAGCACCGCGACGACACCGGGGACGCTCAGCGCGGCCGTCTTGTCGATCGACTTGATCCTGGCATGCGGATGCGGCGAGCGCGCGAGCTTGATATGAAGCAGGCCATCGATATCGGTGTCGAAGGTGTAGCGCGCTGCCCCTCGCACCACCAGCGGGCCGGCAGGCGCGGGGAGGCTGCGGCCGAATGCTTCGCCGGCTGCGACCTCCTCGATATTGGTCTTGCCGTCGAGCGCATCCTCGATCGCGCGATAGCCGGTGCAGCGGCAGATGTTGCCCTTCAGCGCTGCGCCGAGATCCTGGCGCTGCGCCTGGTTCAGCGACGCGCAGGTCAGGATCATGCCGGCCGTGCAGAAGCCGCACTGGAAGCCCTGCGCGTCGAGGAACGCCTGCTGCATCGGATGCACTTTGCCATCGGAGCCAAGGCCCTCGATGGTCGTCACCGCATGCCCTTCGGCGCGAAACGCCGGAATGAGACAGCTGTGCACCGGCTCGCCATCGAGCAGCACGGTGCAGGCGCCGCAATCGCCGGCGTCGCAGCCCTTCTTCACGCCGAAATGGCCGAGTTCGCGCAGGAAGGTGCGCAGGCATTGGCCCGCGCGCGGTGTTTGCGAAAACGCCTTGCCGTTGATCTCAAAACTCATGGCCGCGCTCCCGCGCTGGAGATCTCGGACCGGATCTCTTCGGCGAGCCGCAGCGTCATATGCTTGCGCCAGAACGGCTTGCCATGGATGTCGTCGTGGTAGTCGGCCTCGCCAATCCCTTGCAGGATCGCCTCGCGCAATTCGTGCGGTCCGGGCATCGTGCCGAATGCGAGGCGCACCGGCCGCTTGGTGGATGCGGTCACCGTCAGCAGCAGGCCGCCCTCGGCGGTGACGCTGCCGATCAACAGCGCGGCCGAGCGGCCGACCGGCGTGAGCGAGATCTGGCGGAACGCCGAGCGCCGCTTCAATGCGGCGAGCGGGATGTCGATCTGCCTCAGCAGCTCGCCTCTCGCGAGCACATTGCGCTGGTTGCCGGTGACGAAGTCGAGCACGGCGACCTTGCGCTCGCTGCCGTCAGTGCCCCAGATGGTGCAGACGCCGTCGAGCGCCGATGTCAGCGAGATCATCGGGCCGGCCGGCAGCGACATGCAGAGATTGCCCCCGACGGTTGCCGTCTTCCAGATCTTGAAGGAGGCGAGGAAGGCCCGGCAGCATTGGTTGATCAGCGGGGCCGCCAGCCAATCAGGCGGGCAGGCCAGCGCATCGAGCTGCGCGATGGTGCAGGTTGCGGCGATCGACAGGCCCTCGGCGGTGATCGAAAGCGGCGGCCATTTCAGGTCGGCGAGGTCGATCAGCCGGGTCAAATGGGCCTGTGGCTCCGAGAACAGCCAGGTCCCGCCGGCCAGCCACGCGTCGCCTGCCGTCCAAACGGGCAGCTCGCCCCGCGCCCGCGGTCGCGCGACCGCCTTGATCGTGTTCAAATCCATGGATAGTTCAGTGCTTTCAACCTGATGCTTCTGCTTGTAACAGTCTTGCAAGACCGGCGCCAATTCGAGGCTGGTCCTTGAATTGCAGGTGTAACGAACCATAGCGAGCAGCGCCGTCATTCCGGGGCGCCTCGAAGAGGCGAACCCGGACTCTCGAGATTCCGGGTTCGGTCCTTCGGACCGCCCCGGAATGACGGTGCTGGTTGGGCTTGAGGAAAAAGGATCTCGCGTGATGAACCAAACGCAAGCGATCTGGATCAAGGACCCCGTCGGCATTTTTGCCGACGGCGCCGAGCGCGGCGTTGTGGTGAAGGGCGGCAAGATCGTCGAGCTGGTCCCGGCCGGCGGCACGCCCACAGCTGCGGGCATGGCGACATTTGACGCCAGCCAGCATGTGGTGCTGCCCGGGCTCATCAACACCCATCACCACTTCTACCAGACGCTGACGCGCGCGCTGCCGGCGGCGATGGATCGCGAATTGTTTCCCTGGCTGCAGGCGCTCTATCCGGTTTGGGCGCGGCTGACGCCGGAACGGCTGGAGCTTGGCGTCACCGTGGCCATGTCCGAATTGCTCCTGTCCGGCTGCACCACCACGACCGATCATCACTATGTCTTCCCGTCCGGCCTCGAGGATGCCGTCGACATCGAGGTTGCGGTAGCAAAACGGCTCGGCATGCGCGTCTTGTTGACGCGCGGCTCGATGAACCGCTCGCAGCGGGACGGCGGCTTGCCGCCTGACAGTGTCGTGCAGGACGAAGATACCATCCTCGCCGATAGTGCGCGTGTCGTAGCAAAACATCACCAGCGCGGCGAGGAGGCAATGGTGCAGATCGCGCTGGCGCCATGCTCGCCATTTTCGGTGACGACCTCGTTGATGCGCAAGACCGCCGAGCTTGCCGAAAAGCTCGACGTCCGGCTGCATACCCATCTCGCGGAGACCGAGGACGAGAACAAATTCTGTGAGCAGATCCACAATTGCCGGCCGCTCGATTATCTCGAGCAATGCGGCTGGCTCAATTCCCGCACTTGGCTCGCGCATGGCATCTTCTTCAATGCCGCGGAGATGAAGCGGCTTGGGCGGGCGGGGACGACCATCAGTCATTGCGCCTGCAGCAACCAGCTGCTGGCGTCCGGCTGCTGCCCGGTCTGTGAGATGGAGGAGGCGGGCGTCGGCATCGGGCTTGGTGTCGACGGCTCCGCCTCAAACGACGCGTCCAATCTGATGCAGGAGGTGCGCGCGGCCTTCCTGCTGCAGCGGGCGCGTTACGGCGTGCTCAAGGTCAGCCACAAGGACGCGCTGCGCTGGGTGACCCGCGGCTCGGCGGCCTGCGTCGGCCGACCCGAACTTGGCGAGATCGCCGTCGGCAAGGCCGCGGACCTCGCGCTCTACAAGCTCGACGATTTGCGGTTCTCCGGCCATGGCGATCCCGTAGCCGCGGTGGTGCTGTGCGGCGCGCATCGCGCCGACCGGGTGATGGTGGCGGGCAAATGGGCCGTGATCGACGGCGCCATTCCCGGGCTCGATGTCCCCGAGCTGATCCGTCGCCACAGCGCCGCGGCGCGGGCGATGCAGGCGGGCTGACGGCGAGGAGCGGCACAAGCGAAAGGCCCGGACGTTGCCGTCCGGGCCTTTGCTCTTGGAGGAGAACCGCGCTGATGGTCCAGCTTACTTGCCCGGAATCTTGTCGTCGATACCCTTGACATAGAAATTCATGCCGAGGATCTGACCATCGGCCAGATGATCGCCGCCCTTGCATTCCACATCCGAGCCGTCCTGCGCCTTGATCGGGCACTTGAAGGGATTGAGCTTGCCGGCGGTGATCGCGGCCTGGGTGTCCTCGGCGAGCTTCTTCACGTCGTCGGGCATGTTGGTATAGGGCGCCATCTCGAACATCTTGCTGTCGAGCCCGCCCCAGGTGTCCGTTGATTTCCAGGTGCCGTCGAGCTCGGCCTTGACGCGCGCGATGTAGTAGGGCGCCCAGGTGTCCATGATCGAGGTCAGCTGCGCTTTCGGACCGAACTTGATCATCTCGGAGTCCTGGCCGAAGGCGAGCTTGCCGCGCTCGGCTGCGACCTGCATCGGCGCCGGTGAGTCGGTGTGCTGCATGATGATGTCGGCGCCCTGATCAAGCAGCGCCTTGGCCGCATC